>FWWM01003903.1_pt1 | contig 35876 bp, 45 predicted proteins | sample 2228351 | NCBI WGS metagenome assembly FWWM01 (sample SAMEA103939774, study PRJEB20133) | metagenome
CGTCGAGTTTTGAAACTGCCTCTTCCGCGTCAGTTGTCCGATTTCTTTATCTCTGCAGCCTCGTTAGGGAGGCCAAAAGAGCCCTGTCGGCTCCTGCATCGCTGTAACGCCAGCTATCTTACTGGTACACTACTAAATAATAACATCGTATCACGCTAAGATGCTCATCTTCTGGAAAGTCAAAAGCTGACTTCAAGCTTATAAACAAGAAAGGGTTGAAAGTACCAAACGTGACCGATGAAAAAAGCTTAGCCTACCGAGTATACAATGTCTATAAAAGGAGGGGAAGCGGAAGTTAAACTGCCTATATGGCGAGGATGCATACATCCAAAAGGGGCAAATCAGCGTCGAAGAGACCGTTAAGCAAGCTTCCACCAGCCTGGGTTAAGCTCACACCTGAAGAGGTAGAATCGCTTGTTGTAAAACTTGCTAAAGAAGGTATGAAGCCGAGCATGATTGGGGTTATCTTACGCGACCAATATGCCGTTCCTCTGGTTAAGCTTGTCACAGGTAAAACAATTCTACAGATATTGGAGGAGAACAACCTCCGGCCACCGATACCAGAAGACCTTTCAAACCTGCTGGAGAAAGTAAGGAGGATGAGGATCCATCTCCAGAAAAACAAGTCTGACAGGTATAACATCCATAGGCTCCAGCTTGTCGAATCAAAGGTAAGACGTCTGACAAAGTACTACAAGTCGCGGGGCCTGCTCCCGTTAGATTATGAACCGTTAGAGGCTTAAGCCTTGACAGGCGACTTTACAGGCTTTATAAAAATCGTTCAAAAAGCATCGGAACAGATAAAACTATGGATAAGAGATGGCGAATTTATAAACATCTTTACACATAACGACGCCGATGCCCTTTCCTCGGCAGGTATAATAGCTGGAGCGTTGACAAAGGAGGATGCAAGGTTTAGGATTAGATCGTTGAACCGAATAGACGATTTCCTACAGCTCGTCAACGAAGGATATGTCGAGTCTAAGGCCTTGATCTTCACAGACATGGGAAGCGGGTACCTTGATGAACTTAACAAATATCTGTCCGACAGCGATGTTATTATCCTAGACCATCACGAACCATTGGATATCGATGTCCCCTCGAGGTGGATCCACATCAACCCTCATAATTACGGGTTCGACGGGGCAAGGGAGATAAGCGCTTCAGGCATAGCCTATTTTGTGTGCAAGCATTTGAACCAATCCAACGTCGAATACTCCTGCATAGCAGTTGTAGGTGCTTTAGGCGATTTACAGGATAAGGATAACCGAAGGAGGCTGCATGGGTTGAACAGCCTCATAGTTGAAGATGCTGTCAAAGCTGGTATGCTCGAAGCACGTGAAGATATAATATTGTATGGAAGAACTTTTAGGCCTTTACACGTCGCCTTAGCATCGACGACAAGCCCATACATACCAGGCCTGAGCGGAAGAGAGGATGCATGCTACAGTTTCCTAACTGGCCTCGGCATCAACCTCAAGGATGGTGAACAATGGAGGACACTTTCAGACCTTTCAGACGATGAGAAAAAGAAGCTTTACAACGGCTTGATCGAATATCTTGTAATGAATGGCCTCCCATCTAGCATAGCGGATGAGCTTGTCGGTGTTGCTTACGATCTGGTTAATGAAGAGCTGTGGACTTATCTAAGGGATGCCCGTGAGTTTGCAACACTTCTAAACGCATGCGGCAAGACTGGCAGACCATGGCTCGGTATAGTCGTTGCCATGGGCGCTAGGGCAGAGGTCCTCGAAGAAGCCCAGAGGGTCCTCGAAGAATACCGCGCTAGCTTAGCCCGTGCAATGGACTATGTTGCAAGACCAGGGGTCATGGAGGAGCTGAACAACATAGTTGTGTTGAAAGGCGGCGACGTCATAGATGAAAAACAGGTTAGCTCTATAGCATCGATAATATCTTCCTCTGGCCTCCTACCTTCCAACAAAGCATTGGTGGCCTTTGCATCGGCGGGTAACATTGTTAAGATCTCTTCACGTGCATCCAAGGAACTTGTCGAAAGAGGGGTCGACCTGGGCGCTATATTGTCCAGCCTAGCAGCTGCCTACGGCGGAAAGGGAGGTGGACATAATGTTGCAGCAGGTGCAGAGATACCGTCGGACAGGATAATACGGTTTTTAGCCGACCTCGATAAGGCTATAGGCGAACAGCTTGCACGGGCCGCTGATTAGATCGGTTATTAGAGTAGACTTCGAAGATTCGGAGAAAGCCCATGTCGTCTACAGCTCTATAAAGCCCGACAACAAACCTCTACCTCAAGGCCTTCATTTAGAAGCTATTGTCGAGGGGGCAACAGTCGTCGTTAACGTTGAATGCAGCAGGGGCCTTGAATCTTTTCTAGCAACTATCGACGATCTTTTACGTATGATGGCGCTCTCAGAAAAAGTGTATATAAAGCTGAGAGGAGAAAGCTAACGACAAATATATAGAGATCCACAAAGAGAGTTACTTAAGGTTGTCGAAGAAAACGGAGTCGAAGAAGCCTAAGAGGTCATTTGAGATCTACGCTCCACCCTATTTCGGTGGGAGGTGGCTCGGAAGCACTATAGCAGACGACCCTTCAAAGCTTATTGGAAGGGTTCTTAGGACAAGTTTATACACCATAACCGATGACTTCACAAAACAGTACATGCTCATAAATTTTAAAATAATAGATGTAAAGGACAGCGTTTGCAGCACAGTGTTCTACGGCCACCAATATGGCAGGGAATACCTCCGCAGTTTGGTCAAAAGGGGTACAAACAAGATAGAATACATATTCGATGTTGTTACAAAAGATGGTTTTAAGCTGAGAGTTTATCCAACCGTTTTCACAACATCGAGAACTTCATCGTCTAAGAGTAAAGCTGTCAGAGCTTTGATGAGGAAGATTTTGGAAGAGGCAGCTTCAAACCTTACACATGACCAGCTTGCTCAAGAAATGGTTTTAGGCAAGACAGCATCAGATATATATAACCAAGTTAAGAAAATAGTCCTTCCACGTCATGTAGGGATTGTAAAGAGTAAAGTTTTGAAAATAGGCAACCTCCAGACCCTTGAGAATAAGCCTCAGGAGGTCTGAGAGATGGAGATGGATGTTGAAGAGTTTAGGAGAAGGTTTCCAGCCTTATACAGGGAGATTAAGGCCCGCAAAATGACGGTCAGTATTTCGGGAATCAGGGAGATGTCCGAGTATGCTGAAAGGGAGGCTTCTACTAACATGCCTTCTGTAGTGGATTATCTTAGGCGCTGCGACACCGACGAAGAAGGAAAACAGGTAATAGATTTTTTGTTAAAAAGAGGAGAGTTGACTGCTGAAGAAGCAGGCAGGCTTTTGAAGCAGTTGGAGAACTACGGTATAAGAAGTTTTGGGTCGCGAAAACAGCTGGGATATTATTTTAGGAAATGGCCTTAACCTCCTCTTTTGGAAAAGACTATTGATACAACATGGTTTGGTTTTAGGACCTCGTCCTCTGCAAGCCTTAACCCTGTCAAAGCGTCAATTGCATAGAGATAGCCCTTTCCCAGGTCAGAATGTATTTTGTAGGCTAGGTCACGCGGTGTTGAGTTGGGAGGCATAAGGTATACGTCGGGCAGTACATTCCCCTCGCGGTCGGAGAGCGTCTGTGGGTTTTCAACCGGGTAGACAGGTATGTAGCGAAGTTTTTCAAGATATGCTTTGTTTACAAGCTGTTGAACGCCAGTACCGCCCCACCTCATAAAAACCATCTCCCTAATCCTATTCAACGCCTTCTTCTGGGCCTCCGTCAACGCGGCCCCCTCGACGATCTGAAAGTCGCTGTCCCCTGGGATGTATTTTACAGCCCCTTTAGATGCGGCGAGCCTCAAGGCTCTTTCGGCTTCGCCTGAGCAGGGGACGACGTCGAAACCGGCTTTCTTAAGCCTTTCGACGAAAACCTCTGAACCTTGGACGTCGCATTTATTGGCTGCTACGAATACTGGTTTTGTCCTGACCCTAATAGCCGTCGCCAGCCTGAGAAGGTCTTCCGAATCCCACAGGGTCGGTTTAGATACGTCAAGACCTATCTCATTTATAGCGTCCCTGACGTCATTTTCAAATATCCTCAACCCGGACAACGTTTTGCCAATCTCGGCGATTAGGTTAAGCTGTCCGGCTTCAGCGCCTCTAGAGATCCTAGACCAGTGGCGTGCCAAAATGTCCCTCAACCAGATGTCAAACTCGTTCAAAACAAGGGTAACATCTTCAACAGGATCATGGGGCCCAGAGACATCGGCTACGACGATCAGCACAGATGCCTGCCTAATCTCATCGAGGAACTGTAGGCCTAGGCCCTTCCCCTTATGCGCCTCATGGATTATCCCGGGGCAGTCTATGATCTGTATAGGGACAAGCCTAACACCATCTATACATAGCGAGTTCCTTGGGTTGTCTTTAACCCCTAGTTTTTTACAGATACATTCGAGCCTTACATAGGTGACGCCTACGTTCGGCTTCTTGGTTGTGAACGGATAGTTTGCTATCTCGACATCTGTCATGCTAAGGGCTGAGAAGATTGTGCTTTTGCCTACGTTCGGCCTTCCAACTATCGCTGCTATCTCCATTTAATCTATAAACTATCTGTACAGTTATTTATTGAGTTTTACAGAGGGATGATTGGGATCGACCGCAATAACCTCAAACCATTTGTACAGAGAGTCTGAGGCAAGCGGATAGGCCCCCAAAGCTTTTAGGTTGGGGTATTTCTTGAGGGCCCTCTGTATAGCCTCCTCCTTCATCGATACGTTGACCTTATGTTTTGTCACACCGAGCGCTTTCGGCCTCCTACCCGACCTTGGCCTAGGCTTGCTGAACCCCCCTCGTCTGACCCTGACCCTTAACACGATGTACCCCTGCTTGGCGCGGTAGCCTAAACTCCTTGCCCTGTCAAGCCTAAGAGGTTTTTCGACCCTAACCACACTTTTTTCACGCCTCCAAACAACTAAACGTTCCCTCATCAGTGAAGTTAGCTGCTCGGGCCTTTCACGCCACATCCTGTTCAAAAGCTTATAAACACTCGTCAACCTGCTTGTTTGTCAGCGAAGGTTATTCTTAAAGTTGAAAACCTATATGGAGAGCCTACCTAAGCCAGTTGGGATGCTGAGGCTCGTGAAGCTCAGATGTAGAGCCCATTGCTACGTCACCGAAGAGATAGAGAAGGTCAAAAAGGCTGTTGAGACAGTTCTTGGCGATGCTAAGTTTTCGGTGAGGACGTTCCAGCTTGAAGGCCATTATGGGGACCCAATAAAAGTCCTAGAATACAACGTGGACGACGAGGCTGACGTATCAAAGGTTTTCAAAAAAGTCATCACAAAGATAGGCCTAGAATCTGTTGGGGTTGAAGAGAGATCTGGTGCGACAGGTCGTTTCCATATCAGGCTTGACAAGCAAAAAGCCTACATCGGTGAGATCTCAGCAGAAGACGTCGACCCTTTAAAAATGGAGTTCAGCTACGAGGGTGATTGGACGGAGGTTTATCGATGGTTAGAGAGTACGTAGACTTTTATGTCAAAAAAATCGACAGGCAGGTTGCAGCTGCATTGGCTGGTATGGGGTTTAAACATGTATGCGTAACAGACCATGGGAAAAATTTATCGGGGGAGGAGGTCTTCAAACAGTTTGGCATAAGGGTTTACAGAAAAGTGTTTTTCGAGGCCTCTTCAAGAGCAGAGCTTCTAAAACGTTTGAGAAAACTTGGAAGGGGCTCGGTGGTTTCTATCAAGCCTTTAACCCGTGAGGCTTTAATGGTTGCGGCCCGCGATGGGAGGGTTGCAACCGTTTTTGTCCACGGCGAAATGTCAGAGATAGATAGACACGTCATCCAAGTTTTTAGGAACTGTTTTGAGATATCTATGTCAGAAGTGGTCGAGTCCTTTAGGGAAGATAGGAAGTTGAGAAACCTTTTTAAAATATTCCAGTCGGTCGCGCGTTATAACATCCCCACAGTTATCTCAAGCGGGGCATCGGACGCCGACAAAGTCCTCCCACCCCACCAGCTGGCCTACGTGCTAGCCGCCCTTAAAAACTGGAGAATCCCTGACCTTGACGCCGTCTCAACTATACCTGTAAAAATTTTGAGGGAGGTCTTCCCTTGAGCGAAAGGTTGATGCGTTTTAAAAGACGCTACATCCTCGTCGAAACATCTGCAGCAGCAGATTTTAACCAGATCGCAGAGGCTGTTAAAGCCTGTTTCATTGAGCTGTATGGAAAGACAGGCTTGGCCGAATCTGGTTTGAAGAGGGTAAGAAGCAGTAAAGGGTTGATACTTTCATGCTATAAGGAGTGGGTACCAAGGCTTATTTTGGCCTTCTCGCTTGTGAGAAGTGTTGAGAAGAAGGACTTGGTGCTTAAGACCGTTAAAATCTCCGGGACTGTAAAAGGGGTTTTGAAATCCGTTGGAAAAGCTTGAAGCGGTTATTCCTGGGCCCTTCCGCACTTGCTGCAGAAGATCTGTTCCTCAACCATTTTCCAGCCGCAGAATTTGCAGCGTTTACCGCCGTCCATTAGCCGTGATTTCTCGACCCTCCGTGCGACGAAGATCGACGACTCTATTAAGGCTACCAAAGGCAGAAGGAGTATAGCATTTCCGACGAGCCAGCCATCTGGTGTAATGAAGGCTACCGCGATATATAGAAGGCCATAGATGTAGAGCCTGTTCTTTGTAATCGATTCTGTGCTTATCAGTCCAAATCTTACAAGCAGTACCAAGACGGCAGGGGCTGTAAAAACTATCCCTATCAAAAGCACGGTGGTGAAGATAAGGCCGTAGAAATCCATGGCGCAGACCGTTGGGTTTATGCCTGCAAGCTCGAAGAAGAAAACCATGGCCCTCATGATCAATGGTGCAACGATAAAGTATCCGAAGAGGGCTCCAGCGGTGAACAGGAAGAAAAAGGCAGCTGTAAACCCGTAGATAAGTTTTCTCTCGTGGGGGTAGAGTGCTGGATCTATATAGGCATACGTCTCATAACCTATAACCGGCATTATCGTTGTGAGGGCTAGGAAGGCTGCTGCTAGGAAGATTATTTCGAATGGTGATGTAACACTACATCCTATTATAACTATCTTTCCCCCACCAACATCCCCGACAACCCTTTTTAGAATAAGCGATACCATAGGCTCGTAGAACTCTGGGTTGAATGATGCTGGGGTAAAGTTTGCTGGGAAGGTAAGCCAGAAGATGAGGGCAATGATGAAAGCTATTATTATTACTTTTATCCTATCATAGGGCTCCCTCAGATGCTCGATAAGGGGCATTTCCTTGTCTCTGCTCAACCTTCCCTCCAAAAATTGATTTTTTACCAATAAAATATAACGTTAAACGGCCTTCTTCGACCTTTCGATTATCTCCTTTGCTATCTCATCTTTTGTTTTGCCCTCTGTCGTTATGTTTAAGGCCCTAGCTACCTCTATCAGTTTGTCATCTGGGTATTGTGCGGAGGCTGAAGTCGTATAGGATGGTTGAGGAGTTGCCGCTCTAGCAAGCTCTTCCTCCAGCCCTTTAGAAGCTTTTTCAAACTCTCTCTTCGCCTGACCAATTGAGCGGGCTATTTTTGGAAGTTTTTCAGGCCCCCAGAGGAAGAGTATGAGAATAATTATTGCTACGACAATCCACTCGATGCCTTGAATAGCCATTGCAGCCCCTTACAAACTACCTAGCCTCCATTTAATAAGGTTTCTCCATGTTTACACATCATCCCCGTATTGGACCTTTTAGGCGGGCATAGGAAAGAAGCTACTTGAGCCACTCCTAGAGCTTCTCAACCCACCGTACGCCTTTTCAACGGTCAGCGTTGCCCCGTTTCAATAATTGCGGGGACCTAAGGTAAAAAGCTCTTATCCCAAATCTTCCATACCCAACTGAGATGTGCCTTGTCAACGTGATCGCCGCTATATGCAAAGCCCTCGTCATAACTTTTAAAGTAGGTGTTGAGCTGAATAAACCATTCTACGGCAAGCATCTTTGGGATGACCTGTTTGACCATAAAACCCTAAAAGTCGGCACTCAACACACTTCTGATATCTCCATCGTATGTTCTACTGGCCTTTTATTCAAAAACCCATCGCATATCAAGCTAGTGAGGAGCTATCCGATTCCAAATCTCTGGATCCTTTCTCAAAGGGATCCCTTGATAGATTCTTCGTCTGAAATATCAACACATCCAGCCACCAAGCAGCCTTCATCCATTCTTCGCCAAGCTTTTTCAATAAGTCTGACCTTCCAGCTCCGCTGTAACCGCTTTTCCAACCATCCCGATGCAACTGTGCAATATCCTACGGTCAAGCAGTTCGATGTTTTCCATGCTGCTGCCATGCTTATATAGACGCGTCCCATAGCCTAATGGGATGTCCAGAGAGCTGCGATACATCGTCAGGGTCCTCAACACGGACATAGACGGAAGCCTAAAGATCCCCTACGCGTTGGCCAAGGTGAAGGGTATAGGGATTAACCTTGGATATGCTATAGCAAGGGCTGCAGGCATAGACCCTGATTTGAGGATCGGGCTTTTGACGGATAAACAGATTGAAAAAATTGAACAGGTAGCTAAAAACCCTTTGGACTTCGGGATACCAAGATGGATGCTCAACAGAAGGTTCGACCCGGCGACTGGGAAGGACCTCCACCTGTTGGGGGCGGAGCTAGATCTGGCTGTTAAAGAAGATATACAGCTTATGATGAGGACGAAGAGTTGGAAGGGGATAAGACATTCGCTCGGCCTTAAGGTGAGGGGTCAAAGAACACGTACGACTGGCAGGACTGGGATGACTGTGGGTGTTTCAAGGAAAGCTACGCAGGCTAAAGCTAAACAGGAGAAAAAAACCTAGCCACCTCAATCTAAGACAGCCCTGGCCATCGCAGCCCCCTGCACAAGGCTCAACTGCTTCCTGAAAGCTACATCCCAGCTCCTAGTCCTTAAACCGCAGTCGTTACAAGCAACGACCATTCCCACGTCTTTCAAAACCTTGGATGCATAAAGGATCCTGTCACGTACAAGCTCTGGAGGCTCTATAAAATCCGTGTGTACATCGATCAAGCCTACAGCTATTTTGAAGGGTAGGGAGTATTCGCTGAAAGCCTCTAGAACCTTGAAACCAGTCCTTTTCTCAGGGTCCAGCCCTAGGGCCTGTGTATCGGCATTAGAGCATGATATCGAGAGGATATCCGCCTTAAGCTCCAGAAGGGCTGGAAAAAGTGCCGCGTAGTCTGTATAGCATATGTGGACAGCCACCTTTGCCGACAGCCCCTTGACGGTTCTGTTTAGGCTCTCGATGACAAGCTCCGACTCATGGGGTTTGGCGGCTGCTGCAGGCTCATCTAACTGGATATATTCTACCCCCTCCGATGAAAGGGCAGTAACAACCGGTCTCAAAACAATGTCAACCAAGTCATGGACGAAGCTCTCCTTTGCTTTACGTGCTTTATCAACCCATTCATCTCCCTGTGTGTTTTTTAAGTAGTATTCGTCGAAGGACCAGTCGGCCAACGTGTAAGCAGCCGTGACGGGCACCTTCAGCGGCTTCCTAGCATATCTTTTGTTGAACCTCAGCTCATCCAGATGATATATTTTATTTAACGTAGGTCTGTTTACAACAGCCGACTTCCTGTAAAACTCGTTGTCCCAAACCCGTACCACACCCTTAAATTCAAAACCAGAGATGTATTGTAGGGGATATTCATACATCTCCATCCTTCTCTGTTCACCATCGTATATGATATCGAGCCCAGCCTTCTCGAAAAACCTTAGACCATATATACATGCCCAGTCTGTCTGCTGTTCCTGGGATAGCTTGGATTTTTTTATGTCTTCAACGAGCTGCTCGTACCCTTCGACTTCAAGGGTTTCACCCCAATACTCTGCCATTCTTATAGCCTTATCTCTGTCCCTTGTTATGAAAGGAGCTTTGCTTAGGCTACCTACCTCAACCACAGGAAACAACTTATTCAAGCTGATCACCAGCTTCTGTGAGAACAGCACCAAGTAGCTTAACTTTTTCGACAGCAACCTCGTAGGGTAGGAACTCGAGCTCGCACGTGGGTCCTATGTCCAACATACTCAAACCCGTCTTAGCGGAGATTGTTTCAAGCATCGATAACAGCTCCCTTCTATCCTCCATCAACGTGTTCCGCCCGTCCAAAACACCTACATACAGCCCCTTCGTTACAGAGTATTCGTCGAAGATCTTCAACGGTGTTTTGAACTGGTCCAAGCCAACTACATCGGCCGCAGAATCCAAGATGTACGGGAAGACGTCATAGGCCGAGCCGAAAGGCATATGGATAAGCAGTTCACATCCAATTTTTTTCTTAACTATTCTAATACATTCGCGCACTATTTCCAGCTCATCTCTAGATAGTTTTTCAAAGACTAGCGTTGGGGCTGTTAGCTGAATCTGATAGATGTTCCTTAGCGAGGAAGCAAGCTCGGATATTGCATGGGCCAAATCATACGCAAGCTCTTCAAGCCTCCGATAATGTTTATTTTCAGAAAGCCTAGCCATGGTGAAAGGCTCAGGCAGGACGGCCTTTCCCCTCAACCCTGCAAACGCTTCTTCATTGAAATAAGGCGCTCCAGGCCTCTGCTTAACGATGATTTTATCTTTAACGACTGGTTTTTTGTAGAAGAAGTTATTGTCAAACCAGCGTGAAAGACCATCAACCTCTACGCCATCTAAGCAATAGGTTATTGGCCTGAGCAGGTCATCCCATGCGAGCATGCCGTCCATGATGTAGTAGAGGTTGTTTTCAACCTGGACTTTGACGACCTGGGCGACAGATCTTTCGATCTCATCCATAAGCTGCGAATAACTTATCTTTCCCTTGTAATTGTCCCTGAAAGATTTTATCAAAGACTGTGTCCTTGGAAAAGCCCCAACAAGATATCCCCGTAACCTCATCCGTTACATCCTCCTCTCGGAGCTGTGACCTGGGAAGTAGCTTGCCTTAGGGTCTATGTAGTTTTTCGCAACGTTTACTGCTATGGCGGCCTGTGCGAAGCCTGTCACTAGGAGAGCCAGCTTTATCGAATCGGTCTGGTATGCGATATCTCCTGCAGCATAGACCCCAGGTATGTTCGTCTCACATCTCCCGTTTATCTTTATGAAGTTCCCCTCCATCTCCAACCCCCATTTTTTAAAAAGTAATGTATCGACGATATGTCCCAGCTGTAGAATCAGCGCATCGCATTCTATGATCATCTCCTCACCTGTCTTGTTGTTGAAAACCTTGACAGCCTCTAAAGCATCCGAGCCATAGGCTTCCTTGACTTCGAACGGGATAAGAACCTTTACGGGCGAGTGGAAAAGCTCAATTACGCTCCCTTCGTGGGCTCTAAACTCCATCCTTCTATGGACCAAGTAAACCTGCTTGGCGATCTCTTGGAGGTTTAGGGCCCAGTCTACTGCAGAATCACCGCCCCCAACTATGACCACCCTCTTCCCCTTAAAAGCCCATTTGCTACTCACCGTGTAATATACTCCTTTGTTCTCGAACCTCTCGACTGAGGGGTTTCCCAGCTTCCTTGGGATAAACGCACCATGCCCAGCGGCTAGAAGGACTGTTTTGGAGAAGTGAACCCCTTTATCGGTCGTAAGCTTTATTATGCCATTGTCGAGCCTTTTGAGGTCCACTACCCTTTCGGAGAAAAGGATGGTTGGTCTGTAAGCCATTGCCTGCTCGTACAACTGTTTGGCGAGATCTTTCGCCAATATCTTCGGAAAACCAGCAACATCGTAGATGTATTTATCAGGGTAAAGCATCGTCAGCTGCCCACCGTATGTATCGAGCGCCTCCAATACCTTGGTCTTCATCCCCCTCATGCCAGCCGCATAAAAAGCTGCGAATAAACCGGTCGGCCCTGCACCAACAATAGTTATGTCATAGAGATCAGAGAGATCAAAGAGTTCTTCGTTCACGTGAAAAACTTTATACCAGTAAGCTTTAAATTTGTTATCTGGTTTTGAGAGGCAGTCCGAGCTCCGCGATATCGGAAAAATCTTCACAGATCTTAGCAAGATGGGAATACACTTTGAAAAACACGGCGGTGTTTTTTGTGTAGGGTATTTTTCTAAGAAATGCCTCGCCTTTTTTAAGGAACTCTGACCTTATATTTATTATTTTAACTATCTTGTCCATATCTTTGCTGAATAGGGCATCCAAAGGCCCTTCTCCCATCGAGAGAACGATCTGTGCCAACTCTCTGGCCTCATTCAGAACATCGTTGTCCAACCCTTTAGAGTTCTTAATGGCTTCACTACCTATCTCAGCTGCTTGGTCTCCTGCGTCCTCTATAAATTTTGCAGCCATCCTCAAATCCATCAGAGACAAAGGTGATGTGTTAAGCTTTTTGGCTAGGGCCAGGTCAACTACAGCGGACCTCACAACCCTCACAAGCGTAAAGTAGAGACGGTCTACTTCTTCGTCACGTTGGATGACTAGACGTCCTAGAACTGGGTTTCTGTTGAACAATGCCTCAACAGAGTTTTCAACCATCCCAATCACCAGATTGTATTGACGTCTTAAGATCTTTTCAGGTGCAACAAGCTCTTCATCAAGCACAACTTGTATCTCCATCTTATTCGGTGTCTCGTCAACGATCTCGGCCCCAGCCAAACCCCTAACGACTCTTTTTATTTCGCTCAGCTCACTATCGTCCATAGGTATTGTTGATTTTATCTTTATGATGTTGTAACCGTAAAGATACGCTCCGACTATATACCGCCCAACATGCGGATTGAGCGTTATTTCTACCTCCTGCTCACGCCGCAAAGTCGCTGTCTCAGGGTATAGAATGATTCCACCGTCGCTGCTATTCTTTATAATTAGGACGGAGCCCTTTTTAATACCAATCTGCTGAGCCCATTCCTTAGGCAGCGTGATGGTATATGAGCTCCCACCCGTTAACTGGACAACCCTTCTTATCTCCACAGCTTTAACTGCTTGCCGGATAAGTTTAAGCCTTGCGATGAGTATTTCGGGATTTATATTCGCTCGGAAACCTAACTAAACAAGAAAAACTGGGGAAATCAAACAGCCTAAAGCCTCGGGAGCAACGCCGAGATATGAGGAAGGTTAACTGTGTTTAAAAGCCAAGAATATAAACAAAAGCTTTACCACCACCCAATTTTATCTAGAAGGCCTTTTCTCCTAGCAGCTTTAACCGATAGGTTAAAAACAGCAACCGATGCTATGAACCATGCGATAGATGTAGCGAGGCTCCTAGCCCGAGGATCCTCGATGCTTAAAGCTTAAGATAGGGGGACCTTCCAAGGGAGCTCTTAGATTGCTGTTAAACGCTCAGGCTCGATTAGCTGCCTCAACGCTTTGGAGGAATTCCACTCCACAGAATAGGCTAACTCCAACAGACGTCAACCTCGTCGATCCTCATCCTAGGCTTGACAACGCTCTCATCAATATCTATAACTCTGCCACACTTATACATTAGATAGCCGTTCCAAGCGATCATCGCACCGTTGTCTCCAGCGTATTCGTCTGGCACGACGTATAGATGGCATCCTCTGTCGCTGCACATGGTTTGAAGCATTTGGGATAGTCGCTGGCTCCTTGCCAGCCCTCCGACAAGCAGGACCTCAGTCTTGGCCGTCATGGCCAAAGCTCTTTCAGTTACTTCGGTCAACATGCTATACACCGTCTCAGTCAGAGAAAGACAGATATCAGGGATTGGTACACCTGTTGAAGCTAGTTTTTCAGCTGCTGTTAAAAGACCCGAAAAAGATACGTCCATGCCTTTGACCTTGTACGGGAGCTCATATATTGTCTTCCCTTTTTGTCCAAACTGTTCAGGAGCGGGCATGGGGCCTATGCCGAGTGTTATACCTAACGTATCTAAACAGTTTCCAGCCGCTATGTCAAGCGTCTCACCTAAAATTCTGTATCTTTTCTCAATGAGCGAGGTCAACAAAGTGTTTCCCCCCGCAACGTACAAAACTATCGGGTCTTTACAGCCTGTGACGAGCTTCCCTATCTCAATATGTGCAACCCCATGGTTTACTGCTACCAGAGGTTTTTTAAGGGTTAGGGCTAGTGTTCGCGCCACCGTTGCCCCAACCCTGAGACATGGACCCATGCCAGGGCCTTGGGAGAAGGCTATGGCGTCGATTTCTTCGGGTGTTTTCCTTGCTTTCTGAAATGCTTCAGCCAACGCAGCAGGGGCGTTTGAAGAATGTCTTTGAGATGCCTCCCTCGGATGTATCCCACCACTTTCAGGCACGTAAACCTTCCTAACGTTTGCTAAGATTTCCCCGTCTGATGTGACTATCCCAACGCCAAATGTGTGGGCTGTCGACTCTATTCCAAGCACGATAGTTTTTGCCACAAGATATGGAAATGAGCTCAAGGTATTTAAAAGCATTATCAGAAAATTTCGTTAACGTATAATATGTTTTTGGCTTTGCGGTTATATAGACTCTTTTCCGTTGCATACCATCCCATGGACCGTTACGAATTTTATTGCATGTTCTAATTCTCCATCGCTTGCATCTCGGGAAATTCTTTTTAACTCCTACAGAATACTTCTTTGTACAAGGTAGATTTTAGATGCTTTGAACCGTTAAGAATCTCTTCAGCCATCTATCTTCAACCAGCAACAAATGTATGGAGCCAAATCAACGATTGGGGACAACAACCTCCAAAAGAAGGGGCCTCATCACCGTAGATGAAAGGATATATCCTCCGATAACTTATGTACGTGGAGGGGGTGGCTGAAGGAAGAGGAGCCTCTGCCCAGATGATCCTTGAGAAGGCTGTGAATCCCAATGGCTCGTTGACATAAATGCCTTCCCTCTTTGATTCAGCAATTTAAACATCGTATCATCGTGCCCAAAGCGGATTCTGCCTTCTCATAATCTCGACGAATTCTTCAAGGGCCTTTAAACCGTCCACGTCAAGCATGCTGGCATAGCTAAACAAAAGCTGTCTTGCATCCCTTTCTGGGACAAAGACGTATAGTGTTTCGTCGCCGTGAATGTTACGGCCTACGACGCCTTCTTTTATCGAGATAGCTACCTTGGCCCCTGTTTTCGCAGATGGCAGAGGCTGACCCCTGTCTTGTATCTGTGAAAGCGTCCCCACAACCTTTCCGGAAACGTTAACTAAACGTATCCCAGGTCTTATCTCTCCAGCGATTACTTCAACACCAACTATGGCCGGCTCACTCCTTCTAAATATGTAATCTTTCAAGATTTTGATTTTCCCTGGCTTGGTTAATGTCTCGAACTCGGCCAGACGTCTTTGGTAGAGTGTTTCCTCAACCCATTTCTGGTATTCTTCTACCAATCTGAAGAGGACGGAGCCTTCAAATATGCGTATCCCCTTGCTGTTCGCCTCCCTCTTTATCTCATGGTCTACTTTAACGTTGTATGATAAGATGACCCCCAACAGCTCGTCTTTCTGTCTCACGACATGGGCCTCTACAACGTCTCTCTTTGATACCTCACCTATGTCGGCTACACGTATAAGGATACCTTTCTCTTTAAGATAGTTGACTGCAGCCTCAAGTGTCCCCAACGTATCAGCCTTCAAAACAACACCTATCCTGTCCGTTGAAATTATAAACTCCTGAGCCTCTTCGGCTATTTTCTGCAAGTCTTCCGGCTCGTTTACGACAACCAAGATAGGTGAGCCTGCGACAGCCTCCCCAAACCCCTCAGCAACGACCTTAACCCCAGCGGCAGCCCTAACTTCTTCGACGGCCTTCAGCCTTTCGCGAGGGTCAATTATCTCCTCCAATGGTTTTGGCATCAAAAGAGTTTTAACCTTGGTTACCGCTGGTCCGCTGCGGCTTAGGTAGGCTATCTTATCACCTACCTTGAGCGAGCCTATGTGGAGTACTACATTGGCTGTTGGGCCGAGCCCCTCCTCCTCAACTAGCTCAAGGATAACCCCTTCTCCTCTTCCCTCCACACGTTGTAGACGTTGTTTCATGAACTGTTGTGCCAGGCCTAGGATGATAAGCAGCAGATCTGGGATCCCTTCGCCTGTTTTGGCGCTTACTGGCACTATAGCCACTGTTTCCGCAAATGACCTTATCCTTGTGTAAAGATCCGATTTGAAATTCAAAAAACTAAGCTCGCCCATAAGGTTGTAGACCTTCATGTCAAGCTCCTCAGCCACAACCCTCTGCTGGCTTTGATATGTCGTTTGGAACGGTGCGTTGAAGATAGGCCTCCATCCCGGTATTAGGTCTATCTTATTTAAAGCAACTACAAAAGGTGTTTTTCTAGACCTAAGCAGCTGAATGCTTTCTTTCGTCTGCTCCTGAACACCCTTCATGATGTCTATTACAAGTATAGCCATATCGGCGATCGACCCACCTCTCTTCCTAAGGTTTGAGAACGCTGCATGCCCTGGCGTGTCTATAAAGAGTATGCCTGGGATTTCCAGCTTTACAGGGAGCTTTCCTAGGAGAACCCTACATGTCTCTTCAACCGCTTTTAGTGGAAAGAGTGTTGCTCCGATATGTTGAGTTATCCCTCCAGCCTCTCTTGAGGCTACAACAGTCCCCCTCATACGGTCAAGCAGCGAAGTGTTATGTAGGAAAATATCTTCGGCCACAAAAAGATGTGTTGTAGGAACAGTGAAATCGTAGACATAACCGTAGTCAGGCTTGAAAAGCTCTACCTCAACCGCATCGTAATACCTTAAGACGTCGGCCGACGTGCCGAGGACTTTATCTCCAACCTTTAGAGAATCAGCCCTCTTGCTTATAACAACGTCAGAGAATGTTTTTACAAGATAGGGATGTTCAGGTGTTGTTTCTATACATTGGCCGTTTGAGAAACTTATTCTAACCATTTTGTTAGGGGCCTTCCTTTTCCACAGAAGTGTGGCAAAAGTTTTTACTGGCTTACATTCAGGGGACAGGGTTATGAGTTGAGGGGGGTTGATAGGTTGGACAGCCACACCGTCGGAAAAAACCAACACCTCCGCCGGCTTTGAGTACTCTCTAAAAACAGCCTCAGCCTCCCACCATTCTCCATCACAGACAGGAAGTAAAGTCTTCGGCCCAACACATTTACCATGATCTACATGACCAAGCACTACCACGATTGGTTCCCGATAGCTCATGTCCGATTAAAAGAGGAGGTAGGGTTGGCATTATATTTAACCCTTGAAATTCACCTGTCTTCAGCAACCTATCTGTTGAAGCAAATAGAGTAAGTTACTTTCCGCAAAGCAAAAATAGCCTCGTAAGTATACAGATATGGGATATGTCAAGCTATGACGAAAGGCTGGATAAAGCCGAGACGTTCGACGATATCTATAAGTTAGTGAAACAGCTTGTGATGGAGAAGTATGGCCTGAGACGGGCTGGGATGGGGCTTGTTTTGGCTGATCTGCCCATTCAGCTGGCGGCCTTTCACGAGGTTGGCTCAAACTCGATCGTGATCAACAAGGCTTTACTTAATGCAGTCTCAGCTATCGGAAAATCAAAAAAGATGGTCAACAGCTATATATTTATTGTTTTATTACACGAATACCTACATACATTAGGTTTTGATGAAAGGCAGGCACGTGAGCTGGTTAAGGAAGCTGTCTTATCGGTTTTTCCATATGAGCATCCGGCAGCTCGACTGGCCATAACATCGGTTTACGAGGTGTTCCCACAACTTAAAAACATCCAGTTAAACATCGGAGCTTCTAAGCCAGTCATTGTGAAAGACTTTGACACAGATGAATTACACTACATTGGTTAAACCTTCTCATTAGATTCGTTCTTTTTTAGTTCCTCGTCGAGTTCTTTTTCTATTTCTTCAAGAGGTTTTGGAGGCGGTGTTGTTGCGAGCGTGTAACCTATCCATCCAATTATGCCTAATATTACGGAAACACCTATAAACCCTGTTAGTTTTAAAACAATTATATCTATACCTGCTATAGGCGGCAGGAAGAGGATCCAACCGTAAACACCTATCCCCACGAGGGAGGCGAGTAAAAGAAGGCCCCCAATCGTCTGGTCTCTTGTCATGCAAGCATTTTTTTCGCGCTAGATATAAACTTAACTTTAGGAGTTTGAGGAATATGCGTTAACTTAACCCTTGAAATTCACCGATCTTCAGAAGTCTTAAGGATCATCTGGGTGAAGCGTCACCCCTTCATGGTAGCCCAATCTCTATGGCAATTAAGGCTGGAGATTATCCCCTTCTTTAGGGGGCTTTAAAACGCTAAAACGAAAAGACGGCTTGAGATATAAGCATTTATGTTAGCGAAATAGGTAATGCTTGGAAAAGGGATGGCTAAACGTTCTAGGGCTGTTGCAGCGGTTGGGATTTTGGAGAGGAGGCCTAACATACCTCGGACAGTGGTTGTTGGATCTTTGGTCAGTTGTGCAGACAACTCTGGAGCCCAACTATTAAAAATAATCCAAGTACATGGTGTAACTACGAGGCTGCGACGTGTCCCAGCTGCTTGCGTAGGAGACATGCTCAGCGTGACGGTTAAAAAAGGCCCGCTAGATTTGAGGAAGAAACCTATGTATGCGGTTTTGATAAGGCAGAGAAAACCCTACCGCCGAAGCGATGGAACATGGATAAGCTTCGAAGATACAGCGGCTGTGATGATAACACCTGAAGGGGATCTGAAGGGGACGGAGATAAAGGGCCCTGTTGCTAAGGAAGCCGCTGAAAGATGGCCGAGGATAGCCAACGCTGCTACGATGATCGTATGAGGTTGGCGGCATGGTATCGAAGAAGCCTAGGAAACAACGCGCCAGACGTTTTAAAGCTCCAAGACATATTTTGGTCAAATATATGTCAGCCCATCTATCCCCTGAGCTTAGAGCTAAGTATGGTAGACGGTCGCTGGGGGTAAGGGTTGGAGATACGGTGAAGGTCTTGAAGGGTAGTTTCAAGGGAGTTGAGGGTAAGGTCAAGAGGGTTGACGTCAAGCGGCAAATGATTTACATAGAGAACGTCAGCAGGAAGAGGGTCGACGGCTCAACAGTAGACGTTCCAATTCGTGTTCCAAACGTTATGATAACGCAGCTTAACTTAGATGATAAATATAGGAGAGAAAAGCTGGAGATGAAGGCATGACACATCTAAAATCTCTAGCCGCACCAAGGCATTTTCCGAAGAAGCCAACAGTGTTTACCGTCAGCCCTAGACCCGGCCCGCATCCAAAAGACAGGTGTATCCCTCTTTTGATAGTCGTCAGGGATTTGTTGAAGTACGCCGAGGAAGGTGCCACCGCTAGACGGTTGATTAAGGCCGGTAAGTTTGTAGTAGATGGAAGGGTCGTCAAGGACCCCCGTTTCCCTTTGGGTTTGATGGATGTCTTCTCAGTTCCTGAGCTTGGAGAGCATTACAGGGTTTTGATAAGGCCCAAGAAAGGGCCCAGCTTATTCAAGATAACAGGCGAAGAGGCAGGCTTCAAGGTCTGTCAGATATTGAGGAAGTACCACGTCAAAGGGGGCGGGCTGGCTCTTGGACTACATGATGGAAGGACAATTCTGTTCAAAGGTGAGGATGTTGAAACAGGTAGGAGGCTGAGGGTTCTCGACGGGGTCAAGATTAGCCTGCCTGACCAGAAAATACTCGAGACCGTTAAGTTGGAAGAAGGTATATACGGGTACATCCATTCAGGCTCACGTGCTGGCCTCCACGGAAAAGTTATCAAAATAAAACGGGAAGTTATTTTCCCTGACAAACCTTCAGCAAGCCTTGAGACGGCCGAAGGAAGCGTGACTACTTTGTTGAAAAACATTATGCCGATAGGTGTTGAGAAACCATGGATAACGTTGCAGTGAAAGAACTAAACATAATGCAGAGGCCGCGAATTGAGAAGGTCGTCGTCAACTGCTGCGTCGGTGAAAGTGGGCCGAGGCTGGAAAAAGCAAAGAAGATACTTGAGTCATTGGTTGGCCAGACCCCAGAGGTGAGGCGTGCACGGAAAACCATCAGGGGCTTCGGGATACATAAAGGTGAGCCGATAGCTTTACGTGTAACCTTGAGGAAACAGAGGGCAATGGACTTTCTAAAAAGAGCCTTAGCGGCCGTAAACAACACTTTGAAACGGTCAAGCTTCGATGAAAAAGGTAACGTGTCTTTTGGAATAAAGGAACACTTGGACATACCTGGTACGCGGTACGATCCGGAGCTTGGGATAATTGGGATGGATGTGACGATCCACCTGACCAAACCAGGTTACAGAGTTAAAAAGAGGCGTGTTAAAAGGAGCAAAATAGGTCGTCGCCAGATGGTGGGCAAAGACGAGGCCATAGAGTTCATAAAGTCGTTGGGCGTTACGGTGATCGAGGAATGAAGCACAAACCTCCTAAACAGAGGAAGTTCGGCAAAGGTGTACACACCTGCAGACGTTGTGGGACAAGCGTAGGAGTGATAAGAAAATACAAGCTTTATATCTGCAGACGGTGCATCAACGAGATCGGGCCTAAACTTGGTTTCATGGTTTATGATTAGGTGGTGAATTCATGACAGACCTTGTTTCTGCTCTGTTCACAACCATTCAAAACAACGAGATGGTGAGAAACCGTGAATGTATCGTCAAATCATCGAAGCTCGTAGGCGAGATCCTCAAAGTTCTACAACGTAAGGGATACATAGGTGCCTTCGAATATATTGAGAATGGTAGGGGAGGTTTATTCAAGGTCCAGCTGCTAGGTAGGATAAATCGTTCTGCTCCTATACGGCCTCGGTTCAACGTCAAAGTAAGACAGTTTGAGCTCTTTGAACAACGTTATCTTCCAGGCAGGGGTGTCGGCATCCTCGTCGTAACAACACCAAAAGGAGTGATGTCCCATGACGAGGCTAAAAAGCTAAACACAGGAGGTAGGCTGCTTGGATATGTCTACTAGATATAAATATGTCGAGGCTACCTATAAGATTCCTGAAAAAATAACCCTCAAATATGAAGGCGGGCGTATAACTGTAGAGGGGCCTAAAGGCCGTGTCATCAAAGATCTAAGCCATATCCCTGCAGAGATAAGTATAGACAACGATAAGGTGACTGTGAAAATACCTGGAAGAAACCGTAAGGCCAAAGCCTTACTGGGAACTGTAATCTCCTTGATACGTAACGCCGTAGAAGGTGTTACAAAGGGATACACATACAGGTTGAAGATAGTCTTTTCACATTTCCCGATAAACGTCAAGGTTGTTGGGAAAGAGGTTGTAATATCAAACTTTATCGGCGAGAGGTTTGAGAGGAGGGCGGCCATTGTTGGAGATGTAAAGGTCACCGTCAAACAGGATGAGATAATAGTGACGGGGATAGATAAGGAACATGTTGGACAGACGGCTGCAAACATAGAGAACGCTACAAAGATATCCAGAAAAGATCCAAGGAAGTTCCTCGACGGAATATATATTATGGAGAAGAAGGTGGGGATATGAGGCTTCCGAAAAAAGTTTTAAGACAAAGAAGGGAAAGGCCTGAATTTGTACGGCAGGAGAGCTGGCGATATGTAAGGCTGGAAACAGGTTATAGAAGGCCACGTGGTAAAGACAGTAGGATGAGGCTGCAGAAAAGCGGCTCACCACCTCTTGTTAAGATCGGCTACGGTAGCCCCTCACGATACCGTGGACTACACCCATCAGGATATAGAGATGTGCTGGTCACAGAGCCCTCACAGCTGGACAAATTATCACCCGAAAAGGATGCGGTAAGGCTTTCGGCCAAACTTGGAAGGAAGAAAAAACTAGCCCTTTACGAGGCCGCTGTCTCGAAAGGGTTTAAAGTACTGAACCCACCGGTCAAACCAGAGGAGGTTAAAACATGACGCTGGAGTTTCAGAAAAGGCTTGCAGCAGACCTGTTGAAATGCGGAATATCAAGGGTTAGGTTCGACCCAGAAAGGCTGGACGAGATAGAGTCGGCCATCACAAGGGCGGAGATAAGGAGGCTGATACAGGACGGGGCAATCGAAAAGGTACAGGCAAAAGGGGTTAGCAGAGCACGTGTTGAGAAGAAACGTAGACGTGGGCCAGGCAGCAGAAAAGGGGCCAAGTACTCGATAGTTCCTAGGAAACGTCAATGGATAAACAGGGTCCGTGCCCAAAGGGCTTACTTGAAAAAACTACGTGATAGAGGCCTTCTGGACAGAAAGGACTACCGAAGGCTTTACCTATATGTTAAGGCTGGGAATTTTAAATCGGTTGCAGCGATGGTTGAGTTTATAAAGTCTAAAGGGATGCTCAAGAGGGCGATGAAATGACGTCACATGTGCTGTTGAGGATGAAGCCAAGGCGGAGGAGAGAAGGAAGGACCGACTATAGGAAGAGGCTGGCCCTCGTAAAGTCAGGGCTGGAAAGGCTCGTCGTCAGGAAAACTAACAGACGTATAATCGCCCAGCTCGTTAAATCAAAAGCAGGCGGCGACGTGACCATCATCAACGTAAGCTCCGACATGCTGTCAAGCTACGGGTGGAAGGCATCATACAAATCAACGCCAGCTGCATACTTAACAGGTTTTTTGCTTGGAAGGAAGGCTTTGGAGAAGGGCTTCAAAAAAGCTATACTGGACATTGGCGTCCAAAGGTCAGTCAAAGGCTCTAGGCTCTACGCTGTCGTTAAGGGGGCTTTGGACGCAGGCCTAGAGGTTCCCGTATCAACCGAGATGCTTCCAGATGAGGATAGAATACTCGGTAAACACATAACAAACTACTACCGGTTGGTGAAGCAATCCCAAACAGGATATCAGTTCAGCAAAATGGACGGGGACGTTGTTCAAAACCTTGAATCACACGTTTTTGCTGTCAGGGAAATTATCAGCAGAGGTGGCGGTAATGAGTGAGTGGAAGCCGAGGACCACTCTTGGTAGGATGGTGGCGGAAGGGGAGATAACATCGATCGAGCAGGTTTTCCAGACAAATATGCGGATACTTGAGCCGGAGATAGTTGATAGGCTTTTACCCAACCTCGAGCAGGAGGTAATAGACGTCAAGCTTGTCCAGCGTCAGACAGATGCAGGGGAGAAGACAAGGTTCAAGGCGTTGATAGTTGTGGGTAACAGGGACGGGTACGTCGGAATAGGCACTGGGAAATCGTCACAGGTTGTGCTGGCGATCGAGAAAGCCATCAAAAACGCCAAGCTAAACATAGTACCTGTCAGAAGGGGATGTGGGAGCTGGGAATGTGCCTGCGGCGAGCCCCACAGCCTTCAGGTCAAGACGGAGGGGAAATGCGGTAGCGTTAGGATACAGTTACTGCCAGCACCACGGGGCCTAGGGCTTGTGGCAGGCGAGTCGCAGAAGATCATCCTATCGCTAGCAGGTATAAAGGACTGTTGGACAAGAAGCTTCGGAGAGACAAGGACCCCCCTATCTGTCATCGGAGCCACATATCAGGCTCTTAAACAGACGGCCAAGATCGTCCTCCCCGACATGTGGAGGGCTGTTTAGCATGGGCGGCCTGGTGGTTGTCTTGAGGATTAAGGGAAACATAGGGATGCATCCCGACATAAAGAAAACTTTAGAGTCTTTAAAACTGCGAAAGGTCTTCACAGCCGCCCTCTATCCCTTAACACCTGAACTAGAAGGTATGCTGAAAAAGGTTCAAAGATACGTCACATGGGGTAAACCAAACAGAGAGACCATATTCACATTCCTAAAAAGATCCAAGTACGTAGCTGAGGAGGGGCTGGAAAGGTTGGCTGATGCATTGGAGAAAGGTGAGGAAGAGCTCTCGAGGCCTTTGTTTATAAACTTAAGGCCGCCTAGTAAGGGCTTCAAAAACTCCTTGAAAAAGGATTTCAAGTCTGGCGGGGAGTATGGCGACAGAGGAGAGAAGATCAACGATCTTATTAGAAGAATGTTTTGACGGTAAAAACTTATTAGCAAACTACTAGGTTAGTATTCGGACACCAACCGCCGGTGATAATATGCCAACGAGGTTGAGAAAAACCAGGAAATATCGTGGCTCAAGGACCTGTGGCTGGGGGCAGATAGGCCAGCATAGGAAGGCTGGGGCTAGAGGGGGAAGAGGTATGGCTGGAGGCCATAAGCATAAATGGACAAAACTGCTCAAAACAGGTTATTTTGGTAAAAAAGGCTTCACCCCTGTTAGACGGACTGAGAAGAGGACGATAAACCTGATGCAGGTCTCTGCGTTGGCTATGTCAGAGACCATAAACCTTGCAAGCCTCGGATATCAAAAACTACTCGGCTGTGGAAAGCTTTTTAAACCCTTAACGATCGTTGTAGAAGAGTGGAGTAGGAAGGCAGCCGAAAAAGTCGAAAAAGCCGGCGGTAGACTTGTAAAACCTGAAGCGATGAGCCAGCCATGAGCGAAAGATCAGCTGTGAGGGTCTTTTTTGAAAGAGCATCAAGGATTCTGCCTGAGATTAAGAAGCCTAGTAGAAAGGTTGGTCTAAGTGAGAAGCTTGCTTGGACAGCGTTAGCCCTTATAGTGTATGTGTGGATGAGCCATACTTTTTTGTATGGCCTTCCCCCAACACCCCAGTTAGGGCAGAGCCCCGTTCTTCTGAACGTTGTTTTTGCACAGAAGCATGGAACATTGGTAACTTTAGGCATAGCCCCCATCGTGACGGCGGGGCTTATACTCCAGCTTCTTGTCGGAGCAGAGCTCATCAGGCTAGACCTCAAAAAGAGTGAGGACAGAGCATTATTTACTTCGGCAAGCAAGCTTTTAGCAATAGTCATCACAGTCTTCCAAGCCGCAGTCTACGTTTATGCAGGGTTCTTCGGACCCACAACACCAACCCAGAATATCCTCATATTTATACAGCTTGTCTTTGCAACTATCATCATAATTCTCCTCGATGAGTTGGTGCAAAAAGGCTGGGGGCTAGGGAGCGGGATCAGCCTCTTCATAGTGGCAGGGGTTGCTGAGGAAGTCTTCATATCCTTAATCTCACCAATTATAGTTGCGGATGGAATCTACCAAGGAATAATTCTCGCACTCTTCCAGACGCTTATATCGGGAAGGCCATCGGATATTTTTGTAAGGTCTGGCGGCTACCCAGATCTAGTTGGGCTTTTATCCACAATCCTCCTTATACTTTCTCTGATATACATAGAGGCCGTCAGGGTGGAGATACCTATCTCGTACGCAAGGTTTCAGGGATATCGTGCAAAATACCCTGTCAAACTCCTTTATGTCTCGAATGTTCCGATAATCCTAGCAACAACTGTCTTCAGCAACATCTTTTACATCGGCTCCCTACTATGGAGCAGGTTCAACCCCAACAACGACAACATATTCCTCAACATGTTAGGAACATATGTCTATGATCAGAGCATAGGCAGCTTGGTACCGACTGGCGGCCTCGCCTACTACGTCATAGGCCCCAGAGGTCTTGCAAACGTCATCCAAGACCCCATAAGAGCAGTGGTTTATGCGGCCCTTCTGGTAACCTTCGCTGTACTGTTTGCAAAGTTCTGGGTACAGGTAGGGGGCCTAGGCCCAGAAAAAGTGGCTGAACAGCTGATAAGCGCTGGGATGCAAGTGCCTGGTTTTCGACGCTCACCAACAATAATAGCCAACATAATAGGAAAGTATATCTCCACAGTAACTATAGTTGGAGGGGTTATAGTAGGGTTGGTGGCGAGCGTTGCAGATTTTCTAAACGTATTTGGGTCCGGTATTGGAATACTGTTGACTATAGGTATTTTACACCAGTACTACCAGATACTTATGAGGGAGAGGTTATCGGAGATGTACCCAGCCCTAGGCCGCTTCCTCAAGGGTGAGTAAATGGTTTTAGAAATGATAATGATATCGGGAATAGCTGCGGCAGTATCTGCCGCGACAGCAGGGATAAGAAGGCTGATCTTCAAAAAAGAAGACCTTGCCAAGATTGCTGAGATACAGGCGTTCAACAGGGAGTTGATAAGGGCCAGGCAGAAGAAAGACCAGAAGGCCCTCCAGAAGCTCCAAAAGAAGAAAGAATATATCCAGAAGCTCAACGCTGAGATTAGCAAGAAAAACCTGCTAACAATGTTAGCAAGCCTTATGATACTTTTCATCGTATATCCTATTTTAGCGGGATATTTCGGCGACACCGTAATAGGTCTAACACCCAGAGGCCTCGACATACCATTCATATCCCAGAATGGTGAGCTAAGGTTTTACGGCTGGTTTATCCTCTCCTTCTTTGGGGTAGGCTCACCAATCGCCAAACTTATGGGTATAGGTTTAACGGGTGCTGGTACGTCGGATGGTAAGACGAAGCCTCAGGACAAGAAGCAGGATAAGAAAAGCAACTAGGACCCCTGGCGGAAGGGTTAAACTGCATTTCCGCCGGGCTAGGCCTGGTACACCTAGATGTATGTTCTGTGGAAAAACGTTACATGGTGTTGATGTAGGAGCCGGCGGAAGCCATTCCTCCCGAACGGTCTCCAGAATATTTGGCGGATCTGTTTGCGCAGCTTGTTTAAGGAGCAGGATACTCAACGGGGTTGCAGCCGAGTGGGCCTTTTCTTGAAATAATGGTATGCGGCCGTGCTTATGATCTCAACGACCTGGTCAGGGTTCAGCCTCCCTGTATCAACTATCAGGTGAAAAGGGTCGAAGTCCTCACCCATCTTAATCCTATAGAGCTTCCAGTAGATCGCGGCGCTTTCTCTATCCCTTCTGTTCAGAAGGCGCAAAGCCTTTAATATAGGTATCTTGCTGCGTTTGGCCATTCTTTGTGCACGCAGCTTCTTGTCGGCCGTAAGCCATACGTTAAAGGACCTGTTCCTTAAAAGCCACGGCATGACCCATGAGTCTACAACAACCCCTCCAGCCCTGCATATTTTGAGGAGCCTTTTGTCGGCTTTTTTATCCAAGGATAGGTCGCGGCTCCTGACCTTTAAAAACTCAAGTCCTTTTTTAGTCTCCCACCATCCTTGACCAGTCGGCTTATAACCCATCTCCTTCGCAACGGCCTTCAACATATCCCCGCCTGAAACATATTTCAAACCTAACTTCTCCGCCAGTTTTTTACCGACTGTTGATTTACCTACAGCCGCAAAACCAGTTATACAGATAACAGGTTTAGCACCCATATATTGTCTTGTCCGAGAGCTTAATTTATGTATAAAAGATGTCCTTCCCATATCTTCCGCCAGCATGACCGCCAAGGATTTAGTAGGGAGGATCTGTGTAAAAACAGCTGGGAGGGATGCTGGGGCTAAAGGGGTCATCGTCGCCGTTAATGAAAACGGCTACGTGTTGGTGACAGGACCAAAGTCTTTGACTGGTCTACGGAGAAGGAGAGTAAACATAAAACACCTCATCCCAACACCGAAAAAGATCATAATAGCCGAAGGAGCCTCCGACGAAGATGTTTTGAAAGCCCTAAAGGAGAATGGCCTTGAAGAATACATGGTTAGAAGATATGAAGTTTAAAACACCTCCCTGGGAGATAAAACGTGAGATACTGGTTAGGCGGGATGCGGAGACAAGCCCAGAATATGGTAAACCACCAGAAGCCAGAACGGTCGATGAGCTGCTCAGGCTAGGAGCTATAAACCTTGACAAGCAAAGGGGGCCGACGAGCCACGAAGTAGCCTATATTGTTAAAAAAATTTTCGGCATAGAACAGGCTGGGCACGGCGGGACCCTAGAGATCTTCGGGGAGATCCCGCCGTCTCCGGTGTTCTGCCTCTTATGCTTGGTGAGGGGACACGCGTAGCCCCAGCGTTAATGCATAGCGGGAAAGAATATATCGCGTTGATGGAACTCCACGGTAATGTTACCGACGCGGAGCTCCTGAGATCGTTCGAGGTCTTCACAGGTGAGATCTATCAGGTACCTCCGATCAGGGCCTCTGTGGCCAGGAGGCCTAGGATAAGAACTGTTTACTATATCTCTTTGCTCGAGAGGGACGGGAGGATGGTTTTGTTCAAGGTTGGATGTTCTGGTGGAACATATGTAAGAAAACTATGCCACGACATAGGCGAATACCTTGGTGTTGGCGCTCACATGGAGGAGCTCAGGCGGACACGTGCAGGGCCTTTCACAGAAGACGGCTCACATAGCTTGCTGGAGCTTTACGAGAGCTGGATGGACTACATGGAAACAGGAAAAGAGGAAAAAATTAAAAAGATTTTACTACCTGTGGAGGCCTGCATCCAGCTGCTGCCCAAAATATACATCCTTGATACAGCTGTCGATGCGATATGTCATGGAGCTGATCTTATGGTTGCGGGTATAAGCAAGTTTGAGACAGGGTTTAAAAAGGGTGACCTTGTTGCTGTGGTTACTTTGAAAGGTGAGCTTGTGGGGTTCGGCACGGCTGTCATGGATATCGAAGAGATGCTCAATAGCTCGGAGGGAATGGCTGTTGATGTAACAAGGGTGATCATGGCTAGGTCGACCTATCCTCCGGTATGGAAAGGCGGGATTAGGCGGATCGGCTAGCAGCCTAGCTACTGTTAATATTACCGCCCGAGCTATTTCTTCTCCCATATTAAAAACTTTCAAAGCTTATAAATAAGAAAGCTTAGGTTTACGCTGGCCTGTAGTACCAGCCCATAGTAGGAAGGCATATAGCTGGAGAAAACTCCAAAATTAGCTTGGCCGGGGTCCCTAAGCCTGGTATAGGGCAGGCCTGGAGAGCCTGTGGCCCTACGGGGCCGCGTGGGTTCAAATCCCACCCCCGGCGGAGCATCAAACTATCGGTTGAACAACACCCCAGCCTCGTTGTTTTATTTAATAAGAGGTTTTTTGAACTTATCTTGAAGTTGACAGCATCCAATACCCGTATTGAGGCTTTGAAGAAAGCCCACAGGAAGGAGAAGGGGGCCGTGAAGCTGGCTGAGGAATACCTTGAGGCCGTTTACGAGATCTTCCAGCAGAATAGGGGGAGGGTCAGACCTGTGGACATAGCCAGGGCTTTGAACGTGGCCCCGAGCACTGTGAAGAAAGTTATCCTCCGCCTCAGTGAGAAAGGATATGTTAGGTACGAGCCCTATAGGTTGTTGGAGCTTACTAAGGAAGGTCTTTCAAATGTGCAGAAGCTTAAGAGGCGCCACGACTCTCTTTCCATGCTTCTTCAGACCCTTGGGATGGATGAGATGACTGCTGAGATGGAGGCGGAAAGGATGGAGCACAGCATAAGCGACAAGTCAACCATGTTGTTTGAGGCTTTGGGAGAGGTTTTGAGGGAGAATGAGGAGCTTGGCAGGGCCGTTAGGGAGTCCGTCATGAGCAAGCTAATGCTGTACGAAAAACGTTAAACATTACCAACAATCACTAGCCAGACAAGGTGTGAAAACGAAACAGCCCTACTCGATACGACGTTGAGGGATGAGCTTTTCAAAAACAGATGCAAAAGTAGATCTTTCAAAAGCTGGCCGAAGCTGGAAATAAAACGTACAGAGCTTACTGTCGACTACCCACCACGGTAACCTACAGAGACGATGAACAGTCGCAAAACACTAAATGACTACTGCATAGAGACATCATGCATAGAAGGGCTGTCAAGGAATGCTTTGAAGCGGCGCAAAATATAATGTAGAAGGTGTTGTCCTATACATCTCATCGACCAAGATACATAGGGTCCACAAACTCCACGGCATCGGATACTAGGAGGCTGCTGAACGGCATGTTGAAGAGATCTCGAAAACACGTGAAAAATGGTTCGATAAGTAAGAGCCACTATCGGAGGCGCCTCCAGGTTTTACTTTGAAGGAGGGGTTGAACTGCTTCTGTCGGCTGTCAACAAGTTAGGAGATGCTGAAGAAAGTCCTACTAAATGCCTCCGTTGACAAGGGGCTTTAGAAAATACATATAGCCGCCCTATTCGAGCCGATTATACTTGTCCATATTCTGTAAGCCATCGGCATCCGTCATTTCCAAAGCCAAGCCGTCGTCATAAAAGGTATTCAAACTGTGTAGGGTATACTATAGGCTACCGTCTGTCAACCCGCCAGACGTCTCTGTCTTTAACAGAGAACCTCAAGGGCCGTTCCAGATTGGTGTACTACGATAAAGTATCTTCATAATCAAAATATCGATCGGGGAGATGGTTCAACTGACCCGTCTACGGTAATGTTTTCTGATGTGCTCTTCTTTTATCTTCGTAAGCTCTGCCTCAGGTAGCGTCGACAAAATATCCCAAGCTATTTCAAGGGTCTGGTCAAGCGTCCTGTTTTCGGTATACGATTGTTTTACAAAGCGTTGCTCAAAAAGATCGCCAAACTCTAGATATTTAAGATCTGTTTCAGAAAGCCCTGTCCTGCCGACGATTTCCGCGAGGGAACGGAGCTGGACAGCTCTGGCGTATGCTGCGTACAGCTGGTTGCTGACGTCGCCGTGGTCGGACCTAGTCTTCTTCTGCGAAATGATGCCAGGCCCCATCAGTCTGCTAAGGCTCATCAAGACGTTGACAGGGGGGTAGATGCCTTTCCTGTAGAGGTCACGGGATAGGACTATCTGTCCTTCAGTTATGTAGCCTGTCAGGTCAGGTATCGGGTGCGTGATGTCGTCGTTGGGCATGCTGAGTATGGGCATTTGTGTTAAGCTCCCCTTAACCCCCTTTATCCTGCCAGCCCGCTCATAGATCGATGCCAGGTCTGTGTACATGTAGCCGGGATAGCCTTTACGGCCGGGGACCTCTTCACGGGCAGCGCTCACCTCGCGCAACGCCTCCGCATAGTTGGTGATATCCGTGATTATAGCAAGCACATGGTAACCTTGTTTGAAGGCAAGATACTCGGCTACCGTTAACGCTATACGGGGTGTCACAATCCTCTCTATGGCAGGGTCGTCGGCCAAGTTAAGGAACAAAACGCTCCTGCTTATGGCCCCGCTTTCCTCCAGGCTTCTTCTAAAGAAACGTGCCTCGTCATTCTGTACACCGACGGCAGCGAATATTACTGCGAACTCCTCCTCTTTACCGGGAACTGTCGCTTGTCTTGCTATTTGGGCAGCAAGCATGTTATGCGTAAGACCTGGCCCTGAGAAGATGGGTAGCTTCTGCCCCCTGACAAGACTGTTCATGCCGTCTATAACGGATATCCCTGTCTGGATGAAGTCTGAGGGGTATTCGCGGCGTTCCGGGTTTATCGGCTCACCGTTTACGTCAAGGGTTTCCTCCGCTATTGGCTCAGGTAAACCGTCAAGCGGTCTTCCAAGGCCGTCGAAGACCCTGCCGAGCATTTCAGTGGAGACAGGGATCTGCAAAGTACTGCCTAGGAAACGGGCCCTTGTCCCTTCTATCGAGAGCCCTTGCGTTCCCTCAAATACTTGTACGACAGCCTTCCCTTCACCAACCTCGATGACCCTCCCAAGCCTTCTCTCACCATCGGCTGTCTCGATCTCAACAAGCTCGTCATAGGCTACCCCTGAGACACCTCCAACTATCATCAAAGGTCCTTTAATCTCCTTTATGGACAGGTATTCTAGACCTATCTTCTCAACGGTCACCCAGCCCTCACCTCGACCTTTTCAACGAGAAGCCTTTCAAAGCTTTCCTCCAAGGCCTTATCAATCATTTCGAGTAGGTCTAGCCTGTTGTTCGGTACTTCATACTTGGCTCTTATCAACTTTGGAATTATCTCCATAGCCCTTATCTCTTTCAATGAAACGCCTCTACGTAAAGCTTCTTCTGCGAGGCTGTAGAACTTGACGAAGAGGCGCAGCAGCTTGACCTGTTTGGGCGGTGGGCAGTAGGAATCAACTTCATCGTAGGCGTTTTGCTGCAGCAAACCTTCTCTAATCATCCGTGCCACATCAATTATCAGTTTTTCTTCGTCGGGCAGCGCTTCGGGTCCAAGCAGTCTGACGATCTCCAGCAGGTCTGCCTCCCTCTGTAGAAGCCTGTACGCTTGATAGCGTAGGTCATACCAGTCTGGCGTAACGTTTTCAGCCCACCATTTCTTAACGGTCTCCACATAAGCTGAATAGGATGCTATCCAGTTGATCGCTGGGTAATGTCTTGTGTAGGCTAGGTTTGCGTCGAGAGCCCAGAATGTCCTTATGAAACGCATTGTATGGGTCGTGACCGGTTCTGTGAAGTCACCCCCTGGTGGGCTGACAGCACCAACTAGCGAGACGCTCCCTATCCTCTCAGGATTTCCAAGCGTGTAGACTCTTCCAGCCCTTTCATAGAACTCCGCCAGCCTGCTGGCTAGGTAGCTTGGATAGCCCTCTTCCGCAGGCATCTCCTCTAAACGGCCGCTTATTTCCCTTAAAGCCTCAGCCCATCTGCTAGTGGAGTCGGCCACTAGCAATACGTCATAACCCATGTCGCGGAAATACTCGGCCATCGTGACGCCCGTATATATGCTTGCCTCTCTAGCTGCTACTGGCATGTTGCTTGTATTGGCTATCAAAACTGTTCTCTCCATCAACGGCCTGCCCGTGGCCGGGTCTTTTAGATGGGGGAACTCTGTCAGAACCTCTGCTTCCTCGTTTCCCCTCTCACCGCATCCTACATGGAAGATTACCTTTGTATCGCTCCACTTAGCCAGCTGGTGGAGCGTTACTGTCTTCCCTGTGCCAAACGCCCCAGGTATACACGCAGTACCTCCCTTTGACAATGGGAAGAATATGTCGAGTACCCTTTGTCCGGTAATAATCGGTACTTCAGGGTCGAGCCTTTGCCGAAAAGGTCTCGCACGCCTTACAGGCCATCTATGATAGAGTTTCACAGCTCTTCTCCCTCCCTTTGTCTCGATCTCTGCGATTACATCTTCTATAACGTAGTCGGATTCAGGTGCTAGGTAAACGAGCCTACCAGGTTTTACATCCGGTGGAACCATTATTTTTGAAGTGATCAACGGTGTTTCAGCCACCTCTCCTAATATATCTCCAGGTCCTACCTCATCGCCTTGTTTGAGGAGGGGGATAAACCTCCATTTTTTATCGGTTGGTAACGGGTCTGCTTTAATCCCTCTTTTCACAAAACCTCCTGCAATTTTTCCTATAAAGTCAAGCGGTCTTTGGACGCCGTCGTATATTCTTCCAATAATCCCAGGACCAAGAGAAACCGATAAAGGCATACCTGTTGCTTCGACAGGCTCTCCTGGCACGAGGCCGCTGGTGTTCTCATAGACTTGTATAAAGGCTATATCGCCGGTGAGTTTTATTATTTCACCGATGAGCCTCTCCTCTCCAACATAAACCGTTTCATACATTTTTGCGCCCATCATGCCGTCTGCCTTTACTGCTGGACCTGCAACCCAGATTATCCTTCCAGTGATCGTCTTCATGCGGTTACCTAACTCGTTGACTATGTATTTAAACCCTTTTGGCTACACAACACCGTAAAGATCAGCGGACATGAAATTTTGATGGTTCCACAGCCAGCTCCAAAAATTGCTGAGCTAGAAGAGATAATATATAAAAATGAGCCGGTTGGATGATTGACGGGATTTTACGAAGGTGCTGATACTTGGGATACGCTGTCGAGACCGTCAACTTAAGTAGGGTGTTTAAAAGTAGGAGGTCTGTCGTAAAGGCTCTAGAAGACATTACGCTACGTGTAAACAAAGGCGAGATATTTGGTTTACTAGGGCCCAACGGTGCAGGCAAAACCACCTTGGTTAAAATTTTGACTACTCTCCTACTTCCGTCAAGCGGTAAAGCCTACGTCTTAGGATATGACGTAGAATCGGAAGCTGGAAAGATAAGGCCGTTGATAAATCTGGTTTCTGGGACTGATACGCCTGGCTATGGCTTGATATCTGTCAAGGAGAATCTATGGTTCTACTCTATGCTCTATGGGTTGGACGGTAACTCGGCTCGTAGGAGAATCAACATGTTGATCGAGGAGGTTGGGTTGGTCGAGGTAGCCGATGAGCTTTTGAGAAACCTCTCGACAGGCTATAGGCAAAGGCTTAACCTGGCCAGGGGGATGGTTAACGACCCCTCTGTCTTGTTTTTGGACGAGCCGACGATAGGGCTTGACGCAGTCTCCGCAAAGAAGATCAGACGTTTGATTAAAGACTGGGTTAGGCGCGACAGCGACCGCACAGTCATACTCACCTCCCATTACATGGCAGAGGTAGAGGAGTTATGTGACAGGGTGGCAATACTTCTTAACGGAAGAGTGAGGGCTCTTGGCACACCCGAAGAGTTGAGGAGGAGTGTTAGCGGAAAAACCGTTGTAGTCATTGATGTCAAGTTTTCAGGAAGAGAGGATGAAGATTTGCAGATGTTGGGCAGCTTCTATAAGACCTATGACCCATCTTCTGGTATCTATAGGATAAGGGTTGTTTTGGATGAATGGTTGGAGATAGGTGACATTATAGAGAAGATAACGGCTAAGGGCGGCAAGGTCCTGTCCGTAACGAGGTCTGTCCCCTCCTTTGAAGATGTTTACATTAAACTGGTGGGTGGCGGTGGGTATAGCGCAAGCGTTGAGGGTTAACCTTAAAGCAGCATACGCGAGAACTTATGTTAGGGTCAAGAGCCAGTTTAGGGAGCCTGAATGGGTTCTGGCAGAGGTCCTGACACCTTTGATGATAGTTTTTGCAGCAGCTACATTATACCGCGTCTCGGGCAGCGAAGCGATCGCAGGCTTCGCTGTTGTAGGCGGTGCCATGATGGCTTTCTGGGACAATGTCCTATGGCTTATGGCTAGCCAGTTCTACTGGGAAAAGGAATCTGGAAACCTCGACCTCTACCTAATAGCCCCAATTTCTAGAATGTCAATATTGCTTGGCATGTCCCTAGGCTCGATCGTGAATACCTCCATCCGAGCTGTTCTTATCTTTCTGCTGGCTACGTTTGTGCTAAACATTAGGATAAACGTTGTAGATCCCTTAGCACTTTCCCTAGTATTCGTTTTAACGCTTACTGCCCTCTACGGCTTGGGTATGCTCATGTCCTCTCTCTACATGCTCTACGGCAGAGGTGCCCTCAACCTCAACGACATCTTTTCAGAGCCTATCTATCTTCTGTCAGGGCTGTATTTCCCAACGATCGGGAAGCACTCTCCATTTCCTGCGTTTATTCAGTTTCTGGCCTCATTGATCCCGTTAACCTTTGGGATAGACGGTCTTAGAAGAACTATAATACTTGGCGAGGCCCTTGACAGTCTGATCACCCACTTGATCGTGCTTGGGCTATTAACCGTTGCGCTAATACCTGCGGCTTGGAAGGCTCTCAACTATATGGAAAACCTAGGTAGAAAGGAGGGGAGGCTGAGCCTTAGATGGATGTGAGAAAGTTTATCAAGGCTGTCTACAGCTCGGCCTGGGTTGGCTGGCAGGTTGAGAGCAACTGGACTGAGCCGGAGATATTCATCGGGCTACAGATAATAAGACCGATAGCATCATCGATGCTTTTTCCATTACTTTATGTAGTAGGTATGAATTTTATTGGAGCACAGGTAGACACAGACTACTTGGCCTATATAGTTATCGGCACTGTATTCTTTAACCCATTTATCGCATCGGCTGAGACGGCTGGACAAATAATCTCACAGGATAGGGAAAGATACGGCGTGTTGAAGAGCATCTACATAACAACATCGTCGCTTCAACAATATCTGCTTGGAAGGTTTCTCGCAACAGCTTTGATCGCCATATTTTCCACATCAGTCTCTTTAGCTGTCGTCTACAGCTTGATGGTTTATCTCTTTAAGATTTCCTTGACGATAAGGTTGGTCGATGCTGTTCAACTGGTGTCAGCCCTTCTGTCAGTTCTGATAGGTTCGGCTGCATTTTTCTATCTGCTTCCATGCATAAACCTTTTCACCAACAAACTGCATTGGAATCTAACATACTATGTGCTCGGTATCCTATACCTGTCAGGCGACGTTCTTTTTCCTGTACAGTCCCTCAACCCATTGGCCTGGCCTCTTGCCTATATCCTTCCAGTCAACCAAAGCCTTAACACAGTACGTGCAGCTTTAGGTCTTCCAGCCCAAGCAAATATTCCGATCAGCCTCGCTACATCTATCGCATGGTTCATAGCATCGGTTGCTGTTTTTAACC
>FWWM01003912.1_pt1 | contig 35826 bp, 32 predicted proteins | sample 2228351 | NCBI WGS metagenome assembly FWWM01 (sample SAMEA103939774, study PRJEB20133) | metagenome
AGGGTTTGGTATGTTGAGCATAAAAATTATGAAAATGATCAATTTTTTAGGAAATTGTTGGCTATTAAAATTGAGAGCTTGAAAAGCAAATACGACATATATAGAATTCTTAAAATAGCATTAAGTATATCAGTACCAAAAATATATAGGAATTTAAAGCCATATTTTGATAAATATGAGCTTTTGGTTAGCGTTAAGGCACAAGAGAATAGCTAGGCTTTAAAATTTTAGAACTATGATTATCTTTATTATAAGAAGAAGCGAAAAAGAAGAACTTTTAAAGATAAAAGAAGTCCCATTCACTTTCTCAAAGGATAAAGGGGACTTTACAGATAAGAGCCTTGCTGAAAATCACTTTTCAATCCTTGGTTATAACGATAAAGAAGTTTTTATAAGAGCAAATTCAAAAGTTGTATATAACGATAAAGAAATAATCGGAGACTTTAAGATAAGAGAAGGTGATGTTTTTCTTGCAGGTGATGTAGAAGTTACACTTGCTAAAATTGATATTGCAATCAGTTCAAAAGAGGAAGTTTCAAAAAGTCAACCTACTCAATTTATAGATATTGAAGAGGCAGAAATTCCTTATCTTAAAATTCTATCAGGTCCGGATGCAGGCAAAATTATCGAAATAGCTAAAACAGGTATTATTGGAAGGGGTGAAGAAGCAGATTATAGGATAGATGATCCATATGTTTCAAGGAAACAAGCTAAAATATATGTTTTTGATGATAGGTATGAAATTGAAGATATTGGTGGTAAAAATCCTACACTTTTAAATGGTAAAGTTGTCACAAAAATTTTACCACTACATAGTGGTGATGAAATTCAAATTGGAAAGACAAGAATTCTATTTGTAAATCCAAAGGAAAAACCTGAAAGTGAGATTTACAAGTCAAAAGGTGTTCCAGTATATGTTTATGGTGTTTTAGCAGCAATTCTAGTGATTATAATTGGAATTGGAATAGTTATTTATAATATTCAAAGAGAAAATAAATTCAATGCTCTTTTAAGTTCTGCAAGCTCAACTATACCAATTATCTCACAGCTTGAAACTACTGATAAGAAGATAAGTGCTCTTGAGAGGGCAAAGAGGGAAATTGATGAAGCAGAAAGAATAAAGAAAAATGATAACAGAGTTCTTGAAGTTAAACCTATCGTTGAAAAGCTATTAAATGCTTGGAAAAATGTTAAAAGTGCAGAAGAGTATATAAGCGCTGGTGATTATTTCTCAGCTTTAACAAAGCTTGAAGAAGCAATAAAAGTTTTGCAAGATGAAAAGTATGTAAATGGATTATATGATCAAATGTTAGTAACTACATTAGTTCAGCAAAATTATGCAGAAGCAAAAGCACTATTTGAACAAGGCAAAACCAAAGAAGCATTAGAAGTTCTTAATGTTGCACTAAGTAGAACACCTGACCATCCTCAACTTTTAGAACTTAGAAAAATTATATTAGAATCTCAAAAGAAAAAACCTACAAGTGCTGAAGTTCAAACAAAATTAGCAAAGCTTAAAGAAATTAAACCAAAAGAAGTTAAAAAGGAAGAAACTACTAAAGCTGTACAAAAACCAGAAGAGCAAAAAGATATTCTTCAACCTTCAATAAAAATTGATGTTCCAAGTCTAAGTAATGTAAATTTAGAAGCTAGAGAGCCTCAAATAAACTTAGATATAACGCTTGATGAGACGAGGAATTTAATAAATGCATATGAGAAAGAGCATAATCTTGATAAAACTATTAGAATTGCGACATCAATACTTCAAAATGACCCAAACAATGTAAAAGCTAAATACTATCTAAGATTAGCCCAAAAGGAAAAGCAAGCACTTGCCTATGAAAAGCAAGGCAGAAAGAATGAAGCTATATCAACGTGGGAAGAAATTTTAAAATTAGACCCATCTAATAAATGGGCTAATGAAGCATTATTAAGACTTGGAAAATGAAAAAAATACTTATCATTCTACTTATAATCCAAAACATTATTATTGTAGGAGGTGGAATTTTTGTATATAAAAATTTCATAGCTAAAAAGGATGATAAGGAAGGAATTGCAGTTGATGAAATTATTAGAAAAGAGCTTGGATTACCTAAGGTTCCTGATCAAACTAAAACTGTTATTCAGAAAACACCTAAGCAGCCAATTAAAGAAACTACTACTTCTGATAGTTTAAGCGTTCAATTACAACCTGATACACAAAGCCAAATGCCAATACCATTACCTACTCCTTCATCAACTGAGGAGAGCAAGAGTCAGATTGTTGAACAGCCTCAAGTCCCTCAAGATCCAACTGATATAAAAGTTAATGTTGATATAGGTAATATAGATATACCAAAAATTCAAGAGATGGAAAGTGGCTTATCCGCAAGTGGAGTGCTTGCACTTCAACAAGCTTATGAAGAAGCACATGATTTAAATAGAGCTTTACAATTGGCAAATGACATTTTAAAGTCAAATCCCAATGATGAAACTGCTAAAAAATACAAAAAATTAGCAGAACTTGAAATAATGGCAAATGATGCCTTAAATAGAGGTGATCGCCAAAGTGCTTTAAATTATTTTTATCAAATGCAATCAATTGATCCAAACAATAAGTGGGCAAAGAGGGGTATTATGAAAATCATGAGTGGAAATTAATGCTAAAAAAGATAGATCTTTATATTATTAAACTCCACATTTTGCCCTTTTTTGGTGCTTTGCTCGTTATAACAACAGTTCTTCTGCTTGATAAGGTATTTGAACTTATGGATCTTTTGATAAGAAAAGGTGTTCCATTTGATATTGTTCTTAAATTGTTTATATATGCTTTACCATTTATACTAGCACTTTCAGTTCCTATGGCGGTTCTCATTGCAAGTTTAATAGCATTTGGTAATCTTTCTCAAAACTTTGAGATTATTGCAGCAAAATCCTGTGGTATTAGCTTAAAAAGACTTCTATTAGGTCCTTTTATATTTGCATTTTCTGTATTTGCCTTTATGGTTTATTTTAATGATAGGATACTTCCAGAGTCAAATCATAGATTCAAAAATCTTTTAATTGATATTTATATCAAGAAGCCAATTTCACAAATAAAGGCAGGGCTTTTTAATGAAATTGGAAATTATAAGCTTTATATTAGAAATAAGGATGATAGAACATCTTATATAGAAGATGTTAGGATTTACAATACTTCTGATTTTGGTAGGACATTTATAACTGCAAACAATGGTTATATAAATAGTTTTCAGGATAGCATCCTAATTTTGGATTTGAGGAAAGGCCAGATTCATCAGATTTCTGATGGTATAAATAGGAAATATAGAACAATAGATTTTGATAATTATCAAATTGTAATTAAGCTTGATATTAGCTTACAGCTAAAAGAGAGAGCATACAGAGGTGATAGGGAGATGACTCTAAAGCAATTATTTGAAGAGTTAAAAAATAAGCAGAAAGAATATAAAGCAATTAACGATAAGGACTTGAAGAAGTATTACAAGATGAGAATAAATCAGATTATTGTTGAAATCAATAAGAAATTTTCACTTCCATTTGCAGCAATAGTTTTTGTCTTTCTTTCAGCACCAATATCATCGATGTTAAAGAGAGGGGGCTTTGGTCCTGCACTTGGTATCTCATTCATAGTATTTACTATCTATTATATTTTCTTAATAGGTGGTGAAGAACTTGCAAAGAAAGCTATCATAAATGGTGCAGTTGCTATGTGGTTTCCAAATGTTCTATTTTTTATAATAGCCCTTTATCTATTAAAGAGGGAGGAGGTATAATATGGCTAAAATGAATATGGTTCAAGCTATAAATAATGCTCTTAAAATAATGATGAGAAGAGATGATAAAATTTTGGTTTTTGGTGAGGATGTAGGAAGGGCTGGTGGTGTTTTTTTAGTAACAGAGGGTTTGATGGATGAGTTCGGTAAAGAAAGAGTGTTTGATACACCTATTAGTGAGGCTGGTATAGTTGGAATGGCTATTGGTCTTGCAATAGGTGGATATAAACCAATTTGTGAAATTCAATTTTCTGGCTTTTCATACCTTGCATTTAATCAAATTATTTCGCATTTAAGTAGATGGCAGTTTAGAAGTCATAGTAGATTTAGAATGAGTGTAGTAATTAGAATGCCAAATGGTGGTGGTGTTAAGACCCCAGAGCTACATTCTGAAAGTATTGAAAGTTATTTAATGGCAACACCAGGACTAAGAATTGTTTATCCTTCAAATCCATATGATGCAAAAGGACTTTTGATTAGTGCAATTGAGGATAAGGAGCCTACAATTTTTTTAGAGCACATTAAACTTTATAGATATGAAAGAATGGATGTACCTGATGATTACTATAATGTTCCAATCGGGAAAGCAAACATTGTTAAGGAAGGAAAAGATGTTTCAATTATTACATATGGATGGGGTGTTATTTTGGCAAGGGAATATGCTAAAGAGAGCAATTATGATGTTGAGATTATAGATCTAAGAACATTGTCTCCAATTGATAATGATACGATTTTTGAAAGTGTTAAGAAAACAGGTAGGGTTGTAATAATATCTGAAACACATAAGACAATGTCAGTTGCAAGTGAAATATCTGCAAGAATAAGTGAAAACTTAATAGAATACTTATATGCACCTATAATGAGAGTTTGCTCACTTGATATACCATATCCACCATCAATTTTAGAGGAGGAATATCTTCCAAACGTTGAAAGGCTAGAAGAAGCTATTGATTATATAATGAGATTTTGATAATTGAGCCAAATTCAAGAACTGTATCAATAAAAGCTAAACAACAAACTTAAACCACTCTTTAACCCTTCAAATGGAGGCTCATATCTACAAATACCTGATGAGTATACAACATCTCCTGAAAATGAACCATATCCAAAACTAATTAAAATACCACTCGTATTATCAAATTTTAGTTCAAAGAAGTAATCATATTTATCAGTATTCAAATACCTTCTATAATTAAATGAAGTTGTTAAGTATTTGTAAACAAAGCCTATTGAAAAAAATGGTTGGCTTTCACTTTTCCTATTCCTATATTCCAAAAGTCCTAAAATTGCCTTATATTTAAACTCAAAGTTAGCATTGTAATCATCTAAATTTTGATTTAATGAAAATAGCCTATATACTCTAATTTTGTAATCTAAAATTAGTGTTGAATAAAAACTTGCACTATAAAAATCAAGTAGATTTCTATTTAAGGATTTATCATAACTTTTCGCCGCTTCTAACAACAAACTCCTTTGGCTATAACTTATTGAAAAACCCATCTCATCCCTTCCATAACTTGCTAAAAGTCCATAACTATTTACAGTTGCAGGGAGATTGAATTTTTGAAATAATTTATCATAGTAATTGTAATCCAATTTGAAGTTCCAAAAATTAAGAGATAAAAATAAGCCATAACCTTCATTATTTGAAAATGTAAAAATATCATATCCATTCCTATATGCAAATTCCAAAAATAAAAATGGAAGCTCAATATAAGAAGAGCCTAAAAATCCATAATCTGAATGCCTGTAATATAAACCATTAACACCCAAAAACTTGTATTGAAAATAAGAGCCTAAAATGTAAGTTGTATCAGCATCAGATGTATAATAAAGCCATCTTCTTTTTATACCTCCATATATTGAAAAATAATTAGAGCTTAAATTTATGCCTCTTAAAAAGCTTTCAAGAATTGCCTTTTCATCATAAGAAAGAAACAAACTAAGACCTCTACCAAATGAAATTGTATTATCACCTATTGTAAGAAACTTATATTTTAGATAACCTCTAAAAATGGATAAATTGTAGTTTTGACCATAAATAATAGATGGACTTCTATAATCTCTAAGTTCAACATATGAGGAAATATCAGCATAATTGAATTGAACTATAAGACTTGCAAAATTCCTTAAACTATCAGAAAGCCATAAATTATTACTTATTGAAAAGAAAAAGTTCATTGGATAGAACTTTTTATCATTTCTATTACATTGGGATGATAACCTGTAATTTTCTTTTTCACCTTTAAGTTTTTATCCAATACTATTATCGTTGGAAGTCCAATTACACCATACTTAGATGCAATCTTCTTTCCATCATCAATTGAAATTATGAAATTCCAATTTCTACCTTTGCTTATCTGCTTAATTTTTTCAACATCCCTTTTTGTATCAAGGCTTATAGCAATTAAGATAAAATTAGTATCATTTGAAAATGCCTTATTAAGCTTATCAAGCTCTTCATCACAATGAGCACACCATGTAGCCCAAAAGTTCAAAATAATGTTCTTTTGAAATTTTGAAATATCATAGCTTTTGTTATAAATATCAATAATTGTAAAGTTTAAAAGAAAGCTTATCATTGTACATTTACCCTCCCTCTTATAGTTTTATAAAGGTTTTTATTTTCTATTGAAACCTTCATATCAATGATTGCACTTTCATTAGTAGTAGCAATAGCACCAAAATAGAAGGAGCCATCACCTGTTTCATAACCTGGTAATAAGCTATCAATAACATTAGTTGTATTTCTACAAACACCCTTAAAGCATAAGGTTGGTATCCAATCCCTTGGAAGACCAGATACATCAATAATTATTTTCTGCGTCTGATTGGTATTATTTTTGAGCTTTAAATAGAATTTAAATGTTTCATTTAATAAGATACTCACAATTGAATCAGATTGAAGTTTATAGCTTAATACCTCAAATCCACTTGAAACTTTACCTTGCCATAGACTTAAAATGTTCCTATTTTCATCCCTTACTACAAAAACTGTATGTAGATCCTGGATTTTCCAACTTGTATCAATTTCAAAACTAGCATTAAGTCCATTAAAAGCCTTCCTTAAAGCAAAGTTAGAATAAGGCTTAGCACTGCCACTAGGAAGCTGGACATTATATTCAGTTATATAGATGTTAGCCTTGTGATTTGAAGATAAATTCTTATCCAAACTTATATTTACATTTACGCTATTTCCAAAGTATTCAATAATCCCACTTGCATTATAAAAAGGTGAATTCTTTGAAAGTTCCTTCATTTTATTAAACCACCTTTGAATATAATCGCTCCTTAAGGCATCATCATAGCCAATTTCAATATAGCTTCCTAAAATAATTGTAATTGGAACTCCCTGACTTAAATTTAGGTTGTAATAACTTACGGCACTATCGGAGTATGGAGTATATAGTGGATCATTCGGATATGGAAAATTTACATGATATCTAATTGTAAAAACTTTATCTGGATAAAGTATCTGAAGCGAATCTACTATCTCATTCGCCCCTTTGCAAGGGATGCAATTGTAGTTAGTAAACTGCTCTACAAGAACCGGATTAACGAAATCGATTTGTTCATCAGAAGTACCTTTCTTACATCCAAATAAAATAATTAGTAATATAAGAGCTTTCCTTCCCATTTTTTACCTCCTATTTCAACCTTATAGATATAAATACCCTTATTTAGATCTGGCATCCACTCAAACTTACCTTTAACATCAAAGCTTTTATCGATGACAAGACTTCCTGAAACATTATAAATTTTAACATTTACGATTTTTCTCTCACTTAAATTAAATAAAAATCTCTTTTCTTTCAATGAAAATAAATTCTTATCATTTCCACCTTCTACAACTTCCATAGTTTCAAACTTATAAACATCTACTGCCCAAACACTTTTATCACTATCCCTTTGAATAAATACAACTGCTACAAGCTTATCAAAATTAACACTATCTGGGTTATCAGGTACTGAAAGGTCTGGTTTAAATGTAAAATTGTACGTTTTTGTTATATTTTGGCCTGTCTGAGGTATAAGACTATCTTCAATTAAGGTTCTAAATGTCATAAGATGAAAGTTGGTTCCATTTTCTGCACTATAATATATGCTATCTTCAACGATAGCAACTCTTATTTTATAAATCTCATCCTCCATTTCACCAATTTGATTGATGTTAAAACTAATTTGGCCATTGCCAGATGAACCTACATAGCTATTTGCACTATTGAATGTTATAATAATGGGTGTTTTCCTATAGTTCATCTCCGCTTCAACAAGATTTTGCCAATTTAAATATTGAAAACTGGCATCTACTACACCATTTATCCAAACCCAAGGCACTCCATTTACATCATAATAATATGTCCTTGCTTGATTTTGAGGTATATTATAGACATAAAATGGGTCATTTTGAGATGGCCACCAGGTATGATATACAATAAAACCAATGTTATATAGATATGTTTCATAAATTTGATGCATATAAGGATCTGCAGCAGCACATGGAACACAACTTGTATTAGTAAATCTTTCAAATAGAGGTTTTTGAGGTGTTGTATATGTATAAACATTCATTCTTAATGTGTCATTAGTTCTATCTTGGTCGTCAGCAAGTTCTGTAATTAGTTCAAGTTTATAAATTTTTTCATTGTTTCCTGCAAAGGATGGAAAGGATAATGTAGTAGAATCAAATGAATTTAGGCGAACTAACATTTAATACTTGCTCGTATAATACATTGTCATTATAATCCTTAATTTTAAGTCTAACAGGAACATTGCTCACATCTTGTATTCCGTAGTTCATTATTCTTATTTGAAGGGATTATATTATTTGAACCTACAAAAGGTTTTGGATTTACTATTCTTAAAGGCTTTACATCGTAATCATAAGGAATAAAAACTTGAACATCATCGATGAACCAATTATCCTCATTTTGTCCTACATATTGAAATGCTATATAGACAGTTGAATTTCCAACAAATGAAGAGATATCAACAATAACAGGGTCTCCCGAAAATCCATTTATTTGATGATTATTAGGTGTCATCTCTCTCACTATCGTAAATATGCTTGTATCAGTTTGAGAAGTTGTAGAAACTCTTATTCTATGATAAAGCCCATACTGTCCCCACCACTCTTGATCTTCATAAAAAATCAGAAAGGCTTTTGGATAACTAGATAGGTTTATTGCAGGTGTAATTAGCCATTCATTTTTTATATTATTGGCTGGAGCATAATTTACATACGCAGAATAGGATCCTGTTCTTTTCTTTGAGGTTGTCCTTTGCCATCCGTCAGAACTAGATGTCCCAAGATCTAACTTTAACCATCCAGATGGTGGGAAGCCACTTTCAAAACTTTCAGACAAAATAACGGTTGAAAATAGAATTTCAAGCATAAAAAAATTTTAAAGTAAATTGAAACTAACCTTTAAAATTTTAAAAATGTATGTTAAAAAGACTACTATTGTAAATAAGCTTGGTATTCATGCACGACCTGCTACAAAGATATGTGAAATTGCAAATAAGTTTAAATCTGAAATTTACATAGAGAAGGATGGAATAACTGCAAATGCTAAGAGTATACTTGGTATTTTAATGCTTGTTGCTCCAAAGGGAACCGAACTTTTAATAAGGGCAGAAGGTCCCGATGAAGTAGAAGCAGTTGAAAGTATAGTGAAAATTATAGAAGATGGGTTTGGAGAAGAGATATGAAACTTAAAGGTATATGCGTTGTAGAAGGTAAAGTTTTTGGTGAAATTTTTATACTAGAAAACCTTAACGAAAATCCAATAGAGAATATTCGCTTTGAGCAAATAGAAAACATACTAAATCAATATATAAACTATTTACTTGAGGAGGTTGAAGGCTTAGATGAAAAATACAAAGAGTATATTAAATTTTATATAAATCTTTTAAGGAGTAAAGCTTTCATTGAAAGTATAAAAAGCAAAGGTATTAGTTTAGCAATAAATGAAATTAGTAGTATAATAGAAAATTCAAACAATGAACACTTTAAGGATATTTCAAGTGAGTTAAAATTCTTAAAGAATGAATTATTAGATTTCATAGCTGGTAAAGTTGATAATGTTCAATTTAAGGAAAATAGCATCATTATTGCAAAGAATTTAACTATAAGACAAAGCCTAAAAGCTATAAAGAGCAATATAAAAGGTGTAGTGCTTGAAACAAGTGCTTTGACATCACATCCTATTTTGGTTTTGAAGGATAAAGGAATACCAACAGTCATTGGATTAGAAAATGTCTTAAATATTGCAAAAGATTATAAATATGCACTTATAAACGGTAATGAAGTTGAATTTACAAATGAATTTAGAGATATTCAGGAAAACAAGATTCATTTAAACTTTTATAGTGATGAATTTAAGACGAAGGATAAAAAAAGTGTAAAAATTCAATTAAATATAGATTTTCCAAGTGAGGTTGAAAGTGCTAAAGGTTTTGATATTGGATTGTTTAGAACTGAATACTTATATCTAAATGGTATTATAAGTAGAAATGAGCAGAAGGATATTTATGAATACATGAGTGAAAAAATTTATCCTAAAACATTAACTATTAGATTATTTGACCTTGGTGGAGATAAGGTACCTTTATCAATTGAAAATAAGCACCTAAGAGGTATAAGATATTTGCTAAACTACAATAAAGAGCTTCTTAATAAGCAAATTAGTGCTATAAAGCTAGCAAATAGGCTTAAAAATATAAAAGTTCTAATTCCAATGGTATCATCCATTGAAGAAGTAATTGAAGTTAAAAAATTATTGGAAGATATTGAAATTGGAATAATGATTGAAACACCTTCATCTGCACTAATAATAGATAGATTTAAGAAATTTGTTCAATTTTTTAGTCTTGGAACAAATGATCTAAGTCAATATACACTTGCAATAGATAGAAATGACATAAGCTTTCAACAATTTCATCCAAGTATATTCAGACTTATCTATTATTCATTTTCAAAATCGAAACCAAAACCCTTTAGTGTATGTGGTGATATGGCAAGTAATGATTTAGGGTTATTAGCACTTTTATCATTTGGTATTAGGACCATATCAATACCAATCTCATATTTAAATAGAGCAAAAGAGATTATTGAAATGTTAAATAAGGAAGTTCTTTCACAGATTTCAAGGAAAATTATAACTGCATATAAACAAGAGGAGATTCTATCATGCTTGAGCTATTACTTGGATATTTTATCAAGATAAATGAGAATAATGTATCCTTAATGAAAATTTTGGAGCTTGAAAGTGGAAATAGTCTTGCAATCGGAAGCAGGTTAAATGAAAATAGTATAAGCGAAATTGTTATTCTAAAATTTTCAAATAGTGGTAATATATTACTTTCAAAGTCTATCTATTCTGAGCATTATCTTATTCCTTACGATGCAATCTATAAAAATGGTAAGGTTTATATCATTGGAACTATTGATATTGAGAATGAGGGGAATAACATACTATTTGTAATTGTTGATACAAATGGAAATTTAATATCATCAAACTACTTATCCATCCCAAATTATGAAAATCCAAGTGCAGCTAATATTATAAATGATAAAATCTATATAGTTGGAACAGCTGCACCAGCAGGAGCGGTAAGACCATTCTTTTTAATCATTGATACGCTTGGAATTCCCAAAATTATGAAGTTGGGTTTTCTAATGTCTTCAACAACAAGGTTAAAAGGTATTTTTGTAAAAGATAACGAATTATATGTTTTTGGTGATTATTTTGAAAATAAAAGGAAATCACTTATTTTAAAATTTGATAGTTTATTCAATTTCATTGAAGGAAAGCAAATTTACGATACTATTTCAAATCTTACAACTTATGGATTCTCAAAGAAAGGTGATAGTTTATTTATATTGCTTAACAAGTTCCTTTTAAAGGTTAGGAGCAATTGGAAATTATTGAATGCTAAAAGTTTATTAAATCTTCTACCCAGATTTTTGAATTATTCAAATGAACTTGAAATTTCTGGACTTTATAATAACAAGCCATTTTATTATACAATGGGTTATTTTCCAATTTTGAAATATGTTAATATACAAGCAAATAATCTAAATTATGCAAATGATTATATTATTTTTAATTCAACTTATCTATTCTATAAAAATATATCAAACTGCGATACTATTAAGTCTCAAATTTTTAATTTAAACGATACAACTGTAAAAATTAAAATAGAGAATTATCAGACTAATTTTCAAATTTTCTCAATACCTTATTCAAATGTAAATTTAAGTGTGAAAAATGTATCTACTTCACTTTCATATATATGTCCAGCTAGCAATTACGATGAATTTGAAGTTTCAAAGAATAAGCTTTACGATGTTTATAAGTTAGATGGAACATACTTAGGTAGATTCAAAGTAAGTCAGCTTAATAAAGGCATTTATATATTAAAGGATGGAAAGAGATTCAAGAAATTCCTCAAACTTCATACTCCTTGAAGCCTTCAATATAACTCTATCACCTGGAACTAAATATAGCTTCAGAAATTCTATAGCATTTTGCTTATCATCAAAATAAAAGCATTCTAACTTATCTTTAAGTTCCTCATATGTATATTTAACAAGTTTACCAACTAAAATAATTCTATCATGTCCTAGATTTAAAATCAAATTAGCAATTTCTCTATGATAAAATTCAGAAAATTCACCAAGTTCAAGCATATCACCAATTATAAATACATTCCTTTTATTTGGCTTGATTGAGTATAAGAGAGCTTTTAGCGATAAGGGATTTGAATTATAAGCATCGTTTATAATTTCAAATTTCTCACTTTTAATTATTTCCATACGCATACTTTCAGATTTAAAGTTTTTTAAATAATTATATGCATTTTCTAAACCAAAAAATTGAGCAACTTTAAGAACACCAACTGCATTTTCAAGCCATCCATAATTCAAAAAATCTATAAAATCTGAGTTTACAAAAAGCCTAACACCTATATCTAGAAACTCAAATTTGTATTCATTTATATCAAATGTTATGATATTTCTATTTTCAATTAGATGTTTATAATTTTCATAATCCTCCCTTCTTAAAAAACCAATCTTTACATATTTTAGCATACTAAATTCTTCCTTTGCAATCTCTTCAATACTACCAAAAAATCCTATATGCTCAGGACCTATGTTTGTGATGATAGCATAGTTTGGTCTTGATATAGTTGTTAAAAATTCTACTTCTCCTTTTTGGTTTGTTCCGATTTCAAGTATTAAAAACTCCGTATTTTTTGGTGTATTTAAAATCGAAAGTGGAACACCTATATGATTATTAAAGCTCTTTGGACTTTTATATGTTTTATAAAAATTTGAGAATAATTTATATAACATTTCTTTTGTTGTAGTCTTACCAGATGCTCCACCAATACCTATAATTTTAGTGTTTTTTAGATAATTTTCTCTATAAAATTTGGCAAGTTTCAATAGTGCAAAAAGTGTATCATTAACCTTAATTATTTGCTTAACATCCCTATTAAAATTATTTGAAACAATACATCCAACAGCACCCTTATTTAGAGCATCCTCTACAAAATCCTCACCATCAAATCGCTCACCCTTAACTGCTATAAACAATTCACCATCTTTAATAGTTCTACTATCAATTGAGAATCCTTTAACTTCAAAATCATTTCCAATTAGGTAAGAATTTAAAACATCTGCTATTTCACTAAGCTTCATTTAGAAAATTTTAAACTTCATTTTATAATTCAACAGACCCCCTTGACTTTTTACCCCCTTTGCCTAAAAAATTTAAATAAGGAGGTGATAGTATGTTGGTGATGATCTTATCAATTACGAATGTAGTTCAGACAGATTGGTATAATGGACCTGTAAGATCAAATCTTACAGGTTCTTGCATCACTAATCCAACTGATTTAAACTGCTCAAATGATTGTCCTCTTGTTACAAATCCTTCTTTTGGAGACTTTTCAAATCAATTCTGTAAGCATGATGGTAATGTATTTTATTTATTCCAAAGCAAGATAAGACTTAGAGGTGTTTTTAAAACGATATTAGAACATACATTAGATCCAAGCATAGGTGGTTGGGATAATGATCCTGATATATATGATGTCAATAAGGATGGACATTTGGATTTGGTAGTAACAGATGAAAGTGGAGGTAAGAGGCATGCTTGGATATATTTCAATACGAATGGTTGTGGTAATTTCTCTCAAAATACAAGAGTAACAGCAGCATCTGATATTGAAAGTATTGATGAGATAGATGAGGCAGATGCAGATGGAGATGGTGACATAGATTTATTTACAGTAGGTCATAGTAGCTATGATGAAGATGTTGTATTATTAATAAATAATGGTAATTCTCAAAGTTGGTCTAAATGTGTAATTTGTATGAATTTAGATGGTGAGTGCAATGGTCCGAATGGAAGTTCTGAAGCAGAAGGTATTTCAGTAGGGGATTTAGATAATGATGGAGACTTTGATATAGCAGTTACGCACTTGGGTAGTGGTGGCGTTTATTGGTTTGAAAAACTACCAAATAATGCTAACACAGGTTTTGGTTGCAATAATATAGATAATAAAAATCATAGATATAATAAATATCAAATATATGGTGGTGGAACGGGAACAGGATGGGATACGTGGATTGCAGATATAAATAATGATGGAAGGAATGATATAGTTGTAACTACACAAAGAGAAGTTATGTATTTTAGAAATAATGGTGGAAATCCTCCAAGTTTTACAAGAATAACAATTGAAAATAATGCTAATGCTAATTTTTATGCACTTTGGGTAAAGGATATAAATAGTGATAATGATTTAGATGTTATAGTAACAGATAGGACAGGAAGAATTAAAATTTATAGAAATGATGGAATGGGAAACTTTCCAAATATTTGGTGGATTACATTAAATGTAAATAATCCTATGGGTGTAGTAGTTGCGGATTTGGAGCCTGACGGAGATAAAGATATATTTGTAGCAAGCTATGTTCCAACTGATAGGATAATATACGTATTTGAAAATCAAAGTGGTAATGTTTTTGATAATCAAGGTATAATCTTTAATCAAATTATACCCCAAAATGTTCAAAATAGGAGCTACTTTGGACTTGGTGTTGGAGATGTTGATGGGGATGCAGATCCTGATTTGGTAGTAAGAGCAGGTACAGGAAATGGTGCAGAAGGATTACATTGGTATTCAACTGAGCTCTTGTATATAGATAGAGGTGTTTTAATTTCAAATGTTGTAGATATAAATGGTATTAATAAAACATGGAAACTTATTAGAATAGAGCTTTTGGGTTTTGATCCATTAATATGTCAACAAGTAATACCAAATGTACAATTTTATTATAGATATTCATCAACAGCTAATTATCAAGATATATACAATAAACCTTGGATAGGCCCTATTACAAGCTTCCCATACGAACCCCCTTCAACCCAAATGGTAAAATATATCCAATATATGATAATTATGAATAATTTTAACAATAATGAAAAAACACCTATTATAGATGAAGTAAGATTTATATTTGATGAAAATGTAACACCTATTGCAAATCCTGAAAATAGAAATAATATCTATTTTTTACAAATAAAGGACAAAATCAAATTCTTAACATCAGGTAATGTAAAAATTATAGGTGTAAATGGTTCAATCTACAAGCAAGCAAAGGTAGAAAAAGGTTTTGAAATAAATCTAAATAAGGGAGCATATTTTGTAGAATTTATAAGCGATGAAGGTAAGGTTTATAAAGGTAAAATTATTGTAAGATAATTATGTTTATAAATGAGGGTAATTGTAAGTTTATAAAGCCTGAAAAGAAAGGTTTATTTTATAATCCAAGAGGTATTATTTCAAGAGAACTTGGTATTGCAATTTTAAGAACTGAAAAGCAAATGAAGGGGGATATTAAGGTTCTTGAATGTATGGCAGGTATTGGTTTTAGAACTGTTAGATATTATAAGGAGGCTGGAATTAAAAATTTGTGGGCAAATGAAGGGAATGAAGAAGCTATTGAGATATTAAAAGAAAATTTAAAGCTAAATGATATTCCAATAAGTGATATAAAAATTACTAATTTAGAGGCAAAAAGAGTTTTATTAGAAAATGCATTGAATGAAAATAGATTTGATTTTATTGATTTAGATAGCTTTGGATCTCCTTCTGAATTTGCATTTGGAATAATAATGGCTCTTAAAATTGAAGGTATAGTATATTTAACATCAACAGATGGATTTACATTATGTGGATTGAAGCAAACTGCAAGTATTAGGAATTATGGTGTTCATACTATAAATTCGAAGTTTTGTCATGAGCTTGGAATGAGAGTTGTAATAAGTCAATTTATGAAATGCGCAGGTAATCTAAATATGCATTTTGAGCCTGTAATAAGTTTATATGATGGATATTCTTGGAGGATTGCATTAAGGCTTAAAAAAGGTGTAGAAAATGCAAATTTTGATAAATTTGGATACGTTCTATACAATCCTGATAATAAAGAATTTAAAATATTTCAAAATAATCAGATTGAGGGAAAGGGTTTAATTTGTGGTCCTGTATATCTTGGACTTATTGAAAATAAGGAGTATATCAAAAATTTAATTGAAAATGCAAATGACCTAAAAAATATCAAAAAGATTCTTGAAAAAATATTAGATGAAGAAGATATTCCATTATACTATGATTATCAAGAACTTTGTGATATTATATCAATAAGTCCTCCTTCAAGAATTAAAATTATAAAAACTTTGAGAAAACAAGGTTATTTAGCAAGTGGAAGTCATATAAATCCATATGGAATTAAGACAAATGCAAGTTATGAAAATTTTATTAAAGTTTTAAGACAAATTCTTTAAACTTTTGGAACTATGAAAACAATTGCAGCTAATTGGAAAATGCATTTAACACTTCAAGATGCTGTGAATTTAGCTTCATCTATTAATTCCTCAAGCAAAAATGAAATTATTATATTTCCTCCAAGCTTATATGCGATTTTAATAAAAGATATAGTTCACAAGAAGAATATAAAAGTTGGTGTTCAAAATGTATTTTATGAGGATAGTGGTGCATATACAGGTGAAATATCACCAATTATGGTAAAATCTTCAAATTTAGATTATGTTCTAATAGGTCATAGTGAAAGAAGAATTCATTTCTTTGAAACAGATGAAATTATAAACAAAAAAATTAAAAAAGCACTCTCACATAATCTAAATGTTATTCTTTGTGTAGGTGAGAAATTAGAAGATCGAGAAAATAATAGGCATTTTGAAGTTGTTAAATTACAACTATTGAAAGCACTTGAAGGAGTTTATGAATTTAGTAAAATAAAAATTGCATATGAGCCTGTTTGGGCAATTGGAACAGGAAAGAATGCAACACCTCAACAAGCTAATGAAATGCATCACTTCATTAAGAATATTATCCCACTTCATATTCTATACGGTGGGAGTGTTAATGAATACAATGCTAAGGAATTATTAAGTCAAAAATATATTGATGGGCTTTTGATAGGTGGTGCAAGCTTAAAATCACATTCATTTAATAAAATTATTGAGTTGGCTGAGCTTTTATAACCGCTCTATAAACATTTACAAGACCACAACCTGTTCTATTATCAAAGTCAGAACTTTCTACATCTTCTGCTGTTGAACATAGTATTTCCTTTACTTGATTGAAATTTAGGTTTGGATTTATTGAAAGTATAAGTCCTACTACACCAGAAATGAATGGTGCTGCCATAGATGTTCCACTTAAACATGCATATCCATTTAAAACTTCACCATTACCACAACTATTAGTAGCTTGTAAGTTTGATGGTATAGTTGATAAAATCCAAACACCTGGTGCCATAATATCAAGCTCCTTGCCAAATGAACTAAAACTTGCCTTTTGGCTTGTAGTATCCCAAGCACCAACTGCAATTACACTATCATAAGCAGCAGGATAATTAACAAAACTTCCATCATTTCCAGCAGCAGCAACGATAATCTTATTATACTTAATAGCAGTATCTATAGCTTCTTTAACAATATTTGATGATGATGAGCTACCAAGACTTAAATTTATAACTCTAATATTAGGATTTTTTGAAGCCATAATAATACCACTTGCAACATTATAGTCTGAACAATTTCCATTAACATCACAAACCCTATATGAATACAATCTAAAATTACCAACACCAGCAATTCCTATCAAATTGTTCATAGTAGCTGAAATTATACCTGCAACATGCGTTCCGTGAAAATCAGTTGTTGTATTGTTGTCTGGTAGGGGATCATTGTCATTTTCTATAAAATCATAGCCTTTGTTCAATGGGTCAAATTGCAATGCTAAATCTTGATGTTGATAATCAATACCTTGATCAACAACTGCAATACCTATACTTTGAGAGCCAGTTGTAATATCCCATGCTTTATCTAAATAGGTTACATAAGCATTCCATTGATAATTCTTATAATAAGTATCATTTGGGGTAAAATTTATTCTAAAATTTATAGCATTTTGAATATAGAGAATATCAGAGCTTTTTTGAATTTTTGAAATATCATTTGTTTTTACAACAATAGCATTAAGTCCATATACCTCCTTCTTAACAATACTTTTGTGAGTATTCATAAATTTTTGCTTTGAAGAGTTATCTCTAAACCTTATAATATACTCATCTTGTATAATCTGCGAGATTAAAATTAGACTCATATTCTCTTTATCCTTATAAAAACTCTTTGCTTTTGAGAACCATTTACAATTACAATATAATAATTAGCTGGAATTCTAATAGAGAACTTCTCATCTAACTCACTTATATTATTATAACTTACCAAAAACTGAGCATCTTCTCCATTCTTCCATTTATTAAAATTATCTTCATCCGCTATAAAAAATTGCAAAATAGGAGTATTAGATGTTTTAAATCCAACATATAAAGTATCACCTTCATTTATAAAACCATTCATTGAAAAATAGTCATTTGATCTCATTGTAACTACACCAAAAAACTTACCAAATGCATCTCTTGGAATACTTATCTTTTGACAACCAAAGAATAGAAGAAATATAAAAACTAAAAAATACATTTTAAAATTTTAAAGCGTCTAACTTTGCTTTAAACTTTTAAAGAGTGCAAAAAATTATTTATGATACTATAAGGTATTTAGAGCTGCCAAGTAGCTTTGTAATAATAAGTGCATTTGAAAATTATTTGAAAACAAATGCATTTAATGGATATATTATCTTTAACAATCAAGATATTGTTCATATTATAGGTGGAGAAATTTTTAATATTAGAAGGCTTGAAGACATCAAAAGACCTTGGATAGCGAATGTCTATGAACTAAATCCAAAAACTCTAATCCTATTTATGTACTTCAAAAATTCCAAACAAATAGAAAGCCTAAAAATTTCAAAGAGAGCATTAGACGCAATTTTAAAAAATATACTTGAAACAACACCTTATTTCTGGCTTGAAATTAAGTCAAGAGAAAATATCCACGACCTAATCTATTTCTCCTCCGAAATCGTAGGTATTTATAAAAATGGATATAGAATTGATGAAATTTTTAAGGATGAACTTGATGAAAAAATTGAAGTGAATGCTTGGGATTTCAAAGAACTATTTGAAAGCAAAAGAACAGAAATGATAAAAATTCTATACTTAAAAAGGTTTGAAAATGTATGGCAAAAGTATAAAGAGATAATTATTAGGGAATTTGGTAAAGATAAAGCAGATGTTGAGTTTAGAAAAATTCAAAAAGAACTATCAAAGAAGCATTCCATATTAGATCCCTTACTTGGTATAGTAGATATAGATAAGGACCTCAACCTAAAAATTCAATCAGTGAATGAAAGCGAGCTTGAGGCCATCACTAAACTACTTTTAGAATTCTATAAAAAAGCCTTACCAAAGTATCAAGATAGAATAAGAAAAGAAATTTCATGAAGAAATTTAGTGAGATTATTTCTTCAAGGCTAATTTATATTTTTAGAATTGTTGTCTTGTCAATTATAATCATAAATGTAATACTAATTTTTGCAATTTCAAAAGTTTTTGAAAAATCATCGGATATTGGATTTTTAAGAGGACAACTCACAACATTTTCCCTTATGATATACGGTATAACATCAGGTATTCATTCAAAAGAATATGCAAGAATATCATTGTCAGAAAATCTAAGAAGAACTTTACCTTTGCTTGATAAATATAAGGGTGAAAAGTGGTCAGATAAATTTTCAAATTTCATTGATAATTTTAATAAATTTATCGAAAGTCCAAGTAAAACAAAAGCGGATAATATGTTTTCAATTGCAGAAGAATTGAATAGGGATTTATTAGATATTGATACAGAAAGTAGGAAAATTGCTTCCGTTGGAATTATAATAGTTGTTATTTTAAACATATTATTTGTTGGACTCGTTGGATATTTATTGATAAATTATGCTTACAAATTAGCTAGTGAGTTCTCAGAACCCTTAATAGAAATTAGAAATATATTATCCAAGATAGCCCTTGGTAGTATTGAAAAGCACGTTGAATATGAAGGTAATGTAGAAGAACTATATGATATATTTGAAAGTATTGAAACATTAAGGAAAGATTTACAAGAAAGCAAGCAAAGAATTCAGGAGATATTAAGAAAGTACAGAGAAGGTTAAACTTTTAGTTCTAATTCAAGCATATCTAAAAATTCTTTATTTGAATTCGTTCTTTTCATCCTATTTATTAAAAATTCCATTGCGTCAACAGGATCCTTACTTGATATTGCCTTTCTTAATGCCCAAACTTTCTCAAGAACATCTTTTGGAAGTAAAAATTCTTCTCTCCTTGTTCCACTCCTATTTAGATCAATAGCAGGGAAAATTCTCCTATCTGCAAGCCTTCTATCCAATACAATCTCCATATTACCTGTTCCTTTAAACTCCTCATATATAATGTCATCCATCCTTGAACCCGTTTCAATAAGAGCAGTTGCAATAATTGTAAGACTTCCACCTTCTTCTAAGCTTCTTGCAGCTCCAAAGAACTTCTTAGGTTTAATTAGTGCAGTTGCATCAAGACCTCCTGTCATCGTCCTACCAGAATGCGGTGCTACTACATTATGAGCTCTTGCAAGTCTTGTAATTGAATCTAATAATATAACAACATCCCAACCCATCTCCGCAAGTCTCTTAGCCCTCTCTAAAACTATATCCGCAATATAAACATGTTTCTCCGCTGGTTGGTCAAATGTAGAATAGTAAATCTCTGCATCAGGAACAAGTCTTTTCATATCAGTAACTTCCTCAGGTCGTTCATCTATCAAGAGTATTATAAGATAAATTTCGGGATGATTTATAACTATGCTTTGAGCTATCTTTTGAAGAAGAACTGTTTTTCCTGCTCTCGGTGGCGAGACTATAAGACCTCTTTGACCCTTTCCAACAGGTATAAACAAATCTACTATTCTTCTTGTAAGGTCTTCATCACCAGGAAGTTCAAGATTTATTTTCTGTGTTGGATAAAATGGCGTTAATTTCTCAAAATCTCTTCTTTCAGTAATTTTATCAACTTCAACATCGTTAATTGTTTCAATTTTAACTAACGAAAAATACTTTCCAGGTGCATTTTCTTTTGGAGGACTTGCCCATCCTGTCATCATATCACCTTCCTTCAATTTATATTTTTTGATTAGAACGGGTGAGACATAAACATCATCAGAGCTTGGCTGAAAATTTTGATGAGGCATTCTCAAAAATCCATAACCACCTTCTTGTATCACATCCAAGAGACCTTCTTTAAATATAAGACCATCATCAGTTGTTGTGTTTTCTATTATTTTCTTTATAAGTTCATCCTTTTTCAAATTTTCATATCCTTCTATATTCATCTGCTTAGCAATCTCATAAAGTTCTGAAAGCTTCTTCTGCTTTAACTCTTTAACTAGCATGTGCTCACCCCCTTTACAACATTTTTGTTTCATTGATATAAAGCTCAAAACTACAATTTAGAACCCTTGCAGCTTTTTGAGCCATGATTGTTCTATCAAGGAAAATTTCAAAGAATTCAAGAACAGGTGCAATTTTAATATCAATAGTAATTTTATAAGTTAGTGTTTTATTCTCTTTTGAAATTAATATCTCCCTATCTATTGCTGCATAATTTACTCTATCATGGATATCAACACTTAAATTTTCCAAGGTTCTAACTCTTGTTCTATGAACATCGGCTTTGTCTGCTAAAATAAGTGCTGCTGAAACCTCTGAAACAGGATATCCACTTGCCTCATGGTGTGTCCCAATTGCACTTATAACTACTCCTATCTCCTCATAACTCATACCCATCTCCTTTAAAATATCATAAGCAAGCATTGCACCACTAACTTCATGGTTAAGTCTATTTATGCTATTGCCAATATCATGCAAATAACCTGCTATTTCCGCAAGTTCTGCAACCCTCTCAGGATAATCCAGTTCTCTTAGAATTCTACCTGCTTGATATGAAACCCACTCTACATGCCTAAATCCATGTTCTGTATAACCTAATGCAGAAAGGCACTTATCTGCAAGCTCTATATAGTATTTTACTCTCGGATTCCACTTAACATCCTCAATCGTAACCATATTTACTATCTCCTTATAGTTCTCTAATAAAATCTACATTTTCCTCTACATAATTTCCAACTATTACATAATCTGCTCCGTTATTCAGAAATTCTTCTATAATTTCACTACTTCTTAAACCACCCCCTACCACAATAGGTAATTTAGTTTCGTTGGATATTAAACTTAAGAGTTGTTTATCTACAATTTTATAGCTTCCAGAACCAGCTTCTAAGTAAACTGCAGAAAATTTCATAACTTCACAGAATTTTATAAATGCTAAAATAATATCGTAATTTTCACTTACATCATAAGCCTTTGATAGAATATAAGCACTCGTAAATGGACTTCCAAGAATTAAATAACCAGCAATATAAATAGGTTTCTTGGAAAGTAAGTATACATGCTTCAAAAGCTCTATGTGAAAATAGTTATAATCATAAGTGTTTAATGGAAAAGGTATGAAAAATCCATCTACATTCAAATTTATCTGAAATGAAGAACCAATAAAAATCATTAGAGGTTTTTTAATAGTGCTTTTAACATAACTTAAAACATTATGAAACTTATCCTCTTTTATAATGCTACCTCCTATAAAAACAAATGCTATATTCTTGTTTAAGTTAATGTATTCACAAGCCATTTTTAACTTGTCTTCATCCCACTTATCAGGATCTATAAGAATAATTTTCTTTTTATGTCCTTTTTCAAGCAAATGTGGAAATGGTGGTGGGCGGACTCGAACCGCCGACACAGGGCTTATGAGACCCCCGCTCTACCAACTGAGCTACACCACCGATAGCGGGGGAGGGATTTGAACCCTCGACCTCCGGGTTATGAGCCCGGCGAGCTACCTGACTGCTCCACCCCGCGTTTTGGTAAGTTTGATAATTTTAAAGCTTACTTAAATGGTGGCCAAAAAAGAACACATATCAACAAGCCCTCGTATTCTTTTCATCTTGCCTTTATAACCTTAAATACCACTCTTCTATCCTTATTTTTAAGCTCTATAAAATAAACACCATTATTACCCTTAATATCTAATTCGGTTCTATCAACATTTTTAAGCTCCTTCCTCATAATCTCCCTCCCTGAAACATCTTTAATGCCTATTGATATATTCTCATACACCCTACCAAAATTAATTTTTATCTTACCATTTGAATAACATAGAGATGTCAACTTGTCAAAATTATTCTCTATAATATCAGAACTACAAATAAGTGTTAATGTGCCACCAGTTGATACATTACCACCACTGCTTACACTACTATTAACATTATTTGTAAGTGGTGCTGGTGATGATACTTGAGAATTAGGGGATGAAGTATCGCTATTTACAATTTGAATACTACAAGCAGAACAAGTATTAAAATTTGTATCAAGTTTTATCACGAAAATATCAACCTCACTTGCACCAAAAGAATAGGTCCATCCTGCAATTGCATATTCACTATACGATGTTTGAGTAATTGAGCTACCTATATCATCCTGAGAACCTTTAATCGTTTTAGTCCACTGAACAGTTCCAGTTGAATTAAGCTTTATTACATAAATATCAGCACCACTTGTACCAAAAGACCAAGTCTTACCAACAATAGCATATCCTCCGTCAGATGTTTGAATAATTGAACTGGCATCATCTCCATGAAAGCCTCCAATTGTTTTAGTCCATTCAATAGTTTCATCTGAAGAAAGCTTAATCACATAAACATCATAATAATCTACACCGAAAGACATAGTGTATCCAGCAATAGCATATCCACCATCCGATGTTTGAATAATTGAATAACCTATATCATCGTTACTGCCTCCAATTGTTTTAATCCATTGAATCGTTCCTGTTGAAAAAAGCTTTATTACATAAACATCACAACCACCTACACCAAAGGAACAAGTATATCCAGCAACTACATATCCACTATCACTTGTTTGGATAATTGAGGTACCCACATCAGTATCAATTCCTCCAATTGTTCTAGTCCATTGAACAGTTCCTGTTGAATCAAGCTTAATTACATAAACATCCCAACTACCTACACTGAAAGATTTAGTTTTGCCCGAAATCGCATATCCTCCATCTGAAGTCTGAATAATTGAATAACCTTCCTCATCACTAGAACCTCCTATTGTTTTTGTCCATCCAATAGTTCCATCTGGTTTAAGCTTAACTACATAAACATCATAACCACCTGCACCAAAAGATGAAGTATATCCAACAGCAGCATATCCACTATCTGATGTCTGAATAATTGAATATGACCAATCATTTTGAGAACCCCAATTGCTCTTATCCACTCAATAATTCCATCCGCATTAAGTTTTATTACGTAAACATCATAGTAACCAGCACCAAAAGAAAAAGAATAAGACGCCCCAGTAATTGCATAAACGTCATCTAACGTTTGAATGATTGAATAAGCATAATCATTACCAGAGTCTCCAATCCTTTCACACCATGTGGTTTGAGCATCTATTTTCGCCAAAAAGAAGAAAAAAATCAAAACCTTAATTCCAAAGCTATAGCTTATTCTCTTCATATTCTTACCTTCATCACCTTAAAAATCGCTTTTTTATTCCTGCTTCTTAACTCTACAAAATATATACCTTCTTTACCTTTAATATCTAATTCAGCTTTATTGGAATTTCTAATCTCCTTTCTCATCACCTCTCTACCAGAAACATCTTTAACACTTATTGATACACTCTCATATACTCTTCCAAAACTAATTTTTACCTTGCCGTTTGAATAGCAACTTGATAAACTCTTATCAAAATCATTTTCTACAATATTCAAAGAACCACAAACTACTGTTTTCGTTCCACCTGTTGCAACACTTCCATTACTACTAACATTGCTATTAACACTACTTACATTCAATGTATAAGAGGAAATCGATGAAACAACAGAATAAATCTGACCACCCGAGCCCAAATCACAATCAGAACACATCGCTCCATTTACACTAATTTTCAAAGCATAAATGTTAAAAAGCTGAGAACCAAATGAAGAAGTAGTTCCAGCTACTGCATAACTACCATCAACTAACTGAGTAATGAAGTATCCCCAATCATTGTTAAAACCTCCTAATACCTTTGTCCATTGAAGATTTCCATTTTTATCAAGCTTCAAGACATAAACATCTTGATTACTACCAAAAGATGAAGTAGCACCTGCAATAGCATATCCACTATCAACTGTATGGTTAACAAAATTACCTACATCACTCCCAGAACCACCTATAACCTTTGACCATTCAATATTCCCTATACTATCCAATTTTATAATATAAACATCAGAACTACCAGAACCAAATGAAAAAGTATATCCAGCAATAATAAATCCTCCATCATTCGTTGAGGTAATAGAACGTGCATAGTCCCCTGAACTTCCACCTATTGTTTTGGACCATTTAACATTTCCATTTAGATCTATCTTCATAACATATATATCAAAACTACCAAAAGCCATAGTGTAACCAGCTATGACATAATTTCCATCCCTTGCTTCAGTAATAGAATACGCATAATCATTAGAATAACTTCCTACTACTTTTGACCATTCTAAATCACCATTTGCAGAAAGCTTTATAATATACATATCCTGATAACCAAAGCCAAAAGATTGTGTATATCCAACAACAATATATCCGCCATCCTCCACTTGAACAACAGAATATCCCTCTTCAGTATCAGAACCCCCTATTACCTTAGTCCATTGAACATTACCATTATTATCAAGCTTTACAACATAAACATCCCTTGCGGTGCCAAATGATTGAGTATAACCAACCATAACATATCCACCATCACTTGTTACAATTGCACCATGATTCCACTCTACTTCAGAACCTCCTACCCTCCTTGTCCAAACTATATCACCATTTGAATTAAGTTTAGCAATAAAGAAATCACCGTCAGTTCCAGTCACGACATACCCACCATCATTTGTTTGATTAAAAAATCTACCTGCACTAGAAACGCCACCCCCTCCTATTGCCAAACAGGCAGACTTAGCATATAATTTAGAAATTGATGATATTAGAAAGATTATAAAAAGTCTTATTATAATCCTGACCACCCCTCTATTAATTGAACGTATAAACCCTTTTTCTACCATGACTCAGCCCTCCTTTTCAATAAATAACAAATCTACCTAGGAACAACAACTTTATATACCTTCTTATCTTTCCTATATTTAACTTGAACAATATAAACTTTCGACTTAGTCTTCAGTTCAATAGTACTATATTCCCTCAAATCACTCTCAAACTCCAACCTTCCAGAAATATCATATAATCGCTTTGATAAATTCCTTACTATTATCCTGCCCCTTTGACCTATTATCTCAAGACTATCATCCTTATAACCAGGTTGAATATATGGATAGTATAAAATGTAAGCACCTCCTGGTTCAACAATTAGAGTATCTTTCACATTATGACGGTAACCATCTTGGTCTAAATAACTCTTATCCAATACATACTCATAGCTCTTTATAGTATCTAAGTTTGCCAATACTAAACCATGATTATATTCCCTTCCTAAAAATACAAGTCCCTTTGTCGTATCAGTATAACCTAATACCTGATAATCCGCAATAGGCTCTCCAATAGGTAAATAGTAGTATTTGGGATACAAAGGACAACTATATTGACATTGCTTCTTTTTTGATGTATCATGAACCAAAAAGTAGGTATTTTTATGATTAACTATATAGAATAGGGCAACACTAAATAACAATTGCTCTTTATTTGCAATACCATCTGCTATCATATAAACCTTATCTTTATATTTAGTTATGAATTTTATTTTATCGTAACTCCTTCTTGGAGATAACGCATTTCCTGCTTCATACTCACACCTATGTCCAACACCACAAACGAAATATGCAGAAAGATATGGATTATAAGAGCTGTCAGGCCGCATATTACCCAATAACTCCAACTGTGTTACTTCTTTCAGCTTCGCCGCAAAGTCCAAATGCTTAGCTTTCCTTATACTCATCGTCTCATAATCAGGAGAACCATGTGGAACACCTGAAACAGGATGATAAAAATTATCAAGAAATATAAATTCAGGCTTTATGTAAGTCAAAAAACTATCATACATCCATCTAACATTCAAACTCCACCTTCCCATCCATACCTAACATAAAGCTCAAGAGTGAACGTTGTACCGCTGGTAATATGGGTAGCTGCCGCATAATTACCTGAGCTATCCCTTATAAGGCACCAGTTTAGGGAATTTGAAAGATACTGCAAAGGATATACATCACCATTTCCTAAAAATTTAGTATTAACACATGTTGTCTCAGCACCAACAATAGTACAATGAGAAATACCTGCACTTGTCATAACGTATCCAGCTGTTATAGCGCTTGGTTTAAGTAGCTTAGTTATTACTACTTCAAGAAAACTAAATCTCATCATATCATGCCTTGCTATATAACTTATCCAATCTTGCTCGCATACACATGCATGAATAGATTGAAAACCTGCTAACTTTAAGCTTGATTTTGGAAATTTTGGAAGTGTTCTATATTATAATTATCAATCCAAAATTTTAATTTGTTGGGTCCAGTATTGTTTATAGTAATATTATTAATAAAAGTTTGCAATCTCCTTACACTTTGCTACCCATTATAATTATGCTATCACCAGATTTTGGATAGTTTTCCCTCAAGAAGTTTGTCAGAAGCTTATACCTTCCTTGACTTATGATAACCATAGAAAGCATAAATCAAGATGCCAATAGCAATCCATACTAAGAATCTCATCCAAGTTAGTGGTGGAAGTCCTGATGTTATAAAAATTATAAGTGCAAGGTTTAAAGGTATTAAAAGCCAAGCCAGTGGAACTCTATATGTACCACCAGGTTCATTCTTAATCCTTAAATAAAGAACTGTTAAACCTACTATAAAGTATGCAAATAATGTTCCTATATTTACAAGTTCTGCAAGTTCTGTAAGTGGAACAAAGCCTGCAAGAATACTTAAAATAATTGCACCTACAATTGTTGAAACATATGGTGTTTTAAACCTTGGATGAATTTTTGAAAATGCACTAAATAGTAATCCATCCCTTGATAGAGCATATGCAATCCTTGTAAATCCAAGACCCATCGTAATCATAACACTTGTAATTGTAATAATAGCACCAATTGCTATAATATTACCAACAAGGACTTGACCTTGCATATACATGGCTTTTGCAAGTGGATCAGAAACATTTAATTCTGTATATTTAACAATTGAAACAAGTGTGAAACTAACACTGATATAAAGAAATGTGCTAATTAGCAATGCTAAGATAATACCTAGTGGAACTGTTTTCTTAGGATTTTTAGCTTCTTCTGCAACTGTTGCTACTGCATCAAATCCAAGATAAGCAAATATAATAATGCTTGCAGCTCTTAAAATACCAAACCAACCATATGCATCCTCACCTTTGAAGTTCTTACCTGGTTCTGGTATAAAAGGATTTAGATTGTTTAAGTCAATACCTATTAAAAACAAACCAACTGCTAAGAATAAGCCAAGTGTAAAGAGTTTTATAAATACAATGAAAAGATTAACATTTGAACTTTCCTTTACACCTATATACAACAGAACAAAAACTGCTATTACAACTAAAAATGCTATTAAATCAAAGTGTAAATTTAAAAATATAGGTACTTTGCCACTAATAATATCAGGGAAATGAATATTAAAACTTTTTTCAAGCAGCGCCCTAAAATAACCTGACCATCCGCTCGCAACTGCTGCAACTGATACTCCATATTCTAATAGTAAGTTCCAACCAACAAGCCATGCCAAAAATTCACCAAATGAGACATATGTGTAACTATATGCACTACCTGCTATCGGATAACGAGAGCTTAATTCAGCATATACAAGAGCACTAACAAGAACAGTAAGACCTGCAAGTATAAATGAAAGAACTATTGCAGGACCAGCATAGTTTGCAGCAACTTGACCTGTTATAACGAAAATTCCAGCTCCTATTATAGCACCAATACCAATACCTGTAAGATCTAATACACCAAGCTTCCTTACAAACTGAGTACTTTCTACATCGTATGTTTTCTTCCTAAAGAGCTCTTTTAGAAGGTTCCCCATGTCTCTATCCTCCTTTTGAGTAAAGTTCTGATTTTAGAAATTTTATAGCAGATATGAAGTTTGGACCAGGCTTATTGAAAACATTCTCATCAACGATAATGATTTTATTATTCTTTACAGCACTTATATTACTCCAAAACTTTCTTTCTTTAACATCTTCAAGGCTTGTATTTGAATGTGCAATAATGATGATATTTGGATTTCTCTTAATAACTTCCTCTTCCCTTACTATAAAGTAACCATTTTTATCATCAAATACATTCTTTAAACTAAGCACTTTTAGGATATCGTTTATGAATGTTTTATTGCCTGCTGTCCATAGTGGATTATCCCAAAGCTCATAAAATACTCTATTACTATCAATTTTTGGAATATCGCTTTTTATACTATCTAAAAGCTCTCTTAAGCTATCTACTATAAATTTTGCTCTATCCTCTTTTTTTGTAATTTTACCAAGCTTTATTATACTTTCAAAAATCTCATCAATACTTTCTGGATTTATAGTAATTGTATCTATATTTAGTTTTAGAATTTCTTCTGCTACTTTCTTATGAATGGGCATAGTTAAAATTACCAGATTTGGCTTTAATTTTAAAATTTCTTCATATTTTGGATTTATTATATCTCCAACTTTCACTTTGTTGTAATTATCTTGATTGCTAATGCCTACTAAAAAGCTATCTGCTTTCAATAGATAAATTATATCAGTTGCAGATGGAACAAGCGAAACAATTCTTAATTCATCATTCTTTTGAAAATTATAACATCCAACCAAAAATAAAAAAGTAAAAAATAACTTTCTCATTTATGGTTTTCTTATAAAAACCTTAACTTTCCTTAAAACAACACCCCCAAATATCCCCTCTGCACCTTCAACATTGCTAATGACCTTATTCCAATAATTATAGACATCACTATTTGCTGATATAATACTAATCGTATAAACACCACTATCTGGGAAGAAGTAAGGATAGAGAAACATATCAGAGAATGTATCAACTGATAAGTATGGCAATTCAAATATTATAGTGCTATCTCTTAAATTCTTATAGGCATTAATTTTGTAACAGTATGCACCCTCACTCCTTGTCCAAATTATAAGCTTGTTTGAAGGCACTAAAATTGTTTCGTTCTCAATAGGCTGGATGATATTAAATGAAGATGGTATATAGGTTTTTGAGTATAATGTTTCACCAGTTGGTGTGGTAATTCTAAGAAAATAAGTGTCATTTGGATTAGGATTAAAAACACTATAATAATAATTTAGTGTATCAATAGTTTTTGGATAGCTAAATTGATAGGTATTGCTATTGTTATAAACTACAATATTAGCTCCCTCTAATCCATAACCATGTTGTTCAGTAGGTTTGTAAGTTTTATCAAAGAAAATAAGTTGCGTATCATTACCATTTACTAAATAAGCTATTACATTATATTTTTGTGGACTTGGCAAATTAGTATCTAATTTTACACAAGAGAATAAAATTAAAAGTAATGAAAATCTATAATTCACTTGAGGTCAATATTAAACCTCTGTGAAAGTGTATTTTTTAATGTTTCATAATCTGGTGGTGCTCCACTAATTCCAACTGTATCCTTATCTGTAAAAATAATAAATGTAGGTGTTCCACTAATGCCCAACTTCATACCATATTGAATATCTTCTTCAACAATTTTATTTCCATCACAATTTGGTATATCGGGCTTAACATCCTTACCACTTATCAGAGCTTCTTTAGTTTTAAAGTAATCTTTTGAACATGCTAAAATTGCTGACTTTCTTTTGGCATCAGGATGTATGTCCAAAGGAAACCATCTAATATAAACAACTACTTTGTCTTGATTGTTTTCATACAGCTGCTTAATTAAAGGCATACTTCTTCTACAAAATGGACAATCAGGGTCATCAAAAATTACGATTTTGAGGGTAGCTTTTTCATTTCCAAGGATGGGCTTTTTATTCTCTATGATGTGTGAAATTGGAATTTCTTGCGTTTGTGCTTGACTTTGGTTTATCAAAATTGTTATAAGTAGCATAATGAAAATTTTAAAGCCTGGGGGGTTACTCCCCAAGATTGTCCAATAAATAGCTAAACTTAAAAAGATGAAATACTTTAAATGAATTTTTAATTTATTAGCTTCCTAACTAAAAACAAGCATTTTTAAGAGCTATCTAACACATCAAAGATCATTTTTAAAACGACAAATTATATGAACTTTTAATAATTTGACATATTAAAGAATTTGTTGTAATTCAAGCATTTAAACTCAATAAAACTATCAAATACAAATTAAGTAGAGATAACCCTTTTATGAATTATTGGACAATCTTTTACTCCCCCTAAAAATTATTTAATATATACATACTTTATTCTTTCTTTATTAAATGAAGTTTCAATATCTAATATGTAAATACCAGACGATCTCAACTTGATTGGCACCTTATAAATTCCAGGTTTAATCTCTTTATTAAGCTCAAAAATCCTGCTTCCATTTATCGAGTAAACGTTAATTTTTAAATATGTTGGATTTATGGTTGATATTTCAAGATAATTTTTATTTAATTTAATATAATTTTTGCTGGTTTCTGAAATATCAGATGTAGGTAATGTATCGTATACTATTCTCATCATAAGATTGCCATGGAACATAGGATTAAAACCTGGATTTGAGGGACCTTCCCAATACCAATAACTTGTTGAATCAGAAAATGGAGTTTCATCATAGATATAATCAAATCCAATAGCAGGATCTGAAGGATTATTTTGGGAATAGTGAAATGTTATCCAAACCTTTTTACCACCTGTTATCTTTTGACTTAAATCCCATTCAAACCATCCCAAATAATATGGATTGACTGTAAATGTTTGAGGAGGTATTATGTAGTTTGAAAATGATGGAAGATTTAAACTATCTTCATTTAATGAAATTTGAAATTGGGTAGATTGTGAAGATATATTGAATAGATAAATTCTTATTTTTTCTATTAAGAAAGTATCTTCGTATGTTGGGAATTCATAACTTTTAAAAAATTTGTTATTATAGAAGTCATTAGATATGTAGTAATAAATATCTACTTCGCTATCATCTGATAAAAGCTCTCTGACTAAATTTAAGTCCCTTAGTATTGTATCATTGTTTGCAAAATAGTCATCATTAGTATTAACGATAAGCTTAATTTTATAATTTCCCAAAGGTAATAATATTTGATTATTTGTATTTACTAACATTTGAGTTTGCTTTTGTATAAATACATAAATGCTATCTTTGTAAACTTCATTATTGTTTTGGTCAAGAATTATAAACTTAACTTTTGCATTTTCATCATAAGAGCCTCTATTTTCAATGCGAGCATAAAGGCTAAATAATTTATATTCTGAAAATACAACATATGGATATATAACTTTCTTTGAAGCGACATCGTGATAGTTTATTGCTGTTCTTTCAATTACATTATTTGTACTATCTAAATCAGAAGGATATTCTATCTTATATACAAACTTGTATATTCCATATTGCGTAGGTGTGAAGTTTTTAAAATTAACTTGAATTTCGTTGCCTGGATTTATAGAAGATAGATTAACGGAATCTGAATCAATAGGTACTGAGTTGAAATAAATGTTGGTATAGACCTTTACATTACTTGCTGCATTAGTTCCTACATTTTTAACTTTAATGATATTTTGATATGTTTGATTTGATTGTAAATAATGTGGAGGTGATATGATTGATGTTATTGTTAAATCTGTGCTATATGGATCGATTATCCTAAATGCATACACATATCCACCATTCCCGAAGTCTCTTGCATGTGTAGCTTTTCCACCAGCAACAGCAAATCTTCCATCCTTTGAAATCATCGCAAAGAAGCAAGAGCCTTTTTCATTCAAGTTAGAAGCATCATCAAGAACATTTATTATAACATTGCCAAGTGAATCATAAATTGTTATTATATCTCCGAAAGTTGCTTGATATGCACCCCATGAACATGCAATCATCCTACTACCATCAGCAGATATTGAAACACTATTTACAAAATCACCATAATTACTATTTGACCATTTTTGAATTAAACTATTTCCCGAAAGTGTAAAAAAGTGAACAGAACCTGCAGAGGATGGTGAATAGATATAAGTTCCTACAATAATGTATTTACCATCGTCTGAGATATCTCCATCTGTTATCCATTTTCCAGAACCAAGGCTGTGACTTGCTAATAAGCTATAATTGCTTCCATTATATTGGTAAACTCTAATATATCCGCTAAAATCATATTGAAGTAAATAATTACCATTTCCTGATAATTTTGCGATAGTTTCACCATAATTGTTTATAGTGCTTATAACCGAACCATTAGAACCATCCAAAACTGTAATTTTTGAATACTGACTTATTGCAATTTTGGAATTATCAAGACTAAAACTAGCACCTTGAAATGAACCATCATTAGAATTTGCATTATAGATCCATTTTACCATTTGCATTTGATTGTCTATACATATTACTTTATAATCATCTGTTAATAAAATACTTAAATTTCCATCAGGACTTAAATAAGCCACGTAAGTGTTAGAACTACCTGGAAGTGAGTAGATTGGAGATGGGGATGAGCTTGACATGAAGTCATAATCAGAACCATATCTTGAAGCTGCTATTTTCTTATTCCATCTTGATGTCCAAGCAAAAATATCTGACCACCAATATGAAGCAGGCTTAGAATACGTCCAATCAGGTGTAGAAGAGCCTAGTGTTATATACCTTGAAACCCTGTGATTATTCAATGTCCAACCTATAATTATTTCAGAGCCATCTTCATAAATACCACCACTTTGAACAATAGCAAATTGATGATTTAAATCTATCCATAAAATTTGAGCGGATAGGATTGAGGGATTAGTTGGTGTAGGTTTTGGAAATAGATCGATCTTATTGGTATATGGGGTTTTATGACGCTGATATAGGATATTGTTTATCCTTGTTGTCTCTACCTCAACACCTATAATTGATTGAAAAGTTAAAACAAGCATAAACAGAATTTTAAAGCCTAGATTAAATACATATTAAGATTGTCCAATAAATAGCTAATATATTCATAGTCAATACATTCCCTAGAAAGATGAATACATAAGTGTGATAATCTCGTTCAAAAACTTGCTCTTCCTTGACTTAATGATCTTATATGCTTTTGAAAATTTAAAAAACACACTCTATAGAGAATCTGCTACTATTTTCCTACACCAAGCCCCCTGCATTTAAAGTTGATAAATAACCAATTTTGCTACAAGCCGCATCCAAAAATGAATGGAGATAGTATCATCCTTAGTTTCCTATCTCCTAATTGAGCTTTAATTTTATACAAGGTTCTATCCAGCATCCACTATTCACCTCCCTTCCAACACTATAACAAGTTGAATCTAAGTCCTTTACAAGTTTCTTATTGTATTCTCTCTAATTCCAATCCCAAAATTTATTGTACAATCTTCAAAAAATACTTTAAACTTTTGGTATGATCGAGATTAAAATTTTAACTGAATTTGAGGACCTTGGATTTTCTGCAATTTTTGAACCTTCTGAAATTGAAACTGAATATTTATTCCAACCTCCAAACAAGTATCTTATTAAATATCAAAATGTAAGGGATTATATAAGAAGTGTTTCAAAGCTTGTTAAGATGTTAAATTTAAGTAGTATTCTTGTGAATTTGAAAAATTCTGATGATGTTAAATTTGCTGTTGAGGAGTTATATTTGCAACATTATTCATTTGATAAGTATAAGAGCAAAAGCCAAAAATCTGATCATAGCTATTACTTGATTTCAAGAAACGATTTAGATCTGAGACTTCAAAGAATAATAGCAGATAGTGTTAATTATACAAGGGATTTGGTAAATGAACCACCAAATAAAATTTATCCAAAAACATTAAAGGATGAAGCACTAAAAATTGCTAAGGAATACAATTTAGAGGTTGAAGTGTTTGATAAACAAAAGCTTGTAGAAATGGGATTTAATGCATTTTTGGCAGTTGCGAGTGGTTCAGATAATGAACCTTATTTTGTTCATTTATCTTACAAGAAAAGTAATCCAAGAATTAAATTAGCAGTTGTAGGAAAAGCACTAACATTTGATAGTGGTGGACTTAATATAAAGACATATGAAGGGATGGTAAATATGAAAATTGATATGGCAGGTGCAGGTGCAGTATTAGGTATATTCAAAGCATTAGGAGAGCTAAAATTGGATGATATTGAAGTTCATGGATTCTTTGCAGCTTGCGAGAATATGCCATCTGGTAGCGCTATGAAGCCTGGTGATGTAGTTAAGGCATATAATGGAAAGACTATTGAAAT
>FWWM01003913.1_pt1 | contig 35820 bp, 36 predicted proteins | sample 2228351 | NCBI WGS metagenome assembly FWWM01 (sample SAMEA103939774, study PRJEB20133) | metagenome
TGTCTTCACAAGGTGAAAAGGTATTGCCATATCTTAAGAAATACAGACTCAGGGCTTTTTCAGCAACGATATCTTCTAATGAACTTATAAGTTCAGGATATATTTATTCTCTTTATCCTTCAAATTACTTGCTCGTTGCAAAGATTGTTGAAATTTTAAGAAAAATTAGAAGTGAACAAGTTTTACTCTTCTTAGATGCAAACAATTTAGCTTACAGCAACGATTTCAAGGGTATATTGGATGTTTTTCCGGGTAAAGCTATAGTCTTTGAAGATATCAACAATTTGAAAAATCTTAACGTTGAAGATGTCGATACCGTTGTTTTAACAACAACGGCGATGGACTCTGCAAATATAATCAGGTTGTTGAGAAGTATTAGAAAAGACTTGAAATTTGTTGTTAGTGATTCAGGACTTGCGCAAGATTTGATAAGTTTTGGAGGTGATAATGTTGAAGGTGTTTACGGAATATATACCGTGAACATAACGAAATCGAACGAAAGCTTTGAAAAAATACTTATTGATGAGGTTGTACAAATATTTGAAGAGAGAAAATTCGTTTCAGTCGAACAATTCGACAGATTCTTAAGAAGAAATCCCTTAAAACTTAAAGACGAAAGAGTTGCATATTACACTGCTAACGGTTTCAATTTCGATATTTATGTATATATTGTCAAAAACGGCAAGCTCGAGGTGATTGAAAATTGGTGACCAAAAAAACAATTGTACACCTGATACTAATCATATTAGTCTCTTTCGTTATCTCCTATTTTCTTTTTGAAAGGTCCCAACTTAGTGCTTTGAACAAAGAGTTAACGGAATATACAGATTATTTTGATTTTCTTTTCAAAGACGAAGATACAGTTAAAATCACATTCTTGGATAACGACATGAAACTTGATGGTTTAAACTATTCGGCATTTTTGAAAGTCGGGCCAAACACTTATTTGGATGGTATAAAAGCGAATGGCAAAAGTCTCAAGTATGTTGAAAAGACCGAAAATGGTTACAGAGTTATTGAACTTCCGTTCAAAAAAATTCCAAGAATTTTTGACAATAAAACTTTACTTGTAACAGTTGACGGAGAGGTTGTTTACTCAAATAAGTTAGAAAATATAAGTTTAACCTTAGAAAAAATCCACGGTGTGAAAAAGATAAGAAGTTCGGAATTTGGTTTTGATATAGTTTTCATTACAGCACCTATTTTGTCAACGTTTTTTGTAACCAATATTTATGGAACAGGCGTAACTATTTTTATTATCCTCTTTACCGTCATAGTAATTCGAAAAAATAAAGAATTCGAAGAATCAATAAGAGTTTTGAATATGAATGTCATGGATATGGCATCGAAAGTTGAAACTGGTGAAAACGTTCATTTTTCGATACTTCCTACTAAGAACAAGATTCTTTTGGAAGTCGAAAGTGGATTGAAAGATTTATTTGAGCGTTACACCGAAGCTATAGAAGGTTACAAAACAACCACACAACAGTTAGAAGACTCTTTGGCACACTTAGAAGAGATTCAGAGCACTATAGAAGAGAGAAATTTCTTACTTATCAACACTTTGGCTGAAACTGTCGAGTTAAAAGATGTTGGAACCGGACAACATTCAAGAAGAGTTATGACCTTAGCCCTTGCACTTGCACAAAGATTAGGAATAAAGGATCCAGAAGAGCTCGGAGCTATAAAGTACGGTGCTATTTTACACGATATAGGAAAAGTCGGAATTCCTGAAGAGATATTGTTAAAACCTTCCAAACTTTCAAAAGAAGAGTTTGAGATTATGAAGCAACACACACTCTTAGGAGAAAAAGTAGTTTCCCAAGTCCCTGGTTGGGAACTGGTTGCTGACATCGTAAGACATCACCACGAAAATATCGACGGAACTGGATATCCAGATGGTCTAACTAAAGATGAGATTAGCAAACGTGCTCAAATAGTTGCTATAGTGGATGTTTATGCTGCATTAACGGAAGAAAGACCGTACAGAAGAGGTATGACAAAGGAAGAAGCATTAAATCTCATGAAAACTCTGGTAGGAACGAAATTTGCCCCGGAAATTTTTGAAGAGTTTGTAAAACTTGTAGAAGGAGAGTTCTCAGAGTATGAATAAAAACCTTTTCTTTCTAATTCTTCTAACAGTTTTTGCTCTTCTATTTCTGGTAGTTTTTTATAACAATATCAATTTGACAAAGAATATTGAAAAATTGAAATTAACAATAAAAGCTTACGAAATGTACGCAAACAACAACGATAAAGAATTCGTAAACTTTGTTAAAGAAAAGAACTTAAAAGAACTTGAGCCTTTAGCTCAAAAACTCGTTATGAATAAAGTTCGAAACACTTTGGACAATGCTATTTCAAGCTTTAGAACTGGAAACTACGGTGAAACGTCCACACTTTTGATGGAGATAAAAGATATCGATAATCCTTGGATGGACGAGCTTTATTACTACTTAGGATTATCTTTACTAAAGATCGGAGAAGATTCAAGAGCGAAACTTTATCTTAGCGCATTTTTGGAGGGTTTTAAGTATTCAATTTACAGAAAAGAAGCCCTTTTGCTTCTAAAAGAAATAACTGTAGATAAACAAATATTGGAAAGAATAGATCAAGAACTCAAAGGGGTGAATAAATGAATTTAAAGGACGTTCAAAGTCAGAGAGACGAAAGAAATATTTATCTTCACAGGGTTGGAGTTAAGAACTTAAGCTATCCAATAGCTGTTTTAGATAAAGCAAACAAGAAGCAGAATACCATAGCAGCAATTAATATGTACGTTGATCTTCCGGAAAATTACCGTGGTACACATATGAGTAGATTTATCGAAGTTCTTAACGATTACCATTTAGAAGTTAACCCTAAAAGGATACACGAGATTTTGGAAACTCTAAGAAAAGTCTTGAACGCTGAAAGGTCAGTTATTGAAATATCTTTCCCGTACTTCATAAAAAAACTGGCTCCGGTTACAAGAAGCGAAAGTTATTTGAAGTACGAATGCTCATTCTATGCTGAAGATTACAAAGATTCTTTAGATTTCGTAACAAAGGTTGATGTCCCAATCCACACTTTGTGTCCTTGTTCTAAAGAAATAAGTGATTTTGGTGCTCATAACCAAAGGGCGGTGTGCTCAGTTTACTTCAAATCTTACGAACTTGTTTGGATAGAAGACATTGTAGATATCGTTGAGAAGAGTGCAAGTGCACCAATATTCACTCTCTTGAAAAGACCCGACGAAAAGTACGTAACTGAAAAAGCTTACGAAAATCCAAAATTTGTAGAAGATATTGCAAGAGATGTTTCACTTTCGTTAAATGAATGTGATAAAATATATTGGTACAAGGTAGAGGTTGAAAGTTTCGAATCAATTCATCTTCACAACGCATACGCTTGTGTTGTCAGTGATGATGTGAGGTGAGTAGAAATATGGAAGAAATAAAGAAAAAAATTCTAACGCTTTTAGGATTTGCTTCTAAATCAAATAATTTAGCATACGGAAAGGAAATGATAAGAAGTTATATTAATAATCCGAAAATTAAAGAAAAACTGCTAATCATTCCAACAGATACAGGCGAACGTGTAAAAAGAGATATTTTGATAAGATGTGATAGTAAACAAGTTCAGTATGTTGAATTGTTTACAAAAGCTGAAATTTCAAAAGCTATCGGTAAGATAAACGTCTCTGTAATCGGCATCATGGATGAACAGTTATCTTTAAAGGTAAAGGAGTTGATATCACTGCTAAGACAAAACGAGGGGGGATAAATTGATGAGTGAAAAAATCGTTAAACTTTCGGAATACTCTATAATTGACTTCGTGGAGTTAGTCAACGAAATTTTCAAAGATTACGTTGTTCCTGTTAACTGGAGCGTTCTCAATTTCAAAATGGATGTTAGAGAAAATTCTATATCCTTAAATGATTCCTTCGTCTTTCTTAGAGATGACAAGCCGGTTGGGTTCATAGTAAACGCAATCCGAGGATTTCGTGGAAGAATCGATGCCATGGGTGTAGTTGAAAGTGAACGTGGCAAAGGACTTGCGCAACGTATACTAACACACGCTCTTGAACACCTTAAAATTAAAGGAATTAGAAACGTAGTCTTGGAAGTTGCTCAAGCAGATGAAAGAGCTGTGAAATTCTACGATAAAAATGGCTTCAGACTGAAAAGAGTTCTTCACACAATGCTCTTGGAATCCCCAAAACCAAATGGGATAACTTACAACGCCCAAAACTCAGATCCAAGAATGGTTTATTCTTTGGCCATCGCGGTAGAATTGGTACACCAAAGAAAACCCAATTGGCAGAGGGAACCTATTACAATCTTGCTCGCCGACGGTAGATACAACTATACGAGACTATCCTCACGCGGAATTGACGGATACCTAGTTTGGGGTAGAAATGAAGATGGATCAGTTTACATAGTTGATTGCGCGACAAAAACTGACGATTGGAATACGATCCTTAAAGCAAGCATATCCTACCTTTTCAATAACTATGCTCCACCACTAATAAGCATCGTGGCAGTTCCTGAAGATGATAAACTCTTCCAAGCCCTTCAAAATAACGGTTTCAAAACGCTAGTCATTCAGCAAGAAATGTGTAGGGAACTTTAAGAAATACACCCCTGAGAAAAATTTTTCTTGGGGGTGTTTATTTTTTTCCAAAGTGTGATACAATAAGTTTAGACTAAGTATATTTATATATTAACTCAACATATTGGGGTGATGTTATGAAATCTTTAGGAGAGCTATTGATTAGTGAAGAACCCTTTGAAGAGATAGTTATAGGAAACACTGCTATTGTCAGGGCTATGATCGAAAGTGGTGTTAAGGTTGTCACATCTTATCCAGGTTCACCTACTCCAGAGATAGCCGAAGCAATAAACTCTATCCCAAAAGAAAAAAATCCTATCTATTTTGAATTTTCAACAAACGAAAAGGTTGCCCTCGAAGTAGCTTTTGGAGCTTCCATAAATGGAAACGCTTCTTGTGTTTTTTTCAAGAGCGTAGGTATGAATGTAGTGGCTGATTCGTTTGTACAGCTCAGCATGATGAAATTAAAAGGTGGAATGGTGATCGTAATTGGGGATGACCCAGGAGCTAACAGCTCTCAAAACGAACAAGACAACAGGCATTATGCACGTTTAAGCTATATCCCTTTACTCGAACCTTCAAATGCTCAGGAAGTTTACGAAATGTTCTTAGAAGCCGTTAACCTCTCAAAAGAACTTTCCGCTCCCGTCATTCTAAGACTTACAACACACACCGCTCATTTTAAACAAAAAGTGAAATTTGGAAGATTCGTAAGAGATAACAAAACGTACAATCTCTTCGATCCAAAAACAGACGGTCCGTATATCCCAATAGGAGAAAACGTTCCTCTTATCAAAAGAAGAGCTCTTGAAAAACTTCAAAAATTTTCCGAAAAGTCTGAAGATTATGTTCGCTTGATTTCGAAAAATAACGATATCGGAATCATAACCGCAGGTCTACCGTTCGCAACTCTTCTGGATGTTTTAGGTGAAAATGTTAAGAAAGTTGATATTTTAAAACTTGGGATGGTTTACCCGCTCCCAAGAAATGCGATAGTTCAGTTCTTGAAAACACACAAAGAAGTCAAAATCTTGGAAGAACTAGATGACTTTATAGAAGAAAAGGTTAAAGCAATAGCTTACAAAGAAAAAATAGAAACAAAAATCATTGGAAAAGAAGATATAGATGAATGGATAGGGGAATACCTCCCAGAAAAGGTTGAGTTTATCCTGAGAAAAACGTGGAAAGATCTGTTACCTGAGAAAGAAAAGAGAAACTTTAATATCCGTGTAATACCAAGGGTTCCACAACTTTGCCCCGGGTGTGGTCACAGAGCTGCGTTTTATACCTTGGCAAAGCTACTAAAAAAAACCGATATATCCGTTGCTGACATCGGTTGCCACACTCTTGGATTTTTACCACCTTACGAAGTCGGTCAAGTTCTACTTTCAATGGGACATTCAAATGGCACTGCACAAGGTTTGTCGCTTTTCAACACTAAACGAAAAGTTGTCGCTCTTCTTGGAGATTCAACATTTTTCCATTCTGGGATTCCAGGAATAATAAATGCGATCTTCAACAATCACAAGTACGTACTTGTGATTATGGAAAACTACACAACCGCAATGACAGGTCACCAAGACCATCCTGGAAAGAGAATACCTATAAGAAAAGTCTTAGAAGGATTAGGGGTTAAAAATATTTTTGAAGCTGATACGTATGATTATCCAAAGATGGAAGAGGCTTTGAAATCAGCTCTTTCACTCGATGAGTTCAGCGTCGTCATAGCAAAACATCCATGTATGCTTAAATTTGTAAGAGATCGAAGACGAAGGGGAATAGTGAAAGTAAAGCAAGTTAAAGTTACCAACGCTTGCACACTTGCAAACATCTGCATTTCTAACTTTGGTTGTCCTTCGTTCCAAAGAACGCAAGATGGAAAGATATTCGTCCATCCTGAACTTTGTATAGGAGATGGTTCTTGTATTCCGACTTGTCCTTCTGGAGCTTTAGCTTACGAAGAGGATGGTGATACAAAATGAAAAACTTTAACATATATCTTATAGGCGTTGGTGGTCAAGGAATTGGACTTCTAAGCGAAGTTATAACTAGAGCGATAGATTACTCGGGTCAAAAAGTCTTAGGTGTCGACACGCACGGACTTGCTCAACGTGGAGGTACAGTATCTTCGCACATCAGGATAGGAGAAGCTTACACTCCACTTAATAAACCAGGTGAGGTTGATCTTGTAATTGCTTTGGAAATTCACGAAGCTTTGAGAGGCTTAGCTAAATATCTAAAAGTTGGCGGAACTTTGGTTTATTATTCCACAAGCTGGCAACCACTTTCTGTTAGACTTGGAAAAGATAAAATTGTCACAGAAGAAGAGCTTATTGAAAGTGCGAAAAACCTCAATGCTAAAATATTCAAAGTTTTCGAAGAACTCGAAGACGTTCGGATGCAAAACACTGCTGTTTTGAAAGTTATCGATATGAACAATTTGATCCCAAACGTAAAAACCGAACACTATCTATCAGCTATGAACGATTTAATGAACGAGAAAGTTTTTGAGAAAAACAGAGAACTATTTTTGAGGAGGTAAAGTGTATGAAAAAATCAGAAATTTCGGTCGTGCTCAGTGGTGCAGCTGGGCAAGGAATTCAAACGGTTGAACATGTATTAACAAGGATTGCCAAAAACTCCGGATTCCATGTCTTTGCAACTAAGGAGTATATGTCAAGAATCAGAGGCGGAAACAATTCAACGGAAATTAGAATCTCTTCAAAACCTGTCAAAGCTTTTGTAGATAAGATCGATATTCTTGTCCCGCTCAACGATTCGGCTATAGAAAGATTACGTTACAGAATAACAAAAGATACACTCGTTTTAGGTGAGGAGAAATACGTCAAAACCGAACCCAACAATATCGTAGTTAATTTTGGCGCCATAGCTGAAAGTTTTGGAAACAGGATATACGAAAACTCAGTTGCGATAGGAGTTTTGTGCGGAATTATAAACGCAGATGAAGAGGTTTTGGTCGACGAAATAAAAAGCTTCTTTTCAAAAAAGAGTGAAGAAGTTGTCAATCAAAATGTCAACGCCGCACTTAAAGGATATGAGATAGGTAAGTCCTTAAACCTTAATTATGAGATAGAGAGAAACGAAAAAGTTATTTCCCAGATTTTAGTAAACGGTTCTGAAGCTGTTGCAAAAGGTGCCATAGCTGGAAGATGTAACTTTATATCATCTTACCCAATGTCTCCAGCAACAGCTGTTTTTACAGAAATTGCCAAAAGAGCAAAAGAATACGGAATACTGATAGACCAAGCTGAAGATGAAATTGCTGCTGCGAATATGGCAATTGCGGCATGGTACGCTGGAGCCCGAGCTATGGTTTCAACTTCTGGTGGCGGCTTTGCATTGATGACGGAAGCTATAAGTCTTTCTGGAATGATAGAAACACCGATAGTAGTCCACTTGGGTCAAAGACCTGGACCGGCTACTGGACTTCCCACCAGAACTGAACAGGGAGATTTGAACTTAGTCCTTTACGCAGGACATGGTGAGTTTCCAAGAATGATCTTTGCACCTGGAGACCTTGTTGAAGCATACTGTTTAACTGCACATGCGTTCAATATGGCTGATAAATACCAGATTCCCGTATTTGTTTTAACAGACCAGTACTTGCTCGATTCTTTCTACAATGTTTCGGAATTCAAAGAAACAAAAGTTGAGGACTACGTTGTGAAAACTTCTAAAGACTACAGAAGATACGAAATAACCGAAGATGGTATTTCTCCACGCGGTATACCAGGTTACGGTGAAGGCCTTGTGAGAGTTGATAGCGACGAACACGATGAATACGGGCATATAACTGAAAGTTTTGAAGTTAGAACGAAGATGGTCGAAAAAAGACTAAGAAAAGGCGAAACGATGATGAAAGATGTATTGCCTCCAAAACTCATTGGACCTGAAAATTACGAAAAGCTTGTAATCTGTTGGGGTTCAAATCTCAACATAGCAAAGGAAGCGTTGGAAATATTGAACGATGACAAATTGGCTGTCTTACACTTTAGTCAGGTATATCCTGTTCATGAAAGCATAGTTGATTATATAAACAAGGCGAAAGACTACGTCTTTGTTGAAAACAACGCAACTGCGCAATTTGCTAATCTTGTCAAATTAACTTACGGAATAAATACTTCAAAGAGAATATTAAAATATGATGGTATGCCTTTCAGCGTAGAAGAACTGGTGGAAAAAATCAAGAAAGTTTTGGAGGTGAAGTAAAATGTTAGAACCAAGAATATATGACGTTGAAGGTGCAGATATAGCCTGGTGTCCAGGATGTGGAAACTTTGGAATTATTAACGAGCTTAAGACCGCTTTAGCTGAACTTAAACTCGATCCGACAAGGGTAGTTTTAGTATCAGGTATCGGACAAGCTGCAAAGATGCCACAGTATGTTAAGGTAAATATGTTCAACGGACTACACGGACGTTCATTACCAGCTGCAGTTGCAATAAAGATGACGAATCCATCACTTGTCGTTATTGCAGAAAGTGGAGAAGGTTGTACTTATGGTGAAGGAGGAAATCATTTCATACACACAATAAGAAAGAATCCAGACATAACTAACATAGTCCACAACAATATGATTTACGGGCTTACAAAAGGCCAAGCTTCACCTACAACACCAAAAGGAAACAAAACAACACTTCAATTCGATGGTGTTTTCGTTGATCCATTCAATCCAGTAGCGGTTGCAGTTGCCCTCGATGCAAGTTTTGTTGCAAGAAGTTTCTCTGGAAATTTAAGACTTACGGTAGATTTGATAAAGATGGCGATCAATCACAAAGGTTACGCACTGATAGATATTTTGCAACCGTGCGTCACGTTCAACAAATACAACACATATCAATGGTACAAAGAAAACACTTATGTACTTCCTGACAGCTACGATCCAACTGATAGACAAACCGCTTTCAAGATAGCAACTGATACAGAAAAATTGGCACTCGGTGTGATATACAAAAATCCAAACAAGCCAACATACGAAGAGCAACTCGAAGCCTATCAAAAAGATAAAACTCCGGTTGCGTTCAGAGGTCGATCGATATGAAAAAGATCCCTGAATTTGTTCTAAAAGATGCTGATGGAAACGAATTTGACTCAAAAAAGCTTTATGGCAAATATTGGGTGATTTATTTCTATCCCAAAGCGAACACCCCCGGTTGTACCATAGAAGCGGAAGATTTTACAACATATATAAATGAATTTGAAGGAAACGTAGTTGGAATATCACCAGATAAAGAACCGGCTCTTTGCAAATTCAGAGATAGTAAAAATTTAAAGCTAAAACTACTAAGCGATCCGAATAAAAAAGTTGCCAACCTATTTGGTGCAACTGAAAATGGAAAATTACTTCGTTCAACTTTTATAATAGATCCGTTTCTTAGAATAAGAAAAAGTTGGATAGGTGTAAAAGTTCCAGGACACGTAAAAGAAGTTCTTGAAGAATTTAAGAGAATAAAACAAGAAGATAAAAAAATAAATCCGGAAATTGAAACTCGAAGAGCTTACAGAAGTATAAGACCTGATCCTATTTCGAAGGAAGATTTGCTAAAACTTATAGAATCAGCACATTTAGCACCATCTTGTTCAAACAAACAGCCCTGGAGATACGTAATAGTTCAAAGCAAGGAAACTCTTGAAAAACTTTCGCAAGCGTATGCTGAAGGAAACTACTGGATGAAAGATGCCCCAGCTGTAATAGTAGTTTGGACAAAAGATGAATTCGATTGTCAGCTGAGTGACAACAGAAATTACGCACTTTTCGATACCGGAATGTCCGTTGGTTTTTTGTTAGTCCAAGCAACACAGATGGGACTTATAGCACATCCAGTCGCTGGCTACGATCCTTTTAAAGTTAAAGAAATTCTCGGTATCGATGGTACTGTAATAGTGTTGATCGCTTTGGGGTATATAGGAAATTTCGAAAAACTAAGCGACCAACACCTGCAGAGAGAATTTGCAGAGAGGGTTAGAAAACCGTTGGAAGATATATTCAAAATAGTTTGAAGTTAAACAAAAATCGGGAGGGACAACCTCTCACTTTTTGTAGTAAGTTTTTTAGAAAATCAAAATATTTTTTGAAAGTTTTTTCAATTGAAAGTTCCCAAAAAATTTGCTATAATAGAAATTGAAACTCATTTTCAGTATTCCAAGCATTCTGGAGGCTGTGAATGAACAGGATATTGGACATTGCAGTTTTCATAAGTACGAATAACTTAGATAAAGCTTTAGAATTATTTGAAGAAGTACTCGAAACAGTATATAAAGATTCGAAATGTTCTTCATCTTCTCTTGCATATTTGTTATTAGAGTTAAATTTTTCGATAAAAGCTTTTCTTGAATATGAAAATATGGTATCTTTCGAAAGTCTTTCAATGAAGAATTTTAATCTTATATTTTCTCAACACTTGGAGAAATACTCTGATAAAGTAGGGAAAGAGATAATTACTTCATATTTTAACGCCCTAAAAGAAACAAGAGAAAAGACCTGCTGTCCGATTTTGGATAATGTTTTGGCTTATATTAGAGAAAATTACAACAATGGAATAACTTTGGAAGAGTTATGTGCCGAATTTAATGTAAGTAGAAGTTATATTTCGTCTTTGTTTAAAAATAAGTTAGGGAAGTCTTTCAAAGATATACTTAACGATATTCGATGTAAATGTGCTGAAAAACTTTTAAAAGCAACGGATTATTCTATAGAATACATATCATACCTTTGTGGCTTTGAAAGTCAAAGTTACTTTTCTGTTGTTTTTAAAAAGTACAAGGGAATATCTCCGAGAGATTATAGAAAAAAGGCACCTAAGGTTAGGTGCCACAATGATAAAGGTATCTTTTCCAACAATATTGAAAATATCAATGAAACTTGAGGAAGTCTGGAAGGTGCCGATGGCTATTTTTTTATAAACTCTAACAAAGACTTCGCGATATTGAAAGCCCAGTAAAATCCTTTTGATGTTAAGCAACCATCTTCTGTCATAAAACCATTGTTCTTTAAATCTTTTAAATAAGACTGAGCATTTTGTAGCAAAGCTGAATTCAAAGGAATCTTTCCAAGTTGTATCGATGATTTAAGAGCCTCTAACTCGAAATAATCCTGGTTAAATATCATTAATCTTCGATTATCAAAGTTTTCAACACTGTCTTTGTATTGCTCAAAACTTACTAAATTCATTACCATACCACTTTTAAAACTTCCGCCGGCTCCTGCTCCGAGTGGCAAGGTATCTCTTAAGTTCAACCTATTTATTATGTATCTGTATTCATCGTGTTTTGTCATCTTAACAGTTCCAGCAACAATACTCTCTGTTCTTATGTTTCCAAAAACACTTAAAGAGATAATAATTGTGAATACAAAAAATATTGATAGTACCCTTTTCATAACTTCTCTCATCCTTCCGAATTATCGCAAATGATTTTCAATTTCAATTATATTTTAAAGCAAATTGACTTTTTGTTTTTTAAAAATGTACGATGCATTTTAGAAAAAATACAAAAACCCCCTCGATTTGAGGGGGATTGTGAGTAATTCGCCGATTGCTCACTGAACCGGTTTGCCAGTTTGGATAATCCTAGTAATTTTCTTAAATATTAGTCAGCATACCTTCTTTTCTAAAGCTGAAATAATCAGTCTTTGAAACGATGATATGGTCAAAAAGTTCAATACCAAGAGTTTTTAATCCTTTTGCTATCGTTTTTGTCGTTCCGATATCGTCTTGTGAGGGTGTAACATTTTGGCTTGGATGGTTGTGTGCTAAAATAACACCACGTGCTTTGACAAGAAGTGCTTTTTCAGCGATCTTTCTTGGAAGAATAGGTACTTGATCTATCGTTCCTTCAAACGATAGTGTCCCGTCTTCTTCTATAAGTTTTAGTGCATTGTTCAAAAACAAAACTAAGAATTTTTCATCCTTTTCATGACCTATCTTTTGTATAAGGTAACTTCCAACCTTTGTAACTGTATCAAATTTGTGACCATCGAACTCTTTACAAGCTACGTTTCGTTGACACAAGATATTCATATCTCTTACCAATTTAAGTAGTGCAAAAAATCTTTCTCCATCACCAAGTCCCTTATATTCTTTCGCAAAAATATTTATCTCCTCATAATTTGCGTCTAAAACTCCGGAAATATCTCTAAATTTTTCTAGTAATTTCTTTGCTAAAGGTTTTACATCTCTTCTTGGAACAACATATGTAAGCAAAAACTCCAAAACCTCATACTCTTGAAGGTCCTCACAATCTGTTTTAATAAACTTCTCTCTAAGTCTTTCTCTGTGTCCTTCGAAATGCTTTTTTTCTTTTCTTTCACTCATACCCTCATTCCCTATCAGATGTCATTTTGAACATCGAGCTCATAATCAACAATATCATTTTCGTTAAAGAAAATACTCGATTCCCTAACAAAACTTTCGTAGCAATCACTTGCGTGAATGATATTTTTGGTTACTGTCAATGCAAAATCACCCCTAATTGAACCCGCTTCGGCTTTCAGTGGATCGGTATCACCAACTATATGCCTAATAAGTTCAATACACCGTGGTGCTTCCAAAATCATCATAACAACAGGACCACCTGTCATAAATTCGACTAAATCTTCATAAAAATGCTTACCTATGTGTGGTTTATAGAGTTCTTCCGCTTGTTCACGAGTCATTTTAAGAAATTTCATCGCAACTATTTTTATTCCACGTTGTTCAAACCTTTTGATAACTTCACCAATTAACCCCCTACGAACCGTGTTAGGTTTTAAAATCACAAAAGTTCGCTCCATGTTATCCCCCCTACATACTTATAGTTAGATGAAAGCACCGAGATCACCTCGAACATCTCGTTTTTCGGATAGTGGATAAACATAAAAGTAAAATCATCTTTTTCAAGATATGGAAGTGATTTCACAGCCATTAAGTCTCCTATCTCTTCAGGAATTATTACCCTTCCTACAGGTTCATCAATTTCGACTTTTTTTGGAAATGGATTGCCTAAAAGTTTCTTCAAAGGTATGTTGTATTTCTTAGAATAAAGTTCAAAATAAGCACTTTGAATAGCAAAAACAACTTTGGGATGATTTGGAAAATGGTTGTTCAAAACCGAGGAGATTATAAAAGTATCTTCGGTACACGAATGTTCGACTATCGTTCTATATTCTTCAATAACCCCCATAATAGTTTTATAATTCTCACCTTTTTTTCTTATAGGTAATATAGCCCCATGACCTGAAAAGTCACCATCTAAAATCTTTATTACCACGTACTCATAATTCTCTACCCTATCGAGGTTATAAAAAAACTTAAGCAAAAATTATTCCTCCCTTTGTTTAGTTTATTTTCTTATCGACCGAAATAATAATCATTCACTTGGGATGTTCTCTCAGTGCTTCCTTCTATACTTGCTTCGTATTCTCCCATTTCTTTAATTAACCTAATTGCTTCCATATCATTATTCAATTCTTTAAGCATATTTGCAATCTCTTCTGGAGATGCTTTTTTCGACTTAAATGCTTCAAGAATTTCTTCAGGTGTTGGAACGGGACTTTTTTCGGTCTGTTTCGATTCAAACTCGTTCTGTGTCACACTGGACTCTAAATTCGATTCTATTATCGATGTAGTAGTCGCTGCTTCACCATAATTTTCATTGATTGTCTGTGCCGGTAAACTTTCAACTTCTTCCTTTTCTGTTTGAACTTCATTCTCAATTTTCCTAACATTAATATCTAAAGGTAGTGTTAACGGGTGGAGTCCAATGTCAGTTTCAAGTGCGATTTTTTTCCAAACAGGAGCTACATCTATACCACCACTTAAATCCGTACCATCCTTTGCAATTAACATCAAATACTTACCATCTCCACCAACAAACCAAGCATTCCTGTCAGCGGTACCGGTCTTTCCATAGATAGTTCTTCCTGGAATGTACGCTCTCGTTCCAGTTCCACTGGTTAATACCTTTTGCATTATTGGAAGTATCATTACCGAAGCTTCTATTGGAGTTCTTTTGTCAAATCCTTTTATTGGTTTTACAACTTTGATAATCGATTCGGGTTTTCTCAGAACTCTTGAGTAATAATAGTATCTGTTAGAATATTCATACACTTTTTTACCATCTTTGTTCACGATATAATCGATTATCGTAGGTTTAATAACAACTCCTCCGTTGTAAATTGGCATAAATCCTTTGGCAACATTTTCAAGAGAAGTTTCTAACGTTCCAAGTGCAAGAGTTGCATTGTCTGGATAGAAACCGTCTATGAGAAGCTCATCTTTTAGGAATTTTTTCACATTGTTAATTCCAATTGCATTAAATAAGTTCACAGATGGAATATTTCTCGATTGCACAAGAGCTTGTTCTACAGTTACGCTACCTAAGAATTTTTTGTCGAAATTCTGCGGTTCCCATTCCCTTATTTTGAGAGGATTATCCTCGAGTTTGTCCGTTGAATTCCAACCACCCATAAAGGCTAAGTAATAATAAAGCGGTTTTATAACAGACCCCACTTGTCTTTTTCCTTTATAAACTCCTATACCATAAGTAGCAAGTATTTTTCCAGTATTTACATCAACAATCAACCCGGCACTCTTTGGATCTAAATTCCGATATAATAAATTCTGAAAACTTCTATTTATCGTTGTCCGAACTGTGTAACCTTTTCTAAGTTCTTCAAGTTTGAATCCTAGTTCTCCAAGTTCCAGAACGATTCTCCAGAAAAGTTCCTGATCAAAAGAATTTGTTACTCTATGGTGTGGAGTTACAACTTCTTCCGAAAGCTTTTTCAGAGCTTTTGTAAATTCATCATCAGTTATTAGACCGCTTGAATTCATCTTTCTCAAAACAGTTCTTGCAAGTTCTGTATTTCTTGCGGTTTTAAGCGGGTTGCCCGGTTCAGGTGAACGAAGAGTTGCAACTAACCTTGCTATTTCAGTTATCTCAAGATCTTCCATATCTTTTCCAAAATAATATTTTGCTGCAGCGGGGAATCCATAAATTCCGTTTCCCAAATACACCGAATTAATGTAAAGTTCTAAAATATCTCCTTTACTCAGATTCTGTTCCAACCATATCGCTATGAAAGCTTCCTTAATTTTTCTCTCAATACTTCTCTCAGTAGTTAAATAAAGAGTTCTTGCGAGTTGTTGGGTTATGGTACTGCCACCTTGAATATCGTCTGTAAGTAAAACCACAGTCAGCGCTCTAATCAAACCAAGTATATCAACACCATTATGATCAAAAAATCTTCTATCTTCAGATACAACAACAGTTTTTACAAGAAGTCCAGGTATGTCACTCAAATTCTTGTAACTCTCTTTCCCGTCTAAATTCTTGTAAAGTCCTTTGGGTAAATACATCAAAGAACCATCTGAATATTCGACTGTTAAACCACCTGCAGTTGCTAAAGCAATATTTTGTGGTGGTTTATTCTTGATATTTTCTTCGATTTGCTTTATATAGTATTCGTACAAAAAAGAAACTGTGAGAAAAGAAACTACTGTAACACTTAAAAAGACTGCAACTAAAAACAAGATTTTTTTCAAAACCATCCCTCCGATGTGCTAGAAAAATTTTCTTTTTATTATTTTACCATAACACGGTTACATTTTCCACTGCTATAAATCTTCCAAGTTCCGAATGTATGGAAAACACAAAAAAGTTCTATTAAAGTTTTAAAATTCTCTCATACTATCATTTTTCTACATTGTAGGTCCTTTTATATAGGAAATTATGCAATTTCAAAATTTACAAAATGTTTATTGTATGGTAAAATTAAGTGAATTCCTACCTAAGGGAGTGAGTCTGTGAAAGGGATGAACCACAAAAAAGAATACGACCTTGAAACCTATTTGAGGAACATAAAAATAAAAGATATAGAAGACCAAAGAGAATCGTGGGACAATTATTTTCTCCGTCTTGCTAAAGTAATTGCAGAAAGATCGACTTGCACTCACAGGAAGGTTGGAGCTGTTATTGTAAAGGATAAAAGAATACTCGCAACTGGGTACAATCAACCTCCAAGTGGTTTCCCGCACTGTGAACAGATAGGTTGTGTAAGGGATGATTTGGAAATACCTTCTGGGAAAAATCAAGAAATATGTTATGGACTTCATGCAGAACAAAATGCACTTATGCAAGCTGCAAAATTTGGAATATCAACTGAAGGTGCGAGTATATACGTCACTCACAAACCTTGTTCTGTTTGTGCAAGATTAATAATCAATGCGGGTATAAAGAATGTTTACTATATAGAAGGGTATCCAGATCCGTTAACTGATTTCTTCTTCAAAACATGTGGAATAAAGCTTATTGGAGGTGGCGAAGTTGAAAAGAGATAGATTAGCAAGTTATTTGAGAATCGATAGATGGCCCACCGTATGGTGTCCTGGATGTGGTAATGGAATTATTTTAAAAGCTTTTCTGGACGCTTTCGACCAAAGTGGACTTTCTTCTGAACAAACTGCTGTTGTATCAGGTATAGGATGTTCGTCTCGTTCAACAGGTTACATAGATTTCAATACTCTTCACACGCTTCACGGCAGAGCGATAGCTTTTGCTACCGGGGTTTCCTTAGCACGCCCCGACTTCAAAGTCGTTGTTATGGGTGGCGATGGTGATATGACTGCAATTGGTGGAAACCACTTCATACACGCGTGTAGAAGAAATATGAATATGACTGTAATAATTTTCAATAATATGATATACGGTATGACGGGTGGTCAACATTCCCCAACAACTCCTGAGGAAAAAATTGCTTCCACAATGCCTTTCGGAAACGTTGAAAACAACTTTGATATTGTCGAGTTAGCTTTGGCTTCTGGAGCAACATATGTTGCAAGATCAACGGTATATCATTACCCACTGACTGTCAAGTACATAAAAGAAGCACTGGGACACAAGGGATTTTCTGTAGTTGAAGTTAGAAGCAATTGCCATACGTATTATGGAAGATACAACGGACTTAGAGAACCCTGGCAGATGTTAGATTATTTCAAAGAGAACGCTGTTATGAAAGAAAAAGCAGACAAAATGAACAAAGAAGAATTAAAAGACAAAATCGTTATTGGTGTGTTTAGAAATGACCAAAAACCAGATTACTACACTCAGTATCAAACTACCTTCAGCAAGGGGGAATAGTAAATGTCAAGACCAATCTCAGTTAGAATAGCTGGTATAGGTGGACAAGGTAATTTACTCGCGGGGTATCTTCTTTCAAAAGCATTTGTAAAAGCTGGAAAATACGTTATTCAAACTCAAAACTACAGCGAACAAGTACGTGGAGGTCCAAGCTATTGTGATGTATTGTTCAGTGAAGAAGAGATACTCTTTCCAAAAGCTGTACACTTTGATTCTCTGATAATAATGCACCCTTCGATGATACAACAGATTAAACAACTCAGAACTAACGGAATACTAATATACGACAACACATACATTACCTCCGTTCCAAAAGAAGCCAGAAGAATTACCAAAAGAATAATAGCTGTACCAGCTAGTAAAGATGCTGTTGAAAGATTCGGAAATGCGATGTTCTCAAATATGATATTGCTTGGTATTTTTTTAAAGACTACAGATCTAATAGATTTAGAACTTTTCTTTGATACACTAAAAGAAGAAGTTAATCCTAAATACTTCGACAAAAATAAGGAGGCGATCCTTTTTGGATACTCGCTCACAGACAAAATCTACAGACCAAGAACTCAAAGAAAGCTTAAACGTACAATTGGGTTCGAGTAATTTGGCGAAATCTTTTTCACATGCAGTAGAAGGAATCGCAGAAGCTATAATATCTGAAAGGAATTTAAGAATACACTTTATCGTTGGCATTGGAGTATCACTTTTAAGTTTTATACTTCCACTTACTAAAGAAGATTTTTTGTGGATACTTTTTGCAATTTTTTTCGTAATATGGTCAGAATTGATTAATACTGTGATAGAATACTTAATGAACCTTTACAGTGAGGAATTTCATCCCGTCATAAAGATAATTAAAGATGTGAGTGCTGGAGTAGTTTTGTGGAGTGTCATCTTTGCTGTAACTGTTGGAGTTGTTATATTAGGAGAAGTTATCTTGGGTTGGACGGTTGAAGTAGGTAAAATAGTTGCTACAACAGCCTTGTTCTTCTTCCCAATAATTGCTCTAAAGGTGGTGAGAAAGTGGAAAAAAAGATAAAGGTTATGATTGTTGATGATTCTTCCTTTATGAGGATGATTTTGAAAGACATAATAGATCAACAACCAGATATGGAAGTCGTTGGAATAGCCAAAGACGGAATGGAAGCTGTTGAAATGGCTATAAAACTCCGCCCTGATATTGTTACTCTCGATGTTGAGATGCCAAAACTCAATGGTATCGAAGCACTTAAAGAGATTATGAAACGAGCACCTGCAAGGGTTATAATGGTCAGTAGTTTGACTGAAGAAGGTGCTGAAATAACGATGATGGCTCTTGAATACGGAGCTGTTGATTTTGTTACCAAGCCTTCTGGGAGTATTTCAATGAATTTCAGAGCTATAGCTCCTGAACTTGTTTCAAAAATTCGAGAAGCAATGAAAGTGGACCTTGAAAAGCTTACACTTAAAAGAAAACCTTCTGTATCTCTTAGAATTAGGCCAAATCTTTTGAGCAGCAAAATTGTTGTAGTTGGTTCTTCTACAGGTGGACCAAGATCGTTAGATTTGGTCATACCACCTCTTCCAAAGGATTTTCCAGCGCCGATAATCGTTGTTCAACATATGCCTGCAGGTTTCACTAAATCTTTGGCTCAAAGACTCGACAAAATATCAAACGTGTCAGTAAAAGAAGCTCAAGAAGGTGATGTTCTTGAACCGGGAAAAGTTTACATAGCCCCCGGAGATTACCATCTTGGTATAAGACAGATGGACAGAAAAAGTGTTATATACTTGGACAATAAAACAGATAAGATCAACAATGTCAGACCCGCTGTGGATTATACATTAGATAAGGTTGCCGAGATTTACAAAGATAAAACTATAGCTGTTATTTTGACCGGTATGGGACGCGACGGTACTAAAGGAGCATTTAAAGTTAAATTCTACAAAGGAATCGTTATCGCTGAATCGAAAGAGACGTGTGTTGTATATGGTATGCCAAAGGCGGTAGTTGAAGAAGGATATGCTGATTACGAACTACCTGCAGATAGGATTCCAGAAAAACTTGTGGAATTAATCTAAAATTTTTCAAGGAGGGATTATGATACTATGAAAAAGTTACTTTTCACTCTTCTCATTGTTGTTTTTTATGTACTGTCATTTGCTTCATTCAAGGACGTTCCCGTCAACCACTGGGCTTACGAAGCTGTCAACGAACTTGCTAGACTTAACATCTTAACAGGTATGCCGGATGGTACCTTCCAAGGTAACCAGACCGTGACAAGATACCAACTTGCAGTTTCTCTCTACAGAATGCTGAGTATTCTCAATGACCGTATCAATACTGTTGAAAAGAAGATACCATCAATTACAACAACTGGTGTAACTGCAACTCAAATTACACAACTACAAAATCAAATTAACTCTTTGGATGCACAAATTAAGAGTTTGAGCAGTGAAATATCAAGACTTTCGAACTCTGATAAAACAAATAAGACACTTATCGACTCATTATCAGACCAAATCGCCACTATAAAGAATGATATTATGAATCTAAAATCTACTGACGATGGAACGGCTGGTGAAAAAGAAATAAAAGAAATCTTAGGTATGATATCAGACTTAAGTTTAAAAGTAGTTGAATTAAGACAATTAGTGGCATCCGTTCCTGATATTCAAACTCTCAATTCGATAGTACAGAACATCGATAGTTTGAAAAAGGATATTTCCGCAATTCGAAACGAAATGGTTTCGAAGAAAGATTTTGAAAATCTATCAAACAATGTATCATCTCTTTCAGAAGAACTCAAAAAAGTTGACAACAAGGCTTCTGCCGTTAGTAATTCCGTAGACAATCTGGAAAGAACTGTTAGTGAAGTAAAAGTTCAAACATCGCTCAATGAATCTAATATTAAATCTATTTCAAACGATGTGGAGCTATTGAAGAATTCGTTAGCCGTCTTCCAAAATGAATTAACAAAAATCATTAAAAACTATGAAAATATTAAGGCTGACACCGAAAATCTTTTCTCAAAAACTAAAGAACTTGAAAACGTGAGTTCAAATCTCTCAGAGAACGTTGGAAAACTCAGAGAGCAAATTGGAAAGCTGGAAGAAATTGCAGAAAACCTCAGCAAAGAGGTAATAAATTTAAAAGAACAAGTTAAAAACATCGTAGTCACAAACGAAAAACTTTCATTAGAAATTTCTAAAGTAAAGGAACTAATTACTTCACTCGAATCGAACCTAAAAGCCGAAATCCAAGAATTAAAGAAAGGTACTGAAAACTTGATCACTGAACCTGAGGATATTAAGAAAATTATCGATGAAGAACTAAAAGTCGAGATTAGTTCTCTCAAAGGCAACGACGAAAAGTTGTCAAATGAAATTGCCGTTCTAAAGAAAACAGTCGAACAGCTGAGCGAAAGTCTCAATACTGAAGTAACTTATCTCAAGTCTGTGGACGAAAAAACAGACAAAGAGATTTTAAATATTAAAACATCTTTCACCGCCCTATACGAAAATATGAAAAATGAAGTAGAAAGGATAAACAAAAATCTCGATGAACTTAAATTAGCTAAAGAAGATATTGAGAAATCCATATTACTCCAAATTGAAACTATTAAGTCTGAATTAGTCGAAAAGACAAATGAAATAGAAAATTTTAATAACGAAGTTAGTAAGATTAAGTTAGCTAATGAAGAGCTTGAAAAATCTCTAAGGTCTGAGATTCAATCGGTTAAAACGGAACTATCGGAAAAACTCGATACCTTTGAGTCAGCTAAAGAAAATATTGATAGACTGAAAGAATTTACCGCCGAAAACTCTAAACTAAACGAAAAAATCACTGCACTTGAGAAAGAAAATGGAGAACTCAAAAATCAATTGTCTGCAGTTTCGTCAAGTGCGAATACAGCAACAACTTTAGCTGTCCTGTCTATAATTGTAAGTATCGGGTTAGCAATATATATATTCACCCAAGGTCAATAAATAATTACTGCTACAAGCGTTCTTAAATCGTAAGGAATAAAAAACACCCCCAGAAGTGATAAAACTGATGGGGGTGTTTTTTTCACAAATAATTACCTTCTAAGGAGGACTACTTATGAAAAAAATAACCGTTATTCTGGTTTTCTCATTAACATTACTCGATTCTTTAGTTTTTGCAAACTTCAGTGATGTTCCATCAAATCATTGGGCTTACGAGGCTGTGACTGAGCTTTCAAAGCATGGTATTGTGACAGGTCTACCAGATGGTACTTTCCAAGGAAATCAGTCGGTAACACGTTTCCAACCTGCCGTTTCGCTTTACAGAGTGGTCATCATTCTTAAAACGACAGCATAAATAGAGTCGAGCAAAAACCCCCGTACAACGTTTGTTACTAACACTCAATTTTCTCAACTTCAAAGTCAACTGAATATCATTAATAGCAAGTAACCAAATTGAACTCAGACATTTCAAAACTTTCAAACACATTCAGATATCACAACTCCAGAACCAGATAAATTCTTTAGACAGTCAAATAAAAAGTTTAAAATCAGATGTATCCAGGCTCTCAAGTATTCCAAATTCAAGCAAACAAGCGATAGATTCATTGAAAAAAGAAATAACATCTTTATTTTCAGGAAGAAATAGAGAATTTAAAGAAGGAAAACGAGATGATTAAGAAAAGGTTAGAAGAGATAGAAAAGCTACTAAAAACAAAATGAATTCAACGAATAAAACAATCAAGCTCCCTGCAGGGAGCTTGATTGTTTTAAGTTAGTTATTTACCTTTTTCTTCCTTAGTAAGAACTTCAAGAAGCTTGCTTTCAATAACTCTCGATTGATCAAATTCATCTATCTGTAGATACCACATAAACGTCTCAACTATAGCTCTCAAAGGGACCATACCTATAATTTCACTTCCTATAACTGGAACCCCGTACCTTTCGGCTTCTCTTTTGATAGTTTCAAACACTCTGAAGATTGGAGTCTTTTTAAAGTTAGTGAGATTCATAGATACTTGGACACAGTTTTTTTCTTTTAATTCAACTCCCATAGCTTTTACGTATCTATAACCACCACTGATATGTCTCACAGCTTTAGCAATTTTATCAGCTATCTCAAGGTTTGTAGTTCCAAGATTGACGTTGAAAGCTATCAAAAATTCTCTTGCACCGACTGCGGTAACTCCAGCAGTTGGATGAACTTCAGGCTTTCCAAAATCCGGTTCCCACTTTGGATCTTTTATCTTTTCAAAGAACCCTTCAAATTCACCTTTTCTTATTTCGGAAAGGTTTTCCCTTTCAGGTCTCGTTGCACTCCTTTCGTACAGATAAACCGGGATACCAAGTTCTTCAGCAATTCTCTTACCAAGTTTTTTGGAAAGTTCAACACATTCATCCATAGTTGTTCCAACCAATGGAACAAGAGGAATGACATCTGTTGCGCCCATCCTTGGATGTTCACCTTTGTGATATCTCAAATCTATAAGTTCTGAAGCTTTTTTCGTCATATCAAAAAGAGCTTCGAGCATTTGGTCTGGATCACCTATCAAAGTTACGACTGACCTGTTGTGATCTTTGTCCATCGACCAATCGATTACTTTGACGTTTTTGTACTTTCTCGCTTCGGAGATAATCTCTAAAACTATGTCTTCTCTTCTACCTTCGCTAAAATTCGGAACACTTTCGATAAGTTTCAATTTTGACACCTCCACAGCTACTTTTCAACTTTACCCTTGATAGAGTACCAAATGTAAAGGTCAAATTTACCAAGTGGTTCCCCAAATTTTTCAGATACATCTCTAAGAATATTTTCATACATTAGGTACTTTCTCTTGTTTAAACTCTTTGGCAGTTCATCGATAAGCCCAAAAGAATTCATCATTCTTAGAACGTGCTTATCTAAAATAGCAAAATCTGAAAAACCGATATTTCTCAAAAAGTGTGAAGATTCTTTCCAAGCAATTCCTTTGACATTGTTAACCAAGTACTCCCTTACATTTTCCATTTTTAAAATCTCTCGCATTTTTGGAAGTATCCATCTGTTTTGAACTATATATTTAGCCCTCGCTTCAGGGTATCTGTGTCCAACTTCCCTAAGTTTTTGTGTGAGTTCTTCTTCACTGAGATAAACAAAACCGTTACCAATTTCTCTCTGAGCTCTTATACCGCCGTTTGCACTCCAATTAGCTGTTAGCACGCAAAACGAAAGTTCTGAAAAAAGTTCTTCGGTGGTACCGTTTTGGCCAAGTTCAACAAATTCAGTCCATCTTTTTTCAACCAATGGTTTTACTTCTTCTCGGATATTTTCAATTTTTTCCAGAAACGCTCGAATCTTTTCTTCCAAACTTTATCATCCTCTTCTTAAACGTCTTCGTAAGGTAAGAATTGTTCAGAAGTTCTTATGTACTGAAGCTGGAGTGTTAACTTCTTAAGATGTTCTTTCTCTTCATTTAATATCAATTCAACCGCTTTGTCATCAACCAATTGCTTTATTTCTGTGTAAAAGACTATACTGTCTTTTTCAACCTCGATAGCCTTTTTGAGAGCTTCTTCCAAACTTTCAGGGACACTTTCGTCCTTTAACCTAGGGAATATAACTTGTTGTGCGTAAGCGCTTGCATACTCAACCGCTTCTTGATCGTAACCAATCATTCCACCTCTTTTTTCATCAGTTGGAATTCTTGCTAAAATCTCTTCAAATCTTCTTGCATGCTCTCTTTCTTGAAGCGCAAGTTCTCTCAAAAGCTCGTTCACCGCTCCTTCTGTTTTGTACGAAAGCTTTGTGTAATATTCATATCCCGTTCCCTCGATTTTGAGTGCTATACCGAAAAGTTCTTTTACCAACATACAACCCCCTCCTTTCGAATGTGTTGAAAAAATTTTTAGAAAGTCTTACCAATTAAGAAATAAATATTACCTTTGAAATTATTCAAAACATCAAAACCGTATCCTAACCTTATTAGTCCAAACATTGGAACAACAAGACCAAGTTCAACGCCAGTTGACTGTTTAACCTTTGAAAATTCAAATTCGCTCCAATCGTTACCAATGTAGCCAAGGTCATAGAAGAGTGAGAAATAAACACTTTGACCTGGTTCTTTGTATCTAATTTCGTTGTTCATAAGTACTAAGACTTTTCCAGATTCAGAAATCTTCAAACTTCTAACCGAGTTTAATCCTTCAAGTTTCAGTAAGTACTCACTTTCAACGTTTTTGTAGTCAAAAACCTGAGAACCAAAACTTCTGTGAGCGAGTGAGAAAGTTTCATTCAACGGTAAGTGGAATGTTAATTCTCCACCAATTCTTAGTGTGTCAGGTGCGTTATCTGAGAGTGGAAGTATTCTTGAAACTAAAGCTGAGAGCGAATAACCTTTCATAGGTACAAAGAGATTATCAAGTGTTTCGTAAACCCAATCTCCACCAACCGTAAAGTAATCGTACGCTGTAGGTGTAGATTCTGTACCTGTACTTTCAACAATCGTTTTTGTCGTCCAGCCTGCTTTTGCAGAAATAGTTCCAATAGGAAGTTTAATAGTTGAAATCGAACTAGTTATACTATTAGAAGTTGTTTCTGTCGCTAACGCAGAATCTGAGACCGTTGAACTGTTATACGAATAGCTTATATCTGCCCAAAGTGGAAGTTCAAACGGTTTTCTCATACCAGCATTTAATGAAATAGTAGTCGTTGCCCAAAGCCGTTGGAAATTAATTGAGAAGTTTTCTCCATATCCAAAAGCGTTGGTTGCCGAAAGTGTTAAAAGTCCACCTAATCCTTCGTACCAAGGTCTGTCCTTAACTGGTCCGAATGTGAAACCACCTGAGAAATCAAAATTCTTTTTCTTTTCTTCGATTTTTAAAACAACATCCGCCTTGTCTTGGGAAATTTGTTGGAAATTGAAATCAACCGAATCGAAGAAATTTAACTTAGTTAACTCAATATACGTAAGTTGTAATGCATTTCTGTTAAGAAAATCTCCAGGTTTTACGAACACAAGATCGTTAAATGTATATTCTTTAGTTTTTGACAAACCTTCGTATTTTACTGAATTTACCTTGATTTCATTGACATTTATAACTATGTATCCTTCGTCATCTGCGGAAAGACCGTAATTTATAAAGTAACCTGCTTTATCGTAACTATCTTTAACTGCTTGAACCAACTTCAAAAGTTCCAAATTAGTAATTGTACCTTCTCTTGTTGGTCCTATAAGGTCTTTCTGTGAATACACTGTGTTTCCGCTAACTCTTACACCTTGAACATACGCAGGTTGCGACAAAACAATCCTTTCTGACATTCCAATTACAAGTGTCTTAGCCAAATAAGGTTCTCTTTCTTCAACAGTTGAAAAGTTAGTTACATTAAAGATCAAGTATTTGCTCAAAGATTGTACCAATCTTTGAATATCAGAAAGCTTTGGAACATAGTTTTTCTCACTATCGAATATCCTTAAGAACCAATTTTTGCTCTCGTAATCTTTATAAACGTTGATCTTGAATTCATTTCTTACTTTCTCAAATTCTTTTTGGATCTCTTCGCTGTCAAATTCGTATTCAACATCTTTCAAAAAGTAATGTTCAACTTTGAATGTAACTTGATTCCCTGAAATTCTACCTGAAACATTGACAAAAGCAAAACTTTTATCTTGACTTTTTGGATTTGCAACGATGTAGCCTTCTTTTTCGTAAAGTTTTGTTAATTCATCTATTGTGTCCCAAAAATCGTTAAAACTAAAGGCTTTCTTTTCTGTAACTTTTATTGCTTGATTCAATGTCTCTTTCGAGATAATCTCTGGTCCAACTATTTCTAAATTTACTTTTTCAACAGGATCGGTTTCAATCACGCTAATCTTAAGCGTCCAACTTCCATCCTCGTTTGTTATCAACTCAAACTGGACGGAATCAAAATAACCGGTGTCATCGATTTTTCCAACGATATCTCTTATAGCAAAATCGTTAACATCTTTTTCTAAATAAGTTTGATAAAATGGTTTTAACTCATCAAGCTTTACTGTCTTTAAGCCAGTTATCTCCACGTTCTTCAAAACAGCACCAAAATAGAATACTACAAAAGCGGTCAAAATCAAAGCGGTAAGCGTTTTTTTCACTCTTTATCCCTCCACTTTTCTAAGTTCTTCTTCCATAGAATATAGTAAATCTTTTAAAATGTTCATTTTTTCAGGTGAATCGATTTCACCAAGATAGTTTTTGAGTGTTTGACTATCTATTTCGTAACAATCACCGTTTAAGCATCTTTCTATCTTCCAATTGACATTTGTGTTCAAAATCAACGCAAAAAAAGTACCAGCTAAATCCCCAACAGGTTGACAATCTATATGAGATTTGACAAAGCGGGCTTTAACAATCGTTCCTTTCCCAAGTTCTGTTTTCAGCTCAACGCTTCCGCCTGTAGTTTCAGTAGCTTGCTTTAAAAACGGAAGTCCAAGACCAACCTTACGTATTTTCTTGTCTCTCGTTGTAACAAATGGATCAAAAATCTTTTCTAAAATATCCTGCCTAATGCCACCAGCATCATCTTCGACAGCGAAAATAAAATTGTTCTCGTCTTCTTCTATCTTTATATCCACATTTTTCGCTCCAGCTTTCAGAGAATTTTCTGCTATATCGTGCAGATGGTCAGCTAATGTTATTAGTCCCAAACTGTCTTCACCCGCCCGCTTATTATAGCTTCCAATACATCTTTTGTGCTTTCTAAATTATCATCAAAGATACTGTATCTTATCCCAACATCGACGGGATTGTGCGCATCGGAAGAAGTTAAAACAATGTATCCCTGATTTTTAAGCTCAAAAAAAGTTTCTTTCTTTCTAACCTCTACAATTTTAGCATTTTTTGGTAAAAATCCCAACTGATAAATTGCACCAAATTTTCTGTCGATGTGTGCAAATACTGCAATTCCGTTGTTTTCTTCAATCAGACTAATCGCTTCATCGATAGAAAGTTGGCTTGGGAATCCCAAATATTTATCCAAAGTTTCTAATATATTTTCTTGTGAATCTATGACTATTTCGTAGCCAAATTTTTCAGAATCATAAGGAAAATCCGCAAGAGAGTCGTAAATAAACTCTCCAACTTTTTCGGCATCTTCAATCGTTGGAAAATATCCCAAAATGTGGACATCTTCTAGCGTGTGTATTTCTATTCCGGGAAGGAAGATTTTGTCAGGAGTGTTTTTTATTAAGTATTCAAAGAACGCTCTAACATTCTTGGAAGAATTATGATCAGTTATTGAGAAAATATCAATTTTCTCGTTCTCAAAAATCACAGACGGAAACATTGAAATATCCGCACAAGGAGATAGACAAGAATGTATATGAAGGTCTGCAAGCATAACTCTCAAATCATCTCAAGCCAAGTTCATACATCTTTCCTGCAAGTACGAAACTAGTTTGTTGGGATTTGAAAAGTGCTATCCCCTCTTCTTTCGCTTTTTCGACAGTTTCATCGGGGAAATTTAAGCCTTCACATAACACTATTGCCTTTGCGCCCGCAAGAGAAGCCACAGCTATTATGTTCATATGGCTTTGAACCGTTAACCAGACTGAATCTTTCTTTAAAGATCTCATAACTATGCTAAGTAAATCACCACAGTATCCATAGTATACCTCGCTGTTTTGTGGGAAAAATACAACTTCGAGATCGAGCTTTTCTTTAAGTTCTGAAAGTTTCATCTCTATCCCCCTCATTTCTACGTCTTATTTAATTTTAAGCTAATGTATTCAAAAGCATCCCTACTAAAAATTCTGGAATTTTCATACCTGTCATTAGTGCGTTAAGTGCCATCGTTAACAGGAGAATTTGCTCCATAAGTCTTTCTTTTTCAAGTGGATCTTGAGCTATCTGATACTCACGATATAATTGGTCTATCTTCTCTCTGACGTTGTCCTGACTTATTTTCTCCTGATCTTGGCTTCCCTGCATTGCATTTGGTTCATTAGGTTCACCAGGTAACCCTTGTTTTTTGCCGGGATAATAAATAAGTACCTTAGTTTTTCCGGCAACCGCTGCTAAGAATGAACCTCTTTTTTGAAGGTCAAGGTATATTCCACCAGCAATTATAAATCCACCGTTTTCTAAAGCTTGTTTTTTAAAATCGTAGTAGTTCGCAAGCTCTTGCTGAGTTACTCGCAATACGCTTCTACTTGCAGGTGCTCCTGAAAGTATTCCCGGCTCTCCAGGGTCCAATTTGTAACCTAAGTTTGGATTTACGATTATGGGACTACTAAGGCTTGATATTACCCCATAATCTCACCTTTCTTTCCGTTTCTCAGCCTTTTGACAAAACTTTCAGTGCTTCTTTTATTATCGTGGCTAAGTTGTCGTCCTCTTTTCGCACCTTTTTAACCGCGTTTCTTGCACTTGAATGTGAGTAACCTAATGCGACTAAGGCTTCTATCGCTTCCAGGGATACAGAATCAAGGTCTGCCTTTTCGAATTTATCTTTAAGCTCTGTGACAATTCTTTCAGCGCTCTTTGGACCAACTCCCGGAATTTTTGAAAGTTTTTCAACATCACCATTCGCAATACAAGATACTATATATTCCGTATCACTGGATGAAAGTATCTTAATCGCACTCTTTGGTCCTATCTTCGATACACTTATCAGTTTTTCAAAGACAAACCTTTTTCCCTTACTATCAAATCCATATACAATTACATCATCTTGTGAGACAATTACCTTAGTGTAGACATCTATTTCTTTTCCAACCTCAACGCTTGAGAAACTTTCTGCATCTGAAAGAATCTTTAATACAAAATTTCCAACACCTACAAGAACATAACCTTCTTCTCTACCAAGATACACTCCTTTAATCTGTTCTATCACAAAAACTCACCGTCCGACAAACAATTCAACAGCGTTGTTAAAAAGCTCTTCTGAAACATCTCTTCCGTACAGTTCATTTATCTTTTCAACAACATATTTCACATAATATGGTTCATTTCTTTGACCTCTGAACTGTTGTGGTGGCAGATATGGGCAATCAGTTTCGGTTAAAATATTTTCCTCTCCAATTAATTTGACTGCATCTCTTAGTATTTGGTTCGAAGGATAAGTCACAGGACCTCCGATTCCGATTTTGTATCCAAGCTTTACAAATTTCAAAGCCCAATCTTCGTCAGCACTGAAAGAATGAATTACTCCTTTTTTAGGTCCAAAAGAGATAAGTATGTCGTATGCATCCTCGTAAGCTTCTCTTATGTGAACAACAGCTGGTAAATCAAGCTCTTCAGCTAACATAAGTTGCTCTGCAAAAACTTTCTTTTGTATATCTTGTGGTGAAAGGTTTCTGTAATAGTCAAGACCAATTTCACCTATCGCTAAAACTTTCGGATGTTTTGAGAAATTCTTTAGTACGTCTAAATAATCGTCTGTAACATCTTTAGAATCGTGTGGATGAATACCGACGGCTGCGTAAACTTTTTCAAACCTTTCAGCAACCGCTACGGTGTCTTTTAAATCTTTCATATTTGTAGCGATGTTCAATATAAATTTTACACCTTTTTCTAAAATTTGTTGAAGGTCAGCTTTAAAATGCTTCATATGAAGATGGGCGTGTGTATCAGCAAGTAGCATTCTTTGACCTCCTAAATTCTTCAAAAAACTCTGTACAAACTCTTCTCATCAACCTTTTTGGAGACTATCTTGCTATCTATAAAGGTCCCTTTTGAGTACGATAAATTCAAATTCGATATCTTTGTTTCAAAAGAGTAGATTACGGAAAAACTTGAAGAATCAAGTTTTGAAACTTGTGAGTCTTTCAGAAAAATCTTCGTCCCTCTCTCACTTTCAATGGTTCCAACATTATTCTTTAAAAGTTTTAAAGTAGACATATCTTTTGCAACTATCTTTTGAAACGTTGAATCATACGATACAAGGTTTGTAAAGAAAGAAATCTCTGCACTGTTTATTTTAGATTTATTCACGTATACAACCGCAGAGTTATTTATCGATAAATTCTTAACTTGTGAGTTAATAATGAATATATTGCTCACACTATCAGAAACGATTTCATCAATAACAGAGTCTTTAATGACCAAATAATTTGTTTTTGATAATCGCAACTTCCCACCTTGAGCTTGAACAATTGATACGCAGGCACCACCGTTTGATGTTATGAGAACATTAGATATATCACCTGAAAGATTTATTATTCCTTCATCAACTACATCGATTCTCGAAGTTCCAGATAATTTTATCTGTCCGAGTGCTATCAACTCTCCACTTACACTCAAATCTCCGCCAAAGGTAAAAAAAATCTCAGTGTTTTCCTCGATATACAATGCACTGTCGGAAGGCAAAACTGTCTTTCCAAAAAACTTATACGGTGATTTCGATGCTAATAAAAACTTGATACCTCTTATATTGGAAATCGGAACTTGAGAATCTAACAAATCCACTTTCTCTAAAATTGGTGGGATAAAATAGACATTTCCTACATTTTGAACTTCATCGGCAACAATAGCTATTTGTGAAAAATTTGTTCTTTTAACCGTTGTTATACTCTTTTCGAAAGCTAAATTTCTGTTTCTTGGATTAACAACGTAAACCGGAACCTTAAAGACTGCGGATGTGTTACTTTGAAGTTCTAAAGAATCCAACTCGGGTGGTTTGGTTTTAACAATTACTTTCCATTCTTTATCGGCAATTCTTATGGAATTTTCTCCATCCTTTAATATCATTCCACTCACAAATCCAAAGTCGTAACTTCTTTTTCCAACATTGTAAATTTGGTCAAAATCGATATTTTTAATTCCTATAACAGAAGGTAATTCAGCAGCTTGTAAAGCTGCTGCAAAGACAGTTAAAATTGTAGCTATTAACACCTTTTTATTCTCAATAATTTTTATAGACGAAAATTTTAAAAACATAATGTTCGCCTTCTTAATTTTTCTACTTTCTCTCACCTTTCAACACAGCCGAACACCTTGGACAAGTTTCAGGATATTCCGGATCTTTTCCAGTATTAGGATGGTATTTCCAACATCTCTGGCATTTTTCTCCCTGTGCTCTTTCAACCGTAACATCTACAAAATCACCGATGAGCTTTCCTTCTCCAAAAGAAACCGCTGATACAATGAATACATCCGCCAATATATCTTCGTATTTCCTTAAAATCTTTTCCAATTCTTCATTCTTTGGTTGCAAAATCACGTGAGCATCGAGAGAGTGTCCAATTAAGTCATTTTTTCTTGCTTCTTCCAAAGCTTTCAAAACGTCATCTCTGATAAGCATTATATTTTTGAAATCTTCGAGTATCTCCTCATCAATGAGTTCTTTTCTTACTTTTGGCCAATATTCAAGGTGTACACTTTCAAATTTCTTAACTGGGCTTTCTTGATAAGCTTCTTCAGATGTGAAAGGTATTATCGGAGCAAGTATCTTCAGTAATGCTTCCAAAATGTAGTAAAGTACTGTTTGAGCGGATCTTCTGTATATTGAATCCGAAGCTTCAACGTAAAGTCTGTCTTTGAGTATATCAAGATAAACTGCGCTTAGTTCGGTCGTACAATATTTAATTACCGCATTGTAGACCTTTGAGTATTCAAAATCATCGTAGAACTCAGTTATCTGCTCTATGAACTGTTGCAACCTTCCAAGAGCCCATTTATCAAGTGGTAATAGTTTTTCAAATGGTACCAACTTAGTTTCGTCGAAATCGTACAAGTTGCTAAGTAAGTATCTTAACGTATTTCTAAGTTTTCTGTAGACTTCAACTTGCTGTTCGATTATATTTTTTCCAGCCCTTATATTGTCAAAAAAGTCCGTACTTGCAACCCAAAGTCTTAAAATATCTGCACCGTATTTTTCGACTATTTCGATTGGGTCAACGACGTTACCTAAAGATTTACTCATCTTTCGTCCTTGCTCGTCTTTGATGAATCCGTGTGTGACAACCGATTTGTAAGGCGCTTGTCCTGTGTGTGCGGTTGCCATAAAGATCGAGCTTTGGAACCAACCTCTGTGCTGATCGTCTCCTTCAAGATAAAGGTCTACTGGATATTTTAATCCTTTTGCCCTTATAACCGCTTCAAATGAACAACCGGAATCTATCCAAACATCAAACGTATCGTAAGTTTTTTCAAAACTTTTTCCACTACATTTTGGACATTTAACTTCTTCAGGAACGAAAGTATTTACATCAAGTTCAAACCAACTATCAGTTCCCTTTTCTCTAACTACTTCATCGAATTTTTCAACGACTTTTTCATCGATAAAGACTTCATCACAATCTTTACATCTGATAGCAGGAATTGGAACTCCCCAAACTCTCTGTCTTGAAATAGTCCAGTCTGGTCTGTCTTGAACCATTGCAGTTATTCTATTTTCTCCCCAGGCTGGATACCATTTGACATTTTTGATGTTTTCTAATACTTTTCCTCTGAGATTATTTTTGTCAACTGAGATAAACCATTGCGGTGTTGCCCTGAAAATTATAGGTTTCTTACAGCGCCAGCAGTGTGGATACGAGTGGAGAATCTTACCGCTACCAACTAAGGCTCCAATTTCTTTGAGATCGTTAATTATTACCTTGTTAGCTTCAAATACTTTTAATCCTTCGTATTTTCCTGCTTCCTTAGTAAATCTTCCTTGATGATCTACAGGTGAAAGAACCGGAAGTTTGTATTTCACACCAGTTATGTAATCTTCTTCACCGTGACCAGGAGCGGTGTGAACACAACCGGTACCATCTTCTAACGTGACGTAATCAGCTAAAACTAAAACTGATTCCCTGTCCATAAAGGGATGCTTTGTCTTTAAATCTTCTAGTTCTTTCCCTTTCATTTTTTCCACAACTTCGTAATTCAAACCTGTTTCGGAAGAGAATTTTTGGAGCAATCCTTCAGCTAAGATGTAATATTCGTTCCCAAATTTGGCTTTGACGTAATCATAGTCAGGATGAACGGCTATTGCAACGTTCGCTGGAAGTGTCCAAGGAGTTGTTGTCCAGATAACAACGTATGTATCTTCTGTACCTATAAGTTTGAATTTTACATATATGGATTCAGATTCGTGATCGTGGTATTCTATTTCAGCTTCAGCTAAAGCAGTCTCGCAAGTTGGACACCAATAGACTGGTTTGTTGTTTCTGTAAACATTACCAGATTTTACAAGTGATTGGAAAACCTTTAACTCGTGATATTCGTATTCTTTATCTAAAGTTATATAAGGGTTCTCCCAATCACCTTTAACTCCCAAACGTTTGAATTGCTCTTTTTGAACATCAACATATTTTAAAGCGAATTCTTTACAAAGCTTCCTAATTTCGACAGGTGTTTTCTTTTTTGCTTCTTCACCAAGTTCTGTTGTGACTCTGTGTTCAATTGGAAGTCCGTGAGTATCCCAACCGGGAATGTAAACAACTTTGTAACCCCTCATCGTTTTGTAACGAGTGACAAAGTCTTTTAAAACTTTGTTCATAGCTGTTCCAAGGTGGATATTACCATTTGCATACGGTGGTCCATCGTGCAATAGATAATCTTCCGCTCCTTCACGAGTTTCAACACTTTTTTGATAAATCTTGTTCTCATCCCAGAATTTGAGTATGTCCGGTTCTTTCTTTACCAAGTTCGCCTTCATTTGAAAGTTCGTCTTTGGCAAGTTCAACGTTTCTTTGTAATCCAATTTCAACACCTCCGAAAAATTTTAAAAATTAATTATTGTTCTCTCACTAAAAAAATTAGGGGCTCCCACCCCTAATACTTCTTTTTTTAGGAGTGGGCTCGGTTTAGAGATTAATCAACCTGCTAATTACTTCTTTTAATTCCGTAAGATCTGAAGATTTTACGATGTACGCATCTGCAGCCCAAGAAGCTATATCACTTTTGTAATGTGAATAGGCTGTCAAAAGAACAAGTTTCACATCTTTTTTGATTTCCCTGAGTTTCCCGGCAAGCTCAAGACCGTTCATACCTGGCATTTCAATATCGATAGTAACTAAATCATACGATCTTTCTTGGAACTTTCTCAAGGCGTCTTCCCCATTTTCGGCTTCATCAACATCGTAACCAGAATCGGTAAGTTCTTCGGAGATTAACATTCTCATGTATTCTTCATCGTCAACAACCAAAATTTTCCTTGCCATATCTATCCCTCCTTCCTTGCTAACTATTATACCATATTTTTCTCTTATTCAACGAATTTAAAGAAAATTTTTGGAAATTTTACTCAAATTTGTGGTACAATATTTCTACCAGAATAATACGCTTAACGAACTTTTTTGAAAAGTTTGACGAAGGGGGAAAAGAGTATGAAAAAGCTATTCAAAGGTGGAAAGGTTATAACAGTAGCAAACGGAGAATTCATCGGAGACGTTTTGGTTGAAAACGGGAAAATCGTAAAAGTTGCTGAAAGAATTGAGTGTGAAGATTGCGAAGTTGTGGATATAACTGGTAAATACCTCTATCCCGGTTTTATCGATGCTCATTCTCATATAGGACTTTTTGAAGAAGGTATCGGCTTTATGCAAGATGGTAACGAAATGACAGATCCAATAACTCCAGACGTTCGTGCAATCGATGCTTTCAATCCTTACGATGAAGCAATTCCAAGAGCACTGAAAGGCGGTATTACAACCGTTATGATAACCCCCGGTAGTGCAAACGTTATCGGTGGACAAACAGCTGTAATAAAGTTCAAATCGAATATCGTCGATAAATGTATAGTCAAAGCTCCAGCAGGTCTCAAGATGGCACTTGGCGAAAATCCAAAAAGAGTATACGGAGAAATGAAAAAGATGCCTTCTACAAGACTTGGGATTGCCGCACTTATGAGAAACTATTTTATGAAAGTCCAAGATTACATAGCCAAGAAGCAAAAAGCCATTGAAAAAGAAGGAGTTTTTCTTGACAGAGATCCAAAACTTGAAGTTGGAGAACTGGTACTAAAAGGAGAAATCCCAGCAAGAATCCACGCTCACAGAGCTCAAGATATCATAACAGCTGTTAGGATAGCAAAAGAGTTTAACTTTAAACTAGTAATAGAACACGGAACCGAAGCCTACAAAGTTGTTGACTTTTTGAAAGAAAACAACGTTCCGGTTATCACTGGTCCTTTCGGCTTTAGAACAAAGATAGAACTTAGAGATGCAACATATGAAAGTGTC
>FWWM01003915.1_pt1 | contig 35812 bp, 36 predicted proteins | sample 2228351 | NCBI WGS metagenome assembly FWWM01 (sample SAMEA103939774, study PRJEB20133) | metagenome
CACCTTCGGCCATGCCCAGATCACCGAGATCTCCTGCCACGCCAAGGGTGCCGCCTATCTCTTCCCCCGCACGCGCACGGTGATCGACATGGGCGGGCAGGATGCCAAGGGGATCAAGGTCGGCCCCGGCGGGGAGGTTGTGGACTTCGTCATGAACGACAAGTGCGCCGCCGGCACCGGACGCTTCCTGGCCAACGCCGCCGACGTCCTTGGCCTCACCCTGGACGCCATCGGGCCGCTTTCCCTGCGCGGATCGCATCCGGTGCGCCTCTCCACCGTCTGCACGGTCTTCGTGGAATCCGACATCATGGCCTACCTGGCGCAGGGCAAGCGCGTGGAGGACATCCTGGCCGGCGTGCACAGCGCCATCGCCGCGCGCACCGTCTCCCTGGTGCGGCGCGTCGGGCTGGAACCGGAGATAACCTTCACCGGGGGGGTCAGCCGGAACGTGGGGATGGTGCGGGCTCTGGAGGAGAAGCTGGGCGGGGCCATCAACGTCAGCTCGGAGGCGCACTACATGGGGGCGCTGGGCGCCGCGCTCTTCGCCCTGGAGCGGGCGCTGCACATGGCTCCTGCGATACCCATCGAGGTTGCGGGGGGCGACCCCGTGGCCCTGGGGCCGGGCAGGGGCGGGGCCGCGGCGGGGGCCGGGCAGGGCGCAGGAGCCGGGGGATGACGCTGGTCGCCGGCCTGGACCTGGGATCCCGGTTCACCAAGGCCGTGCTCCTCGACGGGGAGCAGACGGTGGTGGCCCGGGCCGCCGTGCGCACCCGGCCCGACTTTCCCGCGGTAGCCCGGGAGGCCCTGGAGCGCGCCCTGGAGGCCGCGGGGGCCGACGCCGCGGCGGTGGACTATGTGGCCACCACCGGTTTCGGCCGGGGCAACGTGCCGTTCCGGGACATCCAGATCACCGAGATCACCTGCGTGGCCCACGCGGCGGCCCGGCTGTATCCCCAGGCGCGCTTCGTGCTGGACATCGGCTTCCAGAGCACACGGGCCATCCGCACCGAGCCGGGTGGGCGCGTGGCGGAATTCGCCACCAACGACAAGTGCGCCGCCGGCGCCGGCGGGTTCCTGGAGCGTGCCGCCCGGTACCTGGAGGTGCCGCTGGACGAGCTTGGGCGGCTCTCCCTGCGGGCCGCGTCCCCCCAGTCCATCAGCAGCATCTGCGCCGTGCTGGCGGAGACGGAGATCATCAACCACCTCACCGCGGGGGTTGCGCTGGAGGACATCGTGGGAGGCATACACCGTTCGCTGGCGGGGCGGGCGCATGCGCTCTTGCGCCGGGTCAGACTGGACGGTGCGGTGGTCTTCCTTGGCGGCGTAGCCGTCCAGACGGGCATGGTGCACGCCCTGAGAGAAGTGCTGGGCGTCCCTGTGGAGGTGCCGCAGGCCCCCGAGTTCGTCTGCGCCCTGGGCGCGGCGCTGCTGGGGCTGCGCCGGCGCGCCGGGCTCTCTGCGGCGAGGGCCCGCTAGGAGGTGCGGGCGATGGCGCTGCCCGCGGAGCGCAAGCAGATCCTGCAGTGGCTGGCCAGTATCCTGGCGCTGGCCGGCGACGGCGCGTTTGCCGTCGACGGCGGTCAGCGCATCTTCCTGTGGAACAGCGCCGCCCAGGCGATGCTGGGGCATGCGGCCAGCGAGGTTATCGGCCGTCGCTGCCACGAGGTCCTGGGCGGACGGGACGCCTCCGGAAACCTGCTCTGCTGCGCGCGCTGCCCGTTGATGGTGATGGCCCAGCGCGGCGAGCGTGTTGCCAGCCGGGACATGGCGGTCTCGCCCCGGGTGGGCGACCCCAGGTGGCTGAACATCTCCACGCTGGTCCTTCCCATGGGGATGGGCCTGGTGCACTTCTTCCGCGATGTCACCGGCGAGCGGGCGCAGCGGCGCCTCACGGAGGAGGCGCTGGCCGGCCGGTTAGCAGCGGAGGGCCCGGTGGCTCTCCCCGGGCTCACGCGGCGGGAGGCGGAGGTCCTCGGGTGCCTGGTCCGGGGGGCGTCCACCCGGGAGATCGCCAGGACGCTGTACATCTCCCCCCTGACCGCGCGCAACCACATCCAGCGGATCCTGCGCAAGCTGGGGGCGGCCTCCCGGGCCGAGGCCGTTGCCATCGCCCTGCGCGCCCGCCTCGTACTCACCGCGCCCCGGGCCAGTTAGAGCAAACGCACCAGAAAATTGGTGCGACCGGCTCATTGTGACCGGTCCTTTCGTGCCATAGCATCGGGTCATCGACCGACCGGTCGGACGCCTTCCGCGTCGCTGCTCCCGGGGGTGGGCGGATGGGCTTGACCATGGCCGAGAAGATCCTGGCGCGCGCGGCGGGCCGGGAGGAGGTTTCCCCCGGGGAGTTCGTGGTCGCTGCGGTGGACCTGGCCGTGGTGCACGACATCTTCGCCACCCGCGTCTTCTCCCTGCTGCGTTCGGCCGGCTTCCGGCGCGTCTGGGACCGCACCCGGGTCGTGGCCGTGATCGACCACCTGGTGCCCGCGCCCACCGCGGCCGCCGCCGCCGTCCACCAGCAGATGCGCCGGGACGTCGCCGAGTTCGGCCTCATCCGCTTCTTCGACGCCGGTACCGGAATCTGTCACCAGCTCTTGCCCGAGCGGGGGCACGTGCAGCCGGGGATGGTGCTGGTGGGGACCGACTCCCACACCACCACCCACGGAGCCCTGGGCGCGGCGGCCACCGGCATCGGGACCACGGAGATGGCCTACGTCCTGGCGACCGGCCGCCTGTGGTTTCGCGTGCCCGAGACCGTCCGCGTGGAGCTCACGGGGGCCCCGGGCCCCGGCGTGGGGTGTAAGGATGCCATCCTCCACCTGGCCGGCCGGATCGGCGCGGACGGGGCCCAGTACCGCGCGCTGGAGTTTGCCGGCTCCGCCCTGGGCGGCATGGGGATAGGCGGTCGGATGACCATGGCCAACATGGCCGTGGAGCTGGGGGCGAAGTTCGGCCTCTTCCCCGTCGACGGCATCGCCGTGGACTACCTGGCCGAGCGCGGCGTGGAGGTTCTGCCCTTCGGGCCCGATCCCGACGCGGTCTACCAGGAGACCCTTACGGTGGACCTCTCGACGCTGGAACCCCAGGTCGCCCTCCCCCACACCGTCGACCGGGTCCGGCCCGTCTCAGCCGTGGCCGACCTTCCCATCGATCAGGCGTTCATCGGGTCCTGCACCAACGGACGGGTGGAAGACCTTGAGGTGGCGGCGCAGTACCTGGCAGGCCGCCACGTCCACCCCCGCACCCGGCTCATCGTTGCTCCGGCATCGCGCGCGGTCGCCCAGGAGGCCATGGAACGGGGGATCTTGCCTGCGCTGCTTGGGGCCGGCGCCCTCCTGCTGCCCCCGGGATGCGGGCCGTGCTTCGGCGGCCACCAGGGGTTGCTGGCACCGGGAGAGCGGTGCATAGGCACCCACAACCGCAACTTCGCCGGGCGCATGGGGAGTCCGGAGGCGGAGATCTACCTGGCGTCCCCGGCCACGGTCGCGGCCAGTGCGCTGTACGGCCGTATCACCGACCCGAGGACGGTGAAGAGGTCAGCCGACCATGTCCTCCGCTGAGGCCACACGCGTCGTGCGCGGTCGAGCCTGGGTCTTCGGAGACGACATCAGCACGGACCTGCTGGACCCGGGGGAGTACGCCATCGCCCCGCTGCAAGAAAGGGTGCGGCACACCCTGGAGGCGGCCAACCCGCGCTTCGCCCCGGAGGTGCGGCCGGGTGACGTCCTGGTGGCGGGGAGGAACTTCGGCTGCGGGAGCAGCCGGGAGACCGCCGCCGAGGCGCTGCGGGCGCTGGGCGTAGGGTGTGTGGTCGCCGAATCCCTGGCCCGCATCTTCCTGCGCAACGCGGTGGCCATCGGCCTGCCCGTGCTGGTCTGCCCCGGCGTCAGGGAGGCGGTGCAGGAGGGGGACCCGGTGGAGGTGGACCTGGCCGCGGCGCGGCTCACCAACCTGCGGACGGAGCGGACCGTCCAGGGCAACCCGCTGCCGCCGCTGATGCGCGAGATCCTGGCCGCCGGCGGGATGTTGCCCCTGTTGCGGAGGCTGGCTGCGGAGGCGGCCGAGGGCCGCGGGTGGGTGGATGATCTGGGATCCTGAACGGGAGTGCGCCGACAGGGCGGAGCTGGCCCGGCTGCAGCTCGAGCGGCTGAGGAGGGTGGTGGCGCGCCTCGCCGACCGCGTGCCTTTCTACCGCCAGCGGCTTGCCGCAGCCGGCATCGATGCAAAGGCCATCGCCGGGCTGGCAGACCTCCGCCGGTTGCCCCTGACCACCAAGGAGGACCTGCGCCGCCTCTACCCCTTCGGCCTCTTCGCCACAGAACCCGGCGAACCCGTGGAGCTGCACTGCTCTTCAGGCACCACCGGGACCGCCACCCTGGTGGGCTACACCCGGGGGGATCTGGAGGTCTGGTCCGAGGTGATGGCCCGCACGCTGGCGGCGGGCGGAGTACGCCCCGGCGACCTGGTGCACAACGCCTACGGCTACGGGCTGTTTACCGGGGGTCTGGGGTTTCACTACGGCGCCCTGCGGCTGGGGGCGCGCGTCCTCCCCATCTCCTCGGGCCAGACTGCCCGCCAGGTTAGGCTGCTGCGGGAGCTGGGCGCCACCGTGCTGGCCTGCACCCCCTCGTACGCGCTGCACCTGGCGGAGGCGGTGGAAGAGGCCGGGACGGGACCCCTGCCTCTGCGGGTGGGGTTGCTGGGCGCCGAGCCATGGAGCGAGGGGATGCGCGCGGAGATCGAGCGGCGCCTGGGGATCACGGCGACAGACGTCTACGGTCTCAGCGAGATCATCGGACCGGGGGTGGCCTTCGAGTGCGCCGAGGCCCGCCAGGGGCTGCACATCAACGAGGACCACTTCCTGGCTGAGGTGGTCGATCCCGCCTCCGGGGCGGTGCTGCCCGACGGAGAGACCGGTGAACTGGTCCTGACCACCCTGAGCAAGGAGGCGACGCCGCTGCTGCGCTATCGCACCGGCGATCTCACGTCGCTCGCCCGCGACCCCTGTCCCTGCGGCCGGCGCCTGGCCCGGATGGCCCGGGTGCGTGGCCGCGTGGACGACATGCTGGTGGTGCGCGGGGTCAACGTCTTCCCCGCCGACGTGGAGGCGGTGCTCACCTCGCTGGGGGAGCTGGCCCCGGCCTACCAGCTCATCGTGGACCGGCAGAAGGCCCTGGACGAGCTGGAGGTGCAGGTGGAGGCCCGGGAGTGGCTCACCCCTGCCGCGGCCGAAAGCCTGGGGTTGCGCGTGGCGGCGGCCATTCGGGACCAGCTTGGCCTGCGCACCCGCGTCACCGTCCTGCCACCCAGGCAGCTGCCGCGCAGCGAGGGCAAGGCCCTGCGGGTCGTGGACCGGCGCGACCTCAAGGAGGGTGCCAGGCGGTGAGGACAAAGCGCCGAGGACAGCAGTGGGTTTACGAGTGGAACGCCGGCCGCGGGGCGCCCCGTCCCGCGCGGCGCGTGGAGGTAAACGACGAGACGCTGCGCGACGGCCTGCAGAGTCCCTCGGTGGTCCATCCCCCCCTGGAGGTCAAGTGCCAGATCCTCCACCTGATGGCGGAGCTGGGGATCGAGAGCGCCAACATCGGCTATCCGGGAGCGGGTCCCCGGGCTTTGGAGGACGTGATCCGGCTGGCGCAGGAGATCGACCGCGCCCGCCTGCCCGTCCGGCCCAACTGCGCCGGCCGCACCACCGAGGCGGACATCACGCCCATCGCGGAGGCCCAGGACCGCTCGGGGGTGGCCATCGACGCGGCCCTCTTCATCGGCTCCAGCCCCATCCGCCAGTACGCCGAGGGGTGGGCGCTGGACTTCCTGCGGCGCACCACCGAGCAGGCGGTCACTCTGGCCCGGCGGCTGGGACTGGAGGTCATGTTCGTCACCGAGGATACGACGCGGGCGCGCCCGGCGCACCTGCGCACCCTCTACACCACGGCCATTGAGTGCGGCGCCCGGCGCATCTGCCTGGCGGATACGGTGGGACACGCCACACCCTGGGGCGTGCGGCGGCTGGTCCGCTTCATGCGTCGGGTCGTGGACGGCACCGGGGAGGAGATCAAGATCGACTGGCACGGTCACCGCGACCGTGGACTGGACCTGATCAATTCCCTGGTGGCCATCGAGGCGGGCGCGGATCGGGTCCACGCCTGCGCCCTGGGGATCGGCGAACGCGTGGGCAACACCCCCATGGACCTGCTGCTGGTTAACCTGAAACTCCTGGGCTGGCGTGACGCCGACCTCACGGCGCTGCCGCGATACTGCGAGACGGTGGCCCGCGCGGTGGGGATGCCCATCCCCTCCAACTACCCGGTGGTGGGCAAGGACGCCTTCGAGACCAGCACCGGAGTCCACGCCGCGGCTATCCTCAAGGCTTTCCGCAAAGGGCACCACTGGCTGGCCAACCGTGTCTACAGCGGGGTGCCGGCGGATGAGGTGGGCCGCCAGCAGGTGATCTCCGTCGGCCCGATGAGCGGCCAGGCCAACGTCATCTGCTGGCTGGAGCGGCGGGGTATCGAGCCGTCGCCCAGGTTGGTGGAGGCGATTCTGGACGCGGCCAAGGCGTCCGACCGGGTGCTGCGGGACGAGGAGATCCTCTCGGTGATTCTGGAGCAGATCTCCCCTGTCCCCCAGGGCGGGGTGTCGGCATGACCGGATCCGGCGAGCCCCAGAGGATGTCGCCGGTGGCGACCCGCCCGGTGGTGCGCGAGCTGCTCACGGGAAACGAGGCCATCGCCCGGGGAGCGTACGAGGCCGGCGTGCACCTGGCCACGGGATACCCGGGGACGCCCAGCACGGAGATCGTGGAGGCCCTGGCCCGGTTTCCGGAAGTCAGGGTGCAGTGGTCGGTCAACGAGAAGGTCGCCCTCGACACCGCCCTGGGGGCGGCGCTGGGGGGAGCGAAGGCCCTCTGCGCCATGAAGCACGTGGGGGTGAACGTGGCGGCCGACACCCTGATGACGGCGCCCTACACGGGGGTGGGGGGTGCCCTGGTCTTGGTCTCGGCCGACGACCCGGGGATGCACAGCTCGCAGAACGAGCAGGACAACCGCTTCTACGCCCGGTTCGCAGGCGTTCCCATGCTGGAGCCCGCCGACGCTGAGGAGGCGCGGCGCTTCACCCGGTGGGCCTTCGAGCTGAGCGCCCGCTACGACGTCCCGGTGCTCCTGCGCACCACCACCCGCGTCTCTCACACCCGCTCCGTGGTCACCCCGGAGCAACGAGAGGAGGCGCCGCCAGCGGGGTTTGTGCCCGATCCGGCCAAGTACGTCATGCTTCCCGCCTATGCCCGGGGCCGCCATCCCCTGGTGCTGGAACGGCTGGCCCGGCTGAGCGCCGACAGGGACCACCGCTTTGCCGTGGTCGAGCCAGGGGATCCGGAGGTGGGGGTGATTACCAGCGGTGTGGTCTACCACTATGTACGGGAGGTCCTGCCCCAGGCCAGCGTCCTCAAGCTCAACCTGACCCACCCCCTGCCGCTGGAGGCGGTGCGCGCCTTTGCCGCCGGGGTGCGGCGCCTTCTGGTGGTCGAGGAGCTGGAACCGTACCTGGAGGAGCAGCTGCGCGCCGCCGGTCTGGCCGTGGAGGGGAAGGCCTTCTGGCCCCGGGTGGGAGAGCTGACACCTGCGCTCGTACGGGCGGGGTTTGCCCGAGCCGGCGTTCTCCCGGAGACCAGCCCGCCTCCACACGTGCCGATGATGCCCAGACCCCCGGTCCTCTGCCCGGGGTGCCCCCACGTGCTGCCGCTGCTGGCGCTGCGCAGGCTGGGGGCGACGATCTGCGGCGACATCGGCTGCTACACCCTGGCCGCCCTGCCGCCGCTTGGGGCCATGGACACCTGTGTGGCCATGGGCTGCAGCATCGGCATGGCCGCGGGCCTGGCCGCATCCGGGCACCCCGGGCCCGTGGCCGCCGTCATCGGCGACTCCACCTTCCTCCACGCCGGGATCCCCGCGCTGCTCGACGCCGTCTACAACCGCGCACGGATCGTCGTGCTGATCCTGAACAACGGCACCACGGCCATGACCGGGGGGCAGCCCCATCCCGGCACCGGGCGAGACGTCCGGGGCGAGGTCGCACCCTCGGTGGACCTGGTGGCGCTGTGTCGCGCCCTGGGCGCCGGGTTGGTGGCCACGGTTGACCCCTACGACCTCGGAGGGACGTATCGGGCCGTGGAGGAGGCCCTGGCATTCGACGGCGTGGCCGTCCTGGTCACCAACCGTCCCTGTGTGGAAGCCCCGGTGAAGATCCGCGACTATCCATACTTCGTCGTCCCCGAGGCGTGTATCGCCTGCCAACTGTGCATGAACCTGGGGTGTCCGGCGATCACCTGGGGCAACGGCTGGTACGAAGGGCGCCCCAGGGTGGCCATCGAGGAGAGCCAGTGCACGGGCTGCACCGTCTGCGCGCAGCTGTGCCCCACCGACGCCATCCGGCCCGTCACCGCGCGGGCGAGCCAGAGGTGAGCGCGGGAAGCGTCCTGATCGCAGGCGTGGGGGGCCAGGGGGTGCTGCTGGCCAGCGACCTTCTGGCCGCGGTGTGCCTGGGCGCCGGACTGGACGTGAAGAAGAGCGAGGTCCACGGGATGGCCCAGCGGGGGGGCATAGTTATCAGTCACGTGCGCTTCGGGCCCACGGTGCACAGCCCGCTGGTGGAGGAAGGGCAGGCCGACGCCCTGGTGGCGCTGGAGTGGGCCGAGTCGCTGCGCTGGAGCGCCTTCCTCCGGCCCGGCGGCGCTCTCGTCGTCGACCCCGCCCAGATCGTCCCTCCCGTCGCCCTGGGCGACCGGCGCACCTGGACGTCCCGCTACCCGTCCATGGTGCTACCCTCCGCCGGTGGCCGGGGGCTGCAGCTGTGCCTGATCCCGGCGCGGGAGCTGGCCAAGGCGGCGGGCGCGGCCCGGGCCGCCAATGTGGTGCTGCTGGGTGCCCTCTCCACCCGGCTGGACTTCCCGGCGGCGGCCTGGGAGGAGGCGATCCGCCGGCTGGTCCCGGCGGCGGTGGTGGAGGCGAACCTTCGGGCGTTCGCCGCCGGGCGAAAGGCCGACCCGCTCCCGCTACCGCCGCCGGCCCCCGTGGCCGCTCCCGGGGGGGAGCGTCGCTTCACCGTGGCCGTGCTCTCCGCCTGGTGCAAGGGCTGCGACATATGTGTGCAGCTGTGCCCCGAGGGCTGCCTGCAACTGGATCCGCTGGGTGTGGTCCGGGTGACCGCGCCGCAGCGTTGCACCGGCTGCCGCCTCTGCGAGCTGCTGTGCCCCGACTTCGCCATCACCGTGCGGGAGGAGGGAGGGGTGGCCGTTGTCTGAGCCCCGCCTCCTGCCGGGCAACGAGGCCTGCGCCCTGGGGGCGCTGGCCGCGGGATGCCGCTTTTACGCCGGCTATCCCATCTCCCCCTCGTCGGAGATCGCGGAGACCATGGCCGAGCTGCTGCCTGCCCTGGGCGGGGTCTTCGTCCAGATGGAGGACGAGATCGCCTCTCTGGCCGCCTGCCTGGGTGCCGTCCTGGGCGGAGCCAAGGCGATGACCGCCACCAGCGGCCCCGGCTTCTCCCTGATGCAGGAGCACATCGGCTTTGCCGCCATGGCGGAGCTGCCCTGCGTCATCGTGGACGTCATGCGCGGCGGCCCCAGCACGGGGCTGCCCACCCTGCCCTCCCAGGCGGACGTGCAGCAGGCCCGCTGGGGCACCCACGGAGACCATTCCATCATCGTGCTGGCCCCTGCTTCGGTGCGGGAGGTCTACGACCTTACCGTCCGCGCCTTCGCGTATGCCGAGCGGTTTCGCACCCCGGTGATCGTGCTCTACGACGCGGTGGTGGGGCACCTGAGGGAGCGGGTGGAGCTGCCCGAGCAGGCAGAGGTGGTACCCCGGCCGCGCCCGCGAGGGCCGTCCTACCGCCCCTTCGCCGCCGCCGAGGGGGAGGTGGCCCCGCTGGCCGCCTTCGGCGACGGCTACCGGTTCCACGTCACCGGGCTGGCCCACGACGAGCGCGGCTTTCCCACCCAGGACCCGGCGGTGGTGGCGGCGCTGCAGCGCCGCCTGCTGCGAAAGATAGAGGATCACCGCGGCGAGATCGTGCGCTGCGAGCAGCTCTTCATGGAGGATGCGGAGGTGGCCGTGGTCGCCTTCGGCATCGCCGGGCGGGCGGCGCGGGAGGCAGTCCGCCGGGCGCGGCAGCAGGGTCTGCGCGTTGGGCTGGTGCGTCCCCTGACGCTTTGGCCCTTCCCCGACGAGATCCTGTCGGCGGCGGCCGGGCGCGTGCGGGCCCTGGTGGTGGCCGAGATGAACCTGGGACAGATGCTGCGCGAGGTGGAGCGGGCGGTGCGGGGGAGGGCCGAGGTCGTCCCCTGCCTGAAAGCCGACGGCGAGCCGCTGCAGCCCGAGGAGATCCTGCAGGCCCTCGAGGCGGAGGTTCCCGCATGGAGGTAGGCGCCCTGGACGTCCACCGCTACCTGCGCCGGGAGATGATGCCGCACATCCTCTGCCCCGGCTGCGGGCACGGTATCGTCCTGCAGGCGCTGCTGCGGGCGGTGGCCAGCCTGGAGCTGGACCCCGACCGTGTGGCCGTGGTGGCGGGGATAGGCTGCAGCAGCCGCCTGGCCGGCTATGTGGACTTCTGCACGCTTCATGCGACCCACGGCCGTGCGCCGGCCTTCGCCACCGGGCTGAAGCTGGCGCGGCCGGAGCTGACCGTGATCGTAATCACGGGGGACGGGGACGGGCTGGCCATCGGGGGCAACCACCTCATCCACGCCGCCCGGCGGAACATCGACCTGCTCTGCCTCCTGTTCAACAACGCGGTCTACGGCATGACCGGCGGGCAGGTGGCTCCCACGACGCCACAGGGGAGCCGCGCCACCACCGCGCCGCGGGGGAACCCCGAGCCGCCGTTTGACGCCTGCCGGCTGATGATCGCCGCCGGCGCCACCTTCGTCGCCCGCGGCCTGGCCTATGAGCCCCTGACCCTGCAGCAACTCTGCATGGAGGGCCTGCGGCATCCGGGCTTCGCCTTCATAGACGTGCTCACCGACTGCCCCGAGTTCTTCGGGCGGTACAACCGCCTGGGCCGGGGGCCGGAGATGCTGCTCTCGCAGAAGCGGCGCACCACGGCAGTGGGGCCGTTGCTGGCCAGGAAGGCGGCGCTGGAGGGGGCCGAGGTGGCCGCAGCTCCGGCGCTTCCCACCGGGGTGCTCCACCGCGAGACCCGACCGGAGTTCGCCCGGGTGCTGCTGGCACAGCAGCGGGAGGGCACGCCGTGATCGCCATCCGTCTTGCCGGGAGCGGCGGCCAGGGCATACAGCTTGCCGGTGTCGTCCTGGCCGAGGCGGCCATCGCCGCGGGCTGGAACGCGGCCTGCATGCAGACGTACGGCCCCGAGTCCCGCGGCGGTGCCAGCCGCTGCGACGTCGTCCTCGACCGCGGGGAGATCGACTTCCCGCAGGTGCGTCACCCGGACGTCCTGGTGGCGCTGTCGGCGGATGCCTGCCGCTGGTTTCTCCCCGACGTGAGGCCCGGTGGGCTGGTGCTGTGCGACGCCGTGGCCATGGTGGAGCCGCCTCCCCCGCACGTGCGCTGCCGCGCGCTCCCCATCGTGGAGACGGCCCGAGCGGTGGGCAGTCCTCTGGTGGCCAACGCGGTGGCGCTGGGGGCGCTGTGCGCCATGACGGAGCTGGTGCCCGTGGACGTCCTGGCCCGTGCCCTGGCCGCACGCCGGCCGGAGCCACGAAACCAGCGGGCGCTGCAGGCGGGCTTCTCCCTGGGGGAGGCGGCCCGGGCGGACGGCACGGCGCTGCCGGGGGAGGGCGGCAGGTGAAGGCGCAGCGGGGGGAGAACGACACCCGGACCCGGATCCTGCGGGCAGCCGCGGCCCAGTTTCACGCACGGGGATTCGAGGGCACCCGCATGCACCAGATCGCCGCCGCCGCCGGCATCCGCAAAAGCAGCCTCTATCACCACTTCCGCGGCAAGCAGGAGCTGCTCTTCGAAATCCTGCGGCACACGGTGGAGATGGCCCTGGCCGGGCTGCGGGAGATCGCCGACGCCGACCTTCCGGCCACGGAGCGGCTGCGCCTGGCCGTGCGCCACCACGTCACCAGCCTGGTGGAGGATCTGGACAACGTGGCCTGCTTTGTGGAGGAAGGCCGCGCCCTGGCCCCGCAGCACCGCGAGGCCTACATCGCCCAGCGGGACGAGTACGAGGGGTGCTTCCGCCGGATCATCGAGGAAGGCGCGGCGAGGGGGGAGTTCGACCCGGTGGACGTCCGTCTGGCAGGGTTCGCCATCCTGGGCATGTGCAACTGGATGGCCCGCTGGTACCGGCCCGACGGACCCAACACACCGGAGGAGGTGGCCGAGCAGTTCGCCGCCCTGGCGGTGGCGGCGCTGGGAGGTCGGCAGGGCGTGCCGGTGGTGGCAAAGGTGCGCTGATGGCGGAGGGGGCGCTGGAGGGCATCCGGGTGCTTGACCTCTCGCAGGGAGCCGCAGGCCCCATCTGCACCATGGTGCTGGGCGACCTGGGTGCCGACGTGGTGAAGGTGGAGCCGCCGGGCGGGGAGTGGGGGCGCACGCTGGGTCCGCCCTTTGTCGGCGGGGTCGCCGCCGCCTTCCTGGGGATGAACCGCAACAAGCGCAGCGTCGTGGTGGACCTGAAGCGTCCCGGCGCGGCGGAAGTGGTCTGCCGTCTGGCGGCCACCGCCGACGTCTTCGTAGAGAGCTTCCGCCCCGGGGTGACGGCGCGGCTGGGCATCGACTACGACGCCCTGAGCCCGCACTCGCCCCGCCTGATCTACTGCGCCATCACCGCCTTCGGCGACCGCGGGCCCTGGCGGGACAAGCCGGGTGTGGACGGGATCGTGCAGGCGGCCAGCGGGTTGATGAGCGTCACGGGGTCTGCGGACGGTCCGCCCACCAAGGTGGGGGTCCCCGCGGCGGACATGGTGGGCGGCCACCTGGCGGCGGAGGCGATCCTGGCGGCACTGCTGGCGCGCGCCCGCACCGGCCGGGGGCAGCGCGTGGAGGTCTCGCTGCTGGATGCGCTGCTGGCGTTTCAGGCGGTGCCCCTCTCCATGTATCTGGCTTCCGGGGAGCCGCCGGCGCGGATGGGGTCCGCGGCCCCCTACGCCGCTCCCAACGAGGCGTTTCCCACGCGCGACGGCTACATCATGGTCGCCGCTTACTCGCCGGATCGCTGGAGGAGGCTGTGCGATGTCCTGGTGCGGCCCGACTTGGCGGACGATCCCCGATTCGCGAGCAATGCGGACCGCGTGCGGCACCGCCAGGAGCTGCACCGCATTCTGAGCGCCCACTTCCAGCAGCGGCCGACGGCGGAGTGGCTGGAGCGGCTGGAGGCGGCGGACATCCTCTGCGGGCCGTTGCTCACCTATCCGGAGCTGGTGGCCCATCCGCAGGTGGCGGCTGGCGAGATGATCCTGGAGTTCTCGCATCCCCTCCTGGGCAGCGCGCGCGTCCCGGGGATCCCGCACCGTCTGCAGCAGAACCCCGGCACACTGCGCCTGCCACCTCCGCTGCCCGGGGAGCACACCGTGGAGGTCCTGCGCGCCGCCGGGTTCTCCCCCGGGGAGATCGACCGGCTGGCGGCGGCGGGGGTGGTCGCCGTGCACGCCGCCACGGCGGCTGCGGCGGAGGCCACGTGAGGTGGCTGTCTGGCATGTCGCGGGGAGGTGAGTTCAGGTGACGGAGCCTGTGCTCTGGGAGCAACGCGGACGGGTGGCGATCCTGACGCTGAACCGTCCGGAGGCGCTCAACGCCATGACGCCGCAGCTGCTGGACCTGCTGGAGGCACACCTGGCGCGCATCGAGCAGGACCCGGAGGTCCGCGCGGTCGTCCTCACCGGCAGCGGGGAGAGGGCCTTCTGCGTGGGGGCCGACCTGAAGGCCCGGCAGCAGGAGTTCGCGGCGGAGGAGGCGGGGGACCCCTTTGCCCAGCGGGTGGAGCAGGTCTTCGGCCATATGGAACGCCTGCCGCGGCCGGTGATCGCCGCCATCAACGGATACTGCCTGGGCGGCGGCCTGGAGCTGGCGCTGACCGCCGATCTGCGGGTCGCCGCCGCGGAGGCCCGCTTCGGGTTTCCCGAGGCCAAGGTGGGCAGCATGCCGGGGGCCGGCGGGACGCAGCGCCTGCCGCGGCTGGTGGGGCCGGCACGGGCCAAGGAGCTGATGTTCCTGGCGGAGCACGTGGATGCCGAGACCGCCCTGCGCCTGGGGCTGGTCAACCGGGTGGTGCCGCGGGCGGAGCTGATGGACGCCACCCTGGAGCTGGCCCGCGCTATCGCCCAGCGGGCGCCGCTGTCCATCCAGGCCATCAAGGCGGCGGTGAACCGGGCCATGGACGTGCCGCTGGCGGAGGGGCTGGCCTTCGAGCGGGAGCGGTTCGCAGCCCTGCGCACCAGCGAGGACCGCAAGGAAGGCATCGCCGCCTTCCTGGAAAAGCGGGAGCCGCAGTTCGTGGGCCGGTAGGCCTAGGGTCTTCCGTAAGGGGGGGTCACCATGGGGGTTGCCGGTCGGGTGGCCATCGTCACCGGGTCGGGGCAGGGGATCGGCGAGGGGATCGCCCGCCGCCTGAGTGACGACGGGGCGAGGGTGGTCGTCAACGACATCTTTCCGGAGAAGGTGGAACGCGTGGTGGGCGCCCTGCGGGAGGCGGGCGGGGAGGTCCTGGGGGTGGTGGCCGACGTCAGCCGGGACGATGGAGCCAGAGAGCTGGTGGCCCGCACCCGGGAGGCGTTTGGCCGGGTGGACATACTGGTGAACAATGTGGGCATAGCCCGCGACACGTACCTGACCAAGATGGCGGAGGAGGACTGGGACGAGGTGCTGCGGGTGAACCTCAAGTCCCAGTTTCTCTGCTGCCGCGCCGCCGTGCCGCTGATGATGGAGCAGAGGTACGGGCGGATCATCAACATCTCCTCGCGGGCCTGGCTGGGCAATCCCGGGCAGGTCAACTACGCCGCGGCCAAAGGCGGGGTCATCAGCCTGACCCGCACCCTGGCCCTGGAGCTGGCCAAGTTCGGCATCACCGTCAACGCCATCGCCCCGGCGCTGATCGACACGCCCCTCTTCCGCGGCCTGAAGGAAGAGATCCAGGAGCGGCTTCTCAAGACCGTACCGGTGGGGCGGATCGGCACGCCGGCGGACGTGGCCCAGGCGGTGGCCTTCTTCGCCGCGGACGAGTCGTCCTACATCACGGGACAGACCCTCTACGTCTGCGGCGGGCGCAGCCTGGGGGCGTCGTAGCGCGGGCCTAGCCGGAGGGAGGAGGGCACGAGGATGATGAGGTGGGTTTACCGCATCGCCGCAGCCTTTGCGCTGGTTGCCATGGCAGTCCTGCCGGTCGGCAGCGGTGTCGCGGTGCGTCCGGTGCGTATCGCCGTCGGCCCGCCGAACGTGCTGGGATACCTCCCCCTATATGTGGCCAAGGGCCTCGGCCACTTCGCGGCTCTGGAGCGAAAGCGCAACGTCAGAGTCGAGCTGATCGATTTCCGTGGCGGGAGTGAGGCCGCCACAGCCTTGATCGGTGGGGACGTCGACTTCGCCACGGTGACGCTGACGCACGTGATCAAGGCCCACGAGGCCGGTAAGGACCTGAAGTTCCTGCTGACGTTCTTCAACGCGCAGACTATGGCCATGGTGGTCCAGGCGGACCTGGGCGACGTGACCTCGCCCGCGCAGCTGCGGGGGCGACGGATCGGGATAACCAGCCTGGGGTCGGCCACGCACATGCAGGCCCGGCACATCCTGGCTGCGCACCAGGTGGATCCGGAGTCGGTCCAGTACGTGCCCGTCGGGGGGCCGACCACGGCACTGGCGGCGTGGCAGCGGAAGGCCGTGGACGCCATGGTGTACCTCGACCCGTTGATCACGGCGCTGGTGGATGGGCGAACGGCCCGGCTGATCTACGATGTCCGGACGCTGGAAGGCACCGTGCGGCTGTACGGCGCGCCCCACATCAGCAGCGGCCTGCTGACCCGGCCCGAGGTCATCGCCCGGGATCCGGATACCGTCCAGCAGATGGTGGGCGCTTTCGTCTGCACGCTGCGCTGGTTGCGTAGTCAGCGTACCCGCCCCGAGGAGATCGCCCGCAATCTTCCGGCCGGCCTTGATTGGTCGCCGGCGGTGATCCGGGCCAACCTGGGCGGACTCTCGGCCGACGGTCGGGTCCTGCCCGACGCGGTGAATACCGTCATCTCGTTCCTCAAGAGGGACGGACTCCTGGCCGCCGGGTTCGCCGTCCCGTTGGATCGCCTGGTCGACGACGCCTTCGTCCGGCGGGCGATCCTAGGTGGAGGGTGTCCGTGAGGAGACCGCCCTCTCCGGTTACCGCCGTGCGCGCCGCGCAGGGCGCGCTCGTCGTCGGCGCCCTCGTTGGGTGGGAGGTCGGTGTCCGCCAGGGGTGGCTGTCGGCGGAGTTCGTCAGCCGGCCCGCCGCCGTGGGCGCGGTGATCCTGGAATGGGTCAGGACCGGATTCCTCTGGCCGCACCTGACGGCGACCCTCCAGGCCGCGCTGACTGGTCTGGTCCTGGGGCTGCTCCTCGGCGCCGCGCTGGGCTTTATGGCCGTGTTCGTGCCGGCCATCGGGGAGATGATCGAGCCGGCCATGAGCACGCTCAACGCGATCCCCCGCGTCGTCTTCTATCCTCTCCTCATGCTCTGGTTGGGTCTCGGCATGGCCTCGAAGGTCGGTCTGGTGGTGAGCATCGTTATGTTCGTCGGCTACTTCACCACCGTCGGCGCGGTGCGGGAGGTGGACCGGCTGTTGCTCGCCCAGGTGCGCATTCTCGGCGCGTCACCGGCGGCCATGCTCCGCCACCTCTACCTGCCGGCCACCCTGGCCTGGATGGTGACCAGCCTGCGGACAAGCGTAGGGCTGGCGTTTATCGGGGCCATCCTCGGGGAGTACATGGGGTCGATGCGCGGCATCGGGAACATCATCATGGGGGCGCAGAACCTCTTCCAGACCCCTCAGGTGATGGCGGGCCTGACCCTTACGCTGGCGATGGCCGGTACCGTCGATTCGGTCCTGGCCCGCCTGGAGGGGCGGTGGTCGGCGTGGCGGCGGGTGGCATAGGCATGAAGTCCCGGCTGACCACGACTGCAGGTGTGAGGACCCCTCTGACCACGGCTGGGGAGCTTCGGCGGACGGGCCCACCGGCCATCGAACTGACTCGCCTGGCGAAGCGCTTCGAGACGGCGGAGGGGACGGCCGTCGCCATCGAGAGCGTGACGTTTACCGTGACCCCCGGTGACTTTCTCTGCCTGGTGGGTCCGTCCGGCTGCGGGAAGTCCACCCTCCTCAACATCATTGCCGGGCTGCTGCCCGCCTCTGAGGGGGATCTGCGGATCTACGGAGAACCCGGCGGGAGCATCCGGCCGGACCGCATTGGCTACGTCTTCCAGCGCGACGCCCTGCTGCCCTGGAAGACGGCGCTCCAGAACGTGATGCTGCCGCTGCTCCTGCGGGGCGTCCCGGCGGCGGAGAGCCGCGAGGTAGCTCGGTACTGGGTGCACAAGGTGGGATTGGGCGGGTTTGAGCATCACTACCCTAGCCAGCTTTCCGGCGGGATGCGCAAGCGCATCGCGCTGGCCATGACGATGGTCTACCGTCCGTCGATCATCCTCATGGACGAGCCCTTCGCCGCACTGGACGTCCAGACGCGCAACCTGATGGAGAATGAGCTGCTGGCGCTGTGGGCGGAGACCGGCAGTACAATCGTGTTCGTCACCCACGACCTCGAAGAAGCTATTGCGCTCGCCGACCGGATCATCGTGCTCACGGCAGCGCCCGCCCGCGTCCGGTCGGAGTACGTGGTTCCCCTGGAGCGGCCCCGGGACGTGGCCGAGGTTCGGACGAGCGGTGCGTTCCTCGATGTCTACCGCCAGATCTGGCGGGACCTGAGGGAGGAGGTGGCGGCCAGCCATGGCCGGCGCTAGCTCGGTCGCCTCGGTCCGCCGGCGCCGTCGGATGGTCGGCAGCCTGGTGGTCCTCTCGCTGCTGGCCGTCTGGGAGGTCGCGGCACGCACGGGGCGCCTCGACCCGTTCTACACGAGCGCACCCCTGCCGATCCTGGCGACCGTCGTGCGGTGGATTGCCTCAGGGTACGTCTTCGAGCACGTGCTCGCCACGCTGGAGGTTACGCTGGCCGGTCTGGCGGTCGGGGTGATCCTGGGTGTGGCCACCGGTTTCGCGCTGGGGTTCCTGCGGGGCCTGGAGGCGGTCGTCCTCCCGCTTCTCTCGGCGGCCAACGCCATGCCCAGAATCATCCTGTACCCGCTGATGGTGCTGTGGCTGGGTTTCGGGCCGCTCTCCCGCGTCGTTCTGGTGGCTTCCCTGGTCGCCTTTCCTGCCGCGCTCACGACCCACTCGGCCATCCGCCAGGTGGATGTGGAGATCGTGCGTAACGCGCTGGTGCTGGGTGCGCGCCGGTTAGGTCTGGTGCGTCACATCTACCTGCCGGCTGTCGCTCTGTGGCTCCTCCGCACCGTCCGGGTGACCATGGGGTTTGCACTGGCGGGAGCCATTGTGGGGGAGTATGTGGGCGCCGTGCGCGGGATGGGGATGGTCATCGCCTTCGCCCAGTCCATGTTCAGGGCGCGTGACGTCATGGCGGGTACGGTCATCCTGCTGGCCGTCATCTGGCTCATCGACTGCGGGCTCCGCGCGGCCGAGGGTGCGGCTGCCCGATGGCGTCTGTCGGAGGTGATCTGAGTGACTGAAGCAGGCGGGACAGGCCGCGGCGGCATGGTCCCGATCCATCCGGACGTCTTCGCCGATGAGGGGGAGCCGCGGCTGGTGGGGACGCGCTGCCTCCGGTGTGGCGCAGCCTTCTTTCCCCGCCGCGCCGTCTGCGCGCGCTGCCTTTCATCCGAGGTCGAGGCCGTGCCGTTAAGCCCCACCGGCACCCTCTACACCTACACCGTAGTCCACCAGTCCACCCCCGAGTTCCCCACGCCCTACGTCCTGGCCTACGTCGACCTGCCCGAGGGCGTGCGGTTGCTGGCGCCGCTGGTGGGGGTGGAGGCGGACCAGGTGCGGATCGGGATGCCGCTCCGCCTGCGGGTGGAGCCGCTGCGTACCGACGCCCAGGGCCGCACCATCCTCGGCTACCGGCTGTACCCCGACGGAGGTGGCGCATGAGCGACGTCTACGTGGTCGGCATCGGGATGACCAAGTTCGGCAAGCACCCTGACCGCACGGTGGTCGATCTGGGCAGCGAAGCGGTGCGGGAGGCCATCCGCGACGCGGACATGGACCCCAGGCTGATCGAGGCCGCCTACTGCGGTCACGTCTTCCAGGGGATGGTGGCGGGGCAGCGGGTGCTGGCGCAGACGGGCCTGGCGGGCATCCCCCTGACGAATGTGGAGGACGCCTGCAGCAGCGGCGCCGTGGCGGTGCGCGAGGCAGCGCTGGCGATCCGCGCCGGCGAACATGACCTCGTCCTGGCTTTCGGGATGGAGCACCTCACCGGCCGGTTCCGCGGGGCGCTGACGCCGGCCGAAGACGACCTGGAGGCCGCGGTGGGCCTGACCATGCCGGCCATCTACGCCATGCGGGCACGGCGGCACATGGAGGAGTTCGGCACCACCCGTCGCCAGCTGGCCCTGGTCTCGGTGAAGAACAAGCGCAACGCCAGCCTCAACCCGCTTTCCCAGTTCCAGACCCCGGTGAGCGTGGAGGAGGTGCTGGCCTCCCGGCCCATTGCCGAGCCGCTGTGCCTGTACGACTGCTCGCCGGTCAGCGACGGCGCCGCCGCCGTCATCCTCTGTTCCGCCCGACGGTTGCGGCAGCTTCCCAGGCAGCATCGCCCCGTCCGCCTGGCCGCCGCCGCGTTGCGCAGCGGTGAGGTGGAGAGCGGGCTGCCGTCTATGGCCTTCGAGCCGCTGACGCGGCGCACCGCCCAGGCCGCCTACGAGCAGGCCGGCCTCGGCCCCGAGGATATCGACCTGGCGGAGGTGCACGACTGCTTCAGCATCGCCGAGGTGCTGAGGGTGGAAGGGCTGGGGCTGTTCCCGGTGGGGGAGTACCCCGCCCGCCTGGAACGGGGTGAGGCGGAAATCGGCGGAGTCCTGCCCATCAACCCCAGCGGCGGGCTCCTGGGAAAGGGGCACCCCCTGGGGGCGACGGGTGTGGCTCAGGTGGTGGAGCTGGTGCGGCAGTTGCGCGGCGAGGCCGGCGCCCGGCAGGTGGCCGGCGCGCGCGTCGGCCTGGCACACTGCCGCGGGGGGAAGGCCGCCGGCGTGGAGGGAGCGGCGTGTACGGTGAACATCCTGGCGGCCTGAGGTTCGCTCACCGTAAATGCGAGGTGCGGCCATGAAGCCTGTGGACACAGGAACGGGCGCCTTGCTGCGGGGCAATGTGCGCACGGGTGAGGGCTTCGCGCTCCTGAAGGAGACCCAGGGACCGGGAGGACCGGTCTATGCGCCTGGAATTCCAGGGCGGGCGACCCGCTGTGACCATCGCCGAGGGTGAGTGCATCTGGCTGCCCGCCGGCACGGTCACCAGGGGCATCGCCCTACCGCTGGACGGGACCCCCTGCGCCTTTCTTTCCGTAACGGCGGCGAAGGAGTCCACCTAGACGATGGGACCTCAAGTTTCGATCCGGTGCGTGCTCATGCGGGGCGGCACGAGCAAGGCTGTCTTCCTCCGCGCGCGCGACCTGCCCTCCGATCCCCTCCGCCGCGACGCGTTGATCCTTTCGCTGTTCGGCAGTCCCGACCCGCGGCAGATCGACGGTCTGGGGGGAGCCGACATCCTCACCAGCAAGCTGGCCATCATTGGCCCGCCCACACGCCCTGACGCCGACCTGGACTACACCTTCGGCCAGGTCAGTATCCGGGAACCGGTGGTGGACTACGACATCAACTGCGGCAACATCTCGGCGGCGGTGGGCGTTTACGCCGTGGAGGAAGGGCTGGTGCACGTGCGGGAGCCGGTGACGCCCGTGCGCGTGCACAACACCAACACCGGCAAGGTCTTCGTGGCGTACGTCCCCATCAGCGACGGTTCTCCGGCGGTGGAGGGAGAGTGCGTGGTGGAAGGCGTTCCGGGGAGCGGGGCGGAGATCGTCCTGGACTTCACCGGCACCGTCGGCGCGGCCACCGGATCGCTCCTGCCCACGGGCCGGCCCCGTGACCTCCTGCCCGTCCCCGCACTGGGGCGGTCCATGGAAGCCACCATCCTCGACGTGGCCAACCTCTGCGTCTTTGTGGCCGCCGAGGACGTGGGCATGACGGGTGCGGAAGGCCCCGCCGAGTTCACACCGGCGCAACTGCAGGCGCTGGTGGCCGTGAAGGAGGCGGCCGCCCGCCTCGTGGGCCTCTCTCCCGACGGGCTTGTCCCCCTTCCGGTGGCCGTGGCGCCGCCCGCCTCCTACCGCACCATCGCAGGGGAGACGGTCGCCGCCGACCGCGTTCACCTGCTGGCCCGCATGGCGGGGGGCCGCCCCCCGGTGCTGCACAAGGCATATCCCGGCACCGCCGCCGCCTGCACCGCCGTTGCGGTGATGATGCAAGGCACGGTCCCGGCCGCCGTCGCCCGCCCGGTGGCGGCGGACGGAGCGGTGGTAATCGGGCACCCCAGCGGAACGATGCTGGCGCGGGCCCGCGTGCGTCAGGGGGCTGAGTGGGTGGTGGAGCAGGCGGCATACTCCCGCACCGCCCGTCGACTGATGGAGGGGTACGCCTTCGTCCGAACCTCCGCCCTGGCGGCCTATCCCCGGCGGGAGGGGGGCGCCGCCGGCGGGGCGGGAGAAGGGCTGGGCCATCCTGCCGCCGGTGAGGCGGCCGCCGGGAGCGGAGGAGACGCCGGTCCTTCGTCCGAAACAATCCGGAAATTTTCCTCCGGCAGGCAGGCTGAAGCGCTCAGGAGGGTGCCATGATCTGGGAGCCGCAGGCAGAGACCATGTCTCGCACCGACCTGGCCGCGCTGCAGCTGCAGCGGCTGCAGGCGGTGGTGCACCGGGTCTACGAGCGCGTCCCCTTCTACCGCTCCCGCTTTGAGGAGGCGGGAGTTCGCCCCGAACACATCCGCACACTGGACGACCTGCGCCGCCTGCCCTTCACCCGGAAGAGCGACTTCCGGGACAACTACCCCTTTGGCCTCTTCGCCGTGCCGCTAGGCCAGGTGGTCCGGGTGCACGCCTCCTCCGGGACGACCGGCAAACCTATTGTCGTCGGCTACACGGCCAACGACCTCCGGGTCTGGGCGTCGGTCTGCGCCCGCTGCCTGGCTGCCAGCGGCGCGCAGCCCGGCGACGTCTTCCAGAACGCCTACGGCTACGGGCTTTTCACCGGGGGCCTGGGCATGCACTATGGCGCGGAGCTCATGGGCCTGGTGGTGCTGCCCGTCTCCGGCGGCAACACCGAGCGGCAGGTGATGCTGCTGCGGGACTTTGGCCCCAGGATCATCGCCTGCACCCCCTCCTATGCGCTGACCCTGGCCGAGGCGCTGGCCGCGCAGGGGATCCGGCCCGGGACGCTGGCGCTGCGGTACGGCGTCCTGGGCGCAGAGCCCTGGACCGAGGCCATGCGCGACGAGATCGAGGCCAAGCTGGGGATCGCCGCGCTGAACATCTACGGGTTGAGCGAGGTGATCGGCCCGGGGGTGAGCAACGAGTGCGTCGAGGAGAAGAACGGCGCCCACGTCTTCGAGGACCACTTCCTGGTGGAGGTGATCGACCCGAGGACGGAAGAGCCTCTCCCCCCGGGCGAGTCCGGGGAGCTGGTCTTCACCACGCTGACCAAGGAGGCGCTGCCCGTCATCCGCTACCGCAGCGGGGACATCGCCGCCCTGAATCCCGCCCCCTGCCGGTGCGGGCGTACCTTCGTCCGCATGTCCCGCGTCATAGGGCGGACGGACGACATGCTCATCATCCGCGGCATCAACGTCTACCCCTCTCAGGTGGAGGCGGCGCTGGTGGGCCTCCCGGAGCTCTCCCCGCACTACCAGCTGGTCGTCACCCGGGAGCGCACCCTGGACGAGCTTGAGGTGAGGGCGGAGGTGAGCGAGGGGTTCGCCAAGCAGCTGGGTGGGACCTTCAGCGGCGAGGAGGCGCCGGTGGCGGAGCTGGCCATGCGCTGTCAGCAGAAGCTGCTGGGGGTGCTGGGGATCACCGCCCGGGTGACGCTGCTCCCTCCGGGCACCCTGCCGCGCAGCGAGGGGGGCAAACTGCGCCGGGTCGACGACCGCCGCCGGGTCTACGCCTAGATGCGCGCGGGGCTGAAGCCGGGAGCGGTGGCGCAGGTGGACGTGGTGGTCACGCCGGAGATGGTGGCGGAGTTTGAGGACGTGGGTGTGGTCCACCCCGTCTACTCCACCTGGGCCATGGTGCGGCACATGGAACAGGCCAGCCGCAGGCTCATCCTTCCCTACCTGGAGCCGGAGGAGGAGGCGGTGGGATACGCGGTGAGCGTCGCCCACCTGGCGCCCACGGCGGTGGGGATGCGCGTGACGGTGACGGCACGCCTGGAGCAGGTGGAGGGGAACCGGGTGGTGTGCGCGGTAGAGGCGCACAACGGGCTCACCCGGATCGGTGAGGGGACGCACGTGCAGGTGGTGTTGCCCAAGAGTAGGCTGCAGGCCCGAATCGCCCAGCTGGGCCAACGAAGGCAACCCTGACGGGAGGTGGCGCAGGATGAGTCGACGGATGTCCGGTAGTGCAGATGCGGCAGGGCCCCGGATCCGCCGCCGCGGAAGCAGCTTCCTCGTCCGGCTCCTGACGGCAGCGGTGATCCCTCTGCTGCTGGCGGCATTCCCACCCAGCAGCACAGCATCGTATCCATACAAGATCGGGTTCATCGCGTCCGTCACCGGCCCGGGCGCCAGCCTGGGCGAGCCGGAGCGGGACGTGGCGCGCCTGCTGCAGGACCAGCTGACCTCGGCCCGTGGGGTCGTCGGCCCGGACCGCGTGCGGCACCCCGTGGAAATCCTCATCTTTGACGACCAGAGCCGGGCCGACACTGCGGCAAGCCTGGCCCGCCGGCTGATCACCGAGGAGAAGGTGGTCATCCTGGTCGCCGGCACGCTCAGCGGGCCCAGCCTGGCCATGGTGCCCATTGCCACGGAGGGCCGGACCCCCATGATCTCCATGGCCTCGGCCCGGGCCATCATCGAAGACCCGCAGACCAAGCGCGCCCGGCCCTGGATCTTCAAGCCGGTGCCGGAGAACCTCCACTCGGCGCAGAAGCAGGCCGAGTACCTCAAGGCCATCGGGGCGACCAACGTCTGCCACCTGTACGAGAACACCGCCTACGGGCAGGACACCTTCGCCAGCGCGGGTGCCATCTTCCCTCCAGCCGGCATCACCATCGTCTACGGTGACGCCTTCGACCGCGCCGCCACCGAGTTCCCGCAGGTGGCACGGGTGCGCGCCAGCGGCTGCCGGGCCGTCGTCATCGGCTCCATCCCTCCCGCGGCCTCGGTGATCAACGTGGCCGTGCGCGAGCGGGCGCCTCAGGTGCGCATCGTCCACGGCCACGGGGCCTGCAGTCCCGACCTGATCAAGACCGCGGGCGCGGCCGCCGAGCGCACGGTGATGCCCTGCGGCAAGATCCTCGTGGCCGACCAGTTGCCGGCGGGCGATCCGGTGAAGACGCTCAACCTGAAGTTCATCAGCGACTTCAGGCGCTTCACCGGCGGCAGGGAGATCAGCACCTTCGCCGGGCACGCCTTCGACTCGCTGCAGTGGGCGTTGATCGCCCTGCGCAACCTGCCCGACGGCCTCTCCCTGGAGCGGCAGCGGGACGCCGCCAGGGAGGCGCTGGAGACCAAGATCAAGCGCTGGGCCGGGACCCACGGCTTCTACACCCTCAGCCCCGAGGACCACCTGGGGTGGAAGGCCGAGGAGTTCGAGTTCGTCACGGTGCGGGGAGGGAAGTTCCTCATCCTGCCGCGCGACCAGTGGAAGTAGCCCGCGGCGGATCCTGAGACGAGCATGCGCGTGCGGCGGGTGGGGGGCGGCGGCTCCCGCCCGCCGCGCGGGGAGGCTGTCCTCACGGCGACGGAACAGGCCATCGGGATCGGACGGATCTCCGCCCCCCGCCGCAGCCTGCTGGCGGGACAGTGGCTGGGCGGCGTTGTCATCTTGCTGGTGATCGGGCTGGTCCTCTGGGGCCGTCGCCACGGCTTCGGCCTGGCGGACTACCTGCAGTTCATGGTGGACGGGCTGCAGGCCGGCGCCATCTACACGCTGGTGGCGCTGGGGTTCGTGGTGGTGCACCGGGTCACCGGCATCATCAACTTTGCCCAGGGGGCCTTTGTCATGCTGGGCCCGATGGTCACCATAACCCTCTACGGGCGGGGCTGGCCCCTGCCGCCCGCCGTGCGGCTGCTCCTGGCGGCCGCGCTGGCGACGGGGCTCACCGCCGTAGTGGGGGTGGCGGCCTACCGGCTGGCGGTGCACCCGGCGCGGGGGGCGTCGCTGCTCACGAGGATCATGATCACGGTGGGGATCTACGTGGCCCTGCAGGGAGTGGCCCTGCTCCTGTGGGGACCGCGCTCCTACGTCCTGCCCGCCTTCAGCACGCTGGAGATGGCCGACCGCACCTTCGTGGTCGGTGACGTGCTCTTCAAGGCGCAGAGCCTGTGGATCTGGGCGACGGCCGGGGTGACGCTGGCGCTCCTGGCTCTCTTCTTCGAGCGGACGATGCTGGGCAAGGCGATGCGGGCCTGCGCCGCCGACCGGCTGGCGGCGCGTCTCGTCGGCGTGCGCGTCGACGCCATGGCCACGGTGGCCTTCGGGCTGGCAGCCGTGCTGGGCGCGGTTGCCGGGATCGTCGTCGGCCCTCTGACGCGCCCGGCGTACGACATGGGGCTGGAGATCGGCCTGAAAGGCTTCGTCGCCGCCGTGATGGGCGGGCTGGTCAGCTTCCAGGGAGCCGTTGTGGGGGCGCTGCTGCTGGGGGTGCTGGAGACCCTTTGGGCCGGGGTGACGCTGGCGGGCTTCAGGGACCTCTTTGCCTTCATGGTGCTCATCCTGCTGTTGCTGGTCCGGCCGCAGGGCGTAGCCGGCGGTGAGGAGGAGGCGGGGGGCTCGTGAAGCGCCTCTCCCGGAAGGCGGCGGTGTTTCTCCTGGCGGCCGCCCTCGTCGGGGCCATCGGCTGGCTGGAGGGCACCCGGCCCGGCGGGCTTTCCCTTCCCAGGCTCACCGCGGGGCTGGTCACCCTGGACCTGCTGATCCGTGCCGGGGTGTTCACCATCATCCTGGTCGGGCTCAACCTGCTCATGGGCTACGCCGGGCAGGTCTCGCTGGGTCAGGCGGCCTTCTACGGCATGGGGGCCTTCTTCTCGGCCATCCTCACGGTGAAGGCGCGTCACGTGGGGATTCCCCCGGAACTGGCTGGGGCTTGGTGGTGGCCCTGGCTCGTCATGGGGCTGGGCGCCGTGCTGGTGGGTGCATCCGCCTACCTCATCGGCTGGGTGATCCTTCGCCTGCGCGGGCACTACCTGGCCATGGCCACGCTGGGTCTGGGCATCGCCGTCTTCATCATCCTGCGGGAGAATCTGGGCCTGCCACGTCTTGACCTGACAGGGGGGTTCGACGGCGTGGTGGGCATCCCGCGCCTGCGCATCGGTGCCTACCCCATGTGGCCCGTGCACCGCTACTTCCTGCTGGTCTGGGCCTTTGCCCTGGCCACCGTGGCGCTGGGGCTGAACATCGTGGATTCCCGCCTGGGGCGGGCGCTGCGGGCGATCCACCACAGCCAGGTGGCGGCGGAGACCCTGGGGGTGGACGTACCCCGGTACAAGGCGCAGATCTTCGGGGCCAGCGCCGCACTGGCAGCGCTGGCCGGCAGCCTCTACGCCCACTTCCAGGCGGCGGTGGTCCCGGCCACCTTCGGCTTCGTCCCCTCGCTGGAACTGGTGCTGATGTCGGCGGTGGGTGGGATGGCCAGCATCTGGGGTGCGCCGCTGGGGGCGCTGACCGTCCTGCTCCTGGAGGAGCTGCTGCGCACCCGCCTGCGCCTCCTCCTCCCCGGGGCGGCGGGAGAGCTCGAGGCGGTGGCCTTCGGGGTGCTCCTGATCCTGGTGTTGCTCTTCTGGCCGCGAGGGCTGGCCGGGCGCGTCTCCGGTCCCTTGCGTCGCCCGATCCCGGCCAGAGGAGCGGGGTAGCCGGTGCCGTCCGCGGGACGTCCCGAGGCGACCATGCCCCTGCTGGAGGTGCGGCGGGTGACCAAGGCGTTCGATGGCCTGGTGGCGCTGCAGGACGTCTCGCTGGCGGTGTGGCCGGGACAGATCAAGGGGCTGATCGGACCCAACGGCGCCGGCAAGACCACGCTCTTCAACCTGATCATGGGGCTCTTCCCCCCGCTGGCTGGCGACATCCTCTTTCGCGGGCGGTCCATCGTGGGGCTTCCACCGTACCGCATCGCCGGCCTGGGCATCGCCCGGACGTTCCAGAACGTGCAGCTCTTCGTGGGGATGACGGTGCTGGAGAACGTGCTGGTCGGGTTCCACCGGCACATGCGGGGCGGGCTGCTGGATGCGGCGTTCCGCTCCAAGCGCATGCGGCGCGAGGAGCGGGAGGTGCGTGAGCGGGCCCTGCGGCTGCTGGAGGAGTTCGAGCTTCTGCGCTGGGCCGACGAGCCGGTGGAGAGCCTACCCTTCGGTCTGCAGCGGGTGGTGGAGGTGGCGCGGGCGGTGGCGGCGGCGCCCAGCCTGGTCCTGCTGGACGAGCCCGGAGCGGGGCTTGGCGCCGCGGAGAAGGCCCGCCTCACCCAGGCGATCCGCAACGTCTGCCAGGATGGGGTCACCGTCTTTCTGGTGGAGCACGACATGGAGCTGATGATGGGGCTGGCAGACGAGGTGGCGGTGCTGGACCAGACAGTGCTCATCGCCGAGGGGCCCCCGGCGGCCATCCAGAACCACCCGGCGGTGATCGCCGCCTACCTGGGGGAGGCGGAACCGGCCAATGCCTCTTGAGGTCCGAGACCTGGAAGCCGGCTACGGCTACCTGCAGGTGCTGCGCGGGATCTCCCTGGACATCCGCCCGGGGGAGATCGCGGCGGTCATAGGCGCCAACGGCGCGGGAAAGACCACCCTGCTGCGCACCCTCTGTGGCCTGCTGCGTCCGGTGAGGGGGCGGGTGGTCTTCGACGGCCGCGACATCACCGGCTGGCCTCCCGAACAGATCGCGGCCCTGGGGCTGGTCCACATCCCCGAGCGGCGACACCTCTTCGGGCCGCTGGCCGTCGAGGACAACCTGCTGCTGGGCGGCTACCTCCGCCTGCGCCGCGAATCGCGGGCGGCCATCCGCGAAGACCTGCAGCGTGTCTACACACTCTTCCCCCGGCTGAAGGAGCGGAGGCGGCAGCGTGCCGCCACCCTCAGCGGCGGGGAGCAGCAGATGCTGGCCATCGGCCGCGGGCTGATGGCCCGCCCGCGCCTGTTGATGCTCGACGAGCCCTCCCTGGGCCTGGCCCCGCTGCTGGTGCGGGAGCTCTTCCGGGTGATCGCGGAGCTGCGGGAGCAGGGGCAGACCATCCTCCTGGTGGAACAGAACGCCCGGCAGGCGCTGCAGATCGCCGATGCGGCCTACGTGATGGAGACGGGCCGGATCGCCCTGCAAGGGCCCGGCCGCGATCTGTTGACCTCGCCGGTGGTGCAGGCCGCCTACCTGGGTCGCAGCGTCGCCTCGGCGCGCTGAGCCGTGCGGGCACGACGCGGCGCGGGCCCGCCCGGAGGCCCCAGGCCTGAAACCCCCGCCTCCTGGGCAGAGATGGCAGCGGGATACCTGAGGCGGCAGCGGAGGAGCGCATGATCGGTCCGGCAGTCCGTCGGCGCATCAACGGGACCCTTCTGGCCCTGGTCCTGGCCATGGGCGGCGTGGCCGCGCCGTGGGCCGCCCGCGCCGCTGCGTCCGCCGACGCGGCCATCGTCTTCGCCGCGGTGGAGGTGCTGGCGCAACAGCACTACGCGGCGCCCGACCCGGTGCGGCTGCTCGCCGCCGCCGCGGAGGGCCTGCGCCAGGCGCTGGCCCAGGCGGGGATCGCCGCGCCGCCCGCGATGCTGCAGGCGGTGGCGGAGGCGGGCGCGCGGGAGGAGTTCCAGCGGTACTTCGACCGGGCCGCGGTGCTGGCCCACGGCCGCCTCAGCGTGACCCAGTTGCAGTACGCCGCGGCGGCCGCGGCGGCCGCCAGCCTGGACGATTCCCACACCGCCTTCCTCCTCCCGGAGCAGTGGCAGGAGGTGCAGCGCGAGCTCTCCAACCAGGCCTCCTTCACCGGGATCGGCATCCGCCTCCTCACCCGGGGCGGCCAGTTCTACGTGATGAACGTCTTCCCGGGGACGCCCGCGGCGCGGGCCGGGCTGCGCGACCTGGACCGCGTCGTCGCCGTGGACGGCCACAGCACCGAGGGGATGCCCCTCCAGGAGGTCTCGCGGCGAATCCGCGGCCCGCAGGGGATGCCGGTGGAGGTGGTCGTCCGCCGTCCGGGCGAGCCCGCCCCGCTGGTCTTCACCATCACCCGGGAACCCATCCAGGTCCCCGCGGTGGACTTCCGCATGCTGGAGGGCCGGACGGGGTACCTCCGACTGCACCACCTGGGCAGCGGCGCCGCGGGGCAGTTCCGGCGGGCGCTGCAGCACCTGCAGGCGCAGGGGATGCGGGCGCTGGTGCTGGACCTGCGGGGCAACGGCGGAGGGCTGGTGGGGGAGACGGTGAGCGTGGCCAGCGCCCTGCTGCCGGCCGGGCTGCCGGTGATGCACCGGGAGGGCCGTCTGCGCCGCATCGCCGACCGGACCAGGGGCGGGCCGTTGCTGGGGACGGCGCTGCCGCTGGTGGTGCTTATCGACGAGGTCACGGCGTCGGGCGGCGAGGTCATCGCCGCGGCCATGCGGGAGCACCGGCAGGCGCCGCTGGTGGGCACCCGGACCGCCGGGGCGCTGATGGCCAGCCTCTACTTCTCCCTCCCCGGGGGCGCGGCCATCGAGGTGGCGGTGGAGCGCGTCACCACCGGCAAGGGGACGGTGGTGGAGAAGGTTGGGGTGGGGCCGGATATCGACGTCGAGCTGACCGCCGACCATCTGGAACGGGGAGTGGACGCGCAGCTGGAGCGCGCGCTGCAGCACCTGCGGCAGTACCTCCGCGCTCCCTCCCTGGCGCCTGCGGCCTGAACCCTCCGCCGCGACCTGAACCCTCCGCCGCGGCACGGCCCTCCGTCCCGGCACAGCTCTCCGCCGGGTGTGCTATCCTTACACCTAAGTCAGCTCGGCCCGGAGGTCCCCCGTGTTGCGCGGGTCGCTTGTGCCGCTGGTCACCCCCTTCCGCGATGGCCGCATCGACGAGCCCCGCTTCGACGACCTGGTGCGGTGGCAGATCGAGAGCGGCAGCCACGGCGTGGTGGTCGGCGGGACGACGGGCGAGCCCGCTGCCCTCTCCCTGGACGAACGGGAGGAGCTGGTGGCGCGTGCGGTGCGGGTGGCGCGCCGGCGCGTCCCCGTGGTCGCCGGCACGGGGACCGACAACCTGGAGGAGACGCTGCGGCTGACGGCTTCCGCCAGGAAGGCGGGCGCGGATGCGGTCCTGGTCGTGGTCCCCGCTTACAGCCGTCCCTCCCAGGAGGGACTCTACCGGTACTTCCGCACGGTGGCCGAATCGGTGGACCTTCCGCTTGTCCTCTACAACATCCCCGGCCGCACCGCCATCAACCTCGAGGCCACCACCATCGCCCGCCTGGCGCGCGACGTGCGCAACATCATCGGGGTGAAGGAGGCGAACAAGGACTTCGAGCACATCATCCGGGTCTTCCACCTGGCGCCGAAGGGGTTCCTGGTGTACTCCGGCATCGAGATGTTCTGCTTCCCCCTGCTGGCCCTGGGCGGCGCCGGGCACGTGAGCGCCACCGGCAACGTCCTGCCGCGGGAGGTGGCGCGCCTCTACGACCTGGCCGCCGCCGGCCGGTGGGACGAGGCGCGGCAACTGCACGACCACCTGCTGCCCATGAACGAGATCCTCTTTATCGAGACCAACCCAGTGCCGGTGAAGACGGCCCTGAGCCTGATGGGGAAGATCACGCCGGAGGTCCGGCCGCCGCTGGCGCCGCTTGGGTCGGAGAACGCGGAGCGCCTGCGCGCCGTGCTGGCCCAGTACGGACTGGTGAGCTCGGTCCCCGCCGGCCGCTAGGGAGTCCAGATGCGCCGCGTCCGGTTCCTGGCATCGGGAAGGCTTCATCACGGGCCCTGGGATGAGGAAGGGCTGCGCGACGAAGAGGGCCGCTTCCACCGGCCCGAGGACGTCACGTGGCTGCCGCCGGTCGTCCCCACCAAGATCCTGGGGTTCGCCCTCACCTACGCCGGCCACGCCGCGGAACTGGGTGTGCGCCGGCCCGATGACCTGGCCCTCTTCTTCAAGCCGCCCTCAGCGATGGTGGGCCACCGCCAGCCGGTGGTCTACCCGCGCGGCGTGGAGTACCTGCACTACGAGGCCGAGCTCGCCGTGGTGATCGGGCGGCGCTGCCGGCGCGTCCGGCCGCAGGAGGCGCGACACGTGATCAAAGGCTACACCGTCGCCAACGACGTGACCGCCCGCGACTTCATCCGCGACTTCTACCGCCCCCCGGTGAAGGCCAAGGGGTGGGATACTTTCCTGCCGCTGGGCCCCGCCCTCGTCGACGACCTCCCCGACCCCGGAGACCTCGTGCTGCGCGCCTACGTGAACGGCGAACTGCGGCAGGAGGGGACGACCCGCGACCTCCTCTACCCGGTGGAGCGGCTGGTGGCGTACGTCTCGGAGTTCATGACGCTGGAGGAGGACGACGTCATCCTGACCGGAACCCCCCGGGGGATCTCCCCCGTCCACCCGGGCGACGTTATGCGGATCGAGATCCCCGGCGTCGGGGTGCTGGAGAACCCGGTGGTGGGGGAAGAGGGGGACCTCCGGAGGGCCTGACCGGTGAAGACGGTGCCCGAGGTGCGTGCGGTTCGCCACTTCATCGACGGCGAATTCGTGGACGGGGCGTCAGGGCGGACCTTCGAGAGCCTGAACCCCGCCACCAATGCGCCCATCGCCGTCGTGGCGGAGGGGACCGCGGAGGATGTGGACCGCGCCGTCCGGGCCGCCCGGCAGGCGTTCGACGCAGGCCCATGGCCGCGCATGAGCGCGGCCGACCGCGCCCGCGCCCTCCGGCGCGTCGCCGACATCATCGACCGCCGGGTCGAGGAGATCTCCCTCGTCGAGTGCCTGGACACCGGCATCCCCTACACGCAGATACGGCAGGGACAGATCCCGCGGGCTGCGGAGAACTTCCGGTTCTTCGCCGAGATGGCGACCCGTGTGCCCCTGGAGGCCTTCCCCGCAGAGGGGGCGTTCGTCAACTACGTGCAGCGCGTCCCCGCGGGGGTGGCGGGGTTGATCACGCCGTGGAACACACCCTTCATGCTGGAGACCTGGAAGGTGGCGCCCTGCCTGGCCGCCGGGTGCACCTGCGTCCTCAAGCCCGCGGAGTGGGCGCCGCTGTCCGCGGCCTTGCTGGCGGAGATCATCCGCGAGGCCGACCTTCCGCCTGGGGTCTTCAACGTCGTGCAGGGTTTCGGGGAGACCGCCGGCGCTCCGCTGGTCGCTCATCCAATGGTGAACCTGATCTCCTTCACCGGCGAGACGGCCACCGGCCAGGAGATCATGCGCAACGGGGCGGCCACCCTCAAGCGGTATTCGATGGAGCTGGGGGGTAAGTCGCCGGTGTTGGTATTTCCCGATGCGGACCTGGAGCGGGCGCTGGACGCCACCATCTTCGGCCAGTACACGCTGAACGGCGAGCGCTGCACCGCCAACTCCCGCCTGCTGGTGGACCGCAGGATCCACGACGAGTTTGTGGGGCGGCTGGTGGAGCGCGTGGCCCGCCTGCGCGTCGGCGTCCCCCTGGACCCGGCGACGGAGGTGGGGCCGCTGATCCACCCCGACCACTGGCGGCGCGTGGTCGGGTACATCGCGCTGGGGCAGGAGGAGGGCGCGCACCTGGCGACCGGAGGGCGGCGCCCCGCCCACCTGCCCGTGGGCAACTACCTGGAACCCGCGGTCTTCACCGGTGCCACGGGCGCCATGCGCATCGCCCAGGAGGAGATCTTCGGGCCGGTCCTCGTGGTGATCCCCTTCGAGAGCGAGGAGGAGGCCGTCCGGGTGGCCAACGATGTCCGCTACGGGCTGGCCGCCTATCTGTGGACGGGCGACGTCGCCCGCGCCCACCGGGTGTCGCACGCCCTGGAGGCGGGGATGGTCTGGGTCAACTCCCAGAACGTGCGCGACCTGCGCACCCCCTTCGGCGGCATGAAGCACTCCGGGATCGGCCGCGAGGGCGGCCACTACTCCTTCGACTTCTACCAGGAGTACAAGACCATTCACGTCGCCCTGGGCACCCACCGCATCCCCAGGATGGGGACGGGCGAGAAATCCCGGGAGACCGACTTCAGGGCGCTGGATGGGTGATGATGGGGACACCGCGGGAGGGACGGGGGAATGCCGGCACGGACCGGAGCAGAGTACGTTGAAAGGCTGCGGGCGCGCCCTCCGGATCTGTGGATCGGGGGGCAGCGGGTCGAGGACCCCACCGCGCACGCCGCATTTCGCAACGTGATCCGCAGCCTCGCCGCCCTCTATGACATGCAGCACGAGCCCGGCCTGCGCCAGGAGATGACCTACGTCTCGCCCAGCAGCGGCCAGCGCGTGGGACTCTCCTTCCTCGTCCCGCGCTCGCGCGACGACCTGGTGCGGGTGAGGAGCATGATGAAGCGCTGGGCGGACTACTCCGGCGGCATGATGGGGCGCACCCCCGACTACCTGAACCGGGCGCTGATGGCCTTCGCCACCGCCGCCGACTACTGCGCCCATAACGACCCGCGCTTCGGGGAGAACATCCGCCGCTACTATGAGTACGTCCGCGAGCACGATCTGGTACTGACCCACACCCTGATCAACCCCCAGGCCAACCGCAGCGTGGGTCCGGGCGGGCAGGCCGACCCCACGCTGGCCGCCCGCGTCCTCCGCCAGACCGCCGAGGGCCTGGTCGTGCGCGGCGCGCGCATGCTGGCCACCCTGCCCGTCGCCGACGAGATCATGGTCTTTCCCTCGACGCTGCTCAAGGCCACCGAGGAGGATCGGCCCTACGCCTTCGCCTTCGCCCTCCCCACGGCGACCCCGGGACTGCGCTTTCTCTGCCGCGAGTCCTTCGACCAGGGCGGCACGCCCTTCGACCACCCTCTGGGCGCCCGCTTCGAGGAGATGGACGCCGTGGTCATCTTCGAAGATGTCCTGGTCCCCTGGGAGCGGGTCTTCCTCCTGGGAGATGTGGAGCGCTGCAACAAGGCCTTCGGTGCCACCAATGCGGTGGTGCACATGGCGCACCAGGTGGTCACCAAGAACGTGGCCAAGACCGAGTTCGTCCTGGGGGTGGCCTCCCTCGTCGTGGACGCCATCGCCATCGAATCCTTCCAGCACGTGCAGGCCAAGATCGCCGAGATCATCTACTACCTGGAGACGATGAAGGCGTTTCTGCGGGCCGCCGAGGCCGACGCCCAGGTGGACAAGTGGGGAATGATGACCCCCGCCTGGCCACCCCTGGACGCCGCGCGGAACATGTTCACCTGGATGTACCCGCGGATGATCGAGATCGTCCAGTTGCTGGGTGCCAGCGGCCTGATGGCCCGCCCCACCCGGGCGGATGTGGAGGGGCCGCTCGGTCAGGCCGTGGAGAAGTACTACCAGGCGGCGCGCCTCCCGGCGGTCGACCGGATCAAGCTCTTCCGCCTGGCCTGGGACCTGGCCCTCTCGGCGTTCGGCTCCCGGCAGGTGCTCTACGAGCGCTTCTTCTTCGGGGATCCCGTGCGGATGCAGATGGCAACCTTCGCCAACTACGACCGCACTCCCTACATGGAGCGGGTGCGGGCGTTCCTCGACCGTTCCCCCCTCCCGGACTCCGCGGCGGCGTTTTCTGAGGGAGCGCCGCCGGAGGAGACTTAGGTGGACGCCGCCGCAGGGCCCGACCCCGCGGCCTTTCGGCGCGTCATGGGCCGCTTCGCCACCGGGGTCACCGTGGTGGCGGTGGAGGTGGCGGAGGGGGTGCACGGCATGACGGCCAACGCGGTGACCTCCGTCTCCCTGCAGCCGCCCATGGTCCTGGTCTGCGTGGACCGGCGCGCCCGGATGCACCGCTACCTGGCGGTGGAAACGCCCTTCTCCATCAACATCCTGCGCCAGGAACAGGAGCCGCTGTCCCGATACTTCTCCGGCACCTGGCCGTATCCCACCCCGCCCGAGTTTCGCTTCCAGCGGTGGGGAGGTGGCCCGCTCCTCGTCGGCGCGCTGGCGGCCGTGGGCTGCCGCATGCACCGCCTCGTCCAGGCGGGCGACCACACCGTGGTGCTGGGACGGGTGACCGCCCTGCACGAGGGGGAGGTGGGGCAGCCGCTGGTCTTCTTCGGCGGCCGCTACCGCAGGCTGATGGAGGTGGATGCCTACGCCGGCGCGCCGGCCGACCGCTGGACACACGAGTCGGTGCGCATCCATTACGATGAGCCCTGAACAGGAGGTTCGGGTGGACATCCTCCGCGCCGCGCACCTGGAGTTCCGCGTCACCGACCTGGATCGAGCCGCGGAGTTCTATGTGGGCCTGCTGGGATTCGTGCAGACGGCGCGGGATGAAAGGCGGCTCTACCTGCGCGGCTACGAGGAATGGCTGCACCACAGCCTGGTGCTGCGTCAGGCTCCCTCCCCGGGTGTCGGCCACCTGGCCTTCCGGGTCGCCGCCCCCGCGGACCTGGAGGTTCTGGCCGCCCTGGCCCGGCGGGACGGCCTGGCACACCGGTGGGTGGAAGGGG
>FWWM01003918.1_pt1 | contig 35773 bp, 43 predicted proteins | sample 2228351 | NCBI WGS metagenome assembly FWWM01 (sample SAMEA103939774, study PRJEB20133) | metagenome
GGCCGTCCTGAGCCGCCTGGTGATCTTCCTCATTGGCCGGCCAGGGGAACAAGTGAAGAACTGAAGAAGTGAAGAACTGAAGACAGAGCGCGTATCTGTCTTCAGTTATGGGAGTTGCACCAGGCACCTATCACAGAACCGGCCCATAACCGCGTCAGGATGGGTGGAGCACCGCGATGGTGCCCTACCAAAGGGTATGACTACCCTCATCCCTCCCAGGCCGTCCTGAGCCGCCTGGTGATCTTCCTCATTGGCCGGCCAGGGGAACAAGTGAAGAACTGAAGAAGTGAAGAACTGAAGACAGAGCGCATATCTGTCTTCAGTTATGGGAGTTGCACCAGGTTGGCCATCATTACCCTGACCGGCCAGAGAGAAAGAAGGTAAATGATGATCCGTCTTCGTGTTTAAGCACTGAAGACGTGTTTCAAGAATATAAAACGCATATTTTAAAAAGGTTTTTTAAAAAAAGGGATAGCTATCTTCAGTTTATTACTGAAGATTCGTTATAAGGCTTTAGTTGTATACTTACATTAGGAAACTGAAGACGAAGTATGCATTTGTCTTCAGTTCTTCAGTTCTTCAGTTCTTCAGCTCTTCACTTCCTGTCTCGAACCTCCGAAGCGAAGTATGCATTTGTCTTCAGTTTCTGGATAGACGCCTAGTCATTAGTTTCTTCTGCCCAGGTACTTTCTACCACATCGTCTGCTAAACGATACCTTGTCGAATGTGACGTAGTGATTATTGTTAAAACTCCAGCCTGGACAAGTTTTGCGCAAATCGTTTCGATTTCGCTGCGTCCAAGCCATTTCAGTCTGGTTTTTATGTCTCTCGCTGTTGGAGACCTTAACCGTCGTATAACCGACAATATAGCATCTTCTGCTGATGCTTCTGTGGACGGCTCCCGTTCGCTCATGTGCTGGTATAACCTATGAATGGAAGACCGCCATCGTTCGCAGATTGCCTGTGCGCGCATCCAATGCGCTTCGCTTACCTCATCAGCGCCAGATACCGAGGCAAGCAGGATCGCCACTCGTAGTGCCTTGTCGTGCAATCGTGCGTACCAAGAATCGAGATCATCGAGGTCATTGTTCGCAATAATCTCGATTAAAGCATTGTTGTATGCATAATACCGCTCAACCACGTCAGGTGTCAATGATACCACCGTTGGCTTGGGAAATGCCACGTGAACATTCAGACCATCTACCCGTTGGTCAACATGGACATCGGGAATACCTAATGTCTGGTGCCATTCGTTTAACTGCCGTACCAGATCGGACGGTGGTCGTCGTTCGCCGAGCGGGAATCGCTCGTGTCGAAATGAGTGTTCCGGTGGGCAGGAGAACGCCCACCGCGGCCACAAGCCATTTGTCCACCCAGGAGCGCTTCTATGCATCGAACTTCGCAGGTCTGACGGCGTGAGTGCTGCAAGCAAGGACAAGTAAGGAAATTTTATTTCCTCCACGCCACGACCAACAGTCGCGTGTTGATACACGCTGTCGCACTCGTCAAACCGCCTCAGTAGACCGCTAAACTCTGCCATGACAGAGTTATTGCGCGTCATGGAACCAACTAACATCCCAAACTCATCAAACCACCAGCCGCGTTGTCCGGCGAATCCAATGATGCGTTTATGGTGTTCTTGTACGGTAGTGGGCAATTGCAGAAAGTTGTCAGGTGCGCGATATACCCTGTCTTGGATAAACCTTGCCGGTGTCATGGTGGTCGATGTTACCATCCAATCGAGACCGGCCCAGCGGAGTACGTCTATTCCAATTTCAGCAACAGTTGACTTCGCGTGCAGCCCGGATCGCGATACTAACGCAATGTACAACGGCGTATACCGTGGTTTTCCCAGGCATGTAACAACCCGTCTGGCCGCTACGACTGATAACAACCAGATTGCTACGCATTCATGGAAATCCTCCCATGATCGTGGCGACCATCGCCTGCTATAGGCGATGTACATGTCGAGCCACGTGTGGGCCGGGTCCGTCGTCACAGTTATGTCGCTACGCAGTGGCGGTATTTCTATGTCTGTTGGCGCAGGTGCCAGGTCTACCTGGTCGGAGGCGACGATAATGGCCAACTCGCGATACGTGCGCGCCATCCGGTCGAATGTCTGCCGCACTGCGTGCGTGCCATATGTGGCAGCCTCCTGCAACACGCGGATCGTGTCGGCCCATTGGCCACACCGATCCCAGTCGATGGTGCCGTTGCCATCGCCGTTCAGGAGCCGCTGGATGGTGTCCCTGATATAGATACTATCCATCGTGACCTCCTATGTTCGTTCGGGGACGGATAACGATGCCCTTACCGTGTCCGATTGCCCGCAGTGCGCGTTCGATTTCGTCCAACAGGTGCGGTTGGCGAATATACAACGTCAGTAGTTGCAACGTACTTTCTGCCGTGTCGAGGATTGCAGCGAGGTTTTCCATATCTTCAATCTCCCGTCGCTGATGTTTCGTTGTACCCACGGTGCCATCCCTTTGCTGTTCCCGCAATGCGTCCGGCAACATACGCCCGACGATCAAGTTCGTGCAGCACGTGTCGTATCCAGTACGCACCGACAACGGCACTGCCACAGATGCCCGCAATCATCCAGTAGCCAATCACGGCGTCTGGGTAGCGTCGCCACGCCCAGGCACTAAACCCACATCCGAGCGTGGCGGTGCCGACCAGGTATGCCACGGGACGTGGTAAGCGGTAGGGCTGGTTCCACAGCACGACGTGCTCAAGGAGCAACATACCGGCAGTACCGAGGCCGATACGTAGGGCCTCATTGAAGTTGGTCACAAAATCGCGGTCGGTCGGTATACTGGAAGCGGATCGGGTCGGACTGGTCATACAGTTACTCCTGTGTGATATGCCACCATGAAGTGTTGTCCTCTTTGGCAGCGAGGAGCGTATGGCGGCTATTCATGTCTTCTCTCAGGGACGGCAGGAGCAACGGCCAGACCGACACGATCCGCGTCTGTCTGACCTGCTGCCGTTATGGTTGACGGATCGCCGCGCCGATGGTCGGCGCCCGCGAGGTGTTCGTAACTATGAGGAGGTGTTTCGGCGATTTCTCGTATTTGTCGGTGATATACCGGTATCTGGGATCACCACCCAGGTGGTACAGATGTACAAGCGGCACCTGATGACACATGTTGCAAACGGGACGGCTCGTCACGCCCTTACTGTGATTCGCATGTTTTGCGCCTGGGCGGTCGATCAGGGGTATCTCGCGTACAACCCTGCACTGTCGGTGGCCCATCCGAAAGTGTTTCCCCCTGATCCCGACCCATTACCACGTGATGCCATCTATGCCTTACTGCGAGCGCTGGACACCCCACCAGCGCGGCATCGCCAGGTATGGCAACGCAATCGTCGGGCCATTTGCCTGATGCTGTATGCCGGATTACGATTAGCCGAAGTAGCCGGATTAGAAGCACGCGACATCGATTTAGACCGACGCACGGTGATAGTGCGTCGGGAAGTTGCGAAAGGCGGTCGTCCGCGAGTGGTGCCGATTTGCGATGAATTAGCGGTAGAACTGGAACCCATTCGCGACTACCAACCATCGTGGGCAGTAGTTTCCCCCCATCTCCACCAGTTGTTAAGGTGCTGCTTAATAAGCCTTGACAACAAGTCTTCCTCTGGTGCGTAGGGGACACACAGAGCAGAGGAAGACAAAGCCTTGCCCTGTTAGTTAACCGTCAGGGCAAGGCTTACTTTTTTTAGTTCTTTAGCTTCGGGTACATACTCCAATAAGTCTGCAACATCGCAATTAAAGGTCTGACACAGACGTTCAAGAGTCTCAAAGTCGACTCTTGTTGTCCTCTCGTTCCATAGTGCATTAGCCCCACCAGCAGACATTCTGACCGCAAACATAAAATCTGTGGCGGTCTTAATGCCATGTTCCATCGCCTTTTCGCGAATCTTCCACCGGATCGGCATAGTACCTCCTATACAATCCATCCCTGCCCTAAAAGTATAGCATCAACCGAATACACTTGCAAGTATTGCGTTATAGTACGTTGTGTGATATAATTATATCTAGTTAGGAGCAACTAGTTAAGTGTAGGTACGACATGGAACGCGAAAACACAACCACCATCACAATTGAAGGCGTGTACGAGGGGTACGTGATCACGGTCACGTTTCACGGTCGGGTCGAGCAGGTGCCGGCGGCGGTGCAGCGCTTGCAGGCGATGGGGGTGCAGCCAGTGCCTGCGGCGACGGTTAGCAAGGGAGAGACGGACGCATCGGCAGAGCGGTCAGATCGTGCAGATCTCCCGTCGCCCAGTTTTACGCCTGACGGGGTGCCGTGCTGCCCCATCCACCAGCGCGAAATGAGACAGGGGCGATGGGGCTGGTATTGCCCGGCCAAGGATGGCGATGCATTTTGTTCGTTTACCTGGAAACCCAAGAAAGCGAAGAAAGGAGAGACTGCATGAAGCTCGTATCGGTTGCTGCATTACAGGCAGACATTGACCGTGCAGTCAATGATGTCGCAGGGGCGTATACCCCTGCGCTCATTACTGATGCTTTGAACCTCTTGCGAACCGCACGGATCGCTTACGAGCGAGGCGTTCTTGCGTGCAACGATACCGTGGTGGTGCGCGAGTCTCGTTGCACGCAGTGCCCGTCCGATTCTGGCCACTGTGTGCATACGGTCGTGTACCAGATCGTGGTGCGCGCATTGTATTACGAAGCGGAACGGCTTGTCAACGAATTGTTTGCATCGTAGGGGGGGAGTATGGCCGCGTACACATTGACGATTACCTGGTGCAATACCCGATACACCTACACGCTGGTCAAGCAACGTCGTGCCTGGTGGATTACCGGCACCGACATCATCGATCACCGGAGCGGCGATACAGCATCGTCACTGTTGACCAAACTGCTGGTGCGTGCGATGCGATCTATCGGAGCAACAACCGAACCGGTCACGATCCGTATCCAGGGTATGCCGGGGCCTGTGGTGGGCGTGCTGACCTATCGCGATGATGGTGGTACGTGTATGGTTGAGCAGGCAGTGCGCGTGTCAGCGTCCGCGACCGGCCTGCTGACCATACCATCAGGAAGTCGCCACGATGTTGCTGCAACGTTTATGAACGCGCTTTGCACACAGGAGAACGGACATGCGTGAATGTTATACCTTGATTGCTAGTTGACGTCCATCAGTCGTTCCGGCATGATTGTCGTTGTTCGCTCACCATCACACCGGAGGACACGTATGCCTCTTCCACAATCTGATGCGCACCAGTTTACTTTTAGCGGTCACGAAACGTTCACCCTGCGCAGTAACTGGCTCAAAAAGGCTTTTGACTTGCTATGCAGCCACGAAGATCTCTTCAGTCGCGAGGATGCATTTATCTTGCTCGGCGTTGGCAAGAACATGGCGCAGTCGATACGATTTTGGGGACAGGCAACTGGTCTGTTTGAGCGAACCGAACAGGGCACGTTTCGCGCCACACCTCTCGGCAATGCGCTACTCGCCGATAGCGGATGGGATCCCTTCCTGGTCACCCCTACCGGACGATGGTTGATTCACTATCAACTGGTAGCTACCGACAGTTCGCCATTTACCTGGCACTATACCTTCAACATGCTGAAACGGGGATCGTTCACGATAACGCTTCTGGCTGACGCAATAGCCGATTTTGTTGCGCAACGCAGTCAGAAAAAGGTTTCCGCAGTGACCCTCAAACGCGACATCGATTGCATGGTGCGTTGTTATCTCAGACCGGGCGCCGGTCAATCACAGCAATCATTAGAAGAGACGCTCTATTGCCCGCTTCAAGAACTAAACCTTATTCAGTTTTTGCCCGATCAGGCCAGCTACCAACTGACGAGCGGATCACAACCCGATCTGCCGGACGAGCTTGTTGTGCTGGCTGCGCAAGCGCAGGCACATGCGTTAGGAAGAGCAACGCTCGCTTTCAATGAGCTAGCATACGGAGAACGTTCGCCAGGCCGTATCTTCCGTCTAGACGAAGATAATTTGCTAAGTCGACTATTTCGATTTGAAGAGATTACCGAAGGACGAGCATCTTTCAGCGATAGCGGCGGAATTCGTCAAATCATCTGGCGCACTCCTGAACCAATCGACACGCACACTCTGCTGACGGCTGCTTTTGCGCGAGAACAGGCCTATGTTTGACATCATATCCATTGCGCCGCGTTATACGCGCTCGGTGCATATCAAATACGATTTTCACGATCTTCGCACCTATCCGAAAGGATACCTGATCACACCGCTGGTAAAGCAAACGCTGGATCGGATATTGCGAGGTTTACACCCAACGAGCCGCGATCGCGCCTTCTCGATCATTGGGCCGTTTGGCGCTGGAAAATCAGCGTTCGGGTTATTTCTTGCCCACTTCTTAGAGCGCAATCCGCAGCGCCGCGAACAAATGATCCATAGTCTCCAGGCAGACTCAGCGGATATCAATCTAACCGCGCCAACATTACTGGCAGTGCTGATACCCGGAAACAATGGATCGCTCCGCCACGCTATTGTTCTAGGACTGCTCGATGCGCTTGGCCGTTCGCGAATCACAAGCCACGACATCAAGCAGCTCCGGCAACGTCTCAACAACTACGCTAACGATCCTGATCTCGACCCGGTAACGGTGGCGAACCTGGTGGTTGAGACAGCCCAATTGCTGCGCGTAGCAGGAACATTTGCTGGCATTATCGTGATTATCGACGAATTGGGTCAATATCTGGATTATGCTGCGCGCCATGATGAAGAGCGAGACTTGTTTGTCTTGCAAACACTGGCGGAAATGGCGGCGCGCAGCGCGGAAACTCCGGTTGTTATCGTTACCATTCTGCATCAGGCCTTCGAGCATTACACTATCAATGCCAGCAACCGTCGTCGGCTTGAATGGGCTAAAGTGCAGGGGCGCTACATCGACCTGGCATTCCAGGAGCCACTGAGCCAGATGATCCGGATGGTTGCGTCAGCGATGCGCTCTGACCGCGACCGTATGCGTGAACAGCGCGATGCCTGGGCAAGTCAGATCGCTCCTGTGACTGAAGAACTTGGGCTACGACCCAGCGAAATCGGTTACGGTGAATGGCATCAGATTGTGGCGGATACCTTTCCCTTGCATCCAATGACGTTGCTTGCCCTTCCCGGCATGATGCGTCAATTGGCTCAGAATGAGCGCACACTGTTCGCATTCCTCGCCTCTGATGAACCATGGGGATTGCGCGATCTGACGCGACAGGCCGGGGCTGGCACAAAGCGCATCCCAATCTACCGACTCACGCATCTGTTTGCTTATATTGAAGCAAACCTGGGCGCAAGTTTATTTACGCGTGCGCGCGGACAGCGCTGGGCAGAACTGGTAGAAGCGCGAGCAGATCTCTCAACCGCCGACCGGTATCTGCTTGATACTCTGACGGTGATTGGAGTGCTGAATGCGCTCGAACGAGCTGCTGGTCTGCGCGCCTGTCAGCCACAGATCGCTTTCGCGCTTACCGATCAGCCGGATGATGCTCAGATCGCCGCAGCGCTTCATGCCTTGCAGGAACGCAAGCATATTGTGTACCGGCGTTATCGCGATAGTTTTGTGCTCTGGGAAGGCAGTGATCTCAACCTAGAAGAACTGACGGTGACAACACGACGCGCTCTGGGAGAGCGATTGTCAGTATGCCAGTTGTTAAACCAGTATGCTGACACGACACCGCGTGTTGCCCATCGTCACAGCTACCAGTCTGGAGCAACGCGAGTTTTTGCCATACGTTATATCGATCTCGCGGAATGCCGCAAATCGCCTGCGTGTTCACCGGAACATGATGGCGAGATACTGCATATTGTGCCTGCCAACGACGATGAGCTAACTGAGGCTGAACAATGGGCTACGGATCCGGCTCGTGTTGATGAAACAGCGAGAGTTGTCGTCGTGCCGCGGCGCGCGCGCGAGCTGCGCGAAGTAGCGCTTGATGTCGCTGCGTTGCGAACGCTGGCAAATGAGAGGGAAGAATTAGAACACGATCGGGTCGCGCGACGTGAAGTGGCGAGTCGACTGATCGAGGCAGAACAGGCGCTACGCCAGGCGCTCCATGAAGCTTACGGCACGCAGAGCCACTGGTTCTACCGTGGACAGCCAGTGACACTTGTTAATGCGCGCCAGTTCGACGAACTACTTTCGACTGCGGCAGACATTACCTATCGGCTAACGCCGCGGATCTGGAATGAATTGATTGTGCGCGACTCGATTTCTTCAGCAGCGGCAAAAGCGCGACGCAATCTGGTTGAAGGATTGCTGACGCGCGCCGATCAAGAATTGCTCGGAATGAGCGGCTATCCGCCAGAGCGCGCCATCTTCGCCAGCATCTTTCAGCTCGGCAAATTGCATCGACTGACTGAGACCGGCGCATGGGAAATCGGACCGCCGCCCGCCGATGACCCGTTGCGGATTCGACCGGTCTGGGACGCAATGGAAGCGAAACTACTGAGCGCTGGCAACGATCCTTTGCCGCTGAACGAGTTGTATGCTTCCTTGCGACAACCACCCTACGGTGTCAAGGCTGGCGTCATGCCAATCTTGCTAGTAGCATTTTATGTTGCGCGAGCTGGCGAGATCGCCTTCTATGAGCATCAGAACTTTGTGCCGATTCCTGATCTGGCTATGTTTGAGCGTCTTTTAGCGCGGCCAGATTACTTTGCCGCGCGCCTGTATCATGCAACGGGAGCGCGTCACATCGTGTACCGGCAACTCGCTATGATCCTGGCCCCTCAAGCGCTCCAGCAACCAGTCCAGCCTGCACTAATGGCAGTCGCTCTCCCGTTACTGCGTCTCTACCGACGCTTGCCTCCATACAGCAAACAAACCCGACAGATCAGTCAAACCGCGCAAGCAGTGCGCCAGGCGCTGACTGACGCGCGAGCGCCCGATGAATTGCTGTTTGAATTACTGCCGCGCGCCTGTGGGCAGACTCCCTGGCAGCCAGACGATCCAATCGATCAGAACCGTATTGACGCTTTCGTTCAACAATTACGCAGCAGTCTGCAAGAGTTGCAAACCGCGTTTCCGAGTCTGCGCCAAAGCATCGTCAACCATGTGATGTCAGGTTTCGGATTGCAAGGATCGCCTGCGCAGGCGCATGCTACCCTGCTCCATCGCTATCAGCAGATTGCATCGCTAACGAATGACACACTGCTTCATGCGTTGGGCGCGCGGCTGGAAACTGCTTCATCTGATGATGATTCGTGGGCAATGAGTATTGCTGCGCTCGTTGTCAAACGACCGCCAGAACAGTGGAACGATAGTGACATACCAGTGTTCAACGCTGCCATAGCAGAGCTTGCCCATCGCTTTCAGGCAGTGGAAGCGCTAGCGCTGTCAACAGGTCATTACTCAGCCGACGAACATCTGCTACGGATCGCTATCACCAATGGCAAGGGTGAACTTAGTCGCATTATCCATGTATCGAATGATGCGACAATCCAACGATTGCGCAGAGAGCTACACGACGTATTGCAGCGTTACCAGAATGTGAGCATGGAACAGCGCATCAGTTCACTGGCAAGCATTCTTGAGAGTCTCCTGACCGGTGAGCAGCCTTGAAGCTGAGGAGTTGCCTATGCAGATGGATACTGATATTATCAGTGAGTGGGCAGCGCGTCCCGGTCGTCACATCGTGAATCTTAGCGGCGGCAAGGACAGCACGGCTCTCGCCATTTTTCTTCACGACAAAATACCGCAGATCGAATATGTCTTTTGCGATACCCACAAAGAGTTGCCAGAAACCTACGAGTATCTGGATCGGTTAGAGGCATTTCTTCAGCGGCCAATCACGCGTCTCAATCCACAGCGTGGCTTTGATCACTGGCTCGACATGTACGGCGGGATGCTCCCTTCTGCTCAGGTGCGCTGGTGTACGCGCAAATTAAAGATTGAACCATTTGAAGCCTTCATTGGCGACGATCTGGTCTGGAGCTATATCGGCATAAGAGCGGATGAGGGGCGAAGTGGCTATATCTCGACCAAGCCTAATGTGCGTCCCGTCTACCCGTTCAAAGAGTTGGGAATGACGCTGGCCGACATCGAGCGCATTCTGGAAACGAGCGGGTTGGGCCTGCCCGCATACTATGCCTGGCGTCAGCGTAGCGGATGCTTCTTCTGTTTTTTCCAGCGCTCCGGTGAGTGGGTTGGCCTAAAAGAACATCATCCTGATCTGTTTGAGCAGGCGAAAGCGTATGAGACAGAGCGTGGCGGCGAACATTTCTACTGGCGTCAACGTGAAAGCCTGGCCGAACTCGAACGTCCGGAACGTGTGGCGCAGATCAAACGCGAGCACGCCATCCGTCTCGAGATAGAGCGAAAAAAACGTCCGAATCGTCCTCTGATCGAATTGGTGGGCGCAGCGCTAGACGCAGAAGATGACGAAACCGGCTGTGACATTTGCCATCTGTGAGGTGATGGCATGCAAACTGTACAGAACCCTTTTGTCGCTTATCTGAATCGATATACTACCGCTTCTCCTGATCACACGGATGGACGTCAACTAGCAATCAAGGTATGGTTGGGTACAGGACGTGTTGGGAGCTTATCTCGCCCACAGGCCGGCCAGATCGCCGAGTGTTGGCCACTTGATGCGTGCGATCACCGGCGGCTGTCCATGGTCGTTCAGCATTTGATGGCGCGGCAGTGTTTCGTGCTGCTCTCCAATGCATCAACACCGTTGACGCATCAGTTGTACGCTGACACCTGCCGAATCGATGTTGTCCAGGCCAGGCGGGCTATCAATTGCCATGGTTCGCGTCGTGGGCCGGTTGCAGAATTGATCATATCACCGCTATAATACGAATGAGGCAAGCATATGCTTGCCTTTTTGTCATATGAATCTTGATCTGACGACCATTCTTGTAAGCCTCGTATCCGCATTGCTCGGCAGTGGCGGCGTTGCGGCGTATGTTCGAGCCGTGCATCAATCACGAATCGAGCTCTTGCAGCTCTCCCTTGAACGAATCGGGAAACTCGAATCGAGTATCACAGACCTCGATGCTCGCAACGACGCGTTGATACAACAGAACGCAGAGCTTCGGGGAAGAATCGCCGTTTTACAGCGCGAGAACGACGAATTAACAAAACGGATGGAATATCAGCGTCGTCTCATAGACGAACTCCAACAAAAAGTTGCCGTGCTCACGGCATTTGAACGGGAAAACGCTGATTTGCGGCAAAAACTCCAGATTGAAATGTCAAAGCGAGAGTTTTTAGAGCGCGAAATATTGATCTTACGGCAAGAAGTACAGAAATTACAATCATCAGGAGAGTAACATGTCCGATACTATCATTATGCAGGCACTGGCAGCCACCACGATTGTCAAAGTCGTTGTCGATATGATCCGGCACGCACATCCTATCCCTGGATTACTCGTTCCATTACTTGCACTTGGTATTGGCATTGTGACCGCGTTGCTCTTGGTGATCGCAGACGGGCATGCGATCACGCTGGCACTTGGCGCTCAGTCCGTTTTGGCCGGTGTTTTGGCTGCCGGGAGCGCCGTTGGCGTGACCGAGTTACAGAAGCGGGTGTCTTGATGTGGGCGATTGCGCACTGGCCAGATAGTCATACGTTTGCTGATGCCATCCCATCGGCGCCATGGGTGCAGGGTATCGTCATCCACCACACCTACCGTCCGCTGCCCTCCCAATGGCGGGGACACGTCACCATGGAAGGGTTACGGCAGTTTTATGCCAGGAAAGGCTGGCAGGCAGGCCCTCATTTGTTTCTTGTTCATGGATCACCGAATCCAGCACATGATGGTATCTGGCAATTAACATCGTTGGCCACGCCGGGTATTCACGCTGGCCCGTGTAATGCCACGACGTGGGGCATTGAAGTGGTCGGTGATTTTAATGCAGCGCCCATGCCAGCGGCGACCGGCGAGCTGCTCATTCAGGTTGTTACAGCGTTAGCTCGGGTTCGAGGCTTGGCTATCACGCCACATACGGTGCGCGGCCATCGTGATTGCATGCCGGAGCGCACCTGTCCAGGCTCGTTTGTTGATCTGGATGAGCTACGGCAGCGAGTGACAGCAGCGCTGGCAGCGACTGATGCGGTTACTGCGACAAGTTCCATCCTCGCGCTCCCCCGGTGTCCAATACACCGTGTCCTCCAGGCGCTCCGACGGCATCCATCACCGCACTACACCGATGCCGATTGTGCGCTGGTGATCGTACCGACGTACTATGCTGTGGCGACCGAGGTTGGGGTAGACCCGTTGATCGCCATCGCCCAGTGCATGCATGAGACGGGGTGGTTATCAAACTGGTGGTCTGCCCGGCCACGACGCAACCCGGCCGGTATTGGGGTAACCGGTGTGTATCGGATGACGGAACCACCCGATCCAACAGGATGGGCCTATCACGCCGAACGCCGGCGATGGGAGGCGGGCGTATCGTTCCCGTCGTGGCAAGAGAGTATTCGTGCCCATGTCGGGCGATTACTGGCGTATGCGACCCAGCCGTCTGACCGAACAGCGGTGCAGCAGGCGCTGATTCGTGACGCCCTGCGGTATCGTCCGTTACCGCGTGCCTACCATGGCGCAGCCCCACGATTATGCGATCTTGATGGTCTGTGGGCAGTCCCTGGCGTTGGTTATGGGCAACGGATTGCCGCGATAGCCAATCAGATCATCACCGCATGATTCGCACATGATGATTCGCGGGAGGATGTGTGGCACGGAAAGTCGCGCAAACGGCAGCACAGAGTACGGTGATTGATCACCGCATCCAGTCGCTTATTTTACAAGGATTGACGCCTCGTGAGATTACTGACCGGTTGCGATCTGACGGGCTGGTGCTGTCCGTGCGGGCGGTGCAGTTGCGGTTGCAACGGCTTGCTGCGCGTGTGCGTGCGGATCGTGCAACCAAGATCGAACAGGAAGAGCAATTACTGACGTGGATCATCGAGCAAGCCATGCAAGTATGGCAAGCCCAGCCTGGTGGACGGTCGTGGGCAGCGTTGAACGTGATGATCAAAGCCAGTGAAAGCCGGCGGCGATTGCTTGGCCTGGATGCGCCGGCACGCAATAAGCACCTGGTCATGGACGGCGACCCGATCACGATCATTGAGGTGACTCCCCATGAGCATCTGGCAACGTCACGGCTCCAGGCTGACGGTGCATTTGCACCGGGGTCAGATGCAGGCATGGCAGAGTGATCGCCGGATCGTGCTTGTGCTGGCCGGCACGCAAGGCGGCAAGACAGTGTTTGGCCCGCTCTGGCTCTACCGTGAGATGCAACGACGAGGGCCGGGAGATTACATGGTGGTGACGCCGACATACCCGTTACTCGAACTCAAAGCGCTACCGGAGTTTCGGCGGCTCTTTGAGGACGCGCTGCGGCTTGGCAGCTATAAAGCCTCGCCTTCGCGTCAATTTGTTGTCTCTGACGATGGCGCACGGCGTCTGTTTGGTAGGGTGCCGGATCAACCGACGCGCGTGGTGTTTGGCTATGCCGGCGAACCGGAGTCGTTGGAGAGTGCGACTGTTAAAGGGGTGTGGATCGACGAAGCTGGTCAGCGTCGGTTCAAGCAGGCGTCGTGGGAGGCTATCCTTCGCCGTGCGGCGATCTACCAGGCGCGGATACTCATAACGACGACCCCCTACACACTGTCGTGGCTCAAAACGGACGTGTATGATCGGTGGGTTCAAGGTGACCCCAATATCGGTGTGGTTCGGTTCGCGAGTATTGATAATCCGACGTTTCCACGCGAGGAGTATGAACGAGCAAGAGCTGTCTTACCAAGGTGGAAGTTCGACATGTTTTATCGGGCCGAATGGTCACGTCCGGCAGGGTTGATCTACGATTGCGTCGGTGAGGCTCATTACGTGCGACCGTTTCCCATTCCGTCATCGTGGACACGGTACGTGGGCATAGACTTCGGCGGCGTCAACATGGCAGCCGTGTATCTGGCCGTAGACCCCGACAGTCAGTGTGCCTATGTGTATCGAACCTACCTCCACCGCGGGTATCGCACGATCCAGCAACACGTGCGTGCAATCACTGCCGGTGAGCCTGCCCAGCTCATTGCCGTTGGTGGTGCCGAATCAGAGCAGCAGTGGCGCAATGAGATGGCAACATATGGCTTGCCGGTGAAAACGCCACCGGTGCGTGATGTTGAGGTAGGCATTCAGCGGGTATATCAGCGTTTCAGTCAGTACCGCCTGCTACTGTTTGATCATCTGGATGATCTTGAGCGCGAGCTGGTACAGTACTCGCGTGTCATCGATGCAACCGGCGAGCCGACAGAGGCGATTGAGGATAAACACGCCTACCATCTGCTTGACGCCTTGCGCTACGTCGTTGCGTATCTTGACCATCCCCGCCCGGTACGTGAGCGTCCGACCGTGTCGTACAGGAGTTTTGCATGATGTTCCGCGAGCAGTTGTCTCAGTTACCGCTATCTCCCGTTGCGGATCACGCACAACGGTTTTTCACCGGCGATCACTGGCAGGATGGCCGGCAATGGATTGGCCCGCGACCGTCGCCGGACGACGCTGGTGCGACGGATGCCTGGGCCGAGATCAAGCGCACCTTTGTCAGCCGGAACGTGGTGCGCGAAGTCGTTGAGCGATTGGTCGGTGCGGTCACGAGCCGCGTGCAGTGGCGCGTGACGACCGATCAACCATCACGTGCCACCGATGCAGCGATGCGCGAGATGGAGCAGGGATTGCTCGATTGGTGGGAGCGGCACAACATGGATGTTGTCGTCCTGCATGTCGTGGCCAGGCTAGCCTTAATGCAGCGGGTGCCGGTACGTCTTGTGGTCGTCCAGGATGATCGTCCCGTAATGGATCGGATTATGGTTGACTTGCCCGCTCCCACCGTTGCCGGCATCATTCACGACGACCGTAAGCAACCGATGAGTGTGTACGAGCCGGATGATACGTATAGCGAGGTGAGTCAGGTGCTAACTGATGGCACGACGAGTTTTACCGTGCGCACCCGGCAGAGGGAGACGGAACGAGTTGATACGGCTATCCTCGATTTGCGGGGACGGTTATTGCTCTACGACGCTACGGTGGTAACGCCATACGTTACCGAGTCGGTGCTTGCCATGCAGCGCGTGCTCAATCTTGCCTACACCATGCTGGCCAGGAACGTGATCATGGGTGGCTTTCTGGAGCGCGTGCTGCTCAATGCGCAACTACCAGGCCGATGGGTGACGAACCCTGATGGCGGCCGACGGTTCGTGCCCGAACCACTCCGCTTTGGTGCTGGCGCGGTGGTGGCGCTGCAAGGCGCGGAAATCCGCGACGATACCAACACCCTGACCGGCTATGCAAACCCGTCAATCCTGTACCGCGACCCAGTGCCGGTAGACACGTTTCGCGATACAATCGCACTAGCCTATCGTGGCATCCTCGAAGAAACTGGCCAGCTTCACGCCTTGCTGTCGGGCGACGCGGTTGCCAGTGGCGTTGCCCGGCAGCAGGCCACAGCCGATTTCCTCAGCCGGTGTACGATCTACGCACGAGCGCTTGAGAGGCTAATTATCTGGCTGCTAGAAACGGTGTGGTGGCTTGCATGTGCGCTTGACGGTCGGTCGGCGGTACCGTACCGCGATCTGCGAGTCGCTGCAACGGTAACGCCGACGGTCGGCGTTACCGATCAGGATATTGCCGCGCTGGTGCGAATTGTTGATGCCGGCCTGATGAGTCGCGAGACGGCCCTGGCCAGACTTGGCATTGCTGACACCGATGCCGAACTGCAACGCATCGCCATGGAGCGCGATGCGCAGGCAACGCTGCCGGATCGCGTACTTGCCGCGTTTAACGCAGGACGTGTATGACCGATCCATCCCTGTCACGCCTGGATCGCATTGTTGCCCAGTTCCGACAGGCCATCATGGATCGCGATGACCAGGCGATCCGACGCCTGATGCTGGCGTATGCTGACGTGCATCGGGCAATGGTTGATGCACTCCGTCGGGCCCACGCCGATCAGGATGCATTTGCCAAGCTACGTCGCCGGCGCCTGCAATCGCTCATCACACAATTGCAGGCGATCTGGCAACCGTATGCAACGCTGGCAGCAGACATCATTACCGACCTGCAACAGCAAGGGTATCTGGCCGGGGCCCAGTATGCGCAGCAGACGCTTGATCTCATCGCTGCCGATGCTGCCGGCGTGCAGGTGCAGGCGCGGTTGGATACGCTCAACGAGCAGGCGATCATAAGTGCTGTGGGCGCGTTGCAGGAGGGCAGTCCGGTACGGGACATCTTGCGCACGCTTGGTAATGAGGTGGCTGAGCGCGTTGCGGCGTTGATCGTCGAATCGGTGACAACCGGAGCATCACCACGAGACACCGGACGGCGCATCCAACAGGTTGCCGGTATTGGCTTACATCGCGCTACGACCATTGCCCGTACCGAACACATGCGGGCAATGCGGGCCGGCACACTGGATCGGTATCAGGCAAGTGGGATCGTGCGTGCCTGGCAATGGCGGGCATCGCCATCTCGTCGGACGTGTATTGTCTGTCTGGCGATGGATGGCACCGAATACCCTCTCCAGACCCCATTCCCAACCCATCCCAATTGCCGGTGTACTATGATCCCGATTGTTCATCGCCCGCCACAGCGACAAACCGGCAACGATTGGTTGCGACAGCAAGACCGTGCGACACAGGATGCCATCTTAGGGCCGACGCTTGCACGGGCGTGGCGAGACGGCACGCTGGAGATCCGTGATGTGGTGGAGCTACGCACCGATCCGACGTGGGGGGCGATTGCACGGCAGAGGTCGATCCGGGAGATCGAACGACTACGCGACATGCGGTATGAACGCGCAGAACAGACGCGCAGGGCGTTGATCCGCGATGCATCGCAGATTCAGCAACGCATCTCTGAGATCAGCAATCGGATCAAAGTGCTTCTGGCCGAGGTGGACGACCTGGAGTCTCGACCCCAACGCACCGAGAGGCAAAAACGACGGCTGTATCGTTTGATGGAAGAGGTGGATGCGTTAATTTATGAGCGAGCAAGGTTGCAACAGCAAGTACGCGAATTGCCGTTGCGGGTGCTTCGTGCTGAGAGTGCGTCGCTCTCAGTGACTGCACCCAATGGCACGTCGCCGTCGGTAGAGCAAGGGATTGATCTCTTCCGCCGTCTTGCACCGCGCTTACCCGCATCGACCGTGGGGGTTGTTGTCGATGACACGTGCCAGCGTGAGTTTTACAGCATGTCACGCGATGAAGTCGTGCTGCATCCATCGTCGCCGCCGCGAACCGTGATCCACGAATTGGGCCACTGGTGGGAAACGCATGATCCGCGTATCCACGATGCATGTGTTGCGTTTTTGCTGCGCCGAACGCGGGGAGAACGACCAGTTGCATTACGCGATCTGTTTCCTCAGTCCAGGTATCGTGACGATGAGGTTGCCTTGCCGGACAAGTTCCTGCACCCGTATGTTGGCAAGGTGTATCCGGGCTATTACGCAACAGAAGTACTGTCGATGGGCCTTGAGATGATGGCCACCGATCCGCTGCGTCTTGCCGACGAAGACCCGGAGTGGTTTGTTCTGATTGCCAGTATCATTGATCCTTTGGAAGGAGAAAGCTGATGCAGGTGTGGGTGGATGACTACGAATTCGTGATCGATGAGACCAATCTATGTCTACCGGCGACGCGCCGTCCTGACGACCCGCTGCCGTATCGCATTGCGCATCGTATTACGACGTTACTTGATCGGCTACGCCCAAACTGGCTTGAGCTGTACGGGGCAACGGTGATGGTGCAGAAGGCACTGGTAGCTGAGTATGGAGATCGAGTGCGGTTTGCGCATGATCGGCGTGGCGTAACAGGTGATAGTGATGGTATCTATTGACAAGCGCATACCGGGTGTCTATACTACCGTCAGGAGAACGTATGAGCGATGAGATCGAGCAAGGATTACAACGCTTGATTGAGGAGCACGGCGGCGATGCGGCGGCTGCTGCTGCCGTGTTGTATCGCGACAACTACAAGTTGCGCGAGAAGCTGCGTGCGCTGCGACAACAGTACCCGGAAGGTACGGTACCGGTTGCAGCGGAGGACGCCGACCTCTTGGGGCGCTACCGGACGTTAGGAACGCCTGACGCGATTAGCGATCTCCAGCGTGAGTATCAAACGCTCCGCACGCAGTACGACCAGATGCAGCGCGCACTGCTCATCCGCAAGGCGGCAGAGCAGCACGGCTGGCGAGCATCGGTGCTGGAAAAAGTGCTTGGCAACGTCACCGTCAAGGATGGGGAGACGATTACCGTTGTTGATGGAGATCGCGCTGTGCCGATTGACGAGTATGTCACGACAAGGTTGGCCGAGTTTGTGCCCGTTTTGCGTGGCACATCATTTCCACAGCAGCAGATCGCGAAACCGACCGTTGATCCTATTGAGCAATTCATTATGACGATCAACGAGCGCAGACGTCAACGGCCTAACCCGCTCGCCAGGGAGTGAGCGATAACAGACACAACGAGATGATCGTGATCAGGGATCGCGATGACACCACGTCATCGCGATTATTGTTATGGAGGGATACATGATCGCACTCACGCGCGTGCGGCCATACGCTGATGAAACGAGTTTAGAGCGGGCTGGTGGCCATCAGATTGATTGGTCAACCGTGACGACGACTCGTGACGGAAAGAAATTTTTACCGGCTGGAAAGGTGGTCAGCCGCAAAGGATCGGACAACCGGCTCACGCCAGCCGGACGCACCATGACGATTACCAATATCACGGTCACCGCTGGCACGCTGGCGACGTTGACTGTTGCCGATCACGGGCTGGTGGTTGGTGAACGTATTGTTGTTGCAGGGACATCACAGGTAGCGCTCAATCAGGAGCACGTTGTTGTAAGCGTGCTCAATGCGAACCAAATTACCATCGTCATCGTCAATGGTACCAATGGCTCGTTCGATGGTTCGTTTGTGTTGTGGCGTCCTGCAATTGGCTTGCTTGAAACGGATGCTTCCGAGGGTGAGGCAATTGCGACACATGGTGGCTATAGTGTGCTGGTCGGCGGTGTGGTATACGAGAATCTCCTGCCCGATCAGTACGCCGGTCAGATCAACGATCTCTGGAAACACGAACTGGCCAGGTCTGGATGTACGTTTAAGTTTGTGCCATATCGCGATAACCGAGGTGCCTGATGGAAATCTTTTTTACCGAAGCGCTCCGCCGGCTCCCGGATGATGCTGCATTTCGGATTATCAACGCGGCCCGTCCGGGCACCGATTATCTGTTAAATACTATCTTGCCGGAACGACCGATGCGGTCATACGAGGTTAGCAACGGCACCATTGAGGTGAAATCGGCCATGCCCGGTTTGGTTGGTCTCGATAGCCCGTACCCGCCAACCGGTGCAATGACGGCCGCTACCTTCCTGGAGCGTACTGCCAAGGTTGCCAACCAGGTCACGATGAGTGAGCACGCGCTGCGCGAACTGCAAAACATGGCGCTGTACATGCGGGCAATTGGCAATGACAGCATTGAGCAACTCGTGCAAGAAGTACTTAACTTCATTGATGCCGTCATTGTCCAGCCGCACCTGGATGTTGCCGAATGGCTGCGTGGCCAGGCACTGGCGACTGGAGAAATTAACTGGCAGTACGGCAACGTGTCGATGGTTGTCAATTACAACATTCCTGCCACGAACAAGCTCCCGGCACGCACTGGGAATAATGCGTATGGCGGCTCAACATCGAAATTCTGGGACGACATCCGCGCCCAGAACCGCTTGCTGCGCGGTGCAAGTCGCATCATTCGGATCATCCATCCCGATCTCCTGGACAATGTGATCTATAACGATGTGAATGCCCTCCAGGTTGCGTCGGTGACCAACGGGATCATGACCTTGCGCCGGTATCAGACCGTTGGTGGGGCCATCGTGCCAACGAGCGATGCCCGTGATGTCATTGAGGTGATCCCATATGGCATGGAAGGCGAAATTATCGACCCGGCCAATCCCACGCAAACGATCCGTGTACCGTTCTGGCCACGCACCAAAATGGTGGCCATCGGAACCGGTGTTGCACGCGGGTACATGGTCGGGAGCGGATCGCGGCCACAATCGGACGTTGAGCTAGGATACACGCATCTGGCACCGACCGTTGAAAGTGGTGGCGCTCCTGGGCGATGGTCACGAGTGTACACGCCGCCAGATCGTCCGTGGCAACTTGTTGGCCAGGGCGTGAGTAATGTCCTGCCGGTTATTCACGCCGATGCCGTGACCCGTATCGTCATCGCCACGTCCGACGTGTCATAACAAGCGTAAGAGGGTGCTATGGCGTTTAGCTTTGATCCGACGTTGTCGCGCGATCTGGATTGGATACGGGCCGATTTGGGCGACACCGATGCTGACACTGCGCTGTTTGCAGATGAGCAGATTGTCGCCGTCTTGACCGCTGAGGGAGATCGCACCATCGCCACGTATCGGCTGGCCGCCCAGGCCATTGCGCTGCTGACCCGTGAGCCAGTGCGGATGACGGCAGCAGGTGAGATGCACGACTACACTGACCGCTTGGCGGCGCTCCAGCCGCTCGCGACACGCTGGTATCAACATCGGGATCGCCTGGACGCGATGCAGCGTGAGCAGGCATCGCGTCCAAGTATGACAGTACGTGGTGAGGCGGTATGGTGATGGTACGATGGATGGCGCGACGACGCCAGGCCCTTGCATCACGGTTCACGGTACCCCTCGTGCTGGTGCGCGGATCACTATCGCTGCCAGCACAATACGTCGCCATTGAGCGGGTCGAGATGCACCCTGGTGAGCGCGTCACCGCGTCAAGTTTTGGTACGCCGGTGATGGTGGCCGTGTGGGGCTTGCCGACGCTTGATGTACGACACAACGACACGTTTGTGTACGATGGATATACGTTTCGCGTGGTGCGGGTGCGTCCACACCGCACGATTGCCACCATCGCGGATGCTGTTGCGATTGGATAACTATGCCCCTCCGAACCACTATCAATCTGGCGTCGTATCAACACGCAATGCTCCAGCAGGTTCGACGGCAGATGGCTGCCGATGCGTTTGAGCTGGAAGCACAGGCAAAAGTGAACGCGCCGTGGCAAGACGATACTGGCAACGCGCGCAATGGGCTAAAGGGATTCATGGAGTCATCGTTGGACACGGTACGGATTGTGTTGGCGCATAGCGCGTCGTATGGCATCTATCTGGAACTTGCACGAGGCGGGAAGTATGCCATTTTGTGGCCAACGATCCGCGACTATGCAGATCGGTGGAAACGACGATGAGTGTTGATCTGGTGGTGGCAACGATAGCGTTTATCCTGCACGACACCTTGCCGGTGTATGACGCACGGCAGGTCGGCGAAATCGGGCCGGTCACGACGCCGGCCGTGTGTCCGGTGGGGGCGCTCATCGTGCCGTGTGCACTCATCAAACCGACAACAGCGCGACTCATGTCAGGCTATCCGGCAGCGCAGTGTGAGATCGAGGTGTACTACTACGCACCTGACGACTCGTATGCTGTCATCGAGACCACAGCAACTGTTGCGCGTGCGGCGCTGCACGAGCGGGTCATCACCCCTGGCTGGCAAGTACAGCATCGTACCGACATCTACAACCAGCGTGACCCACTGCTCCACGCCCGCATGATCGTGTCACGCTATATCGCGTATATCAGACCGTAAGAAGGAGGCGATATGCCACTAGATGGAAATGTATTCGCGTTTGGCTTGCGCGAGATCAAAATCAAGCGCGGAGCAACGGTGGTCAGTTTACCGGCGGCCCAAACGCTGCGATTTACGGAGCGCGTCGTATCGGTCGAACTGAAAGGGAATGACCGGGTGGTTGTCGCCGGATCGCACGTGGAAGCGATTGAGTTTGAGTTTAGCAACGGTGGTATCCCGCTTGATGCGTATGCGCTGATGACTGGTCGCACCATGACCGATGCCGGCACAGCGCCGAACCAGACAACCACGATGACCATCCGTGCGGGTGACACGTTTCCCTATTTCACCCTGTATGGCAAATCGATGGGAGACGTGGGCGATGATGTGCACGTGAAGCTCTATAAATGCAAACTCACCGGAGGGATTGAGGGGACGTTCCAGAACGACCAGTTCTACATCTCGACCATGCGCGGCATTGCGGTGCAGGACGATACTGAGGGCAAGATTGCCGACATTGTGCGCAACGAAACGGCGACAGCGTTGCCGTCCTAATCGCCGTCACGCGAGCGTGCTCGCTGACGATACGTCCCCGTGCATATCGCTTGCCTCATGCACGGGGACGATACAACGTATGAGGTGGATATGGATGTCACGACATGGCGTCAGCAACGGACAGCAACCATTGATTTACCATCTGGGCTAACGGTTACGTTGCGCAAAGTGACGTTGCTTGATTTGGCAGCGCAAGGTGCCATCCCAACGCCGTTGTTATCGCTTGTTGCGTCAATGGTTGATGGAACATCATCGGATCGATTATCACTTGAACGATTTCCAGACTTTGCTGAGGCGGTGAATTGTGTCGTGCGTGCGGCACTCGTTGATCCAAAGATCGGGGACAGCGACGATACGGTGCGGATCGACGAGTTGCCGTTTGTGGATAAATTGGCCATCTTCAACTGGTGCCAGGCGGAGGTGCTGGCACTGACCTCGTTTTCTGGCCAGCCGTGACCAGATACTGACGCTTGACCTGCTGGCCCGTCGCTATGGCATGCGTCCATCGGATGTACTTGGTATTGACAATCCGTGGTCGGCCTACCAGGTTGATGTTGTCGTGATGTGGATGGCAACCCGCTCGATGCCACGACCGTCAAGCAGTCCATCGTCGTACCAGCCGTTAGCCGCTCGTGCCCGGCCGATGCGTGTGCCGGATGATGGGGTGTGGTAATGAGTGTCAATGTTGGCAGTGCATATGCCACGTTTGAATTGAATATCAAATCGTTTCTTGACGCGATCAAGACAGCCAACGCCCACCTTGACCGCGCCATGCAAACGATGGCGCACGCCGAGCGTACCGCTGCCCAAACCGGGCCGGGCATCGGCAAGGCGTTTGAAATTGTGGCGACTGCGTTGCGACGCACATCGGATGAGGCGCAGCAGGCTGTCCGGAGTGTACGAGGCGGAGCACAATCGTTTGGGGAGCTGGCGCAACAGGCAGGGCAAAGTGGCAAGTCAATCAATATCCTTGAGCGCTCGCTTGGTGGCCTCCAAGAGGCGTTTGGGGCGCTTGGGGTGTCGTTCGGGGTTGCCGCTATCACCCAGTTTGCCGTACAATCTATGCAGGCTGCGCAAGCCCTTGAAGATGTGCAAGCGACGGTGAAAGCCGTCGTTGGTGATGTCGCAACGTACAACGAGATTGTGGCGGCTGCGCGTGAGCAGCAGCGACGGTTTGGCACTAGTCTGGCCGACAGTATTGCGCAACTTGGCGGACTTGCGCAGGCGGCCCGATCCTCTGGCGTGTCGGTACAGGCGTTGGCAGATGTCGCCCAGCGGTTATTGCTACTTGATCCCAGCGCGCAATTTGAAGACGCTGCCATTGCCCTGCGCGAAGCGCTGTCTGGCGACATGACGTCGCTTGCCGAGCGGTTTGAACTGCCGCGATCTGCGCTGCGTTCCCTTGCCGATGAAGGCATGTCGGGCGCAGAAAAACTGGCATTGCTGGATCAATTACTTACGGAGATGGGCGCGACAACCGAAGCGTTGGATGCCCGCACCCAAATTGCAGCACAGTCATACCGCGAATTTGGCGCAGCCCTTGAAGGCTTTCAGCTTGCGGCCGGGTCGGCACTGTCGCGCGGGTTCGCGCCATTGATCGATGGGCTGACGTGGGTCGCCGAGCAGGCCACCGTTGGGTTGCGTGCGATCACCGACCGCTCGGCGATGGTTGATGAGCTGTTGGCGCAAAGCGAGGCCGTCCAGGCGCTTGCCCTTGCGCAAAAGGAATATGCACGGGCCAGTAGTGACGTGCAGGCAGTGTATCAACGTGAACTAGCAGCGTTGACAGCGTTGCAGGATCAGCAAAAGAAGCTCACCGAGCGAGTAATCGAGTATACGCTGGTGTATGGAAAAAACAGTCCGGCTGTCATTGCCGCCATGCAGGAGTTGCAGGCCATTCAGGAAGAGTTTGGTACCCGCTCGCTTGCCTTACGCGATCAGCTTATCAACGCAAACAAGGAGGCAGCGGAAGCGGCTATTGCGGCCGAACGGGCACGAGTCCAACAAGCCGTGGCCGAAGCGTTGGCGTATGGACAGGTCAACGAGGCATTGGAGATCCTCCGGCAGCAAACCCAACTGGCCGAAGAGGAGGTGAAACAGCTCGAAAAAGCGCTTGACAAGGCGTTGGCCGGTGGCGCAACGGCGATCCAGGAACTGGCCGCAAACGATGCGGCATTTGCGCAAGACCGACTCGCCAGTGCAGCAGCCTATCGCGAACAACTGCGTGAACTGGAACAGCAATTTCAGGAAGAACAGACTAGGCTCCAGCAAGCAATGGCGGAAGCTGACACAGAACGCGAGCGTGAGCGCATGCAGGAGCGACTGGCGTTACTTGCGGAACGATACGAGAAAGAGCGCGAGGCAACCGAAGCGGCGTATCAGGAACGCGAGCGCCGGGCGGCAGAACAGTATGCGCGGGAGCAGGCGGCCCAACTTGCCCATCTTGGCCAGATGCTGATTGATTACGTCCGCGCACAGGCAGCGCTGGCCGGGATCAGCGACGACCAGGTTGCAGCCATGACCAAGCGGATTGCCGAAGAATTCGGCATCCAGCAGACAGTGGTTGGACGGTCGTATGACGCTATGATCGCCACGCTGGACAAGTGGGTTGCGTCTGGTGGTGAGGATATTGACACGTATGTTGGCCATCTCCGCACACTCACTGCCGAGGCGTCGCAAGCACAGACGCAGGTTTCGCAGACGATTGCCGCAATGACGGAGGCGGCACGACAAGACTTTGAGCGTGGTGCCATCTCCATCGACGAGTACATTGCTCGATTGACCTCCATCCCTGCTGAGGCTGAACGAGTGGTAGCCCAGACCCGAACGGCGCTCGCGTCGTTGGCGCAAACGGTTGAAACCGCCCGCCAGGTGCAAGACCAGCGCGCCGGCGAGCGTACCCTCACGGTGCCGACACGACGTGAGGTAACGCCGGTGGCCGGGCCTCGCGCACGTGGCGGCTACGTTGCGCCACGTGGTCTTTACACTGTCGGCGAGTATGGGCGACCGGAATTGCTGACGGTGGGGAACCAGGCGTATCTGGTGATGGGCGATCAGGCCGGAATGGTAACGCCATTGACGATACCGGCTATTAGCGCTATGGCAACCCCTCCGCCACGGATCGATGATGTATCCGGCAACCGATCACCGGTCACTGTGACGATCAACGTTGCGGTTGATACACCGCACGTTGATAGTGTGATGCGACTTAACGAGCTAACGACGAAGATTACGCAATCGATCAAGCGCGAGATGAGTATGACGATTGAGCGGCTATTGGTAGGAGGTGTGTAGTGGCATCCAGTCCACAATTTGCGGCAACTGCCAGGACATCGGCAGCACAATTCGTGGCTGCCGACGGCACGAATCCCAAAACCGTTTGTCTTGCCGGCAGCAATGGCACAGTGATCGAGGCGCTGTTTGTCGTGTCAAACGACACGACTGCGCGAACGGTGACGTGCTACCTCCACGACGGTAGCATGACGTACATATTGGATAGTGTGAGCGTTCCCGCTGGAACAACCGCAATACCGGTCGTCCACGTGCCAATCTTGTCGCCAGGTCGTTGGCCATGGATCGATCCCAATCTCCCCAAAATGGTGTTGGCCGGAGGGTGGTCGATCCGAGCAGCGATGGGGTCGGCAGTATCGAGCGGTCGCGAAGTCACGGTCATTGCACTGCACGGAGATTTCTGATGTACGGCTTTCCAAGACGGGTTCCTGAAGTCTGGAGAGCGTATCGTCGCCCTCCCTTGTTTGACGCGACGCGATGGACAGGATGCGTACTCTGGTACCCTGCCTATCGCCAGCTTGGGAATACTAACGCCCAAAACTTGCTTACGTCTTTAACTGACTATTCTGGAAACAATCGGACCGGCACGGTTAGCGGATTTGGTTTAACGCTGGTAACACATACAACATTGTCGTATGTGTATCTGATGGGGGGAACGGCATCTGTATCGATACCGTGGGGCATCTTGGGTGGGAATGCGGCGCGCACGTTCCTGTTTGTGTTCAATCACACTGCCAACACAACCACAAAAAATGTGTTCTTTGAATACGGGACAGGCACAAACACAACGTTTCAACTTGGATTTGGAAACACTGGAACAAGCTATGTGTATTATCCCAATGGAAGTACAACAGTAACGGGAGCCATCACATTAACGTCTGCCCCAACCAATCCACATGTGTTTTGTTTCCGCTACGACACTTCTGTGCTGTCGGCATTTATCAACGGAATTGTTGTCTACAGTGCAACGCAAAGCATAAACACGACAACATCACCAACAGCACAGTTGTCGTTTACTAATGCGTCACCAGTATTTACAGCGCCTGGGATGAACGAGTGTGCAATCTACAATACTGCGCTCACTGACGATGAGATCAGACTCGCAAGTGAGCAATTGTTGATGCAATACGGGTTGTTGGGGTGACAGAATGGTGATTGCAGGCATCCCAATCACATGGTTGCGTCAAAACGATAGTGTGCCGACCTGGAACCGAGAAGCGCGATTGTCGGTACGCCACCTTATCGGCACGAATCAAAGCGCGATCACCTATCTTGGTCAGGGGCCGCGCACCATCACCGGTGAGACAGCACTGACCGCAACGGACGCCCAAACGCTCCAGGCGTTGAACGGGCACGTGGTGACGGTCGTTGACGGCAGCAGCTCCGTGCAGGCTGTGCTCCAGATCGCACTCCGTGAGCTGGTGGGTGGCAATGGCTACATTGCGTCGATTACCTTGATGCAGGTGTGACATGTATCGGGCTGTCAGTGCGTCGGTGCTGATTAACGGTACTCCGTACACCGTCGTGGACGAGCTCCCGTCCCGGTCGGTTGGGTTTGACCAGGATCGCTCGGTGTGTACCGTGCGGGTGCGCGAGTATCCCGATTGCGTGCCGGGCGATCCGGCCCAGGTGCTGATCACCATCAATGGGGAAACAACCACGTACATGACCGGCGTGGTCGCGGCCATCCCACTTAGTGATGAGCCGGCCTATGATGTACATATCACGGACACCCTCTATCGCTTGCAGCAACGCACCACAGCGCCGATGACCTGGCGCAACACAGCGTGGACAACGGCCCTGCGAGGCATGCTGCACGCTGCCGGGTACACCGATAGCGACATTGCATCGCTGGATGACCCCGGGAGCGTGTATGTGCTTGGGCCGGTGTATCCCATCACCATCCCAACGGATACGCTGATTGCCGATGTGATCAACGACTTGCTGCAATTTGCCGGCGCGTCGTTGTGGGGCAATGCTGACGGTCGCCTGATCATTCGCACCGATCCGGTCTATCCGCGCATACCAACTGTAACGTATGCGTATGGGGCGACGGGAAGCGAACGCGGCATCTATGCCTCACGACGCACCATTACCAGCAACGAAGAGCGCATTGCCCGTATCACCGTGCGCGGGCCTCGCCGGCCGGATCGATCTATCCCCGATGCAACGGTGCGGCTTGATGCACCCGGGCGCACCGTCGTGATGGACATACCCTACTGTCAAACCGATGTATGCGCCCAGGCGATTGCTCAACGCGAGATCATTCGGCAAAACCGGGCGTCGGTGGTCGTTGAATTCGAAGCACCGCTCGATCCAACCATCCAGGTGTACGACACGATTGCCTACCGGAATCCGGTGATCGGCTTTGCGGCGGCAACACCAGGAATCGTGCTTGGCGTGCGCAATCAAGGCGACACCATGACGATACGGGCTGCGATTGGGATCATTAACCCGTCCGGCTCCGTATCGCTAATACCACCACCCACCGCATCGTTTACGTACACCGTCGAACGGCAACCGATCCAGCTTGCCGGCGTGCTGGCAACGCACAGCGTTGTGACATGCACGCCAACGGCGAGCGATCCGTCGGGTATGGGCATCGTGCGCATGGAGTGGGAGGCAACGCTGCCTGATGGTACTGTATCGCCGCGCACGGTACGGTGGTCGGCAGAGGATGACGGCGATCCGCCGACACGCCCGGTGTTTGTCTTTTCCACGCTCACCGGCGCAACGATTACGCTGGCAGTCGAAAGTGCAAGCGGTGAAGGAGCGTCGGTAACCCTGCCGATTGACCCACCGCCGGACACGATCTTTACCCGACGTGTCAGCGCTGCGACCCCCGCTGGATGGCGCGTGCTGCGGGCAGATGGCTGGCGCTCGTATGGAGCGAACTGTACCGCCGTGCCCAACATTAACGACGTTGGGCCGTTTTTGGCAGGATTTCAATCAGGCGCAATCTATCGGACGGAGGACGAGCTGGAAACCCCGCCTGAGCTGCTTGCGACGGTTGATGGGACAATCAACAGCATCTACATCGACGAGGTGGACGGCACCACCATCACCATTGCCCACGGCTCGCGGGTGAGCGTCAGTCGGGATGGGGGACAGTCATGGTCACTCCGGCACGTGTTTGATGACCCGGTGCGTTACGCGGCGCATGAGGCGGGAAACGTGTCGTACATCCGCGCCTGTAGTGGTCGTGTCATGTGGTTATCGTCCGACGGTGGGAGTACGTGGACACAGCGGTTGGTCGGGGAAGAAGGTACCGAAGCCATGCAGGTCGCCCGTGCCGTCTGGGGAACGGCCTGCGTGTTTCGGAACGGCAGCAATCTCGCATCGGCCATCTTGTTTGAAACCGACGGCGAAACGGTGGACTGGAGTGCAATTCCAGACCCCGATCTGCCGGTCAACGGGTTAACAGCAATTGCGCCCTTGCTCAATGAAGAAGGCTGGGTGGTTGGGAGTGGTGGGGTGCGCGATCTGACTCGTGATGGTCTGGTCAATGTCATTTATGCCGCCGCCACCGGCGCAGGCAAGGTCTACAAACTGGTGCGAGGCGAGAGTTCGACTTGGCGAGCTGTGGCCGTGGTAGATATTCCGAATGGCGGCACTTGGAAGGTTGTCAATTGGACAACGGCTAGGGAGATCGATACGCCAGACACGAGTTACCGCGTCGGCTATGGGGCAACAACCGATCCGCCACTGCCGCCGGAGCTGATTTTTGTGCCAAAGCGGGGTACCACGCTCTATCACTATATTCCCGGCCAGGGGTGGCAACCAAAGCCACTGCCATCGACACCGATTGGCCCAGCCCCTATCGATGACCGTGGGTGGTGGCAAGAGATCGTGATCAACCCGGACAATCCGACGCAGTGGGTCGTGTATGACCGGGATCGCTATTACTGGTCAGGAAATAATGGCGTGACATGGGTTCAACTTGAAATACCGGTGTCGGCAACGCAGGCGGAAGGTGTCAATTTGGGATTCGTCTTTCGATCTGGTGGGCATTGGGTTGCTACCAAACATTTTTATTCGACGCACACGACCGGCGAAACTATGGGATACATTGCTCGTGGAACAGGTGTGCGGGTGATTGAGTACAAGGCAATGGGGAATATATACGGACAACCATCGCCGCCGGTGTTCAAACAACCAGCATTTGTGAGTTATCAACAGGTGTTGTGCGGTGCGAATAATGAAGTCCTGATACGCGGTGGCTATGAAAAACTGGCAGGACGATTTGGCGTCGATTACTGGATACCGGTGCCCGACTATCTGTTTCTTGTGCCCAACAACCATGTTGATCATGAGAATATGTTTAACGGATGGTATTGGTCATTTGCCGACACCCGCACCGACACATCGCGAGGGTTATTTGTCACACACGATATGCAAGTCAGCTATACCCCCGATTACCGGAGCGTGTTGCCATCGCCCATCGCCGCAGCCGGGAATAGTGTGGTCATGACCGCGCACGGGCTGTACGCAGGATCACGTGACGATGGCATTGTCCGTATTGACTACTGGGAGAGCAATCCCATCCTCACCCCGGTGATCGCGATGGGGCGACCGGTGGGCAAGATGGTGCGAGGGCGTCGGCGACGGGCCGTCGCTGCAATCGCCCCCGCTGTTGATGGTCAGCCATGGCGCACGCAGATCGCGTTTTACAACGGGCAGCAATGGGGCATGATTGACGCCCCAGAGGATGATCCCAACGGGATCGTCGCGATTGTGGAGCACTAGTATGGGTGTGGATCGGTTTGAACTTGCGATGCGCGATCTGGTTGAGGCGTTGCACCGACGAACGAATGAGCGCCTAGCTCCGTTCGCCTCGATGGTTCAGGACGCGGCAACCGGTGTGGCTCAGGGATTGGCCGATCACGCCGCGTTGCGCTCGATGACACATGGGGTGCCTGCGGGCTACGTCATTGCTCGCACATCCGATCCATCGGGCTTTGTCAGGTGGGGGGAAATTATTGGCAAGCCCGATTGGCTGACCGGCACATTTGATCCGGGCGTGCTGACGTTTGACGCAAGTCAGATCACCAGCGGCACCATCGCGCTGGATCGGTTACCGCCAGTCGTGGTGCTGACGAACGATCCGCGCCTGAACGTCGCCACGATCACCCTACCGGTTGGTGAGCCGCTCTCAGCCGGCGATATGGTGACGGTGGTTGAAGATACCGGCGGTACCGCAGTCGTGATGCGAGCGAGCGCGACAAGTCCGACAACTGTGGCTATTGGCTATGTCGTTGAGTCGTATGGTATTAACCAGCAGGCGCAAGTCTATCCGGTTGGGATTAACCCGTATGCCAGTCCGGTGACAATGACCGGCATCCAAATAGGAACTCACGTCTTTCTTGCCACAACGCCAGGTCGTATTACCACGACGCCACCTGGTGGCAGTGGGACGGTCATCCAACCCGTTGGTCGTGTCGTGGGTGTCCCAACCGGCAGTGTGGTGCCGGTGTTAATCAGGTATGAGTATCGGATTATCAATCAATAAGGAGGGAGGAAACCGTGTCGTCCAGCACGTATCTTGACATTAATGTTTCGACCGGCGAAATCGTCCGGCGAACCGGCATTGCATCGTCCACCGGCAGTGGTGATGCAAACAAGATCATCATGACCGGAGCCGATGGCAAACTCGATGCATCGTTGCTCCCAAGTATCACCGAATCGGCTGAGACCATCGTGGCCAGCGAAGCGCTGGCAGCCGGAGATTTTGTAAACATTCATGAAGTGTCGGGAAACAGGCGTGTGCGCAAAGCGATTGCAACCGACAACACCAAACCAGCGCATGGCTTCGTCACTAGCGCCGTGACTGCGGGCGCCGATGCAACGGTATACTTGCGCGGCATCAATACCGCAGTACCGACGACCGGCTTTGTTGCCTCCGATCTTGGTCGGCCCGTGTTTCTGAGTGCCAGTACCGCCGGCGGTGTAACGAAAACCGCACCGTCGTCTGCCGGCAATATTGTGCAGCGATTGGGGTTTGTCGTGGAGGTTGGTACCAGTGCGGTACGGGTACTGCTCGACATGAGCTACATCGTAAGACTGTGAGGGTGACATGCCGCGCAAAGTATTAGAGATCACGGCAGCGGGCGAGATCGCCCGCACGCCGGATATGGTCGAATCGTCCGAAGTGGCAACAGTACCCACAACCAATGCCATCCCACGCGCCAACGCCAATGGGCAGATCGACGCTGGTTGGATACCCGACAGCGTGCGCACGGTGAACCTGCAAGAGCAGGATGGGGCGCCGGTGCTGACCAATATCGCGACCATCATTGTCGGGAACGGCGATCTCACATACGTCGGTGCTGGTATCGCGCGCATCAAGACCGCATCCGACAGTAGCGCCAATCTCACGGTCAGGGAAATTGACGGCTCGCCATCGGTAACACCGGTGTCGGTTATTGAAGTTCCCAACGGCTCGTTAACTGACCTTGGCGACGGCACAGTACGATTGACGGTCAGCGGTGGCGGCGGTGGTTCACTGACCATTACCGATGCCAGCGGCACTCCAACCGTCACCGGCATCGCCACGATCAAGGTTGGCGATGGTGATGTTGTCGAAGAGGAGACAGGGACGGTACGGATATACACGAGAGCAGACGCGGTTGGCGCAGGGGTTGGTGCAGTGCTCTACTTATGGCGCAACTTTGTGTAAGTACCTTCGTAGCCCACCGGCCATCCTGACGCGGTTATGGGCCGGTTCTGGGGGGGGCCTGGTGCTACTTTGCACAATTCCATTTTGACAACGCAAAACGCCCCGACACACGTCGGGGCGTTTTCTATATGGCGACGGTCTATAGACCGTTGGCGTGTTCGGATGGCATCTTGACCGGCTGTCCGTTCCGTACTGCGTATAGACCGTCTTTCCCTCGCCTAACCACGGTTCCGTCCGGCAACACATCCTGAATCGAGTCCGTAACCTGCACGTCCTTGCAGGCTTGGTGCAATGCCTCGCGAGCCAGGGCATACAGCGGATTACGGCCGCCAGGTGATATACCTAACCCATACCGTATGCCATCTGTCATCCCCAGTTTGGGGGTGCCGTCAGATCGTTTGGCATGCACGATCACACGGGCCAAGACGGTCATGACGGCGGCGATAACTGCCGGATCGTCGCCGGTTTGCTGCGCCAGCGCTTTGATCGGGTCAGTCGGGTCAGATGGCGCTGCACAATGCACAACAGGGGTGTTGTGCTGGTTTTGTGGCGTGGCAAAGCCATTTGTGCGCATTTCCGGCGGCTGTTGTGCAGGCACAACAGGTGGTTGATCGGGGGTGTCATCTGCCTCATCAGTTGACGTAATCATGATGTACCGGCGAGCCACGAACCCCAACACGCGAATGATGACATACGCCAACAAACACAAGACAATGGCCATGTAAATCCATTGCAACGAATGAGTCATAGACACCCCTTTCATGTCGTCAATCATGACTCACGACGATCCGTTCGGGCACAATGTCGGCAATCACGAATGTCAGATATACCACGCCGTATACCACCCATCGTATTATATCGGATGGGCCGGTGATGTGTTCAACGAATCGGGCCAACGGTTGGGCGATCACATCGAAATAGCCCAACATACTGGCGATACTGCTGGCACCGAGTGAAATGATGTACAGCGGAGACCACCACTTGTAGCACGATACATACTGCATCAAGGTACAGATAATTTGGAACCCGATTGCAATCGTGATGGTCAACAACCAATCATCGCTGACTGTATCAACGGCATAGACGTTGCCCATCAACGAAAACACCCACAACAGCGCCGCAATGATCCATAACAGGATCGGTTCGGCCTCGTTGAGCTTCTTGGCTGACACGAGCTGTGACTTCATGGATGCACCCCATTCGTTGACGCTTTGCGCACCCGATACCGCAACGTACTCTCTGGCACCAGCAAAAGTTGTGCCGTCTCTCGCTTGGTTGCGCCGAGTTCAAGGAGTTTCTGCGCAATTCCCATGACATCAATGCGCTGCGACGATTTCGCCAGCGCAAGTTCATGCTCGACCTGCGCAAGGTGATCGCGAACGTGCGCATGTGTTTGTTCGAGCATGTCGCGTTCTTGCGCAAGACGCTGACAGCGGTCGCGCAACGTATCGCGCTCGTGGGTGAGTTGCGCAACGAGATTGCGCAGCTCTTCTTGCTCACGAGATTGGTCGTGATCAATGGTCAATTCGCCACGGATCAAACTTGACACCGCAATCGTTAACGGCACAAACACCGCAAATGAACCGACAATGAGGATATTCATCCATTCCGGCAAGGTTGCGGGCCGATAGGCCCATAAGTATGCGCCGTTGAGAAACATGGAGATCATCAGCGCAAATGCAAACAGTACCTTGCTCCACCTGCTCCGTTGCAACCGATAGCGACGCGCATAGTCCAGATATTCGGCAACGGCCCATGTAACCACATCCACCAGCGCCGTCATAGCCAGGGCAGCAGCAATATCGTACCAGTTCGTGTGACTGTAGAGCGTCAATGCTGATGCCATATGGACAAACGACACAACAATGGCGGCGATAGATAACGTGCCAAACCGTCGTCGCTGCCGACGGATCAGATCGTGGTCAGTCATCGTTCTCTTCCTCCTATCCTTCAGGCCCTTGCTTGCCAGACGCACGACGCCATTCAAACCACTCAACCGACCGAACCGGCGGCTCCGTCCACTGCTCGCACCAACCGTCTGGGTCAGGACGACGCCGTATTACCGGACAGTACGGTTGGCTCTTGGCGTCGAGTGTCCAAACGGCGCAATACGCGCATACGTTCGCGTGCTGACGACGATTCGTCATCGTAGTACCTCCCGCGCATACGATAACCCTGTCTCGATCCAAGACTGCACATCAAGCTGCGATTGCAACATCGTGTTTGCGTCGTCCACATACGGACGCCATCGCACTGCTCGCCCAAGACGCGACAGCCAATAGTGCGCTGCCTGCTCGCCTGCCGGATCGTAATCAGTTGCTACCAAGACCACCGGCGCGAGATTCAGGCGAGCGATCCATGTGGCCACCCGTCCATGCGTTGCTGCCCCCAGTGCACACGCAATGACGTTGGCCGGCGCACATTGTTGAATTGTCAATGCATTGATCACGCCCTCCACCAACACCACTGCCCGATGTGGCGTGATCGCGTCGGCATTCCATAGGGCATTGGCCGATCCCGGTACGATGTATTTGCCGTGTGCGTGGCGGATTTCGATCTTGACAATGTGTTTCTGGTATGTGTAAGGCATCACAATCCCGGCAGGGAGGATAACCGGGGTGTCACGGCCCCACCGGTGGCCAGGACACGTGATTCGCTGCGGGTTCCATCCAATGCCGGCGTTGAACACGGTCAGCGCGTTGATGCCGCGCTTGGCCAGTACATTCAAGCCGATCTCGTCCGGGGCATCCCATAGCTGATCTTGCGCATAGGCAACAAATCGTTCCGCAGTGGTCATCCAGTGCTCAGTGGGCAGCACCAGTGCGTTATCGCGCGCTGCGAGCGATGCGTGATGCACACGTTGCACCCGCCAGCGCATGGTATCCACCGGTTGCGCACGGACAAACGCCGACCGCATCGTGGATCGTATCTCGCGATCTGACAGACCAGTAGCTGCTGCGGCGTGATAGAGCTGATCGTCCAAGCCGGTGCATAACCCGGCCTTGACGAACCCATATAGGCGTACTGCCGTTCGATATAGTTGATTATTGCGATTGGCGCGCGTGTGCGCAAGAATGCGCAACTCGTCGGCAATCACTGCGTCAACATACGCCTTTGTCTGCATCGTACACCTTCCTCTGTCACCACGACATTGACGGTCATACGCGGATTTCAACCCACTGGGCGCAGGGCACGAATCAGTTGCGCCATGACCAACAATGCCTGACCAGGTATTGCTAACAACAAATGTTGCCGTTCCCACGTGACAAGCCAGAATCCTGATGACGTGCGACGTGCAGCGACATCGAGGAGATCGAATTCCTGGATCGATGCCCATTGGCCAATGATGTCGTCACCTAACACGTCAAGCCGTTCCGGTTCATTCCTAAGCTGACCGAAAGCGTCATACGCAATCCATCCGGTGTCGCGTGGTTCAAAGGCAAGTTCGTGGACAAGACCGTGCATACCGATAATCCTCGCAATGAATCGCTCCATACAGTCTCCTTCGTGCGACATATCTCCCTGGCCGGCCAGGGGAACAAGTGAAGAACTGAAGAAGTGAAGAACTGAAGACAGAGCGCGTATCTGTCTTCAGTTATGGGAGTTGCACCAGGCACC
>FWWM01003919.1_pt1 | contig 35755 bp, 36 predicted proteins | sample 2228351 | NCBI WGS metagenome assembly FWWM01 (sample SAMEA103939774, study PRJEB20133) | metagenome
GGAGGCCGATGCGGTTTTTGGGCAGTGCTGGAGGCAGCCGATGGTTTTCTTCCTCGAACCCCGGATTGGGGCTGGACTGTCAGGATATACCGCCGAGCTTGGGGCCGCGTTCATCAGCGCGACGATCGGCATCAAGCTCCACGACCGCGAGGACCATGCCGCCTATCTGGCAAGCTGGCTTCAAGCCCTGCGCAACGACAAAAGATGCATCTTCACCGCTGCACGGCTCGCGCAGGATGCCTCCGACTGGCTGTTGAGCCGCATGGCGGTCGAGACGGCCTCCGAAATGGAGGAGGCAGCGTGACCGCCCCCCACGATCCCGGCCCCGACGAGGGCCGGGCCATCGCGGGGCGACTGGTCTATGATCCGAGCTTCGCGACCGTCAGCGAGGAGGAGTTTAACGAACTGGTCGCGATCATGCGCGACGGCATCGCCGCCAAGCCGCTGACCCCCGAGGCGCAATGGCGGCGCGACTATCACAAGGCGATGTTTCACCGCCGCCTTGTCGGCGTGCAGCCCGACCTATTCGGCGGGAAGCCGGTGACGCACATGCACAAGGCCGCGCCCGGGCCGGTCATCGACTGGAAGCCCGAGCCGGTGGAAGAGAAGCTGGCGCGGATCGCGCGCGACCCCAATGCGACGTTCGGCATCGGCCGTCCCGGCTTGAGCGCCGAGGAAAAGGCGGTGCTAATCCGATCGTCTGCGAATTGGCTGCGCGTCGGCCAGCGGGTCCGCATCGCCGGATCGTCCGTATCCTATGACGGCCGCTTTGAGCGCCGCGTTGGCCGGAAAGGTGTCATCTGGCGCTTGTGCAGTCCGGTGTTTGCGGACCACACCTATGTTTATCTCGATCCGACCGGGGCCGAACGGGTAGAGAAGATCGTGATGGTGGAACTGCGCGACGTCGAGCCGATCGACGATGCGCTGTTGGTCCCCGTCCCCTTCCACCCTTGAGGGCAGCAGGAGCTAAGTGTCATGAATCCACCTCAACGCCGCCCTGCGATCCGCGCCGTCAGCTTCGATGAGGTGGGCGGGGCTATCTCCCGCCTGATCGTGATCGCCGGGTCAGACACGGGACAAGCATCGCGCGCGGCCGACTTTCTGTTGGCATGGTGGGACGGCGCGACTTGGGGGCACTTCCCCGTTCTCCACCTGTGCAACTGCGATCCATCCATTTCGGAGGATATGTTGATCGTCATGGCGTATCTGGCGCAGGAACCAACCGTGTATCCCGACGCGTGGGGCTACCGCGACGCGATGGCGGCGCTGGTTGAGCAATGGCGGCCGGAATGATCCCGCTGCGCAGCGCGGTAGATATTTCGACCGGCGAGCTGATCGACCGTGACATGCGCCGCGCGCGGCTCCTCGCCGCGCGCCGCAAGCCGATCGGCAGCATACCCCGGCGCGGCATCCTTTCCGGCCATTGGGACGGCGGCAACGTCGTTGGGGCGTTCAGGGGCGGGCGCGGTAGTTTCATTGCCGGTTAGCCGGCAATCACGCGCTACTCCCCGCCCACGGACGAGTGGCGCATCACCAATATTTTGAGATCGCGCGGAACTGCTCCACCGCGGCCTTGGTCCCCTCGCCCTCTTCGGCATGGACTAGGCAATGGTCGATATGGTCGTTGATAAGCGCGCGCTTGGCGCTGGCGATGGCGTTTTCGACCGCTTGGAGCTGTTGCGCAATGTCGACGCAGGGGCGTTCCTCCTCGATCATGCCGACGATACTGCGCAGATGACCAGCGGCGCGGTTTAGCCGCTTGACGATCGCCGGGTGGCTGTTGTGAGCGTGATGGGTCATCCCCTTATCTAGTGCGCGTGAGGGGCAGTTGTCGAGTATCCCCCTGGGGGGATAGACTCAATCCCCCAGGGGGGATATAGCGCGAGCATGCTCAGCGTTCTTGCCAACCGTACCTATCGGCACTTGTTCCTCGCGCAGATCATCGCGCTGGTCGGGACCGGCTTGGCGACGGTCGCGCTTGGCCTGCTTGCCTACGACATAGCCGGTGGCAGCGCAGGGGCGGTGCTGGGAACCGCGCTTGCGATCAAGATGGTCGCCTATATTGGCGTCGCGCCGATCGCCGGCGCGTTCGCTAACCGCGTACCGCGCCGCGCCTTGCTGGTCGGAATGGACGCGATCCGCGCCGGGGTCGCCATCTGCCTGCCGTTCGTGAACCAGGTCTGGCAGGTCTATATCCTGATCTTCGTCCTGCAATCAGCTTCGGCTGCGTTTACGCCAACCTTTCAGGCGACGATTCCAGACGTTCTTCCCGAGGAGCGCGACTATACCAGGGCGCTGTCCCTCTCCCGCCTCGCCTACGACATGGAGAGCCTGACAAGCCCGATCCTTGCGGCCGGACTGCTAACCGTGATGAGCTATCATTGGCTGTTCTCGGGCACCGCGATCGGATTCGTCGCCTCCGCCCTGCTCGTCGTCTCGACCGTGCTACCCCGGCCCGCCCCCGTGGAGAGTGAGGGTGGCATCTACGACAAGACGACGCGCGGCACCCGCATCTACCTCAAGACGCCGCGCTTGCGCGGGCTGCTGGCGCTGACCCTCACCGCCGCCGCAGCGAGCGCGATGGTGATCGTCAACACCGTCGTCATTGTGCGCGGCATGGGGCTGACACAGCGCGATGTGGCGCTGACGCTTGCCGCGTTCGGCGGCGGATCTATCATCGCCGCCCTCACCCTTCCGCGCATCCTCGATCGCGTCGCCGATCGGACTGTGATGTTGGTCGGTGCGACCATCCTGACGATCACGCTCGGCGCGCTTGCCGCGATCACGGCCACGATGCCGCCGGGAGCGAGCTACTGGCACGTGCTGCTTGTCGGTTGGCTGATTATGGGGGCCGCCTATTCCTCTAACGTCACCCCATCTGGCCGTCTGCTGAAGCGGTCGGCGCAGACCGAGGATCGCCCCGCCGTGTTCGCGGCGCAGTTCGCGCTCAGCCACGTGTGCTGGCTGGTCTGCTACCCGCTCGTCGGCCAGCTCGGCGCTCGCGTCGGAATGGAAGCGGCGTTCGGCGCGATGGCAATTCTCGCCGCACTCGGCACCCTTGCTGCCATCCGACTATGGCCAGCGAATGACCCCGACGTGATCGCGCATGAACATGGCAATCTTCCTGCTGATGATCCGCATCTGGCGGTCCACAGCCACGGCGAACACCCCTATGTGATCGACCGTCGTCATCCACAATGGCCGGGCAAGTGATCTTGTTGCCCCGTGGTCGCTATCAGCCTAGACCCCCCGCTATGGCGATGCGTCATTCTCCTACGTTCCTTGGAGCCGTGCTGGCACTTGTTGCCATGCTCGGTCTTCTCGTGGCGTCGGGATGGCATAGCGCCACCGTCCATGACCATAATCCGATTAAAGTCGCTGTGGTCGACCACCATCACGATGTTACGGCAGAGCAAGGCGAACACGCTCCCGACAAGGAAAGCGGCGATGTCGGCCCGGTGCATCTTCTAGCACATGCCGCTGGCCACTGGGTCGCGTTCGGCGGACCCACGACCGCCCCTGTACCAACGATCGTCGCTACTCGTACATGGTCGATACTGACGGCCTCACTTCTCAGCACGATCGATCCCTCAAAGCTTCTTCGCCCTCCTCGCGGTTGAGTCTTGCCGGCGCGCGATACGCCGCCTGACTTACCTCTGGAGGATCATGGAATATGAACGGCTATTATCGCCGGCAGCGCACGCTTGCGTTGGCCGGCACGCTTGCGGCGCTATGGCCAGCGGGCGCGGCATGGTCGCAGACCGCCCCACCATTCGCCCAACTTTTGCGCGACGCACAGACCACGCCACGCGTTACGGTACTTGATGCAGAGATAGCTCGGGCGCGAGGTGTCGCCGAACAGGCGCGCGCTCGACCTAATCCTACTGTCTCTGTCTATGCGGAAAACTTTGCGGGCGACACGCTCCGCAATGCCAGCAATCAGCAACAGACGACATTTCAGATCGATCAGCCTATCGAGTTGGGTGGCAAGCGATCTGCGCGGATAGCCGCCGGCGAAGCCGGCATCGTTCTCGCACAGGCGCGTACCAGAGACGGCCGATTACTCTATGCGACCGAGCTAGCCCGTGCCTATGCCGGTGCCGAACTTGCCGAGCGCCGCATCAGCATCGCCGAGGATCAGGTTGAAGCGGCAACCCAGGATTTGAAGGTCGCGCAGGCTCTGGTTGGTGCTGGCAAGGAAGCGCGGCTGCGCCAACTACAAGCCGAAACCGACCTCAACACGCTTCGGGCTGATCTCGAGACGGTACGTGCGCAAAAGACCGTTGCACTCGCACGTCTCTCAGCTTTGGCCGGGGTTCCCATACCCTTCACGGGTGTGTCTGAATCGCTCGTCGGTCGGCTCAATGCACGCCCCGCCACGGGTCCGATCGATCCGATGCAAGCGACCACCGTCAAGGTTGCCGAGGCGGAACGAGATGCGGCCGCCCGGGCCGTGACGCTGCAGCAGCGGCTCGCGATCCCGAATGTCACTGCGCAGCTCGGTGTTCGACAGCTCAGGGTCGCCAGCGGCCCCGCCATCGTCGCCGGAATTGGCATCCCACTTCCCTTGTTCGACCGCAACCGCGGCAACATTTCCGCCGCTCAAGCCGACTTACAGGGGGCTGAAGCGCGCGCGGCCATCGCGCGATTGGACGCCGAGACTGGAAGCCGCGCGGCGCTTGCCCTCGTGGAAGCGGCGGACCAGCGAGCCGTTGCCGCCGAGCGCACGCTGGCGACGGCCGAGGAGGCCTATCGCCTCGCCCGCGTAGCATATGAGGCCGGGAAGTCGCCTCTGATCGAACTTCTTGCCGCTCGTCGCAATCTGGGGGCCACGAGGGTCGTCCTTCTCGACGCCGTGAGCGCCCGTATCGACGCTCGCGCCAACCTTGCCCGCCTGCAGGGCCTCACCATCACCGGAGAAGCGGTTCAATGACCGATAGAAATCGTCTTTATACCGGCGCCGCTATCGGCCTGGTTGCCGCCGCAGCGCTCGGCTTTGGCGCTGCGCGCCTCACTCAATCGCCGCCGCCCACCCCTGACCCTACGGAGGCCGCAGCGCCGTCGAAGCCGTCGAACACGGTTGCGATGACGCAACAGGCGCTTTCGGCATCGCAGATCACCGTCGCCCCGGCGGCCTCCGGCGAGCTGGACGCCGCGATCCTTGCCTCCGCCACGGTCGAGGCGACGCCCGACGCCGAGGCGGTGCTGACCGCGCGCGCGCCAGGCACGGTCAGCCGTATCATGGTCCGCATCGGCGATCCGGTTCGCGCCGGCCAGACCCTTGCGTTGGTCGAGAGCCGCGATGCTTCGCAAATCGCGGCCGACCGCTCGGCCGCGTCCGCGCGCGTCACCCTCGCCGCGCGTCAGCTCGAACGAGAGCGCGGCTTGCTCGCGCAGGGCGTGACTCCCCGCGCCGACTATGAATCGGCGCAGGCCAACCTTGCCGTCGCCCAGGCCGACGCCCGACGGGCCAGCGCCGCCGCAGGCGCGGCCCGTGTTTCGGGCGACGGTCGATCGGTCGCGGTCGTCAGCCCCGTCGCGGGGCGCGTCACCAATGCCGGTGCCAATCTCGGCCAGTTCGTCGCGGCTGAAACCGAGTTGTTCCGGGTCGCCGATCCACGCCGGCTTCAGATCACCGCAAGCGTCCCGCCTGCCGATGCTGGCCGTGTCCGAGAAGGCGACAGGGTAGAGCTGACCACCACAGACGGTCACACGATCGAAGGGCGGGTGCGGTCGGCGACCGGCGTCGTCGATCCGCAATCGCGGACCGCGACGGTCGTCGTCACGCCGACCGCCGGCGGCAGCACGCTTGCCCCAGGCCAGCTTGTTCAGGCCCGCATCCTTGCCAGTGGTGGAGCCGCAAAGAGCGGCGTGATGGTGCCGCAAGACGCGGTGCAGACGCTTGGCAGCGACAGCGTGGTGTTCGTCCGCACCGGCCAGGGCTTCCGCGCGCAGCGGGTTCAGATCGGCAGCCGATCGGGTGGGATGGTGGCGATCACCGGCGGCCTCGCCGCCGGCACACAGATCGCCATCACCAACGCTTTCCTTCTCAAGGCCGAGATCGAGAAGGAGTCGGCGGAATGATCGGCCGCATCCTCTCCCTTTCGGTCCGGATGCGATGGCTTGTCGCCTTCCTGACCCTCGTCGTCATCGGCTTCGGCCTCTGGCAGATTACCAAGCTGCCGATCGACGCCGTGCCCGACGTCACCAACCGGCAGGTCCAGATCAGCACCTTCGCTCCGACCTTGGGGCCGGTCGATATCGAGAAGCAGGTGACGTTCCCGGTGGAGACGGCGCTGGCCGGTATCCCAGGGCTTGAGATGACGCGCTCTATCTCGCGCAACGGCTTCAGCCAGGTGACGGCGGTATTCACCGATCGCACCGATATCTACTTCGCGCGCCAGCAGGTCACGGAACGGCTTGCGCAGTCGCGCGACAGCCTTCCCGCCAACGCGCAGCCGATCCTCGCGCCGCTCAGCACGGGGCTTGGCGAAATCTTCTTCTATTCGGTCGCCTTCCGTCATCCTGACGGCAAGGGCCTGAAGACGGTCGACGGCAAACCGGGCTGGCAGTCGGACGGCAGCTATCTCACCCCCGAGGGCGAGCGGCTAACCACCGAACTGGCAAAAGCCGCCTATCTCCGCACGGTCCAAGACTGGGTCATCCGCCCGCAGATGCGGGCGGTGCGCGGCGTCGCCGGCGTCGATTCCAACGGCGGCTATGTGAAGCAATATCTGATCGAGCCAAACCTCAACGCGCTCGCCAGCTATGGATTGTCCGTCACGGAGCTGGCGGACGCGATGGAGCGGGCCAACCTCTCCGCCGGGTCCAACTATGTCCGCCGCGCCGGCGAGAGCTTCCTTGTCCGCGCCGATGCTCGTCTGAAGTCGATCGAGGACATTCAGGAAGCCGTCGTCGCGACCCGCAACGGCGTCCCCGTCCGCGTCAAGGACGTGGGCCAGGTGGTGATCGGCGGTGCGGTCCGCACCGGCTCCGGCAGCCGCATGGGATCGGAAGCGGTCATCTCGACGGTGCTGATGCTGGTTGGGGACAACAGCCGCATCGTCGCGACCGATGCCGCCGAGAAGCTGACGCAGATCAACAAGGCGCTGCCGCCCGACGTGTTCGCCGAGCCTGTCTATAACCGCTCGAAGCTCGTCAACGCGACGATCGCGACGGTGGAAAAGAACCTGACCGAAGGCGCGCTGCTCGTCATCGTCGTGCTGTTCCTGCTCCTCGGCAACATCCGCGCCGCGCTCATCACCGCCGCAGTCATCCCGATTACCATGTTGATGACGGCCGCAGGGATGAACGGGTTGGGCGTGTCGGGCAACCTGATGAGCCTGGGGGCGCTCGACTTCGGGCTGATCGTCGACGGCGCCGTCATCATCGTCGAGAATGCGCTTCGCCGCCTTGCCGAGCGCCAGGAGCATGAAGGCCGGCTTCTCACCCGCGAAGAGCGGATGGAGGAAACGACGCTCGCGGCCAAGGAGATGGTGCGGCCGACCGTTTATGGTCAGCTCATCATCTTCCTCGTCTTCGTGCCCCTGCTCACCTTCCAGGGCGTCGAGGGCAAGACGTTCGCGCCGATGGCGATCACGTTGATGGTGGCGCTCGCCTCTGCTTTCGTCCTGTCGCTTACCTTCGTTCCCGCGATGATCGCGATCGTCGTCAAGGGCCGGGTCAGTGAGACGGAAGTGAAGCCGATCCGCTGGTTCAAGGAACGCTACGCCCCCGTGCTGGGCCGGGCTGTCGCCCGCCCGATGCCCTTCATCCTGGGCGGTGTCGGCGTGTTCGTTGCGGCCGTGCTGAGCTTTGGCTTGCTCGGCGAGGAGTTCATGCCGCAGCTCGACGAGAAGGACATAACCGTCACCAACTTCCGCGTGCCGTCGGCGTCGATCGACCAATCGACGCAGATGCAGCTCCAGATCGAGAACGCATTGAAGACGCTGCCGGAGGTGGCGCTGGTCTTCTCCAAGAACGGCAACGCCGATCTCGGCACCGACCCGATGCCGCCTAATGCGTCGGACACCTACGTCATCCCCAAGCCGGAGGACGAATGGCCGGCGGAGGTGAAAAGCAAGGAGGACATTCTTCGCCGCATTGAGGAGCGGATGAAACCGTTGATCGGCAACCGCACGGAGATCCAGCAACCGATCCAGATGCGCTTCAACGAGCTAATTGCTGGCGTCCGCGCCGACGTCGCGATCAAGCTCTACGGCGACGACCTTGACGCGATGAGCGAACAGGCGCGTCGCATCGCCGCCGTCATGCGCACCATTCCCGGCGCTGGCGACGTGAGCGCCGAGCAAACGTCCGGCGCGCCGACCTTCGATGTGCAGATCGATCGGCAAGCGGCGGGCCGTTACGGCCTGTCGGTCGAGGAGGTGGCGAACACTGTCTCGGCTGCGCTTGGCGGTCGTGAGGCCGGGTTGCTGTTCGAGGGAGACCGGCGGTTCGACGTCGTGGTCCGCCTCCCCGACGCGCAGCGGGATGACCTTGAGACGCTGGGGTCGATCCCGGTGATGCTGCCCGCGGCCGAAGGTCAGGTGGCGCGCTCGATCCCGCTTAGCCAGGTCGCCCGGTTCAACTACACGCAGGGGTTGAACCAGATCAGTCGTGAGAACGGCAAGCGGATGGTGGTCGTGCAGATCAACGTCCGCGGGCGCGACCTTGGCGGGTTCGTCGAGGAAGCGCAGGCGAAGATCGGCCAGATACAGCTCCCCGCCGGCATGTATACCGAGTGGGGCGGCACCTTCGAGAGTCTGCAATCGGCTCGGCTGCGTCTGCTGATCGTCGTGCCGATCTGCTTTATCGCGATCTACGCCCTGCTCTACATGGCGCTCGGCAGCTTCGTGTCGGCGGCGATCGTGTTCTCGGCGGTGCCGATGGCACTCGCCGGGGGCGTGTTTGCGCTGCTGCTGCGCGGTATCCCCTTCTCAATCACCGCAGCGGTCGGGTTCATCGCTCTATCGGGCGTCGCTGTCCTCAACGGCCTCGTGATGATGAGCGCGATCGGGAAGCATCGTGAGGAAGGGGCAAGCGACGACGATGCGATCGTGGGCGGTGCGATGGAGCGCGTCCGCCCGGTACTGATGACCGCGTTGGTGGCGTCGCTCGGCTTCGTGCCGATGGCGCTGGCTACCGGCACCGGCGCCGAGGTGCAACGGCCGCTCGCGACCGTCGTCATTGGTGGCCTCATCACATCGACCGCCCTCACCTTGCTGGTGCTCCCGGCGATCACCGCCCTCGCGGGTCGATGGTCGCAGCGGCGACGTACCGATTCTGCCACCCCGGCCCACGCGCTCGCGTGATGAAGCGGAGACAACTTACCGTGGAAACATCATCCAACCGCCCGTGGCTGCTCCCGCTGCGTTTGAGAGGGGTGACGACGCTCCTTGCCGTCGCCACCGCGACGTTCATGGCGAGCGCCGCCTATGCACATGGGGTCGCCAAAGGCGATCAGGCATTCATCGAGACGATCAACGGACCCGCCCCCGGCGCCTTCCTCTATCTCGGCGCCAAGCACATGGTCACAGGCTACGACCATCTGCTGTTCCTGTTCGGGGTGATCTTCTTCCTCTACCGGATGAAGCAGGTCGCAGCCTACGTGACGCTGTTCGCGATCGGCCACAGCACGACGCTGATCGCCGGCGTTCTGCTCGGCACCCACGTCAGTCCCTATGCGATCGACGCGATTATCGGTCTGTCGGTGGTCTATAAGGCGCTCGACAATCTCGGTGCCTATCAACGGTGGTTCGGCGTCCAGCCTAACACCAAGGCCGCGGTCCTGATCTTCGGCCTGTTCCACGGATTCGGCCTCGCGACCAAGCTCCAAGACTTCGCGCTGCCATCGAACGGCTTGTTGGTGAATCTGCTGTCGTTCAACGTCGGCGTCGAAATAGGCCAGTTGCTCGCTCTGTCCGCGATCCTGATCGTTATGGGCTACTGGCGCCGCACCGCCAGCTTCCGCCGATATGCCTTTGCCGCGAACGTGGTCCTGATGACCGCCGGCTTCGTCCTTTCCGGCTACCAGCTCGCCGGCCTCATTCTCGAAGGGAACGCCTGATGAAAAACGCCAATCTGCCGAACGTCGGCGATCTGCCGACGCTGCACCAGCTCAACCGGGCAACGGCGCTTGCCTTCGGCGTCGCCGTCGCGCTGCTCGCGACGACGATCCTGCCCGCCGAATATGGTGTCGACCCGATCGGGACGGGACGCCTGCTTGGCCTCACTCGCATGGGAGAGGTGAAGCAGGCCGAACATGCTGCCGAGACGGCTACCGTCCCGGCAGCCACTACGACAGCGCCGTCGGCGGCAACGTCGAATGTGCCAGCGACCGCGCAGAGCGCCGAGGTGAAGGTCACGCTCGCCCCCGACGAAGGGCGCGAGGTCAAAGCTGACATGCGCGCTGGGGACAAGATTACCTACGCTTGGACAACCGGCGGACCGGAAATTCGCTTCGAGTTGCATGGTGAAGAGCATGATGCGCCGGCTGACGAATATACCAGCTACGAGAAGGGATCGTCTGCTGGCGAGCGAGGTGAGTTCCAGGCTCCGTTCGACGGGATGCATGGGTGGTATTGGCGTAACCGTACCTCTTCCCCCGTCACCGTTACGGTGACGGCAACCGGCACGTTCCGTAGCTTCGCCGCGAAACCGAAATCCTGACCTACCCACAAGCCAATCCTTCAACCGGAGACGACCTATGAAATATGCTTCCTTGCTGGGGCAGCGCTCATTGCCTCCCCTGCTATGTGTAGCGGCCTGCAATGATGCCCGGCTGAACGCGCAATAAAGAGCGGTTTCCGGGGCACATTGTTTGAGACGGATAGGATCGCCCGACGCGCATTCCGTGAGACGCAGCGCACGATCGGTGAGACGGACGCACATTGTTAATCCGCCGACGCATTGAGCCTGAGCGGGCGATCACAGCCAGCCATTGTTCCGAGCGACCCGGCCTGCTTCGATACGATTGGCCGCACCGAGTTTTGCCGCAGCATCGGATAGATAATTGCGAACCGTCCCGGGTGATAGAACGAGGCGGCGGGCAATTTCCTTGTTGGACAGCCCCTGCTCGGCAAGGCGCAGCGCGTCGCGCTCCCGGTCGGTCAGGGGATCGTCGCCCGCCTCCCATGTTGCTGCGGCGAGATCGGCGCGAATGACCTGTCCGCCGGTGGCCACGGTGCGTATCGCTGCGGCAAGTTGATCGGCGGGCGTGTCCTTGAGCAGGTAGCCACGCACCCCGACCGCCCTCGCACGGGTGAGATATCCTGGCCGGGCAAAGGTGGTGACCACGATCGTGCGCGTCGGCAACCGCTCGTCCCGAACAGCGCGAGCGAGATCCAGACCCGACAGCCCCGGCATTTCGATGTCGGTCAGCAGGATGTCGGGTCGGAGCACACGGACATGATCGAGCGCGGCATCGCCGTTCGTCGCACACGCCACCACGGCCAGATCGGGTTCGAGCTCGAGAAGGGCGGCGATTGCGCCGAGCACCATCGCCTGATCCTCCGCCACCACGATGCGGATCGACGGCAGGGTCATGCCGGCACCGTCGCACGGAGTTGTGTGCCCGCGCTATCGGTGACGATCGAAAGGTCGCCTCCTGCTGCGGCGAGCCGCTGGCGCATGCCGGTCAGCCCGTTGCCTTCCCTGAACGATCCGCCGCGGCCGTTGTCGGCCACGGTCAGCGTTGCGCCGTTCGCGCCGCAAGCAATATCGAGGCGGCACTGCGATGCACCCGCATGGCGGATGACGTTGGTCACCGCTTCGCGCAGCGTCATGGCGAGGATCGCTCCGGCACCATCGGCAACCTGGTCGGGATCGCCCACACGCTCGATGGCGACGCCGGCGGTGGCGAGTGCGGCTTGCGATGCCGCCAGTTCGTGCGACAGGCTGCCGCCTGACTGGCCCGCGAGCGCCGCGCGCACCTCCGCCAGCCCGCCGCGCGCCGCGCCGGCGATGGCGGCCAGTTCATCCTTGGCGCGGTCGGGATCGCGGTCGACCAGCCTGCCGGCAAGATCGGCCTTGAGCGCGACCAGCGTCAGTGTGCGGCCGATCACGTCGTGCAGGTCGCGTGCGATCCGCTCGCGTTCGGCGGTGCCGGCGAGGCGGCGCACCTCCTCCTGGGTGCGCAGCAAAGCCTGCGCCCGCTCATAGAAGGCCTCGCGCGACACTGTGGCACTCCCGGTCATGACCACCAGCAAGACGCCGGGCAGCCACCAGAGCGTCGGCTGTGACAGACCGAAGCCGGCTGCTGCTGTGACAACGGCGATCGCGGCGATGGCAACAAACGCGGTTTGCCGCGGACGCGCACGGCCGATCGCCGCAGCGGCGTAGATGGGAAACACGGTCCAGCCCACCGGCAGCGGTGCCAGGGCTATGCCGATGGCGGTGATGGCTGCGGTGGCCCCGATGAGCCGAACTCCCCGGACCCGATGCGCGGCGAAGTACAGCGGCAGGAACAGCGTGAGGCCTATCCCCGTCAGGGAAAGCGTCGCAAGATCGGGCGCTCGCCACAGCCACGGCAGGGGCAGGAAGACGAGATAGACCAGCCAGGGCCAGGGGCCGTCCCACCAACGCTCGCTCGCCGTCCGCATCCCGCCACCTTCCATCGCGACGATGGAACGGGTCAAGCCGGACTCCGCCGCCAGCCTGTCCACGCCCAGAGGGCTGCCACGCCGGTCATTGCCACCGTCATCACGCCATGCACCTCCAGCGATCCGATCGTGTCGGCCCCAACGATGGACCGGGCGATCTGGCCGAGGTGATAGGCCGGTGTCGCTTCACCGATCCCGCGCATCCACGCTGGCAGCATCGCGGAGGGTATCCACAGGCCGCCCAACACGGCCGATCCTAGGAACAGGGCGTTGGCGACCGCCACCGCGCCCTTTCCGCTCATCCGCATACCGATCCCGAAGCCGATCAGCGCGAAGGGAACGGCGGAGGCGAGATGGAGTGCGGTCAGTGCCACCCAGTTGGCGGGAGAAAGCCGGACACCGGCGACGATCGCGAGCAGGTCGATCGCGATGACCGCCATCGCCGTGGCCAGCACCGCGGCTGCGAGCTTCGCGATGACGTAGGCGCTGGCGGGCATCGGCGAGACACGCTTCAGTTCGATGAGACCCTGTTCACGCTCCATCGCCACGCCCGCGCCGAAGCCGAACAGCGCCGGGCCGATGGCCGCGAACACGCCATAGCCGGCTAGGCTCGCCGCAGCTGCGACCGGACTCGGTGCCTTGGCGATTGCCAGCGTGAACAGGCCGTAGAACGCTGCAGGAGTCAGCACCGTGGGCAGCAGGAACTGGGGTAGGCGCAGGCTGCGCTTTACCTCGACCAAGGCCTCGCGGCGCCAGACGCCGGGGGGAAGAGTGTAGGCGGTCATGCGGCGATCCTTCGGTCGGGTGCGAGCAGGGCGGCAATGGCGTCTTCCAACGTGGCGTCGGCGACGCGCAGCGCGGAAAGGGTCGGATCGTCATCGAGCAGCGCGCGTACCGTGGCGGCCGCATCGCTGCTGACGATGCGTAGTTCCGCCCCCTCCGTTGCCGCTTCGCGCGCACCGGGCAGTGCGGACGCGACCGCCGGCGTCATTCTGCCGCGGCAGCGGATCACTGACCCTCCCGCCCGCGCACGAATGGCGGCGGGCGTATCGTCGGCGACGATCCGGCCCCCGGCCATCACCACCACCCGGTCGGCGAGCGCGTCCGCTTCGGCCAGGTCGTGGCTGGTCAGCAACACCGCGCCGCCGCGGTCGGCGACTCCACGGACGGTACGCCACAAGCCACGCGCAGCCTCGCGGTCCATCGCGGCGGTCGGCTCGTCCAGCACAAACAGGTCGGGGCGGCCGCAAATGGCGAGCGCGTACTGCACGCGCCGGACCTGCCCGCCCGACAGCGCACCGCAGCGGCAATCGGCCAGTTCGGCCAGACCCGCCAGCGAAAGCGTTTCGCTCAGGCTGAGCGGATGATGATAATAGCCGGTGTGCAGCATGACCAGTTCGCGGACCGTCAGCACGTCCGGCAAGCCGGCCGCCTGGAGCATGACCCCCATCCGGCCGCGGGCCTCGGCCCGGCGCGGATCGAGATTGAACAGCCGGACCGTTCCCGCGTCGGGCGACAGCCGACCAGTGAGAAGAGAGACGGTAGTCGTCTTGCCGGCCCCGTTGGGGCCGATCAGCGCCGTGACCACGCCGGTGTCGAGCGTCAGGTCGAGGGCCTCGAGAACGGGCCGGCGTCCCAGCATCTTGCGCACCCCGGTCAGCCGTGCTGCGGGGGTACGAGCGGTCATCGTGCGGTGCTCCGCTTCAGGGCCGCGTCGATCGCTGCCAGCACTTTGGGCCAGCTATCGGTACGTGCCGCGGTCGTGCCGGCACTCGTGCCCCCGAAGAAGCTCAGCATGGCGGCGTTCTGCGCACTGGCCTCCACGGGCGGTCCGAACGCGGCGTGGCCTGCTTCGGGATACGAAAGCAACGTGACCGGATGCGTGAAACTGCGGGTCCGCAGGCGTTCCTGGATCGCCTGCGACATCGGGCAGGAGGGCCAAAGGGAATCGCGCTCGCCGCAGACCATCACGATCGGTCCGTTGACCCGCTCGGCAGGGATGCTTGCACGTTCGACCGCCGCGGCGTCGTTCAGTCCATCGGCGTATAGCGCGTGAATGCCCTTCCATTCGCCGGTCCATCCGTACGGCACGAAGGGCACCGGCTTGCCGTTCTCGCTCCACGACGCTTCGGTCACCAGGTTGGCATTGTCGATCCCCGGCCAGGTGACGCTGGACGGCACACCCAGCACGGTAATCCTGATATCGGAGCGGCGCGATGCGACCAGCAGCGCGGCTTCCGCACCTTTGGAGGTGCCGATCACGCCGATCCGATCTCCGGCGACCTCGGCCTGTGCCTTCAGCCAGTCGAGCGCGCGGTCGAACGTCTCCACGGGGATCATCTTGAGCGTGGCAGGCTGCCCGGGACTGCCGAAATAGGAAAGGTGCAGAACCGCATAGCCTCGTTCGGCAAGCAGCCGCGCCTCGCGTGCGCCGCCTTTGGACAGCCCACCCTCGGAACCGCCCAGCAGGAGTATGGCCGGCACAGGGCGGGACGCGGCAGGAAGATAGAAGTCCGCGACCATCTCGGGCGTTCGAATCCGCCGTGGCTCGCTCTCTGACGGCATGGCCACGACCCCGGATGGTGTCGAATCCGGCATCGCCACTTGCGCTGCGGCAACGGCGAAAAGAGTGGCGAGAAGCATGACACGGCCCTTTGCAGATGAGCCGTCATTGTGATCGGCAAAGCGGCTGCCGCGTAGTGACGTTTGTCATCTCGACGTGATGACAAAAGGCACGTCTGCTCGACATCACCGCAAGGAAAACGAACGGGGCTGTTGAAAAAGGCCCGACACTGCCCCGGCCGCCTGTCTCGCAAGGGATGGTTGATTGGGAACGCAAAGGCCTCCTCAAAACTCCGTCTCGGTGCCGTACCGTAAGGGGCCGCAGCGCCCGACGTGGCGCTAACGGCCAGCTCTGCTATCAAGCCGATGGGCGAGCTGTGGGGGCTGTGTCCATCCTGAGCCATGGACATGACGAACACGAATACCTCGACCTTCCTTGAACGCCTGCTGTCGTGGTCGCTAAGCCGGACCATCGCGACCCCGCTCCGCTACGGTGCTGCGACCCTGGTCATCATCGCGGTAGGCCTGTTCCGGGCGTTCCTCATCGCGTCGATCGTACCTTGGCTGCTGTTCATCCCGTTCATCCTCGTGGTCGGCCTGCTCTTCGGACGCGCGCCGGGTATCTACGCGGCCATGCTCGCCGCGATCGTCGCCGGCCTGTCCATCGGTCACGCCAGCGAGCCGCTATGGCTGACCGACGCTCAATGGATCGGCAGCGCGCTGTTCGTGCTGATCTCAAGCGGCATCGCCGTCCTGGGAGCCGAGCTGCGCGCGGTGTTCGCCAGAGCGCGTAGCCTCACGGGCGAGAAGGATGCCGCGCTGAGCAAACTTGCCGAGCGCGAGGCCTTTCTGACGAGCGTGTTCGCCAGTTCGACCGACTGCATCAAGATACTCGACCTCGACGCCCGCCTGACCTTCATGTCGGAGGGCGGGCAGAAGGTGATGGAGGTGAGCGACTTCAACACCATCGTCGGCTGCCCCTGGCCGGACTTTTGGCAGGAACGGGGCAACGCCGAGGCGCGCGCTGCGATCGAGGCCGCCAAGGCCGGCGAAAGCCGCAACTTCATCGGCCGGGCCTCGACAATGGCGGGGCGGCCCCGCTGGTGGGACGTTGCGGTCAGCCCGGTACGCGGCGCGGACGGCACACCGGTCAGCATCCTGTCGGTGTCGCGGGACATCACCGCGAGCCGCGAGAACGAGGAGGAGCGCAGCCAACTCGTCCGTATCGTCGAAAACAGCACCGACTTCATCGGCATGGCGCACCTCGACGGCCGGGTATTCTTCATGAACGACGCAGGCCTGCGGCTCGTCGGCCTCGATCGGGAGGCGATGGCGGCCGTGACGATCGCCGACTTCTTCCCGCCGGACGAAGCGGACGCGGTACGGAAGGAGGTGCTTCCCGCCGTGGAGCACGACGGTAGCTGGACCGGCGAGCGCCTGTTCCGTCACTTCGGCACCGGCGAGCTGATCCCGGTGCTCTATAACGTGTTCCCGATCGCCGATCATGATGGGAAGCTGATCGGCTACGGCACCGTCACCCGCGACCTTCGCGAGCGCAAGCAGGCCGAGGAGCAGCAGCAGCTCCTCAACAACGAGCTGAGCCATCGGCTCAAGAACGTGCTCGCCGTGGTGCAGTCGGTCGCGTCGCAGACGCTGCGCCAGGCTGGCGACCTGCCATCCGCGAACGAGGCGCTGTCCGCCCGGCTGGCGGCACTCGCACAGGCCACCGACGTGCTGACGACCACGTCATGGGCGGCAGCCGATCTCCACGAGGTAGTGGAAAAGGCGCTGGCACCGCATGGCAGCATCGGCGAGCGTATCCGCATTTCCGGCCCCGCGATCACGCTCCACCCGCAGGTGACGATGGCATTCGCGCTCGCGCTTCACGAACTGGCGACCAACGCCGCCAAATACGGCGCCCTGTCCAACGAGGATGGCTATGTCGATCTCACGTGGCGGATCGTGTCCGGCGACGGCGAGGAACCCCGCTTCTCGCTCATCTGGGAGGAGGTCGGCGGTCCGGCAGTCAGTGCGCCCAGCCGCCAGGGCTTCGGGTCGAAGATGATCGAGCGCTCGCTGCGGTCGTATTTTCGTGGCCCCGCACGGCTCGATTATCGCCCGAGCGGGTTGATGTTCACCCTTGATGCTCCGTTGGGGGATGCAGGCAGGGTCGTCGGTCAAGCGTGATGGGTCAGAGTAAGCCGTTCGTCGGCAAGGATATCCTCATCGTGGAGGACGAGGCGCTCATCCGCTTCGAGCTGGTCGATTTCTTCGAGGACGCCGGTTTCCGGGTATTCGAGGCGGGAAGCGCCGACGAGGCCATCGCCATCATGGATGCCAACGCCGCCATCCGGGTGGTGCTGACCGACGTGCAGATGCCCGGCTCGATGGATGGGCTCCGGCTCGCCCACTATGTACGCGACCGCTATCCACCTACGGCGCTGATCGTCACCTCGGGCGCGGTCAATCCCGAGGCATCCGATCTGCCGGTGAACAGCATCTTCGTCGCCAAGCCCTTCAACCTGCGGCGCGTCCTCGGACAGATCGAGCATCTGACCGCTTGAGAGCACCATTACTCCGAGCCATGCCGTTGTAACGCTGTCAGCAGCGCAACGGCATGGCCGGCAACCTAGCCGCGCTTCATCTTGTTCAGCACCTCGGCGACATTGCTGGCGTTGTACGGCTTCTGGATGAGCGGAAAGCCGTGGGTGCCTTCCTGCGCCAGCACCGAGCTGTAGCCGGAGGTAAGCACCACCGGCAGGGCGGGATGCGACCGCCGCAACTCCTGCGCCAGCTCGATCCCGCTCATGCCGGGCATTACCACGTCGGTGAAGACGACGTGGAAGCGGTCGGGCTTCTCGTTGACGAGATCGAGCGCGGCCTGTGCGTGCGGCGCCCATACGGTGCCGTAGCCCACGTCCTCCAGGAGCTGGGTCGCGAACTCGCCGACGAGCTGATTGTCCTCGACCACCAGCACGCAGCCGTGACCGTTGCCTTCCCTGGCAGGTTCGGGAGCCGTGGCCGAAACGGCAGGCATCGGGCTCTGCGCGACCGGCAGGTACATGATGAAGCGCGTACCTTCGTCGGGCACGCTCTCCACGATCACCTCGCCCCCCGACTGCTTGGCGAAGCCGAACACCTGGCTGAGACCCAGCCCCGTGCCGCGCCCGACCTCCTTGGTGGTGAAGAACGGCTCGAAGATGCGGATCGCCGTTCCCTCATCCATGCCCGAGCCCGTGTCGGCGATCGTCACCGTCACATAGTTGCCGGGTGTCTCGGCATGCGCGCGCACCGCCGGCACCTTGTCGGCCGTGCCCGTGCTGATCTCGATCCGGCCGCCCTCGGGCATCGCGTCGCGCGCGTTCACCACCATGTTGAGGATGGCGGTGTCGAACTGGTTGCGATCCACCTCGACCTCGCCGCCGGCGACGATGCCGCTGGACACCACCTCGATGCGCGATCCGGTCGTCGTGCGCAGGATCGGCAGGGATGCCAGAAGCTGCGCGTCCACGTCGAAATGCTCGGCCTTGAGCGGCTGACGACGCGCGAAGGCGAGGAGCTGGCCGGTGAGCTTGGCTGCCCGATCTGCCGTCTCGGAAATCGCGTCCATGTAACGCTGACGACGGTCCTCGCGGAGGTTCGGCCGGGACAGCAGCTCGATCGAGGATTTGATGATGGTCAGCAGGTTGTTGAAGTCGTGCGCGACGCCGCCCGTAAGCTGACCGACCGCTTCCATCTTCTGCGCCTGCCGAAGCGCATCCTCGGCCTGCTCGCGCACCGCGATCTGCGCCAGCAATTCCTCGTTCTTGCCCAGCAGTTCGGCCGTGCGACGATCGACGGCATGTTCCAGGTCAAGCGTGAGCTTGTTGAGCGCGGCCTCCTGCATCTTCTCGGCGGTGACGTTGGCGGCCACGCCGGTCATGCCGATCGGCTCGTCGCCGCCATCCCGCATCACGCGGGCGCGGGTATGCACCCAATGCTCGGTATCGTCGGGCCAACGGATGCGGAAGGCAAGGTCATAGCCTTCGCCGGTCGCGATGCTGCGCTCGACGGCGCGCTCCACGTCCGCCAGATCCTCTGGATGCACGGCCGCCATCTTCTCGGCGTAGGTGAACGGCAGGTTGGGATCGCGGCCGAAATTGGCCTTGAACCGATCCGACGACACCAGCTCGTGATCCGGAAGCGAGAAGCTGAACGTCCCGAGATTGCCGGCATCGAGCGCGAGCTGGAGGTCGGCCTGAGCACGGGCGCGCTCCTCGAAAAGCTGGCGATAGCGCCGCTCGTTCTCCTTGGTCGCCTGCTCCGCCTCATGCTGCGCGGTTCGGTCGCGCAGAATCTTGAGGTAGCCGATATGCTCGTCGGTATGTTCGTCCTCGAAGCGCATCATCAGGCCGGACGCCCATAGGCGCGAGCCGTCCTTCTTCATGTGCCAGCGCTCGTCCTCTGCGCGCCCCTTTTCGCGCGCCAGCGTCATTTCGGTCTCACAACGGTTGGCGGCGTTGTCCTCGGGGGTGAAGAAGCGTTCGGCGTGCTCGCCCAGCATCTCCGCTTCGCTCCATCCCAGCAGATTTTCCGCGCCGGGGTTCCAGCTGGTGACCTCGCCGGCGAGGTTGGTGGTGATGATCGCGAAATCGGTAGCGCTGGAGAGGACGGCGCGCGCCAGCGCCGACTGATGCTTATCCATGTTCATGACGGCTCAATGCGTGGAGGGCAGGACGGGCTTCGAGGCGATAGGCTCCTGCTTGCGCAGCAGCCGCACCGCCGCCCGCACCAGCTCGCTCGCATTGTTGAAGTCGCCGGTGGCAACGCGCGCATCGATGTACGCGTCCAGCTCGGGAGTGAGCGATACGTTACGGGATAGTCGGACAGCCATAGGATGCGCCTTCGCGGTTCTCCTGAGCTGTGTCAAACTATGCCATAAGCTGGTTTTAGCGTCGCTGCTCAGGCGCGAGGCCTGTTCCCGCAAACGAAGGTCGCGTGGGACGGCTGACGGCGGGAAGGCGCGCTCGATGGCAACGAGGGCGCCATTTTCCCGAAATGTGTTCCCGATTGGCTTTTCCCGAAACTGCCCGGTGCAGATGGAGAAACGGGACAACCTATGGCCGTCTGATCGACCTCCCCTTGGCGGTCGAAGCTGTTGGCAGATAACGTGAGTGCGACGCCTCGTTTGCGAGCAGCGCCGGATGATGGCGAGCACATTGGCAGCTAATTCGAGCACGGTGCCACGCGCCAGTGGCAGATAGCGTGAGCAGGAAATAGCGCTGTTGGCGAGCAGACACCGCTACGATTGCAAGCCCCTACAGCTACGCCGGCTCTGAAGGGGGCGACCGCCCCCCACCGCAGCGACTTGGCGACGGGGCGATAGCTGACCGGATGGATGCCATCCCGGCTCGGTTGCGCCCGCAGCGGGATGACGGTGTCGCCGAAACGTGCCGCGATCGACGTGACAATGGATGACGCGCGCAGGTCGTAGGGGGCAAGCCAGGCCACCTTGACGGCGGTGGTTCGCCGCCTGAGCGCAAGAAGGTTGGTTGGGAGCGCCGGACTGGCGGCATCGTTCGACCCGAGTGCGATGAGGGCGACGGTGGCGGCCGAAGCGCCCCTCACCCGCCGCTCGATCTCGGCCGAACCGGCACCCACGCGCGCATGAACCTCGCAGCGTATGCCCTGTGCTGCCAATGCCTGCGCCGTGCCGACCGCGGTGCTGTCGCCCAGGATCAGGCAGAAGGGAATCATGGCCGACCAGCCTGATGGGCAAGCGGTTTTCGTGGAGTGGTCATGTCGCCGTAGGCAAGTAGCCCGAAGATGGCGACAGCACAGCCGGCGATGCCGAACGCTGCGCGTGCCAGCCCGATCAGCCGCGCCTTGCGACCCTTGCGAAGGTGGTTCCACCCTCGATCGAGCGAGGTACGCCAGGACAGCCAGCCATCGCCGATATCGCTCGCGCCGAACATCGCGATGGGGATCGCGACGGCCAGCATGATATGCCGGATGTCGGCGCGGGCGATCACGATGGCGAGAAAGGTCGCGACCAGAATGAACAGCGCGATGGCGTTGATGACGCTGTAGAGCGGGCGCAGCCGAAAGATCCGACGCGAGGGCGCAGCGAGGTAGCGCACGATCGGACGGCGGCAGGTGTCGCAGACCAGCATGTGCTGCCCCAGCGGCCAGCGGCGCATCGCCTCATGGCAATACGGGCATTCGGGCCGGGGCAGGCTAATCATATTCATGCGACGTGGCCGACCCTGATCGCATCGGGAAGTGCAGCCCGGATCACGTCGGCGACGTCGGGCACGCAGATCCAGTTGGAGAATCTCGGGTTCCAGATCGCCTTGCCCTTGCACAACGCGGAAAGAACCTCCCTGCCGATCTCATCGTCGCGCGCGGCCCGGAATGCGATGCGGCCATCTGGCAGTGTCCGCTCGACGATCCCGGCGCATACCTCGATAGGTGCGCCCGCCTTGACGGGAACCGCCTTGGCAGGGGGCGATACCTCCAAAACGGTGCATTCAACCGCTACCGATGTGGAGGGACTTTGCGCCGGATGAACAGTGACAGGCTCTGCCTCGACGTACGGCGGCAATTCCGGCACAGACGCGGCCTGGACGATGGGCATGTTGATCGGCCCAGACGGGTCGCCGGTATGAGACGTATCGGCGGCGTCCGTGCTGTCAGGAACGATGCCGAGGCGGGTATAGATATCGCCCTCCTGGACATGGTCGGCGATGAGCTGGTCGGCGATCTCGACCATCTGCGCGGCGGTGACGCCGGTCGAAAACATTCGTCCCAGGGGCGATGACCCGCCGAACGGCACCCAGGCTTTGTAAAGGTTGTCGCATTTGTAGATCGGCTCGTCGCTGCCGATTTTGGAACGGTCGATCATCGCGGTGGGCGGAACGGACACGAATACGCCGACCTCCGCGAACGCCCTGTCATGCCCTTTTCGCTTCAGCCACGCCTGCAGCACCTTGCGTTGTCGTTTGGCCTGTTCGACCGGATTGGGGATGTTCTGCGGCTGACGTTGCGAGCGATACCAGACCATCCATTCGCCATGCTCGTTCTTCGAGATCCGGCCAGAGTAGTTCTTGGATTCGAAGATCGAGGCGGTGCGCGACGCCCGCGACAGCAGGATATGATCGAACTGCGCGAACCCGCCCTGCCCGTCCGGCAGGCGCAGATCGTGGATAAGCAGGTTGCGGTCGTTGTCAGGCCCGAATTGGTGATCGAGCATATAGGCGGTCTCGCGCTCGCCCCGCATCCCCTGGCGATGGTTCCGCACCGTCGATCGCACGCGCTCGGGGAGAGCCGCGAACTCGTCGGACGCCATCACTTCGTCGGCAAATGCGATCTCGGCCGCGCGGGTCGATTTCTTGCGGATCATCGTTTCGGCGTTCCCGGATTTGGCTGCGGCAGCGGTTGAACCGCCTGCGCCGGTAGCGGCGCGGAGGCGGGAGGCACCATTGCGGGCGGCTTGGCCGGCACCAGCCTCGCCTCGAGCCGTGGCCGTGCATCCTCGATCAGCTTGCGGAACGCATCGAGCGTCGCCAGCGTGGTGATCTTGCCGATGTCGGTCGAGGCGTAGCTTCCACCGAGCGCACCCACGCCAAGGCCGAGCAACAGCCCACCGCCCACGACGCCGATATCCTTCTTGCGCGCCGACCCGCTGGCGACCGCTTCCTGGATGCCGGTGTTCACGTCGACCAGCGTCATCAGCACCTGGCTTTCGAGTGTCTTCGACTTGAGCCCGACCGCCCCGCCGAACACACCGCCGACCCCGCCCCCGCTCTCACGCGACTTGGCGTCGGAATAGACCACCTTCAACTCGATCAGATAATCCGCCTCGGTGACAGGCCGGGTTGTGGCAGTCCCGCCATTGATCGCGCGTTCGCGTTCGAGCGCGCTGAACGCCTCGCCGCGATCGGCGACGCGGAAGCAATTGGATCGCGCGATCATCAGCTTGACCAGTGGCAGCGCGTCGACGCGCGCGGTCGAACCGCCGTTCTGCATCTCCGCCATGCGCATGAGCGCCTGCAGTTGCGGCGACAGGCCATCGGCCGGGTTGGCGGCCTTCTCCTCAACCAGCGCGGCAACGCCGAGCGGCACCTGGCATTGCGGCACGGCGGTCGTCTCGTCGACGCCGGTGCCGCCCTGCCCCAGCTTCTGGGCGTGGGCCATTGAAGGTGTGACGGCCGCGAGCGCGGCCGTCACGACGAGCATGCGGGTGCGATCAAGCACCGGCGCCCGCCTTCTTCGCATGCGCTGCGGGATCGCAGATCCCGGCACGCTCCTCGTCCGCCGCAACTTTCTTCGCGGCTTCGTCACAGTCCTTGCAGTCGGGACAGTCCGCGCAGTCCTTGCATTTGCCGTTGTGAAGCGCGTGCGCGCGATAGCGCGCCTTCTTCGCCTCGACCTCGCGCGCGGCATCGGTGCCGGCATGACTTCCGGCGAAGCTCGCCATCGCGAGCAGGACCGGCGCCGACGACTGCGCGCTGGCGGCCGACGGCAAGGCCACGGAGAGGGCGGCAAGCCCCAGCGCGGCGATCATCTTCAGTTTCATCGTGTGTACTCCTTCCCTGGCCGTTTTCAGAAGAAACCGTTGCGTCGGCCGTCGCGACGGTCATCGTGGCGGGCGCTGCTGTCGCCCAGCGCCGAGCGCCGGACCTCCAGCTCAACCCCGTCCCCCTTGCGGCGAATGCGGACATCCTGCGGGGCGATGTTGTTGCGCTTCGCCCAGCGGTCTGCGTCGGCATCCGAGCCGAACTCGCCCATTTCCTCGAAATCCCAGTTGCTCATGTCTCCTGTCCCGGTTGATCGCCGTGCCGGCGCGCGGGGGCCGGTCCTGGCGGTGCGATGCGAAATCCCCGCGCGTGGATGAAGGACAGTGTCACTGGATCGAGGCCGGTTTGGCGGCGATGCGCCGGACCACGAGATTGCTGTCGGCCCCCAGACGAAGATCGAGCGTGTGCCCGACCCGTCGCGTGAACAGCATCACGCCGGCAACCTCGTCGTGCAGCGTGCCCTTGCCGAAGAAGGTCCGAGAATCTGCCCATTCGCGGCCGTGGATGAAGCGGACGCGATATTGGCCGAGCGGGGCTGGCACGGTGACACGCTCGAAGGCGCGGACATAGACCGACAGCCGGTTCTTCGCCGTCGCCGGATCGAGCAGCTGGACGATGCTATTGTCTGCCGCACCCTGAATTGTCAGGTGGCTTCTGACGGTTCGCAGGTCGACGCTGGAGGAGACGGCGACCGTTCCCGATTCCGGAAAACCGGTGTTCGTCCCCACGATTGACGCGAACAGGCTGGAGGTTGCGCGCTTGATCTGGCCCTGCCCGGCCCAGGCCGCAAGGACCAGTGCGATGGCAACACCGACGCCCAGCGCCTGCCAGTAAGGGGCCGGCGTGAAGCGCGGGCGGGTCCGCCATCGACCGCGCTGATAATCGTGGCCCCTGTTCCTGGCTTCGAACCACGACCCTTTCGATCCGCCAGATATCCAGCTCGCGCTCCCCAGCGGCACCGATTTCCTGAACCCGAAGCGGTTCAGCTCGACCCGTGCCTTGCGATCGTTCCATTGCGTCGCACCGGGATCGAGCCCCTGCCGCTTGCGGTAGCGATCGCGCATATAGTCGCGATCATCGATGCCCATCGACCACCTCCATCGACTGCGAGGGGAGAGCCAGGGGAAACACGTCCATTCTGGACAGCATCGCGTGATCGCGCAGCGAGGCCTCGACGGCGACAACCTCGCTCGAAGTCAGTCCAGGTTCGCGTCGTACGAACAGGATGGTCGACGCCGATCCTGCCAGCCAGCGCGCGATGGAGATCCTGGGCATCAGCCGGTCGTGGTCGGCGAAAGCGTAGGTCGCTCGTCGCACGCCGGCCAGCACGGTCATTCCCCAACGCAGGGCGTGACCGTTTCCAGAATCGTGTCCCGCCGCCTCCGCGACGGCTTCGGGCGGGAGGTCCCGGATCAGGTCGCGGACGGCCGATAGGGTCGCATCAGGTTCATCGCCGGCATGCTCGATCGCGCGGAGCAGGACATAGCGCGAGGCACAGGTGTAGCCCGAGCAAACCGCAGGATCGTCGGGAAGGAACGCCTCGATCGCGGACGAGCGCGCATAGTCGCTGGGATGGTCTGCGAAGAAGTCCCAGTTTCCGCGCGCGGGATCGATCAGCCGGTCGCGGGCCAGGTCGGCGAGTTCGGTGATCGCATCGCCATCGCCGAACACCGCGAGCCGGTCCCCGTTTCCGGCGCGGACCGCTCCCAACGCCGCAGCCGTCAGGTCGGCGGCTTCGGCGATCGTAAGAAGCGGGCGCGCGGGTTCGCGCTCGCGCTTGAACCGAAACGGGTAGCTGATGTTCATCGCGCGGGCCTCATCAGCGTGGCGCGATCCGCGCGCGGGCGGAGCGCAGCGCGCGGGTGAGCGGCAGAAGCACGACGTAGGTCAGGCCGAATATCGCGGCCATCGCGAGCGTCTCCCCGCCCCAGTCGAGCGCGTCATCGCGCCGCGCGAGCTGGCTGCATTGCGTGAGCGTATGAGTGTCGAGGTCGCAGGCGTGCCAGTGCTTGGTGGCGATCACCTGGTCCCAGGTCGGTGGTGATGTGGTCATGCTCATAGCTCCAGTCCGATGTCCTTTTCGGGGTAGGGAAGTTCAGGCCCTTTGGGCTCGACCGGGACGCTGAACCGGGAGAGGTCGAGCGAGGGATCGGTGCGGATGTCGATTTTCCCGCGCGGCTCGGATCGGTCCGTACTGGGGGTTGCTTCGCCGCCAGTCTTCTCGGGTGCGCGATCGAGGTCGGGCGGCAAGGTCGGATTGAAGGTCTCGCCCGCGCCGGCTTTCGTGGCTGCGCCGGCAGCGCCGCGATCGGGATCGATCGTCAGCGCGCCGGTGGTTTCGAGCGCCGAGGTCTTGTTGCCCTCGTTGCGCTCGATCGCGGCGGTCAGCTTCTCGCGGTCGTCGGTGAACAGCTGGATGTCGTCGCGGACGCGCGTGACGGTGACGTTGAACAGCCGCTGGTTGGAGAGGTTCGATTCCCTGTGGCTCATCACCGCGATCGCGGTGTCGGTGGTGATGCCCTGCGCCGCGTGCATGTTGAGCGCGTAGGCGAGGCTGATCCGCTCCATCATCGGATCGCCCGCCTTTAGCTCGTGGAGGGTGCCGTCGCTCGCCTCCACCTTGATCCCCGACGGGTCGGCCGAGACGACGCGGGCGATATCGTTGTTGTTGAGGCCGCGGTCCTTGTCGTTCTGGGTCCAGCGGATCTTGTCGCCCTCATGCAGCTTGATCTGCTCGCGCTGGGCGAGCTGCATCGCGTCGGTCTTGTCGACCGGCGATATCTTCTGCGGATCGAAGGTCCGTACCCGGTTGCCGATCTGGACCTGAACGCGGCCCTTCGCGTCGACGCCGAGCACGTCATAGGTGCCGGGGCTGAGGCCGAGCTCGCGCATGGCATGGCGCAGGTCGATCACCTGGCCGGGCTTATAGGTATGCGCGTAGCGGAGTTCCTCGCGCGTGACGTTGACCTTGTCGAGGACCGGGGTGACGACGCCGTCCCCTTTCAACGCGCCCTCCGCGGCGAGGCCGTCCTGGATGCGCACGTTGAGCTCTGCGCGCGCGACGCGGCCCGACGAGAACATCGCGGTGGTCTCGCGCTGTTCGGGGGTTAGGCCCAGCCAGTGTTCGGCCGCGGCCTTCACATGCTCGGGGTTGGCGGTGACCTTGTCGCCGAGCATCGCCATCGCCTCGCGCACCTCGCCGCGGTTGGTCAGCGCGGCGACGGTGCGCAGCTGCTCGGTGCGCTGGCGCAGATTCTCGTCCATCCGCGCCATCGTGATCCCGCCGGCCTGCGCGAGCGCGAACGCCTTGCCGGCGTCGACCGCGGTGATCTGCTGGCGATCGCCGATCATCAGGAAGCGATCGACGCCGAGCGCATTGGCGATGCCGACCAGGTGCTTCATCTGGTCGGAACCCACCATCGAGGCTTCGTCGAGGATCAGCGTCGTGCCGGCGAGCGCGTCGCGCGCGCCGTCATAGCCCGCTCCCTTCCCAGCGAGCGCGTGGCGGGCATAGCTGTGGACGAACGAGGAGACGGTGCGGCTCTCGATCCCGGCTTCCGCGCCGAGGCGATCGGCGGTCGCCTTCATGAGCGCGAGGCCGACCACCTTGCCGCCCTCCTGCTCGACGTTGCGCGCGACGCTCGCCAGCATGGTCGACTTGCCGGCGCCCGAGACGCCTTGGACCGCGACGATACGATCGGCGGAGGTCAGCGCCATCGTCGCGGCCGCCATCTGGCCTGCGTTGAGTTCCTTGTCGCCCGATGCGGCGTTGATCCGCTCGATGACGGTGTCGGCGGAGACGATCACCCGCCCCTCCCCCTTGCCGCGCTCGATCTCTGCAAGGATGCCGCGCTCCGTCGCGAGCGCCTCGGGCGTCGTGACATGGGTGACGACGCTGTCGATCCGGTCATCCTTGCCCGGAATCAGCTTCTCGTTGCGGATGAGCTCGGAGACGCGCGCGTCGACATGCGCGGCGGTGACACCCTTCAGCCCGAGGTCGAGCGCGGTCCTGGTGATGTCCGGCACCGCGAACGCGGCTTCGCGTTGGGCATGGATGCGGATCGCGGAGGCGACGGCGTGCTGGGCGCGCAGATCCACCGGCGCGATGCGCAGCCGGTCGAGGCCGCTGGCGACGAGCGGATCGGCGGGTCGGAATAACTCGCCCAGGCTTTCGCGGAGATTGGCCAGGACGTCACCGAGGCGCTCCATCGGTCGTGGCTGGGCATCGAGGCCGCTGGCGCCAGCACGCTCGCGCGCGGCATCGACCAGCGCCTTGCCGTCGAACCCGAGCGCGGCCGCCCGGTCGCGCCACTCCTGACGCAGGGCATCGCGATCCTCGACGTTCAGCTTGGCGTCGCGGGTATTGTTGGTCACCTTGCGCAACGCCTCGGCGGAGGTGACACCGAGTTCGCCGGCTTTCGCCAGGATATCGGCGCGCCGCTGGCTGAAGGTGTCGATCACCTGCTTGGGCACGCCGGCGATCTCGAACTGGCCGTGCTTGCCGGTGACGCTGGTCTCGTAGCCGATCTTCGCCAGCTCGGCGCGAAACTGCGCGTGGTAGGCCGCGCCGATGGTCGTGTTGTTCTTCCACAGCTGCTGGTTGTGGAGCGCCTGCCATGCCCCGTTCGCCATCTTGGTCATGTTGGCGATCAGGACATGGATGTGGCCCTGTGGATCGAGCGCGCGACTCGTGTCGTGCTGGAACAGCGCATAGACGAGGTTGCCGGTTCGCACCGCATCCCCTGACCTGGACTGATCGTAGGTGCGGCCTTCGGCGAAGGTCTTCTCGACCCATCCCATCGTCGCCTTTACGGCGTTCATATGCGCGGTGAGGACACGGGTGTCGCCAGCGACATAGGCCATTACGCTGGCGGACTTCGGCATCGAGAAGGTCAGGTCGACACCGAGCCTGCGACCCTCGACCTGCCCGACCTTTTCGCCATCGGGCATCTCGCCGTTGAGGATCTTCTCGAAGTCTTCCTTGGTCACCTCGCCCTTGAGGCCAAGGTCGGCCGCGCCCACCCCGCCCCAGGCGGTCGCCTCGGACGAATGCTCGGCGGTGTAGTAATCGTCCTTGGCGAAATACTGCGCCGCGCCGGAGGCGGACTTGACGGAAGCGATCGACAGCATCGGCTACATCCCCATGTCCATGTCGTCATCGATCTCCGGCGAATGATCCGGGCCGTGATGACGATGGTGGTGATCGGGGTCGCGCTGCGTCGCAAACCCATCGCGCAATTCGCGGGTCGCCTGGTCCTCGTGGCGATCGGCATCACCGCGATCGGACCGGCTTTCCGGGGCATGGCGTGACGCCTCGCCGCGCGTCGGATCCACCCCGCTCTGCGGACCCGCACGGTTCTCGATCAGGGACATGCCCATGCCGCCGAGTTGGGCATCCAGACTGGATGAACCTCCCGTCACAGGCTTGGAAGGTTCGCCCCCGACCCTCGTTGCGGCATCCGACGCGCGGACGGCATCGACGCCGGTCGGGCTGCTGGCGACGCCCTTGCCGGTTATCTGATCGATCACCACCGGCAGCGACCCGGTGACCTCCATCGCCGCAGCCGCCTTTTCAGCCTCGCTACGCGGCTTCTCGGGCTGCGAGGCGGTCAGGTCCGGCTCTTGCCTTTCCTTCGCCTCCACGCCCCCCACAGGCCGTGTGGGGGTATGCTCGCGGCCACCCTCACCCCCCTCATCCGCGCCATTGTTCCGGGTGTTCTGACGACGCCGGTCTTCCGGCGAGACGTATTCGGTAGGCGTGAAGTTCTTGCGGGGCACCGCCCCCGGCGCGACCTCGGCATAGGAGCGGTATTTGAGTTCGATCCGCGCAGCGGGAAATCCATCGGGAAACTTCACGAAGCCGTGGAGCGACGGCAGGTTGTTGATGTCGTCGGGGATGACCAGCGGCTCGATCGCCGTGCGAGGCGTGAGGGTCGAGGCGTCGCGGGTGTTGTTGTAGCCGTAGCTGTAGGCCTCATCCATCTGGCGGACCTCGCGGCTGCCGATGAACTCGGAGCACTTTTCGGCTGTGGTTCGATCGGCGGTGGCGAGGATCAGCTTGGTGCGCGCAAGTCCGGTGAGCGCGGTCGCGTTCTGCAAGCCATAGGTCGCGACCAGCTTGTCGAACGAGTGGATCCCAAGGACGAACGCACCGCCGAAGTTGCGGGCCGACTGGAGGCCATGCTCGATACCAGGAAGCGCGTGAAGCGCATGGACTTCGTCAAACAGATACCAGGTCCGCAGGTCACGGGTCTTGGGCAGGCGCATGAGGTTGTTGACGGCCAGATCGATCCACAGCGTGAACAGACCGCGGGTCATCTCGAGGTCGTTGTACGAGCCGGTGATGAACATGATCGAGCCGTCGCGATTGTCGGTCGCGATCCAGTCGCGGATCGAGAAGGCGGGCGGGCCGCCCGGGACAGGGTCCGGCATGAAGCGTAGCGCCTGTCCGTTGACGTTCAGAACCGAGCGGATCGATTCCGCCATGCGGGCGGCTTTCTCGGTCGTCAGCGGGGCGGCGATGGTGTCATCGAGCTTGGCGTTGATCGACTTCAGATCGGCCTGCATCAGGTGGTGCGCGATCGCGGCGTTGTTCGCTTCACCCATCTCCTGAAGCTTCAGGCACATCTCGATGAAGAGCATCCGCGCGGCGTTCTGCCAGAACGGTTCCTTGTCGTCGGGATGCGAGGGAATGAGGGCCGATGCGGCCGAAACGAAATCGGCATAGTTGCGGCATTCGTCGAACAGCGTCCACGGCGCGCAACGCTCGTCCATAGGGTTGAGAATGACGTCGGTTTCTGGGTTGTAGAACGTCTCCACGAACACGCCGGTCAGGTCAAAGATGACCGCGCGATGACCGCGCGCGCGAAGCTGCGAGACGTGGCTGCGCAGCTGGGTCGTCTTGCCGGTGCCGGTGGTGCCGATGAGCATGGTATGGCTCTGTTCGAGCCGCCACGGATAGGGGATGCCGGCGATCGTGTATGGAACGTGGATGCCCCGGTCGATCCGATCGAGGATCGGAGCCTTGGCGACGAGTTCGGGGACGTACGGCGGATCGTGTTCGGCGCACTCGGTGCGGAACTTGCGCCGGTTGTGGCCGCTGACAGTTTTGACGAGCACGTCACGCTCGACCAACAGGGCGCCGCGGTTGTGGCGTTCCTGGAGCATGTCGCTGCCGCGCTTGTTTGCCCACATGATGAACCACATGATGATCGGTGCTGCGATGAAGGCCGACATGACGAGTGTCGTCAGGAAGATCTTGACCGTCTTCGCCCAGGCATGAACGACATGGGGTTCGTAGGGGACGTAGCCGATCGGAACCTTGGTCACGATGCCGTTTGGCAAGGTCAGGTTGATGAGGTGGAATTTGTCCCCGCCGACCCACGTCCAGATGGCGGAATAGAGCTTCATCAGGTCGAGCTGGAATTCATGCTCGGCGAGGCCCAGCCAGACGAAGATATTGAACAGGACGATGAACGTCCCCAGCCATATCCAGATGGGCACCTGGAGGCCCGCCCAGGTCATCTTGTACTGACTGGCGAGAAGCTGCGAACCGCGGGTGAAATTGCCCGAGTTGCGGGTGATCCGCCCCCGCGCGGAATGGTGCTTTACGGTCGCCGCCTGACCGTTGAACCGGATGTCGCCGCTACGCATGGAACGTCGCCAGGCGCTCCTTCGCGGCTTCGCGAAGCTGGGGTACGACGTCGCCGTGATCGCGTGTGATAATCACGTCGATCGCCGCCTGCATGTACTCGAGAACGAGGACCGCACGGGTGATGTTGAAAGTATGCTCGGCCTCAGCGAAACGGATACCGAACATAAGCGCAGTGCGCGCGGCCTCAGACCGGGAGCACGACCGTTTCGCGGCTACACGATCAAGTGCCGCAATCTCTTCAGACGAAAGTCTGAAAGCTATCGTCGAGTTAGACATTCACCACCCACTTGAAAGTGGCTGGTGGGGTTTTCGGAGAGTGGAAAATACTACAGCCTGGTCCCGAGGTATAGAGTGAAAACGCATTCACCCTGCAAACAGGGATTTTCGCGCGTTCTCAAGCGCTTAGGGGAGAACCACCAAGGCGTTTGCAGGGGCAAACATGTTTGCCCCTGCAAACACCGGCAATTACAGACACTTAACCTGCGGCGTGCCGCGTACGGTGTGCAAATCCTTAGGGACTGTCGCGGTGGTGGTGGCATCATGGCTGGATGTCCGATCATTGGACTGGGTTCCGGGAGAGTAAGCGCCGCAGGCAGGCGACCACCGGACTGGACCGAAGGGTATTGGGCGGAGCAATCCCGCCCGACGACGGACCTGGCCGAAGGTCAGTGTCCGTCGCCTCATGCTGGTCCGGTAAAGCCGGACCAGCGAGCGATTATGAGTGTCGCTATTGTGCCGGTGGAGCGGTGCTGGCATCGTGGGAAATGGAGGCCGATCCACGATCAGAAAAGGCAGGTCATATGGCACGGAGTATCGAGCAGGAACGGGCACAGCTTGAGGCGGACGAACAGCGGCTCAACGAACGCCGCAAGCAACTGGCCGATCGTGAGCGTTCGGAGCTGCTGAAGGAGGTGGAACGGTCGGGGTTGATGAAGGCCGATCCTGCCCAGTTCAGCGCGATCATTGGAGCGATCAAGAAACTCGGGATCGCCGAGACCGTGAAGCGCCTGACCGCGTAAGCGGGTCAGCGCGAAAGCGGGCTCAAGCCCATCATGCAAATAGAAGGGGAGCTGCCGTTAGGCGCTCCCCTTTTCAATGCTTGGGCCGAGTTGGCGAAGCTTCGGTCCATTCAGGCATAAGAATGGGGAGCATCGAGGCGAAGCCCGATGCTCCCCGACGCGATGGCGACTGGAGGGAGGCTATCCCCAGACCATGCGTATCCCTTCACTGGTGTCGGCCTGAGCAGCGAGGGTGTCGAAGCGTTCGAGGTAACGACCATCGAGGCGACCAAGGTCGCGGCGAACATAGGGCTGGCCGAGTGTTTCGCGTAGTTGCCCGATGGGCATGCTGCCGCAATTATCGTCCGAAAGTCGTAGCGCGTCGAGGACGTGGAAGGCGTTGCCGTTCGCGAGATTGATCTCCGCTGCGCCGTCCGGGGTGCTGGCGACGCGCATCGTGATCGTGCGGGTCGCGTCATCGTGCCAGAAGCGCACGTTGAGGCCACGGAACTGGGCTTCCTCGACCACGGCGATGACACCCACATCGTGATCGAAGATCGCGCAGATCGACGCGAGCGACCAGGGGCAGACGCGAGCTTCGAACGAGCACGACACGAGCGGGTCATCATCCTCGTCTTCGAGCAGCTGGCCACGTTCGCGGGCGAAGGCGCGGAACGCGGCAAGCTGGCGGGCGGTGATGACGGCGGGCGCGGCGTCGGCTTTGCGATCGACGCTGAGGAAGAAGGTGATCGACATGGTCTGTCTCCCATTGGAACCATCATCTCCGGTTCCCCTCCCCTTCCGATCCGTCAGGATCGGCATGGCCGATCACGGGGTCATGGGTCGGTCCGCAGGACCGGGTGCCCGAGCGATGCGTAGCTGGTGCTCGCAATGCGCAGGCATTGCGGCACCGCGAGCGAGCCGGGCTTCGGTCGGACTGCGCCGGTCGATGCGTAGCGAGCGCGACACGCGCAGGCGTGGCCGCGATGCGAGCGAGACGGGCGCGGTCGATAAGCGGGTGCGATCGGCACGAGCGAGGCGTAGCGAACCGGCGATCCGAAGGGATCGCCGTGAAGCGAGCGAGCCGTGCCGGTCAGCTCCTGCGCGATGGCATCGGCACGGTGCGATGCGCAGCGGCAGCGCAGGCGATGCGACGGCATCGCCGCGCCCGCCAGCGAGCCGTGCCGATGCGGCAAGCGACATGCCGGGTGAGACGCGCCGGTCGATGCGTAGCGAGCGCGACATGCGCAGGCGTGGCCGCGATGCGAGCGAGACGGCGTGGCCGATCAATGGGTGCGATCGGCACGGCGCGATGCGCAGCGGCAGTGCAGGCGATGCGACGGCATCGCCGCGCCCGCCAGCGAGCCGTGCTGATGCCGCAAGCGTGACGCCGGTTGAACCGCGCCGGTCGATGCGTAGCGCGCGTGACACGCGCAGGCGTGGCCGCGATGCGAGCGAGACGGCGCGGTCGATAAGCCAACGCGATCGGCACGGCGATGCGTAGCGAACCGGCGATCCGAAGGGATCGCCGTGAAGCAAGCGAGGCGTGCCGATTGGTGTTCAACGACGATCGCCAGTCGTATCGGCCGAGGCGTAGCGCGCTGGTCATCGCATTCAGCGATGACCGCAAAGCGAGCGAGGCGATGCGACGGGTGTCGGTATCGACCCCGGCACCGGCGAGGCGTAGCTGGCAGTGGCAATGCGACGGCATTGCCCTGCCGCGAGCGAGCCGTGCCGAGCGGGCAACGTGGCGTGATCGACCGATAGGTCAGTCCCACGCGGCGCGATGGGGCTCGATGCCCCGGAGCGCCGCCCAGGGCGACGTAAAAAAGGGGAAGGACTCCGGTTGCCCGGAGCCCTTCCGTGGGTGCGTCAGGCGCGGCGGCTGCGCTGGCTCGGCTGCACCGGTGCCTGTCCGTCCTTGCGGAAGACGTGGAGCGGTACGCCGGCGGTACGCAACTTGCGAGCGAAGTCGATCTGGACGCCCGATCCTTCGCAGACGATCGCTTCGACGGGACGCAGCGAGGCGATGCGGTCGTTGCGGAGGAACCCGCCCCGGTTGCCGTGGCGCTTGTCGAGGAACATGCGCACCAGCTTGACCTCGCGCGAGGCCGCCCACGACGCTGCGATGGCGTCGGCACCCTTGTTCATGGCGGTGGTCATCAGGACCATCGACGGGATGCGACGCTTGATCTGGTCGAGGCGTTCGAAGAGCTGCTCGTGGTCGTGCCATTCCATGCCGCCCGAGAAGGCGACAATCGGGCCGCTCGGGTTGTGCTCGTCCCGACGCTTTGCCGCGCGTGCCGCCAGATAGTCGGCACCGTCGATCATCGAGGCGGTCAGCTTGGACGACACCCTGCTGCCGCGGACGGTCGAGAAGGGCCGTCCGGTCTCGACGCGATACACGTTCCCGGCGTGGTCCCGCATGCAGCGCATCGCCTCGGCGCAATTCTCGAGGGTCTGGCAGAGCAGCTGGGTTTCTTCGAGTTCCACCGCGTAGATCTCCGAGGGGTCGTAGCTGCGCACCAGGTCGCCCAGCTTCTTGGCGGCGTCATCCTCCCGCCCCTCGATGCGCTTGGCCACCATGTGGAAGCTGTTGACGAAACCCCATGCGAGATCGGCGGCGAATTCTTCCATGCGGGTGTCGCGGAACACGTCGAACATCGTCGCCAGCATCTGCTCGACGGCGTGCGCGGCCTGCTCCGGGTCGGGCATGTCCAGCTTCTCGGCTTCGCTGACGATGGAAAGCTTGGCCATCTCGCTCGCCTCGATGAACGCCCCCTGATAGGTCTCGGTGGTGTCCTCGTCGGCGCGGCGCTCGTTGATCGCGCGGCCCATGTCGTTGAAGTTGCTGTACTTGGTCATGATAGCCTCCATGAGTTGAAAATCTCACCTTCTCTCGGTGAGGAATCTCATCCGGCATGCGGCGGTCAGGGCGGTCAGGGACGTTAACCGGGAAGCCGCGGCCCGCAGGGTCGCGGACCCCGGTTAACGCTCGCGCGCGGGGGAGCCGATTTTCTCGTGCCCTGGAGGCGGAGCGAAGCGGAGGCGGAAGGGTGCGTGAAAATTGGGGGGACCGCGCGTCCTTGACGGCCCGCCAACCCCGCATGCCAGACTTCCTCATCACAGAGAGAGAAAATATTATGTTGTGGTGGGCACGCCGGGTCGGACCGAGCACGGGCGGCGGTGATGCGCCGCCAGGCGCAGCGCCGCAAAGGCAGCGCCAGTGAGCCCGGGAGGGCGAGCCAGCTGCCGCCGCCCGCGCGCAGGACGCCCGGCGCCGGCATAGGGATCGTCACCCGCAGGGCGTGCGCCGTTGTGGCGCGAAGAAGAAAGGAGAGTTCGAATGAACTGAGCTTATTGGCATAGCTCATGCCTGAC
>FWWM01002538.1_pt1 | contig 35687 bp, 35 predicted proteins | sample 2228351 | NCBI WGS metagenome assembly FWWM01 (sample SAMEA103939774, study PRJEB20133) | metagenome
GTCACTCTGAGCCGAAGCCCTGAGCCGAAGCCCTGAGCCGAAGCCCTGAGCGAAGCGAAGGGGCAGCGAAGGGGCAGCGAAGGGGCAGCGAAGAGTCGCTTGTGAGCTTCATAAGAGATGCTTCGCTACGCTCAGCATGACAGACCTGTGATCTGCTGAATCTATCTTTGAGGAAGCGATGATGGCTTTATCCATTCCCCCTGCTCTGGTTCTGGCCGGGCTATTGTCCACTGCTTACGGCGCGGCCTTTCACCTGGTCGTGGGCGGTGGGGTGCGCCGGCTGCTATTGTATCTGTTCGCCAGTTGGGCGGGATTCGCGCTGGGGCAATTCGCCGCCGCCTATTGGGGGGCAGACCCTATGCATATCGGCCAGATTCATGTGGTGGGCGCGACCCTGGGAAGCGGGCTGGCGCTCATCCTGGCCCGCTGGCTCATCCCCGCTGAGAGAGGAGGACAATGACCGATCCATTGCTGCGCTGGCGCGAGGAGTTCCCTATCCTTTCACACACCGTCTATATGATCTCTAACTCCCTGGGCGCGATGCCACGCGGGGTGTACGACAAGATGCGCGAATATGCCGAGACGTGGGCCACACGCGGCGTGCGCGCCTGGGCCGAGGGCTGGTGGGAGTTGCCTGTGACTGTGGGTAACCAGATCGCCCGTATCATCGGCGCTGACCCAGGCACGGTCAGTATGCACCAGAACGTCACGCTGGCCTCGGCCATCATCCTCTCCTGCTTGGACTTCCAGGGGCGGCGCAACAAGGTGGTCATGACGGCGATGGACTTCCCTTCGGTGCTTTACCTGCACCAGAAGTTCCTGCCGCCGCAGGCCCGCCTGGTGGTCGTCCCCAGCGAGGACGGCATGGGCATCCCCACCGAGAAGCTGTTGGAGGCCATTGATGAGGAAACGCGGCTGGTGGCCACGTCGCATGTCCTGTTTAAGACGGCTTACATTCAGGACGTGCAGGCGATTGTCGCCCGCGCCCACGAGGTTGGGGCGCTGGTGGCGATTGACGGCTACCAGGCCGTAGGCACGCTGCCGGTGGACGTCAAAGCCCTGGGCGTGGATTTCTACGTGGGTGGCTGTGTAAAGTGGCTGTGCGGCGGCGCGGGCGGCGGCTATCTCTACGTCCGGCCCGACCTGGCGGCGCAGCTTGAGCCGCGTCTCACCGGCTGGATGGCCCATCCCCGTGCCTTCGCCTTTGAGACCGAGATGGCCTATCGGACGGATGGCTTCCGCTTCCTTAACGGCACGCCCAGCGTCCCGGCGCTTTACGCCGTACAGCCGGGGCTGGCGATCATCGCCCAGGTCGGCGTTGAGGCCATTCGCGCCAAGAGCGTACGGCAGACGGCGCGGCTGATTGAACTGGCCCAGGAGCGCGGCTTTGGCATCAACGCCTCAGCCGACCCGAAGCGGCGCGGCGGCACGGTCGCCATTGATGTGCCCTACGGCTATGAGGTCTCGCGTGAACTCATCCGGCGCGAGTTCCTGGTGGACTATCGCCCTCAGGCGGGCATTCGCATCTCCCCCCACTTCTATTCCAGCGACGAGGAGATTGAGTTGACCATCCGCGAGATTGACGACATCTTGCGCACGAAGGCCTATGAGCGTCACATCGGCGACCGCAGCTATGTGACCTGAGGGGCTGGTGGCTGATAGGGGGCAGGCTGGTGTGATCCGGTTGAGTGTGGTATGATCCCCTGCGGAGCACATTCATGAACGCTGTGCCACCTGGATCAAACGAGAGCGGCGCACAGGATGTACAGGCTGGCCTGGCCGTCAGAGAGCAGCCCCGACGGGACCGCAGCCGTGGCCTGATGATCGCCCTTATCATTGGCGCTGCGGTGGTGTTGGTGTTGATCGCCCTGGGCGCGGTCGCCCTGGTCAACAACCCGGAGCTAGCCGCGACACTGCGCGACATCTTCATCATCGCCCTGGCCCTGGAGTCTGTGGTGATCGGCCTGGTGCTCTTGCTGCTGGTGATCCAGGTCACGCGCCTGATTAACCTGCTGCAAAACGAGATCAAGCCGATCCTGGAATCCACCAGTGAGACGGTCAACACGGTGCGCGGGACGGCGACCTTTGTGAGTGAGAAGGTGGTGACGCCTGTGGTGACGCTGTCAAGCTACGCAACGGGCGCGTGGCGGGCGATCCAGGTGATCGCTGGCCTGCGGCGCCCGCGCCGCTCAGATATTGAGCCGACACCGCGATCATAACCTCGTCTTCCTAAATCAGCTTGACAGCTATCCTGACTTGAGAAAGGAGTGGAACCATGGACAACAGAGGAAGTGATTTTGGCGCGTTCCTGAGTGGCTTCGTCATTGGGGCGCTCGTGGGTGCCGCGGTCGCCCTGCTGCTGGCGCCTCAGTCCGGCGAAGAGACGCGCAGGCAGTTGCGCGAGAGGAGCGAGGAACTGAAGGCCCGCGCGGAGGAGGCGGCGGAGGAGGCGCGCCGCCGCGCCGAGGAAGTGGCGGCTGAGGTCCGCGCCCGGACGCAGCAGATTGAGGAAGACGTGCGCCGCCTGGCTGAGGAGCAACGCCAGCGCGTGCAGAGCGCCGTAGAGGAAGGCCGCGAGGCTATGCGCCGGGAGCGCGAGCGGCTGACCGGCGCCAAGAGCGAGGCGGAAGCCTAAATCGGCGATGGCGACAGACGATGGGCGATGGATGCTAAACAGTCGTCCGTCGCCCGTCGTCTGTCATCTTCTCTCCCCTGTCTCTTCGCCCTCTGTCCGCCTGACCGCCTCCGGTAAATATTCAGCGACGTCGCGGGCAGTCATACCTGCCGCGCCTTTGGCCCGGCGCGCCAGTTCGCCAGCCAGCCCGTGGAGGTAGGCGCCGCATACCGCCGCCTCAAATCCGTCCAGGCCCTGGGCGCGCAGGCCCACAATCGCGCCTGCGAGCACATCCCCCGTCCCCGCCGTCGCCAGGCCGGGGTTGGCGAAAGGCTGCACCACAGTGCGCCCATCGGGCGCAGCCACGACCGTGTAGGCGCCTTTGAGCACGACGACATGCCCCCATTCCGCCGCCATACGCTGGGCGCTGCCGATACGGTCGCGCTGGATCTCGGCTTTATCGGCCTTCATCAGCCGGGCCATCTCGCCGGGGTGGGGTGTCAGGACCGTGTTGGGCGGGAGGCGCCTGGGCCAGTCCTCCATCTCCGCCAACAGGTTAAGCCCATCCGCGTCCACCACGAGCGGCGGCAGCTTCAGCGGGGGCCCGGCGGTGGCCTGCTCCTCCAGGGTGACGCGGAAGCCGATAGGCGGCTTCTTGCCGGGGTGCGCCGGGTTGCCGAACAGGCCCTCCAGCAGTTCAGCGGTGGGCTTCTCGCGGCCCAGGCCAGGGCCGACTAACATGGCCTGGTACTCGCTGATCCGTTCGGCCAGGATCTTCAGCCCATCTGGCGCGAGCACGCCCATATCGTGGGGCAGGAGCAGGAAGGTGGCCTCCGGCACAAGCGAGGCCACCACAGGGTGGATCATCCCTGGCAGGGCCAGCGTCACCAGGCCGGTGCCGACGCGGTAGGCGCCGCTGGCGGCCAATGCCGCTGCGCCGGTGTAGTTGGCCGAACCGGCGACGATCAGCGTCTTGCCGAAGGTGGCTTTGTTGGCGTCCAGCGGGCGCCTGGGCAGCCAGGCGCGGACCTGCTCCGCTGTGGCCAGTTCCAGCCTGACCGCCTCCATCTCGGCCAGCCCTGGCGGCACGCCGATGTCGGCGATAAGCAACTGGCCCACCGCCGCGGCACCGGGGAAGCGAAAGTGGCCCACCTTCGGCGCCGCAAAGGTCACCGTCAGATCGGCGGGCAAGGCTGCCGGGTCCAGTTCGCCCGTGTCGTAGTTCAGCCCGGTGGGGCCATCCACCGCCACGACGAAGACCGGCAGGCTGGGGGGGGAGGGCAGGGTGGGATCGGTCAACCTGGCCTGTGGCTCAGCGCCATATTTCCGCACCTCGGCCCGGTCCTTCAGGCTGCGCTTGACCTGGGTGAGCAGTTGCGCCAGGTCGCCCTCCAGGGGGCGGGTCGTGCCCGTGCCCAGGAGCGCATCCACGATCACATCGGCGTGGGTCACAAGCTGGTGGAGGACGCGCCAGCGCTGGTCGTTTTGAGCCTCGGCGATGAACAGGCCCATCTCGCGGACACGGCGGAAGTTCTCATCGTCCTCGCGGCGCGGTTTAAGCAGATAGAAGGAGACGTGGGCGCCGGCCTCGGCCAGCGCACGGCCTGCCACCAGCCCATCGCCGCCGTTATTGCCGGGGCCGACCAGGACGGTGATGCGCCTGCCCTTCACATCCATGCGTTCGCGGACCGCGCGGGCCACGGCCTGACCGGCATATTCCATCATTTGGGCATAGGAGATGCCAGCGGCGTCGGTGGCCGCTTCAATCCGGCGCATTTCGGCAACGGTGACGATCTTCATGGTCTTCTATTTCCCCAGGCGCAGGGGCGGTGCATCCTCGTGCAGGATGACGCGCTCATGGCCACTGCCCCAGCCAAGGGGCATGGCTTGCACCAGCTTCTCAATCTTCCAACGGCAGTCATCCCGGTCATAGGCCATAAGATAGACGAAAGCCTGATCCTCCAGCCGTTCGGTCACAACCGGACGGCGCAGCCAGTAGTCCAGCAGGAGAGCGCGGCGGCGGGTCTGCTGGTCAATCACCAGGCAGCGCAGGCCATCACTGGAAAAGCAGCGCACCGTCACGCGATGCTGGGCTTCCACGCGCCCGGCCAGGCGCGGACCGCGTGCCTGCACCAGGGCCGCCAGGTGGCGGGCCTCGCTGCGCAGATGGGGCCCGCTGAAGAACTGGGGCATATCGGCGGCCCGCCGCGCCCAATCCGTCACGGTCTCTGCCGACCAGGCCCACGCGGCCAGGTAGTCACGGCGGACCTGGCGCACGACTGCCAGAGGCGCCATCCATTCGGCGCGGCCACGCACGCCGGGATGCTGGCGCACCAGGGCATCTGACCAGCCCACAGCGCGGGGGCGCGTTGCCCAGGCACCGACGAGCAGGATAACGAGGATGGCGATGAGCACAAACTCCGGCGTCATGGCGCGTCGCTTCGCACGCCCTCCCTCGCCCCGCTTCCCCCTCCCCTCTGGCGGGGGAGGGTTAGGGAGAGGGCGAACTGGATCAGTACTGGACTATTATAGTGTAAGAGGGGAGGTGGATGCAAAACAGAAACGGCCCTGTGGCTGTGTCAGCCCCAGAGCCGTAGAGGAGTGGGGGAGCAAGGATGAGACCGGCTATTTATCGGCGTTGGCGGCAGGCTCAGATTCCGCCAGCACATTGGCGACGCTGCGCCGCAGTTCCGCTGGTGTGAACGGCTTGGTGATGTAATCGTCCACTTTGGCGACATGCAGGCCGAAGGTGCGCTCGGCGCGGCTGGCGAGCGCGGTCACGACGATCACCGGGATGTCGCGCAGTTGCTCGTCGGCCTTCATGCGCCGGTAGACCTCCCAGCCATGCACGTCGGGCATCATCAGGTCCAGCAACACCAGGTCGGGATGGAGCTGGCGCACGGTTTCCAATCCAACCAGCCCGCCTAAGGCTCCCACCAGGTTCACGTCGCTATCCTGAAGCACCAGACGCAGTAGATCAATGATCTCCGAGTCGTCCTCAATACACACGACCGTCTTTTTCTTAGCCGCAGGCATGGCGTCTCTCCTCTCACTGATTCTGTGCCATTATACTGCCTTTGTGCCTGATAAGACAATCAATAAACGGTTCAGAAATGGTTAATGAAAAGTTTAGCCGGACCCATCGCGTGGGGGGCACGGTGTGGATTCATGCCCCTGGCAGGACTCGAACCTGCAACCAACCGCTTAGAAGGCGGCTGCTCTGTCCGTTGAGCTACAGGGGCGACCACCTGCCTGATTCTAACTGAAGCTGTGCTCAATGTCAACTGTGATTTTGATAGGGTTGTAACTTTCCCCCTAATTGGCGATCTGGTGTATGATCACGCTGGCGCGCGGGCAGGCGTGCTCGCCCGGCCAGGGACAATCTCAAGAGCAGGTAAAAGCGCATGAAGAGAACTGCCCTATCCCTTTTCCTCAGCGGACCGCAGAGCCCCGGTCGGTGATCGGGCCTGCGGAGGATCCCAGAATGCGAAAGAAGCGAACGATAGGGGCACCCTGCCTCCTCCTGGTGGGTCTGGGCGCCATCACGCTGCTCATGGTCATCGCCATCGGCCTGGCCCAGCCCCTGCCCGGCCCCGCGGTCATCGCCACCGACCCGCCCACTGTGGCGCCGACGGCCCTGGCCTCGCCCCCTGCCACCCCCCTGGAGCAACAGGAGGCCGCGCTCCAGCCCCGCTTCCGCTCGGAGTTGAACGGGCTGGCCCAGGCACCGCGCTACGCGCTCCGGGCGTCTGTTGACCCCAGAACCGGCCGGGTCCTCGGCCAGATGAGCGTGCAATACACCCATCGCGGCGCTCAGGCAGTGACCGACCTCGTCTTTCGCCTGCTGCCCAACGCTCAGGCGATCTATGGCGGCGGCAGCCTGACTGTTGAGAACGTGACCCAGGAGGGCCAGGCGCTCCAGGCCGCGCCAGCTCAGGGTCGCACCGTGCTGCGTGTGCTGCTGGCCCAGGCGCTTCAGCCCGGCCAGACGATCACCCTCAGCCTGAGCTTTAGCGCGCAGGTGCCGGCGGCATCAGGGCAGGGCTATGGTATCTTCAGCCGCTCACAGGAATCGCTTTCGCTGGCAGGCTGGTATCCTGTGCTCGCCCCGTATCAGGACGGCTGGCAGATGCCCCCGGTCCCTGCGGTCGGCGATGTGATGTGGGCCGAGATGAGCCTGTATGACGTCACGCTGATCGCGCCCTCCGGGTACGAAGTGGTCTCCACCGGCTCGGTCATTGAAAGGCGAGACACCGCCGGGCAGAGCACCTGGCATATGGTCAGCGGCCCGGCGCGGGAGTTCGCCGTGGCTATGAGCAATCGCTTTGAGAAGCGAGAGACGCAGGTGGATGGGGTCAGGCTGCGCCTGTATACCCTACCGGCCAGGGCAGCCGCCACCTCGCCGGACGCGGCGCTCAAGATGATGGCCGGGGCGTTCAGAGCCTATGTGGCCCGCTTTGGCCCCTATCCTTACACCGAGTTTGACCTGGTGGAAGCTGCTGTCGGCATCGGCGGCTATGAATTTCCGGGGATGGTGTATGTGGACTACAACCGGCGCGTGGAGGGGCCATTTGAGCGCTATCGCTTCCTGAGCGCACATGAGATCGCCCACCAGTGGTGGTACAACCTGGTCGGTAGCTCCAGCGTGGCTGAGCCCTGGCTGGACGAGGCCCTCGCCAGCTATGCCGCCGTCCTCTACCTGCAACACGCTGGCGATGTCCAGGGCGCGGTTCGCCTGCTGCAGAGCTGGAAGGCCGACTATGGGCTGCGCGGGCCCGGTGATCCGCCGGTGGACAGCAGCGCGCTGGCGTTCTCTAACTGGGTGGCTTACCGTCGGACAGTCTATTATCACGGCGCCCTGTTCCTGGACGAATTGCGCCAGGAGATCGGCGATGAGCGCTTCTTCGCGCTACTGAAACGCCTTCAGACGCAGTACCACTACCGCATCATGACGACCGGCGATTTCCTGCGTGAGGCCGAAGACGTCGCTGGCCACGACCTTGCCGCGCTTTGGGAAAAGTGGTTTCGGTGACCGGGCGGTTTGCGTCTCCCCTGCTTCTGCCCTATAGTTGCATTCCCGTCAGGAGGCCATCAGGAACACAGTTCTGAGAAATGGATACAGAAGCGATTTTGAAGACAGCGGTGCAAATCGCGCGCCGTGCCGGTGAATTGTTGTGTCAAGGCTGGGGCACGGTTCAGAGCGTTGGCTACAAGGGCGACATTGACCTGGTGACAGAGTGGGATCAGGCTTCGGAGAGGCTGATTATCGCTGCGCTACGCGAGGCCTTCCCCGACCATTTCATTTACGCCGAAGAGGGCGGCGAGAGTGGGCAGGCGAAGAGTGGCTGGGCCTGGCTGGTGGACCCGCTTGACGGGACGACCAATTACGCGCACGGCTTCCCTATCTTCGCCGTATCGCTGGCCGCGCTCTACCAGGGCCGTACTGAGGTCGGCGTGGTCTATGACCCGCTGCGCGACGAGTGCTTTACTGCCCGGCGGGGCGCTGGCGCGGCATTAAATGGCCTGCCAATCCGCGTCTCCACCACCGAGACGCTGCGACGCAGCCTGCTGGCCACCGGCTTCCCCTACGATGTGTGGACCAGCCCGGAGAACAACCTGGAGCACTTCGCCAACTTCATCCTGCGCGCGCAAGGCGTGCGCCGCCCCGGCGCCGCCACGCTTGATCTGGCTTATGTCGCCTGTGGTCGCCTGGACGGTTTCTGGGAGTTGAAGCTTCACGCCTGGGACGTGGCGGCGGGGGCGCTTCTGGTGGAGGAAGCGGGCGGGCGCGTGACCGATGCCCAGGGGCGACCCGGCCTCAACCTCACCCAGGCGCTGATCCCCTCTATTGTCGCCTCCAACGGGCGCGTTCACGAGGACATGCTGGCTGTGCTGGCGTTGGGCCAGTCTAAAGTTTCATGAATGCGGAGGGGGAATGACGCCCACGAAGCTTCTTCCCTGGTGGGCCAGAGGGCCATCGTCCAGAGCCTTCCGCCAATGGCTGGAGAGGGGGGCACTGCTTTTGGTCATGCTGCTGGCTGTAGTGCTCCGCCTGTATCGGATAGACTATGCCCAGTACCGGGGCGACGACGATATGATCGTATTGCTCGCTCTCCAGGTCCTCCGGTCCGGGGAACTTCTGCTCCATGGGATGAGTTCCTCATTGGGTGTGGACAATGGTTCGGTGTCGGTCTACCTGTTGGCGCTCCCACTTGCCCTGGGGGCGGATGAGGTAGGCGCTACAGTGTTTGTCGCTGTACTCAACATTCTGGCTGTTGCGCTGACATATATATTTGTTCGGTCGTTCTTTGGACAGCGCACGGCCCTGATAACTACGCTCCTTTTTGCTGTTAACCCGTGGGCGGTGGTTTATAGCCGCCGGATATGGCTGAACGCAAATATACCGTTTTTCACCCTGTTGTTTATGTGGAGCTTATTTAGCGCCTGCAGGCCGCAGCAACCTATAGGGGCATATGGCCGTGTTTCTCTCACTGTTATGCAAGTGGTGCAGGGGGGCGCGCTAGGCCTCAGCCTCTCAGCCCTGGCGCAGGTGCATCTCAGCGGAATGGTTCATCTTGTCACAGCGGGGGCGGCCGTCATAGTCGGGCGAATGTGGCATGCACCCCGTATGCTCCTGACCGCTGTGGTGACCTTCGCTGCTACTTTTGCTCCTTATTTTTGACCGTAGTGATACCCGGTCTATCGCGGGTGTTGGCATCACGTCCAGCAGGCGAAGGCGCATCGGGATGGGGATGGTTAATTGGCTCTGGCGCGCTGGTGGATTGGGATAGAGTCAAGCCGTTTTTCTACCTGCTCACCAATCGCGGCTATCAGAGCTACGCCAGCCAGGGTGGTCGCCTGCTGGACACCACGCAGGGCTTCTTTGTCCTGGTGGATGCGCTGGCGCTGCTTGCCCTGGCCCTGGGTACACTGGTCGCCCTTCAACGTATAGTTCAACAGCGCGTGCCGGGACAGGTGGGGGCACATGGCCGTGTTCCCCTACTCCTCTTGCTGATCTGGATCGCCCTGCCGCTGTTGTTTTTAGCACCGCCGATCAAGTCCGGGAGATTTGCGATAGTGTATCCATTCTATTATTTGGTCACATTGCCTGCACCGTTCATTTTGGTGGCCCTTGGCCTGGAGGTGAGCGCAGCCGCGATCCGTTCGGCTGTCGCCAAAGTGCGGCCTGCGGCTGTGACCGCCTCAGTAGTCGGGGGCCTCCCTTATGCCCTGGCCAGCCTGATCGCTGGCATGCAACTGGTCGCAGCGGTTGTATTCTTCTCAGTTCTGCATGAGTACTGGCCGAAGGCTGATTACGGGCTTCCTTTAGGGCATACACTGGCACTGGCGAGGCTGGTTCTCCAACAGGCGGGAACTGAGCAGGTATGGGTCGGCGGCCACGGCGATTCTATGAAGGTGATCTATCGCGTGCTTGAGAGGCGTGGGGTTGAGGCCCGCTTCTTTGAAGACCGAAACCTCCTCCCTGCCCTGTCTGAAGCCGGTCCTGTGTGGTATCTGACCACCGACGATACAGTGTGGTCAACTCGCTTCTTGTTAGATCACTTCGCCTTTTACGAGCAAAGCCACTACACCGTAGCGGGTGCCGGGTGGACAGCCCGTCTGTTCCGGCTGAAAGCCAACGAAGTGCTGGCAGCGACTGACCTGCCTGCGGGGCGTGAACCGCTGGGGCGCATCCTGGACGTGGCCGAGGTGCAGGCAGCAGATCTACCCGCATCCGCTCAGGCGGGCGAGACCATACAGGTGAGGGTGCAGTGGCGATTCCTGCGCGAGCCGGATCAGCCCTATATGACCCGGCTATTCCTGCGGGATATGGAAGGGCGGTCCCGGTTCATCCATGAGGAATTGGCCTATCCGGCAGCATACTGGCATATGGGTGATTTAGCGGCTCTGGTCTTCCTGAATCGCTTTTGGGTCCCCATACCACCGGACACACAGCCGGGTGATTACAACCTGACCCTGGGCCTGGTGTCCATCGTAGATTGGCAGTTGAGAGGAGAGACGATTGTGCTAGGGCGGCTCTGGATTAAGGGCGGCTCTATTGGTACACCTATACAGAACAGAATGGAGGAACACGGATGTCACAACGCGATGCAACGTTCGCAGCTATCACTGGGCCCGGCGTGGTCGGCATCTTGCGCGCCGACCGCTCAGACTATTATCCCCAGGTCGCTGCCGCGCTTGTCGCTGGCGGCATTCGCGCCATTGAGGTCACGCTGACAACCCCCGGCGCGCTGGCGGCGATCCAACGCATTGCCGAACAGGTGCCGCAGGCCGTGGTGGGCGCGGGCACGGTGCTCACGCCCCAGGACGCCCGGGCGGTTCTGGAGGCGGGCGCACGCTTCATCGTCAGCCCCATCTTCACGCCGGAGGTGGTGCAGATCGCTAAAGAGAACGACGTGATCGTCATCCCCGGCACGATGACGCCAACCGAGGCTTACACTGCATGGCAGGCGGGTGCCGACCTGGTGAAGGTCTTCCCTTCGGGTCTGTTCGGCCCGCAATACCTGCGCAACCTGCGCGCCGTCTTCCCCGGCATCCCGCTCATCCCCACCAGTGGCCCCGGCCTGGATGACGCCGATGCCTATATCGCGGCGGGTGCGCTGGCCGTTGGCATTGGGGATAAGCTGATAGATAAGGAGATGCTTGTGACCGGCAACGTGGAGGGGTTGACGGAGCGGGCGCGGGCGCTGGTGGCACGGATCGCCCAGGCGCGGCAGGGCTAAAGGTCCTCCCCAACCAGCCGCCGGTACAGGCTGTCCAGCTCCTCATCGGAGTAGAAGTGGATCACCAGCCGCCCGCCCTTGCGACCGCGCACCAGGCTGACTTTCGTGCCCAGCGCCTGGCGGAAGCGCTCTTCCAGCGCCTGGACCTCCGGGGGGATGGGGCGCTGGCCTGAGGCCCTGGGCGCCGGGCGCTCCCCGTTGAGCCGCTGCACCAGCGCCTCCGTCTCGCGCACGGTCAACCCCCGGCTCAGCACCTGCGCCAGGGCGATGAGCACCGTCTCCTCGCTGCGCAGGCCGAGCAGAGCGCGGGCGTGCCCCTCGCTGATCTGCCCGGAAGCCAGCGCCTCCCTGGCCGCTGGTGGGAGCGACAACAGCCGCAGCGTATTTGCCACCGCCGCCCGGCTCTTGCCCACGCGGGCCGCGACCTGCTCCTGGGTCAGCCCAAACTCGTCTATGAGATGGCGAAAGGCGCCTGCCGCTTCCAGGGGGTTCAGGTCAGCCCGCTGCAGGTTTTCCACCAGCGCCAACTCCAGCATCTCCCTGGAGCTGGCCTCTTTAACAATCACCGGCACGGTCGCCAGCCCGGCCAATTGGGCGGCCCGCCAGCGCCGCTCCCCGGCGATCAGAGTGTACTCCGTTGGGCCGGAGGCGGCTCGCGTGACGATCAGTGGCTGGAGGATGCCATGTTCGCGGATAGATTCGGCCAGCTCGGCCAGGGCCTCTGCCGCCAGCGCTGTGCGCGGCTGCAAGGGGTTCGGGCCGATGCTACCGATGGGCACCTCGGCCAGGCCCTGCTCCTCGCCGCCAGGAATAAGCGCCGAGAGCCCCCGTCCCAATCCTCGCTTCATACCATCGCCTCCCCTTTCAGCCGGGCGAACGGCCACTGCAGGCCATCCCCTGCAGTCAGCTCCTCGGCCAGCGTGCGGTAAGCGATCCCGGCCGGTGTGCGGGGCGCGTACAGGTTGATGGGCAGGCCGTAGCTCGGCGCTTCGCTCAAACGGATGCTGCGCGGGATGATCGTGCGGAAGACCAGGCCGGGATAGTGCTGTTTCACCTGGTTCACGACCTGCTGTGAGAGGTTGGTGCGGACATCGTACATTGTCATGAGCATCCCCCGGATGGAAAGTTGAGGGTTCAGCCTGCGACGCACCAGGTTCAACGTCTGCATGAGCTGCGTCAGGCCCTCCAGGGCCAGATACTCGCACTGCACCGGGATGATCACGCCGGAGGCAGCCACCAGGCCGTTGACCGTGAGCAGCCCCAGGCTCGGCGGGCAGTCAATCAGGATGTAATCGTAGCGTTCTATCACAGGCCCCAGTGCCTGGCGCAGGCGCAGCTCGCGTGCACTTAAGCCCACCAGTTCAACCTCGGCGCCGGCCAGCGGCGGAGCACTGGGCACCAGCCACAGCTTGAGCCGCGCGCTGCGCAGGATGACCTCGGCCAGGGGCACATCGCCGATCAGCGCGTCATAGATAGAGGGGGTGGCTTTGGTCTTGTCCACGCCCAGGCAGGAGGTCAGGTTGGCCTGCGGGTCAAGATCAATCAGGAGCACACGCTGGCCCATCTCGGCCAGGTAGCCGCCGAGGCTGGCCGCCGTCGTGGTCTTGCCGACGCCGCCCTTTTGATTCGCCAGGGCATAAATATGTGCCATATCACGTCCCGTTATTATAGTGGCGATATGCGGCAGGCGATAGGCACCGGGCGGGGGCCTGAGGTGGACTTATCCTGCTCTTGCGCTCCCAGATGCGTGCCAGGAGCCGACGACGGGACTTGAACCCGTAACCTACCGCTTACAAGGCGGGTGCTCTGCCGGTTGAGCTACGTCGGCCTGCATCCGGCATTATACCATACCCTTCGCGCCGGTCAAGGGGCGCGGCGCCATTGTCAGGAGAATCGGTCGGGGCGCAATGAATTGCGCCCCAACTCAGGTGGCGAGCGCCGCTTAAGCACCTGGCTAAAGCCAGGTGCTGAGTCAACGAGGAACCGGGCAGTCGGGGCGCAGCGGGCTGCGCCCCGACTGGGGAAATTGGCGCTATTCTAGAAGTCCTTGACGACCTCAAAGCTTTGCAGGATGGCGTCCAGGGCCTCCAGATCGGCCTCGGTCACCACCTGGACATTCACATACATGAGGAACGCCCGGCTCTCCGGCACGGCGGCCAGCCGGATGATGATGCTCTTATCGGGGCCGCAATTGGTGAAGAGCTCGTACACGCCGGTGTACAACTGATCCGCGTAGTCGTAGCGCCCCTCGTACGTACACTCTGCATACTTGTCCAACTCATCCAGGAAAGAGTTCTCGTCGTAGCGCTGAGCCAGCACCTTGGACGCGGCGAAAAAGACGCCGGGGGTGGAGTAGGTCTCATAGTACTCCTGGAGGTTGGGAGCAGCCGAGAGCGCCGGGCCGACGTTCTCATCGTTGGGCGCCCAGTCGCGCCCATCCACGTCGCTCCACTCTTGCGGCACCGACAACTTGATCTCCTGGCCGTCGTTGTAGATCTCCACGTACTCCGTGTAGGCCGTGCCTTGCTCCACCTGCTGGCCTGCTTCCTCCTCAACCTGCTGGGCGAACGAGAAGGACACCTCCAGCGGGCGCCCGTTGAGCTGGCCGATGAGGACCTCCTGGGTGGCGAAGCGCAGGACCTCAATGCTGAGCGTATCCTCCGCTTCGTGCGTGCGCAGGATGTCGCAGTAATCCGACATGGTGCCATCGGTGGCGAGCACCAACCCCTCAATCTTGGTGATGATGTCGCCGCCCTGCACGCCCGCCCTATCGGCCGGTGAGCCGGACTTCACCGAGGCCACCCAGATGCCGAAAATGCTCTCCCCATCGGTGACGGCCTGGCCGTTCACACCAATGGAGGTGACATCCTTGCGCTGGCGCAACTGATCAATGATTTCCAGAGCTTCTTTGGGCGCGATAGCGAAGTACTGCCTGGCCTCTGGATCGGAGGCGTAGTTCACTCCAACGACCTTGCCATCCTTGTTGACCAGCGGGCCACCGGAGTTGCCAGGGTTAATCGTCGCATCGTGCTCAATGACAGCGTCCACAGAGGCCCAACTGGTCTCACCGCTGGCGCGCTCCTTGGAGACAATGCCCCGTGTCAGCGTGAACTCCGGGTCGCCTAGCGGAAAGCCAGCCGCGTACACATCCAGGCCCGTGGTGATCCTGCCCTCATACCACTCCAGGTAGGGATATCCCTCCCCCTCAATGTCAATGATCGCCAGGTCGGAGCACTCGGAAACGCCCAGGATTTTGGCGTTGCGCGGCTCGCGCTCACCGCCCACCCAGACTTTGAGCAGGGCCGCGCCGGTCACAACATGGTTATTGGTGACCGCCAGACCGGAGGGGTCAATGATAAACCCAGAGCCCCGGCCAGCGACATTCAGTTGCAGCCCCACCTGCGGGTCAACGAAGCTGCCCTGGGCCTCAATCTGGATCACAGCGGATTTCACTTCATCCAGCGAAGCGACAGCTTTAGACTTCGGGGTGGCGGTGGGCTCAGGCTGGGGCTCGGTTGTCGGCTTTTCTATCGGTACCCCGGTGGGCTTTTCCGGCGCCGCCGTCGGCTGGGTCGGAAGCTGAATGCCGCCACAGGCAACGACAAGCGAGGCCAGGGCCAGGAGGATAATGAAACGGTTTCTCATCGCGCTCTCTCCTTCTCACCTGCTTACGACAGGGGGCAGGTGTTTAAAAAAAAAAATAAAGGGCTGCGGCCAGGCGGCATAATGCAGCAAAGCCAAGCGAAAGCTTAACATAGGTACTATGATCTGTCAACCTGACCATCAGGCTATCCAGGAGCATCGGTTTTAGCTTGTGTGTCCCCCCTCCCCGGCCCTTCCCCATCCAGGGGGAGGGAGTGGTCTGTCCCCCTCCCCCCTTGTGGAGGAGGGTTGGGGTGGGGGTGACTATACGTTCTGTACGGATGAGGTGCAGGTTTTGTGCCGGATGTGCGCGGGGACAGCAGGCAAGGGCCAGGGCAGCGCTATTCCTGGCGCGTCAACTCTGCCACAACGTAGCGATGGTCGGACCCCCCCTCTTTGCCCACCCAGGCCCGCGTGGCCCGCAGGTCGGGCGAGTGAAAGATGTAATCCAGGCGGACCAGCGGAAAGGGGGTATAGAGGCCGCGAACGTGCTTCTTATTAGGGTAGGTGAAGCCGAAGCCCCACCCCGCCTGGCGGAAGGCATCGCCCAGGACAGCGTTGATCCGCGCATAGTTGGGCGTCTGATCGGTGAGGTTGAAGTCACCCACGACCAGGACCGGCCCCTGTTGCACCTGAACCTCAGCGATCAGCCTGCCCACCTCCTCATCTTGCAGGAACGCGGCGCTGAGGCCGGGAAAGGTGCTGGTCAGGAATTCACCGCCGTTGCCTTCCCCGATACCGCGCAGATGCAAATGAACATTGAAAAGGTGCACTGGCTGCCCGGCCACATCCAGGACGAGATGGTGCACTATGCGCTGGCCTGCGCTCACCAGGAAGCCCTTATCCTCCAGGATGGGGTAACGGCTGAGCACGCCGCTGCTCCAGTAGCCGGCCTCCGGGTGCAACGCGCGATAAAGGTAGCGCTCGCTCAGCCGCGCCTCCAGCCCCCCGGCCATCTCCGGCCCTAACTCTTGTAATGCGACGATGTCGGGTGACTCGCGGGCGATGATGGCGGCGGCCTCCTCCACATTCGGATTGCGCAGGTGGATGTTCCAGGTCATGACTCGGAAGCTGGGGCGACCGGCCTGGGCCGGCGGCAGGCGCGGCAGGAAGCGGTCGCCATAGAGCACCAGGAAGGCCAGGAGGGCCAGCAGCGTCGCCCCCCGCAGGGGCCAGGCGCGCACCAAGAGCGCCAGCGGGATCAGAACGATCAGGGGCACGAACAGCCAGGGGATAAAGTTGATGGCCAGGACGCCCCAGCCGCGCCGCCACAGCACCTCGCGCAAGGGCAGGTAGGCCACCAGGCTCAAGGCGTAGAGCCAGCTCAAGGCCGTGAATCCAATCAGCATCAGGTGGCTTATCGCTTTCAACGTTAAAGCTGTTCCTCGGCTTTCCTCAGTAAGCTACACCGTTTACGGTGGAGTTACGGGTCGGTTATACAGTCCTTTTCACGTTTGTCAAGCCCTCCTATATATGCTAAGATCAGCACGCGTTGGACGTGAAACGCTCTCCATGTCACCGAAACGCTTGCTCGGCTTCATCTTGATCAACGTCGTCGTCTCACTGGTTGTCAGCCTGTCGGTCCTGGCCCTGTGGGATCGGCGTGCGCCGCCACGCAGCAGCCCGCCCGCTGCTGTGGGCAGCGTGGCGCCAGGTGAAACACCGGGCGCCGAAGCGACCGCGGACACGCCAGAGGCAACTGCGCCGCCAGCAGGGACGATCTATGTCGTCAAGGCCGGCGATACACTGTCCAGCATTGCCCAGCAGTACGGCGTGACGATAGAGGACCTGATCGCTGTCAATCAATTGGCGGACCCGAACCTCCTCAGGGTGGGCCAGACGCTGATCATCCCGACGAGCGGCGCGGCGCAGACGGCGGTGGCGGCAGCCACCGCGACCGCCAACGCGCCACCGACCCCTATCCCCACGGCGACCCCTTCAGGCGCCCGGCCTGCGGTGACGTTGCGCGGCGTGACGGGCCGGGGGGACCTGGCGAATGAGGCCATTGTCTTAATCAACGAAGGCGGTCGGGTGGACCTGGCCAACTGGACGCTGAGCGATAAACAAGGCAATCGTTTCATCTTCCCCAGCCTGGTGCTCCTCCAGGGGGCGCAGATCCAGGTGCACACCGCCGCTGGCACAAACTCGGCCACCGACCTGTACTGGGGGCGCCCGGCGGCGGTGTGGGGCGACCGCGGTGATGAGGCCACGCTCACCGATACAACAGGGGAGGTGGTGGACACGTTGCAACTGCCCTGACGGACGGAGGCTCATTTATCTGGTGTCCTCCACATATGGGTGACATGAAACTGCTCATGTTCCAGGCCCGGCGCTTCTGGTTCGCGCCCTTTGAGAAGACGCTGCCAGAGGCAGATGATGCGCCCGAAGCACACGAGGTAAAGGAGGCGCTGGTCGCCTTTGTCCACGCCGAGGCCGGTGACGAGGCCGATCCACGTGGGCTGGAGACCCGCTTCGTCAAGAACATCAAATGGCTGGCGGGCAAGCGCGGCCTGCGCCGCGTGGTGCTGCATTCCTTCACCCACCTGGCCGAGAGCAAGGCCTCGCCCGCCTTTGCCCAGGCCTTCCTGCACAGCGCGGCGGAACGGCTCAGGCGAACGGGCTATGAGGTGACGGTAACGCCCTTCGGCTGGGTGTGTGAGTGGGAGCTGGCGGTGTACGGCGAGTCGCTGGCGAAGGTGTTTGTTTCCCTGGGAGCTCCGGGTTCCTGGGGTGCCTAAACGCTCCTCCGAATCTGGAAAGGTGCGGGAGAGGTGGAACTGGAACGGGTGCGCACAACGGAAGCGGCGAACCATGTCGGCGAGCGGGTGCGGTTGGCGGGCTGGCTGCACGCGCTGCGGCGGCTGGGCGGGATCAATTTCCTGCTCGTGCGCGACGGCTGGGGCATCTTCCAGGCCGTGCTGGAGCGACCTGAGCAGATGGCGCCTCTGGCGGGCTGCCAGGTGGAGTCCGTGATTGAGGTGGAGGGCCGTGTTGTGGCCGAGCCGCAGGCGCCGGGGGGCGCGGAGTTGCGCGACTGCCAGGTGCGGGTGATCACACCGGTCACCGAGCCGTTGCCCTTCGCCATCAACAAGCGCGAACTCAGGGTCGGGCTGGACACGTTCCTGGATCATGCCACAGTGGGCCTGCGCCACCCGGCCAAACGCGCCCTGTTGCGCCTGGCCTCCGGTGTGATGGCCGGTTTCCGCGCCTTCCTGCGCAGCGAAGGCTTCACCGAGATCCAGACGCCCAAGATCGTCGGTTCGGCGACGGAGGGCGGGGCCAACGTCTTCAGGATTGATTACTTTGGCCGCCCGGCTTACCTGGCGCAATCGCCTCAGCTCTACAAGCAGATTATGGTGGGCGTATTTGAGCGTGTGTTTGAGGTCGGGCCGGTCTTCCGCGCCGAGCCGCACTCCACTGCCCGCCACACCAACGAATACGTCAGCCTGGACGTGGAGTTCGGCTTCATCCGTGACCACACCACGGTGATGGCCCTGCTCAACCGTCTGCTGGCAGGCATCTTCGCCTGGCTGGCGGAGCACCACGCCAGCGATCTGGCCCTGCTCAACCTGACGTTGCCAGCAGTGCCAGCGGAGATCCCCCGCCTGCATTTCACCGAAGCGCAACAGCTCATCCTGGACCGCTATGGCGTGGATGTGCGGGGCGAGCCGGACCTGTCGCCCCAGGATGAGCGCTGGGTGGCCGAGTGGGCGCGGGAGGTGCACGGCTCGGACTTCGTGTTCGTCACCGGCTACCCGATGAGCAAACGCCCCTTTTACACCCACCCTGATCCGGCGGACCCGCGCTACTCCAACAGCTTTGACCTGATCTTTCGCGGTGTGGAGATCGTCACCGGCGGGCAGCGGCTGCATCGCTACGCCGATTACATACAGGCGCTGGAAGCGCGTGGCATGTCACCGCAGCCCTTCGCGGGCTATCTGGAGGCATTCCGTCATGGGATGCCCCCGCACGGCGGCTTCGCCATCGGCCTGGAACGCTTCATCGCCCAACTCGCTGGCCTGTCCAATCTGCGCGAGGCCACGCTGTTCCCCCGCGATATGGAGCGGCTGGCGCCTTAAGGAGAATCCGCCTATTTCATCTTGCGGCGTTTCGCCTGTTAGAGTATGATTATCATGGTTCATAACTTGAAATCCGGACAAAGTCTATGGCAAACTTGCCTCTCTTTGATACACCGAAGCAGATTGAGGGCCATTTTCGCCCAGATGCTTATATCGTGCTCTATCACGGCGATGTGAATGAGTTTTTGACCACGATCCCTGATAACTCGATCAGCCTTATTGTCACTTCTCCTCCTTATAACCTCGGCAAAGACTACGAGGACCGTATTTCAATTGGAAAGTATCTGGAAACGCAGACTCAAACGATTGCCCAGCTCTACCGGGTTCTTAAGGAAGATGGAAGTATTTGCTGGCAGGTGGGCAATTTCGTGCAGGATGGAGAGGTTTACCCTCTTGATATCCTATACTATGGCATATTCAAGAAGCTCAACTTGTTCTTGCGAAACCGGATTATCTGGTACTTCGGGCACGGATTACACGCTTCAAAGCGGTTTTCTGGCCGTTATGAGACTATTCTATGGTTTACGAAGAGTAATCGCTATGTGTTCAATCTCGACGCGGTGCGCGTACCCTCGAAGTATCCTGGTAAGCGCCATTACAAGGGCCCCAACAAGGGCAAACCATCAGGCAACCCTAAAGGAAAGAACCCATCAGACGTTTGGGAGATATTAATTGAAGATTGGGAGAGTGCTCTCTGGAATATCCCGAACGTAAAATCGAATCATCCGGAGAAAACGATTCACCCTTGCCAATTCCCCGTCGAACTTGTTGAGCGATGTGTGCTTGCCCTGACCAATGAGGGTGATTGGGTCTTTGATCCCTATGCAGGCGTTGGATCATCGTTGATTGCTGCTATCAAGAATAACAGGCGCGCGATGGGCAGTGAAAAAGAAGCTGATTATGTAGAAATCGCGCGTGAGCGTATTATTTCTTTTCTCAATGGCACACTTCGTCTCAGACCAATGGGCAAGCCTGTATACACGCCGACAGGCAGAGAGAAAGTCTCTCAGGTACCTGAGGAATGGGCAGACCTCCCTAGACAGAGGCTTCTAGAGAACAGAGGCGGGTACGAATGATTATTGCGGGTATATATTCCTTTAACAACGGGAAAGAGATTATTGAGGCAAGATTCACATCCGAATTTAGAGAAGTTGAACAAGTTATTGCCACTATAGACAGCTTAGTACATAAGACCAAAGTCAGTAGAGAAAAGACCATGCCCGGAAGGATGCTTTACGAGCCGAGGTCCTTAAACCGGGCGTTCAGGGCAGAGTTCAGCACCCGAGGTTGGCTTAAGCACAAAGTCTTCTGTGAATATTCGACCCAATACTATACCCCTGGCTATATACCCTCTGCGCCTTCTAAAGGTGCTTTCCGAGAAATGGATTTCGTGAAGAATCGTGTCGGTGTAGAGGTCCAATTCGGGAAGTACGCTTTCATGGTGTATAATGTTTGTGCCAAGATGACGATATTCCATCGACGCGATATCATTGATGTTGGTATTGAGATCGTCCCTGTCAAAGACTTTGCTGACGAGATGTCAACCGGCGTGTCGTTCTTCGAGCAGATCGTATGGGATTTGGAGAATCGTGGAATCGCCGATATTGATATCCCTGTCTTGATATTAGGGGTGGCGAAATAGTCCTACGCGAGTCATGCGGTGACCAGATTTACAGACCACCCCCTTAAACCTCTCTCTCCCAGACCCTCTACACCTGCCGAAGTAGAAGCCGCCCGCGCCCACCTGGGCACCATGATCCGCATCTGGGGCAGCTCGCTCATCGTCCTGGGCCTGTTCGCTCTGTTCGGCCCAGGCCTCCTGGAGTTCCCACCCGTGCTCGATCCGTTCTGGGGGGTCCTGGCGATTGGCCTGGGGCTGGCCTCGCTCTGGCTGAAGCACGCGGCGCTTTTGGCAGGGGAAGCGGTCTTCCTGGGAGGCCAGGGCCTGCTGCTGTCCATCGGGGGACTTCAATTCAATCAGGCGACCGGCGACACCCTGGTCCTGGCCATCGGCATCCTGCTGGTGGTGTATGCCCTGCGGCTATGGGGGGAGTTCCAGCGTGCCCGCCGCCTGCCGAATGCACCCGCAGATGGTTTTGCCCTGGCTGGCATGGCCGGCGCCCTGGTGGGGATGGCCGTCAGCGGTGCTGCGTTCCTGGTCAGCGCCGAACAACATTCAGCGTTTGTCCGTTATGGGCTGGACCTGGCCCTGCTGGCGCTGGGGCTGAGCCTGGGGGCGCTCCTCCTGGGCACAGAACGCCCCGGCCTGGGCAAAATCGGCCTGGGCCTGTCCCTACTCGCCCTGCTCGCCTTCCTGGCTATCCTGTTCACCAGGGGAATGGCATAGCGGGGAAGCTACCCCCTTCCCCTATGGGGGAGGACTGGGGAGGGGATTTGGACTCGCTTGCCTTGCTTAAAACCGGTTCTCCCGCAACGTTCCCGATTGACTTTTGCGGCTCCGGGGGTATCATAGTGTTCGCTGACATAGGGATGTCAGGGCAGCCTATCAGTGCGGATCCTGGCGGAGCTGCGCTTGCAGCCAAAGGACTTCACCTCCTGCACCTGGCACGGTTAATAAGAGGCACGCTATAGGTATGCCGGTTCTTCGGGATTATCATCACGATGTACTATGGTGATCACCAGCCCCCTCACTTCCATGTGCGTTACGGGGAGCAGAAAGCGCTGATCGCCATTGATACGCTCACGCTCTTTCGCGGACATCTTTCGCCCAGGGTGTTCGGTATGGTCATGGAATAGGCGGCTGCCCACCAAGATGAGTTGAGGGAGAACTGGGAGCTGGCTCGCCAACAGGCGCCTCTCAAGCGGATAGAGCCTTTGGAGTGAACGATGTTGAAAGACATTGTAGCAGTCAAACCCCTTGAGGGATGCCGTCTTCATTTACGCTTTGAGGACGGCCAGGAGGGTATTGTGGATATCACCGAAATCGTTGAATTCAGCGGTGTTTTCGCCCCCCTCAAGGACCCTGAGTTCTTTGCCAGAGTGAGCCTGAACCCGGAATGGGGAACGGTATATTGGCCCAATGGAGCAGACCTGGATCCGGACATACTTTATAGCAAGGTCACAGGTGAAGAGTTGCCGCATTTTGAAGCGATCTCTAGGGGCAAGCCTTCGGCGGCGCCCTGAACGGCGCCGCTGATCGTGTCTGCGCAGGTGCGGTGGCCTGGGCCTGTCCCTGATCGCCTTCCTGGCCATCCTGTTCTTCAACCCATGAGCATCATCCTGCCTGGCAGCCTCTGGCGCTGGTGCATCGTTCGGATCTGTCTCCTGCCCTATCCAAGAGGGGGAGATCGGCGTTCCCCACACCCCTTCCCTCCCTCCTTGCGGGGGAGGGAAGGGGCGGGGGTGGCACACAAGCTAAAACCGGTGCGCCTGGAAGCACCTCCACGAACAATAGTCAATGCCATTGCTGTAGTGTATAATGGTTGTGGAGGTCGCATATGGAAACAGAGTTCGCATTCGGGGGGCCTATTGTCTGGCGACCCACGCCGGAGTTGGTGGCGCAGAGCAATATCAAAGCCTTCATGGACCGGCATGGCCTGGCCGACTTTGACGATCTCATGCGCTGGTCCACAGAGGATGTCGGGCGCTTCTGGGAGGCGGTGCTGGCCGACCTGGACATCCGCTTTGACCGGCCCTATGAGCGCATCCTGGACACCTCACGCGGCATCGCCTGGGCGCAATGGTGCGTCGGCGGTAAGCTCAACATCGTCAATAACTGCCTGGACAAGTGGATCGGCACGCCCACCCAGAACCGCGCCGCCGTGCGCTGGGAGGGGGAAGAGGGCCAGACCCGCACGCTCACCTACCTGGACCTGTACCACGAAGTCAACCGGATGGCGAACGCGCTGCGCAGCCTGGGCCTGAAGAAGGGCGACGCCATCGGCCTGTACATGCCTATGATCCCGGAGATCGTCATCGCCCTGCTCGCCATCGTCAAGATCGGCGGGGTCGTCTTACCCCTGTTCTCCGGTTACGCCGCGCCCGCGGTCGCCACCCGGCTGGTGGACGCGGAGGCTAAGGCCCTGTTCACTGCCGACGGTGTTTACCGGCGCGGCCAGGTCGTCCCCATGAAGGACATCGCCGACGAGGCGGTGGCGCAATCGCCTTCGGTCCGGCATGTGATCACCGTGAAGCGAGTGGGCCGGGAGGGCATCCCCTGGCAGGCCGGGCGCGACCACTGGTGGCATGACCTGATGGCTGGCCGTTCGCCCCAGGCCGCGTCCGAGCCGACCGACGCCGAAGACCCGCTCATGATCATTTACACCTCCGGCACCACCGGCAAGCCCAAAGGCGCCGTGCACACCCATTGCGGCTTCCCCATCAAGTCGGCCCAGGACATCTGGTTCGGCCTGGACCTGAAGCCTTTGGATACGCTCTATTGGGTGACCGATATGGGCTGGATGATGGGGCCGTGGGAGGTGTTTGGGACGACGCTCCTGGGGGCGACTATGCTGCTCTACGATGGGGCGCCGGATTACCCCGACCCCGACCGCCTGTGGGCCCTGGTGGAGCGCCATGGGGTTACGGTTCTGGGCATCTCGCCCACGCTGGTGCGGGCGCTCATGCGCTATGGCGATGAGCCTGTGAAGCGCCATGACCTGTCCAGCCTGCGCCTGCTCGGCTCCACCGGCGAGCCCTGGAACCCGGACCCCTGGCTGTGGTTCTTCCATACGGTAGGCGGTGGGCGGCTGCCCATCATCAACTACTCCGGCGGCACAGAGATCTCCGGTGGTATTGTCATGGGCAACGTGATCAGACCCCTCAAGCCGACGGCGTTCTCCGGCCCGGTGCCGGGCATGGCCGCCGATGTGGTGGACGATGAGGGCAAAAGCCTGCGCGGCCAGGTCGGCGAACTCGTCGTGCGCCAGCCCTGGATCGGCATGACGCGCGGCTTCTGGAAGGACCCCGACCGCTATATCCAGAGCTACTGGTCGCGCTTCCCCGACGTCTGGGTGCACGGTGATTGGGCGGCGGTGGACGAGGATGGCCTGTGGTATATCCTGGGCCGCTCCGATGATACCATCAAGGTGGCAGGCAAGCGCTTGGGCCCTGCCGAGGTGGAGTCTATTCTGGTCGGTCATCCGGCGGTCAGTGAGGCCGCCGCTATCGGCGTCCCCGACCCGCTCAAGGGGCAGGAGGTGGTCTGCTTCTGCGTGCTCAAGCCGGGCTACACGCCCAATGAGGCGCTACGCGAGGCATTGAAAGAGCGTGTGGCCCAGCACCTGGGCAAACCGCTCAAGCCGCGCGAGGTCAAGTTCGTGCGCGATTTGCCCAAGACGCGCAACGCCAAGGTCATGCGCCGTATCATCCGCGCCGCTTATCTCAACCAGGACCCCGGTGACCTGTCGTCGCTGGAGAACCCAGGGGCGGTGGACGAGATCAAAAGGGCCATATGAGCCTGGAACGCCCAGTGCCAAGCGCCAAAGGTGAAACGTCAAACGTCAGGGATGATGACATGTTACCTTTGACGTTTGACGTTTTACATTTGACATTTGATGTCTGGCGCTATCACGAATACCAGGGGCCGACCAATGACTGCGCCCCATTTTGTGTGGCGATGGCCGCGAATGCCCTCTTGGGTGAGGCCCGCTACCGCGCCGCGCAGGTGGCGCGGGAACTAGACAGGCCCGTGTGGCGCTGGTGGCCGCCCCCTCCCCTCCTCTACCGTCGCGTACCCGGTTGGGCCACCTTTCCCTGGGGCCCGGCGGATATTCTACGGCGCATGGGCTTCCGCGCCCGCTGGGGCCTGTTCAGCTCGGAAGAACGCTTGCGCCAGAACTTGCGCGAAGGGCGTATCACCATGGTCAGCGTGGGCAACCTGCTGGACTGGCGCGCCTGGGGGCGTGAACGGCTTTGGGGCCACGTCAAAATCCTCTACGCCTGGGCCCCTGACCAGGGCTGGGCCTTTGTGGACCCGGCCATCTATCCGGCCACAGCGCAGGACGTCTGGGGCCGCGCAGGGATAGGCTGGCAGTCCCAGGCCAGCTTCATGCGCCAGTGGCGCAGTATGTTGCGCTGGACAACGGAGGTAGAAGCGTGAACTTCCAACTCACGGAAGAACAGGAGATGTTCCGCCAGGCGGTGCGCGCCTTCGTTGAAAAGGAACTCAAGCCGCGTGCCCGCCATGTGGACGAAACGGGCGAGTTTAACTGGGAGGCCGTGCGCAAGATGGGGCCGTTGGGCCTGCTGGGCCTGGCCGCGCCGGAGGAATACGGCGGCGCCGGGGTGGATTCAGTCAGCGCGGCCATCGCCATTGAAGAGCTGGGCCGGGGCTGTGGCAGCACCGCGCTCAGCATCGCGGCGCACAATGGCCTGTGTTGCACCCCGCTGGCGCTGTTCGGCACGCCTGAGCAAAAAGAGAAGTGGCTCAGGCCGCTGGCCGAGGGCCGGGCCGGCCTGGGCGCCCTGGCCCTGACCGAGCCGGGCGCGGGCAGCGACCTGGGCGGCGGCGTGCGCACCCGCGCCGTCAAAGACGGCGATCACTGGGTGCTCAACGGCAGCAAGATGTGGTGTACGAATGCCTCCATCGCCGACATTATCATCGTGCTGTGCCGCACCGACCCGGAGGCAGGCAAGCGCGGGCTGAGCCTGATCGTCGTGCCGACCAATACGCCTGGGCTGATCATTGGCCCGCCGGAGAAGAAGATGGGGCTGCGCGGCTCGCCCACCCATGCGCTCACCTTCCAGGATTGCCGCGTGCCCCTGGAGAACCTGCTGGGGGAGGAGGGGCGCGGCTTGCCGGAGGCCCTGGCGACCCTGGATCATGGCCGTATCGGGATCGCGGCGCTGGCTATCGGGCTGGCGCAGGCGGCATTTGAAGAGGCGGTCAAGTACGCCAAAGAGCGCCATGCGTTCGGTGTCCCCATCGCCCAGCACCAGGCGATCCAGTGGATGCTGGCTGATGCGGCTATGGAGATTGAGGCGGCGCGGCTGCTGACCTATCGTGCCGCCTGGCTGCGCGGGCAGGGCCGCCCCTTCACGAAAGAAGCCGCCATGGCCAAGCTCTTCGCCTCCGAGGTCGCCGAACGCGTCTGCTTCCACGCCATTCAGATTCACGGCGGCTACGGCTATTCGGCGGAGTTCCCGGTGGAGCGCATTTACCGCGATCAGCGCCTGATGACCATCGGTGAGGGGACGAGCGAGGTGCAGCGGATGGTCATCGCCAGGCACGTGTTGCAGTAAAACTGCCGTCGGTTAAAAACTGACGGCTACGTATAGGAAACCCACCCGCTCTGCGGGTTTGCTGCCAGAAGCCGTCGGATTCTATCCGATGGCTTGTCCTGTGCTCCGACCTGCGTTATAATCGCCAGGCACAAGGGAAAGGTACCCAAGGGATTACTCTCTAATATCGCCTGGGGCGACGGGGAGCGAGGAGATTAAGGAGTTGGATTCGTGGCGTATTGGGAGACACAACCGCATTTGACAGGATCATCCGAGGCGACGCTGGAGGGGGCGCCGGAGAGGGCACAAAGTAAGGCCCTGTTCCGTGAGGTGGTGGAAACCCTCCTCCTCACGGTGATCATTTTCCTGGCGGTCAATGCCGCCACCGGGCGCTTCCGGATTGAGGGGACCAGCATGTACCCGACGCTCCAGGACGGCCAGTATGTGATCGTCTCCAAGATCAGCTATCTGTTCAGTAAGCCGCAACGGGGCGATATTATTGTCTTCATCCCCCCTAATGATCGCCATCGCGACTTCATCAAGCGCATTATCGGCCTGCCCGGCGATCACATTGAGATCAGGAACGGGATCGTGTTCGTGAATGGCGTCCAGCTCTACGAGCCCTATATCAATGGGCCCGGCTATTACTCGGATGATCGCACGCTGGGGCCCGATGAGTATTACGTTCTGGGCGATAACCGGGCCAATTCCAGCGACTCCCACACCTGGGGCGTTCTACCGGAGCAGAATATTATCGGCAAGGCGTGGCTCTCCTATTGGCCGCTGGATCGCATTGGCCTGGTCCCCCACGCCAGCTACGCCGCCGGGCCCTAGACAACGGAGGGCGGAAGGACGGAGGGCCGACCGCTCCGTCCTCCGCCTTGAGGTATGGAAACGCCATCGGAAGCGGAGGTTCGGGCGATTGTACGGCGGGTACTGTGGCGCACTTTGGGCCTCGCCCCCTCAGTGGCACAGCCTGCCTCAACGTCTCTGCCCTCTCCTCTCCCAGCCGGGGCGCCGGGGGAAGGGGCCGGGCCGACGGCCCGCCCTGTGATCACCGAGGCCCTAGTCCAACAGGCCCCGCCCCACTCCACGCTGGAGGTCCCCCCGAACGCGCTGGTTACGCCGTTGGCGCGCGATGCGGCGGAGGTGCGCGGCATCCGGTTGGTCTCATCCACACCTGAGCCCCTGCCCTCCTCCCCTGGTAAGGGAGGGGGTGGGGGAGAGAGCAAAATCGTCGCCCTGGGCGCTGACCATGCCGGCTATCGCCTCAAGGAGGCGCTCAAGGGGTTCGTAGAGGAATTGGGCTATCAGGTGATAGATTGTGGCACAAATAGCCCGGATGCGGTAGACTATCCTGACTTCGCCTATGCGGTGGCCCGCCTGGTGGCGGAAGGCCGCGCCTGGCGCGGGATCATCGTGGACGGAGCCGGGATCGGCTCGTGCATGGCGGCCAACAAAGTGCCCGGTGTGCGCGCTGCTCTATGTTACGACCAGGCCACAGCGGTCAACAGCCGCGAGCACAACGACGCCAACGTGCTGACGCTGGGTGCCGGCCTGATCGGGGAGCACCTGGCGCGGCAGATCGTCAAGACCTGGCTGGAGACCGGGTTTGGCGGCGGGCGCCATGCGCGACGTGTGGCCAAGATTGTGGCCATTGAGAAGCGGTATCTGAAGTGAGATGGACACCTTCACGCCCGACCAGATTGAACGCCTGGTTGAACAGATCACCAAACACGTGCTGATCGCCTTGCGCGAGGAGGAACGGCGGGCGAAAAACGGCGATGGCGCAGACGCCTGCCAGTGCAAAGACGGCGTCTGCGTCCGCGACTGCGCCGACCGCGTGCAGCAGGTGATCGGCGCAGGCGCCAGCCGGGTCTCCGCCGGGCTGGGGGTGATCCCCAAAGACCTGTCCATTGCGGCGATGATCGATCACACGCTGCTGAAGCCCGACGCAACAGAGGCGGAGATCGCCCAGCTTTGCTATGAGGCTCGCAAGTATGGCTTCGCCGCCGTGTGCGTCAACCCCTCCTACGTCAAGCTGGCGGCGCAGTTGCTCAAAGATTCGCCGGTCAAGGTCTGCACGGTGGTCGGCTTCCCACTGGGGGCCACGCTGACGGAGGTCAAAGCCTACGAGGCCCAGCGGGCTATAGACGAGGGCGCCCGTGAGATTGATATGGTGATCAACATCGGCGCTTTGAAGTCCAGGGACTATGATACCGTGTTGCGGGACATCGCCAGCGTGGTGCGCACCTGTCACGCGGGCGGCGCCATCGTCAAGGTGATCATTGAAGCGGCGCTGCTGACGGACGAGGAGAAAGTGGTGGCCTGCCAACTGGCGAAGGAAGCGGGCGCAGATTATGTGAAAACATCCACCGGCTTTGGGCCGGGCGGGGCCAGCGTGGCCGACGTGGCCCTGATGCGCCGCGTCGTCGGCCCGACCATGGGGGTCAAGGCGGCGGGCGGCATCCGCTCTTACGAGGACGCTCAGAAAATGGTGGCGGCTGGCGCAACGCGCATCGGCGCCAGTGCCGGCGTGAAAATTGTGCAGGAGGCCATGCGAGCATGAGCCTGTGTTCGGCCTGCCATCTCGGCACGCTCCATGAAACCACCACAACCTATGTGCGCCAGATAGGAAATGCTCTGGTGACCCTGCCCAATGTGCTCACCTGGGTGTGTGACATCTGTGGTGAGTATAGTTACGATGAGGAGACCATTGAGCGGCTGGAGACGCTGTTGGGGCCAGAGGCGTCGTTCAGCCGTGAGCCGCCTGCGCGGAGGCGCCAGCGGCCCAGCGGTGCACGGGGCCGCAGTTTGCGCGATTGGACATAACCAGGCGAATCGGTTTTCACACGCCTGTGGCGGGGCCAGCTAAGTTTGGAAACCGATTCTCCACATCACATCGGCTCAGGCCGAACAGAGACCGGGGGAGGAGGGGAATATGGCCGATCTGCGTGCCTATGTATTCCTTGACAGCCTGCAACCACAACACGCCGCTTTCCTGGGCACAGTCGCCCAGGGTTTCCTGCCCTTGCCAGGTGACGCCTCGCTGTGGGTGGAGATCGCGCCCGGCATTGAGATCAACCGCATCACCGACATTGCCCTGAAAGCAACCGAGGTGCGGCCGGGGATGCAGATTATTGAGCGGCTCTACGGGCTGCTGGAGGTCCACTCGCCCTCCCAGGCAGCGGTGCGCGCGGCGGGGGCGGCGATCTTGAACGCGCTGGAACTGAAAGAGACCGATCGCTGGAAGCCGCGTATCCTCTCCAGCCAGATCATTCGCGCGGTGGACGCGCACCACGCCCAACTCATCAACCGTATGCGCCATGGCCACATGTTGCTGGCCGGGCACACCCTGTACGTGCTGGAAGTGGAGCCTGCGGCCTACGCAGCCATTGCGGCCAACGAGGCTGAGAAGGCCGCCGAGATCAATATCCTGGAGGTGCGCGCCTTCGGCAGCTTTGGCCGTGTGTACCTGGGCGGCGAGGAGCGCGACATCATGGCTGGTTACGGCGCCGCGCTCGCCGCGATTGAGGGCATCCAGGGCAAGGAGATGGGCGGCGGCAGGCGGGAGTGACGCATTCCCTCCCCCACCCAGTACCCAACCAGGCTGAAGCCTGGTACTGGGTGAGCCTGGTTGAGAGGGGGAGAGTCTTAATTGTCAGGCATCATCACCCAATCATGGAGACCTGAAGAACAAGAAGGAGTACCCCCGTATGGCTGAAGCACTCGGCATGATTGAATGCAAGGGATTCGCTGCCATGGTAGAGGCCGCCGATGCGATGGTCAAAGCGGCCAAAGTGGAGCTCGTCGGCTATGAGAAGACCGGCGGGGGCTATGTCACTGCCATCGTGCGCGGCGACGTGGCCGCCGTGCGTGCGGCAGTGGAGGCCGGCGTGCGCGGCGCTGAGAAGGTCGGCGAGGTGGTGGCCGTCCACGTCATCCCGCGCCCGCACATCAATGTGGACCTGGTGTTGCCCTTGGGGCGCACCGAGCAGGCCCGCGCTGAAATGCAGTAGTCAGTAGTCAGTAGTCAGATAAAAGCTGATCGCTGGCTGCTGCTGGCCGGAGGTGAGATGCTACTCGGTCGCGTTGTCGGCACTCTAGTTGCAACGCGTAAAGATGAAAAGATGGAGGGGCTGAAGTTCCTCGTCGTGCGCCAGGTGAACCTGGAGGGTGTGGAGACGGGGAACTATGTCGTCGCTGTGGACGCGGTGGGCGCCGGGGTGGGCGAGGTCGTCATGTACGCGACGGGCAGCTCGGCACGGCAGACCGTGCTGACCGACCGCCGCCCCTGTGACGCGGTGATCATGGCGATTGTGGACACCTGGGAAGTGCATGGCGAGGTCAAATACCGCAAGGAATAACCCGGTGGCGGGCAGCCTGGTGAGTCTCCTCAATCGTATTCCCAGCCCAGTGGAGCGCGTCTTCATCTTGTTTCAATGGGTGGTGATGGGCTATGCGGTTGTCAGCGAGCTGTTGATCCAGCCTGTCATAGCTGTGGCCATCCTCTTGCTGGCCCTGGCCCATCTCAGCCTGTATGCCCTCGTCCTCCCGCGCCGCACCTCTTCTCTCTCCCCCCCACGAGGGGCGCTTGCCCTCAGCCTGGGCGATATTCTGGTGGCCACCGGCATTTACATCCTCAGCGGCCATCTAAACGGCCCGGCCCAGCCCATCGCCTATTTCGTCATCGGTGCCGCTGCCTCTCGCTTCAGCCTGCCTGTGACCCTGGCCGTCACGGGATTGAACTGGGTGTTATTCCAGGCACTCCCTATGGCGATAGGCCATATCGCGCCAACGGCCATGAACCTGGGCAATACCGCGATCTTGTACCTGGCAGCCGCGTTCATAACCCACTATGTTGCCAGGGTAGAGGTGGAGAAGGCGCGGCTGTATAAGCAGGCACGCGACCAGGTGCGCGATCTGAACGCGGTGTATGAGACCTCGCTGGCCATCACGGGACAGCTTGATCTGCGCCAGGTGCTCTGCGTTATCGCTGAGTGCGCCGCCGAGTTGTCCTCAGCTAAAAGCAGCGGCATCTACCTGCTGGATGCCGACCGCCAGGAACTGGAGCTTGCCGTGAGCTATGGCCTGGAGCGCGACTATACGGGCCTGCGCTTGAAGCTGGGAGAGGGCCTGGTGGGGCGCGTGGCAGCCACCGGCCAGCCCTTGGCTGTGGAAGACTGGCAACACTGGGAGGGTCGCTCGGCGGCCTTTGCTGCGGAGCGGCATACGGCCTCTGCCGGTGTGCCCCTGGAGTGGCAGGGACAGGTGATCGGTGTGCTGGTGATCGCCGATGATACCGAGGGGCGCGTATTGACCCAGGACGATGTTCATCGCCTGACGCTGCTTGCGCCACAGGCAGCCACAGCCATCGTGAACGCCCGACACTACGAACAGGCGCGTGAGCGGCTGATCCAGGTGGAAGCGCTGGAACGGGTGGCACAGACCGTTCACTCCCCCCTCAGTCTGGGCGAGGTCTTCGCCCAGATCGTCACACAACTGCGCAGCAGCTTCGGCTACCCCCATGTCGCGCTGTATCTGCTGAAAGGCGATGTGCTGACCTGCGAAGCCTATGTTGGCTTTGATCCGGCGCGGGAGATCCTCCGCCTGCCGGTGACGCAAGGCGTGATCGGGCGTGTGGCCCGCACCGGCCAGCCGGCGCTGGTGCGTGATGTGACCCAGGACCCCGACTTCATTCGCACCCGGGATGACGTCACCATGGAGATCGCGGTGCCGCTGTTGCGGACGGGGGACGAGGAAGCGGAAGGGCGCCATGCATGGCGTCCCTACGAGCAGGGTGAGCCGAGAACGGTTGTTGTCGGTGTGCTGAATGTGGAGTCGGGGCCGGAACGGCCACTCACGGAGAAGGACCTGGAACTGTTGATGACCTTTGCGCAGCAGGTGAGCCTGGCGGTGGACCATGCCCGCCTGGATGCACAGGTGCGTGACCAGGTGCGCGACCTGAATGCGGTGCGCGAGACCCTGTTGGATATTACAGCGCAATTGGACCTGCCTGAAACGCTGCACGCCATTAGCGAACGGGCCAGGGCGCTCGTCTCGGCGCAGGGCAGTGCCATTTACCTGCTGGATGCTGAGCGCAACGAATTGGAAGTGGTGGCGAACACAGGCATTGGTCGGGACTATCGCGGGATGCGGCTGGCGCTGGGAGAGGGCCTGGCCGGAAAAGTGGCAGCCAGTGGCCAGCCCATCATCGTGGACAATTATCAGGCCTGGGAAGGGCGCTCGCCGCTTTTCGCCCATGAGCCCTTTACAGCGATCGCCAGCGTGCCGCTGGCGTGGCAGGGGCAGGTCATCGGTGTGTTGCACGTGCTGGACGATGTTGAGCGGCGTGCCTTTACACAGGCGGATATCCAACGTCTGATGCTGCTGGCCCCCCAGGCGGCCATGGCCATTAGCAACGCCCGCCTGTTTGAAGAGACGCGCCGCCATCTGGCCGATCTGAACGCCGTGCGCCAGACCTTGTTGGACATCACCGCCCAACTGGACCTGTCACAGACGCTGACCGCCATCGCCGAACGGGCCGTCCAACTGGTCTCCGCCAGAGGCTGCCTGATTTATCTCCTGGACCGGGAGGCTGGTGAACTGGTTGTGGTGGCCGACCATAACCCGGACCGCCAGCGCGACTATAAAGGCAGGCGGTTAAAGGTGGGCGAGGGGCTATCCGGGCAGGTGGTGCTTCGGGGGGAGCCGATGGCTGTGGAGAATTACAGCGCCTGGGAGGGGCGCTCCCGCGTGTACGACGGGGAGCCCACAGGGGCGTTGGCCGCTGTGCCCCTGGAGTGGCAGGGGGAAGTGATCGGTGTGTTAAACGTGCGCAATGACCTGGGGGGGCGCCCCTTCAGCCAGGACGATATCCGCCGTTTAATGTTGTTGGCGCCCCAGGCGGCCATCGCCATTATGAACGCTCGCCTGTTTGAGCAGCTGCGCCAGGCCGCCGAGGAGCTGGAGCGCAAAGTGGCGGCGCGCACATGGGAGCTGGCCGAGGCTAATAAGCGCCTGCGTAAGGCCGACCGCCTGAAGATGCAGTTCCTGGCAAATATGAGCCATGAGTTGCGCACCCCCATGAACTCCATCATCGGCTACAGCGAGTTGATGCTGGAGGAGACCTACGGGGAATTAACAGCGCGCCAGCGCGACCGCTTGCAGACCATCCTGCGCAACGCCCGCAATCTATTGGACCTGATCAATGACCTGTTGGACATCTCGCGCATTGAGATGGGCAAGATGATCCTGACGCGCCACAACGTGAACCTGAACCGCGTGGTGGAGACCGCCCTGAAGAGCATGGAGCCCATGGCGCGGCAGAAGGGGCTGTGGTTGCAGCTGGTAGTGGATGAGACATTGCCGTCCGTGCAGGCGGATGAGGCCCGCCTGGTGCAGATTCTAAACAACCTGCTGTCCAACGCGATCAAGTTCACGCGCGAGGGTGGCGTGACTGTGACGGTCTATCCCTATACCGACGCGGGGGATTGGGCCGCAGTGAGTGTGTCCGACACGGGGATCGGTATCGCGCCGGAGCATATCCCCCTGATTTTTGAGGAGTTCCGCCAGATCGATCAATCGGCCACCCGTGAATTCGGTGGGACGGGGTTGGGTCTGGCCATTGTGCGGCGGCTGGTGGAATTGCATGGGGGGCGCATCTGGGTGGAGAGCACGCCAGGGCAGGGGAGCACCTTTACCTTTATATTGCCGACGGCAAGAAGCCGCAGAGAGGCCGAATTAAGCCCCAGGGCGATGCAGGCCCTGGCGCAGACGCTTGAGCCGGGGAAGCGGCTGGTGCTGGTGATTGACGATGACCCCGCTGTTGAGGAGCTGATGCGAGCCTACCTGGAAGGCCAGGAAGACACCCAGATGTTGGCTGTGCGGGATGGGGAGGCGGGGGTGAGGCTGGCCCGGGAACTCCAGCCGCAGGTGATCCTGCTGGATGTGCTCATGGCGGGCAAGGATGGCTGGGAGGTGCTGGGGGAATTGAAGGGAGACACCAGGACAGCGGCGATCCCGGTGATTATGATGTCGGTGATGGATGAGCGTGAGTTGGGGCTGCGGCTGGGGGCAGCGGATTATTTAGTGAAACCTGTAGGGCGGGAAGCCGTGCTGGCCAGTGTGGCGCGGGCCCAGGAGCACAGGCCGCTGGCCAGTGAGCTGATCGCCGATGCCTGACAGGTGGGACGAGCGCGTGAGGATGGCGATGGACGGGCCAGCCAAAATCCTGGTGGCAGACGATGCCCCAGACAGTGTGCAATTGCTGGAGGACCTGCTCAGGGCAGCGGGGTATGAGGTCATTACCGCTTACGACGGGCTGCAGGCCCTGGAACGGGCGTTGGTGGAGCAGCCCAACCTCGTCCTGCTGGATGTGATGATGCCTAAAATGGATGGCTTTGAGGTCTGCCGCCGCCTGAAGCAGGCCGACCACATGCGCTTTACCCCGGTGGTGCTGATCACCATCCTGCAAGACCTGGAGTATAAGATCCGCGGGCTGGAGGCCGGGGCAGATGAATTTCTGAGCAAACCCTTCAACCGTCTGGAGCTACTCACCCGTGTTCGCGCCCTGTTGCACACGAACGCCTTGTACCGGGAACTCCAGGAGAGCTACGAAGCCTTACGCCGCATGGAGGCGCTGCGCAACGACCTGATAGGGATGATCGCGCACGATCTGCGCAGCCCGCTCACGGTTATCTTGGGGACGCTGGAGGTGTTGGCGGAGGACCTGCGCGATGTGCTCAGTGAGGAACACAGCCACGCGATCGGGGTGGCGGTCCGCGCCGCCCGGCGGCAGATGGGGCTGATCCATAACATCCTGGATGTGCAGCGGCTGGAGGAGGGCAAGATGCCCCTCAATCTGGGCCGGATTGATCTGCAGCCCATCATTCTTTCCGCCATAGGCGGGGCCGGCCTGCAGGCCACCTGGCGCGATATTGAGTTGACGCTGGACCTGCCCCCCGACCTGCCCCCAGTCCGCGCTGACGCGGCGCTGGTTGAGCGCATTCTGGCCAACGTGATTGACAACGCCTTGCGCCACACCTCTGTCGGGGGGCGCGTGCATGTTTCAGCCGGGCTGCTGGCAGAGGGCCAGGGCGGGGGCTGCGTTGTCGTCCACGTGGCCGATACCGGCCCAGGCGTGCCTGAGGCGGAGCGCGAGGCCATTTTTGATAAGTTCAGGCAGGCTGACACGACCCAGAAGGGCACTCAGGGGACAAGCGGGCTGGGGCTGGCCTTCTGCCGTATGGCGCTTGAAGCCCAAGGGGGGCACATCTGGGTGGACAGCGCGCCCGACTGGGGCGCGGTCTTCTCCTTTACGCTGCCCATTGATACGGGCAACGATGTCATCCTGAGCCGAAGCCCTGACCCTGAGCCGAAGCCCTGAGCCGAAGCCCTGAGCGAAGCGAAGGGGAAGCGAAGGGG
>FWWM01003931.1_pt1 | contig 35667 bp, 31 predicted proteins | sample 2228351 | NCBI WGS metagenome assembly FWWM01 (sample SAMEA103939774, study PRJEB20133) | metagenome
TGCCGCCCTTGTTCATGGCGTAGAGGCTGAGCCGCCCCGACAGATCGCTGATGAAGTAGATGCGATCCCCGACGATCTGAGGACTGAGAAACAACCGAGCCGAGAGCAACGATTCGATGCGGAAGCCCTGAGACATAGAATCTCACCCTTTGGTAGATATTCTTCCTTCGTATGCTATTATCTTACGGAAGATTGACGCTATGAGCAAGAACACCCGCTAAAAAATTGAAAAAGCAGGCATGCCAAGGTTAGTCTTAATAGTCTGGCACGCGCCAGCTTATTCACAGAGAAAGCCTAGCAAATGCACGAGATTATCAATCCTTCGCCTCGTCAATAGCTGTGCGCATCTCGTGCAGCGTCTTCTCCATCTGATCAAGCAGGTCTTCTATGGTCTCCCGATCCCATTCTTCTAAAGAGTTTTCTAGGTCATCACGCTGCTGCTTCAGGTCGTCAATGAGAGGATTGAGCTTATCGATGAGGTCTTTCTTCGAAACGTAAGCCATACGCGTATCACCTCTGGATTACGAATCTCAGAAAGCACTCTTATTATCTCCCACGACGAAAGAGAATGCAAATCTGTCGAACGCTAGGCAAATCGCGCAAAGATCGTCTCGACGTGTTTGAGGTGATATTCATAGTCGAAGAGCTCGTCGAGCTCTGTGGGGCTGAGCAGTCTTTGAATCTCTGGGTGCGCCAAGACGAGCGATTTGAAATCTTTTTGCTCGGCGAGGGCTTTAACTGCTAGTTCACCGATCAGCTCGTGCGCCTGCGCTCGCGCCATCCCCTTGTCTATAAGTCTCAAGAGAAGAGCTTGAGAGAAGACCGTCCCACGACTCAGCTCTAGGTTCTCTCTCATGCGCTCAGCGTTGACGATGAGCTGCTCGATCACGCCCGTCAGCCTGACCAGCATATAGTGCAGGGCAAGAAAACTATCGGGATAGATGATGCGCTCCACTGACGAGCGTGTCAGGTCTTGCTCGTGCCAGATCGTTTGGTTTTCTAGAGCAGCGAGGGCATTCATGCGCACAATTCTCGCAAGCCCCGTCAGCGTCTCGCAGGTGGACGGATTCTGTTTATGGGGCATCGAAGACGACCCGTGGGGGCGACCCTCCCGGACTTCTGCGATCTCCGTGCGATGCAGATTTCTGATCTCGGTCGCGATCTTCTCAACAGTCCCAGCGCAGATGGCTAACATCGTGAGCACCTGCGCGTGGAGGTCTCGCTGTACGATTTGATTTGAGATCGGCGCGGGAGTCAAGCCAAGCTTAGCACAGACACGTCGCTCGACTTCTGGGTCTACGTGCGCATACGTCCCCACCGAGCCTGAGATCTTTCCCACGGAGATGAGCTGCTGTGCTTCGCGCAGGCGCTGGATATGACGCTGCATCTCGTCGTACCACACTAAGACCTTGAGCCCGAAGGTAATGGGCTCGGCGTGCATCCCGTGGGTGCGCCCGACCATGAGCGTTCTCTTATGCTCGAACGCCCGACGCTTGAGCACCGCGGCGAGCTTGGTCGCGTCATCGATGAGAATCGCCAGAGCTTCCTTGAACACGAGCGCCAGCGCCGTGTCTTCGATGTCATACGACGTCAGCCCACGGTGAATATAGCGCCCTTCGGGGCCGACGCTCTCTTCTAACGAACGCACGAACGCTAAAAGATCGTGCCCTATTTGAGATTCGATATCTTTGGCTCTGGCGACGTTGAGTCGAACTCTTTCTTTGATTGCTTGAGCGGCTTCTTTGGGGATATAGCCCAACTCGGCTTGGGCCTCGACGACCGCCAGCTCGACCTGAAGCCACCGGTGATATTTGGCTTCCTCGGTCCAGAGCTCTTTCATCGGTGAAAGAGAATAGCGTTCGATCATAGTTTGGCCCCTCTCCCCTCTCAGACGGGAGAGGGGTAGCGTAAGCTGGGGTGAGGGCCTTCAAATCAGCCCCAATTCTTTTCCGACTTTCTTAAAAACATTGAGCGCAAAGTCTAGGTCTTCTTTCGTGTGCATAGCCGTGACGATGGTGCGCACGCGCGCTTTATCTCGTGCCACCATGGGGAAGACGATCTCCTGGGCGAAGACGCCCTCTTCAAAGAGCCTTTTGGCAAGTTGCCTAGCATTGTGACTGCTGCCGACGATCACGGGCGTGATGGGGGTCTCGCTCGCCCCGGTGTTGAAGCCCAGTTTATTGAGCTCTTGTTTGAAATATCGTGCGTTATCCCAGAGCTTCTTCACGAGCTGCTCGCCCTCGGGGCTCTCTAAAATCTCTATAGCAGCTATGGCTGCAGCGACGACCGCCGGAGGGTGCGCCGTCGAGAGCAGCCACGGGCGTGCCTTCTGAATCAGATACTCTATTAAGTTCTTCGAGCCGGCGATGTAGCCGCCCATTGCTCCCAAAGCCTTGCTGAGCGTGCCCATCTGCACGTCTACCCTGCCGTGCAGGCCAAAGTGATCGACCGAGCCGCGCCCGGATCTGCCCAGCACTCCCGAGGCGTGCGCGTCGTCCACCATAAAGATTAAGTCAAACTCCTCAGCGACGTCGGCTAGTTCTTTCAGCGGCGCGATGTCCCCGTCCATGCTGAAGACCGCGTCCGTCACGAGGAGCGCCCGACGATACTTCTGGCGGCTCTCCTTGCAGAGTTGTCTCAGGGCGTCCACGTTGCGGTGGGGCCATTTGAGAATCTCCGCGCCGCTTAGGCGACACCCATCAATAATAGAGCCGTGATTGAGCTCTTCCGAATAGATCGCGTCGCCCTTGCCGACGAGCGCTTGGATTGTCCCCAAATTGGCGGCAAACCCGCTCTGGAAGACGAGCGCTGCGTCGACGCCCTTGAAGCGCGCGAGCTTCTCTTCTAATTGTTTGTGCAGGGTCATCGTCCCGGCGATGGGCCGGACAGCGCCGGCGCCGGCGCCGTATTGATCTATCGCTCTTTTAGCAGCTTCGCGCATCTTAGGGTGATTGGTCAAGCCCAAATAATTATTAGAAGAGAGATTGACGACCTCCTTGCCGTCGAAGACGGCGCGGGCGCGCTGTTCGCCCTGAAGGGTTCGGGGCCTCCAGACGAAGCCCTGTTCTTCTAAGCTTTTCAGCTCTTGCTCTAAAAACCCGAGACGATCCGTTCTGATCGGAGTTGCCATACTCTCCTCCCTTGGCTTATACTATGCACGGGAGCATTTTATAACACCGGGAGCGGAGCGTCAAAATATGACAGAACAACAGCGTCGCAACCGCTTAGCACAAGCAACAAGCCCATATCTTCTGCAACATGCGGACAACCCTGTAGACTGGTTCCCCTGGGGCAAGGAAGCGTTTGAAAAAGCGCAGCGCGAGGACAAAATCGTTTTTCTCTCCGTTGGCTACTCCACCTGCCATTGGTGCCATGTGATGGCGCGAGAAAGTTTCAGCGACCCCGAAATCGCTGATTTGCTTAATGCTCACTTTGTCAGCGTCAAGGTGGACCGCGAAGAACGTCCTGATGTGGATGAGGTCTACATGCGGTCTGTGCTGCTTTTGACGAACGGCCACGGTGGCTGGCCGATGTCAGTCTTCCTCACACCTGAGGGCAAACCGTTCTTCGGGGGCACTTACTTTCCGCCTCATCAGTTTAAAGCGCTTCTGAGGGAGATTGCGCGAGTGTGGCAGCAGGAGAGGGAGCGGGTCTTGCAGGTGGCAGAGGAGGTGGCACACCTGGTGCAAGCTGAACTGGAACTTGTTGCTCCTGCCGAGTGGGCGCACCTGAGCAGCGAGCCAGTACTCCAGTCAGCAGAGGACATGCTGCTGCGCCAATTGGACCGCCTCAACGGGGGCTTTGAGCGAGCCCCCAAGTTTCCCCCACACCCAGCGCTTCAGTTTTTGCTCCAACGCTATGCCGCAACGCAGCGCCCTGCCCTTTGGGAAGCGGTTGAACTGACTCTTCAGCGTATGGCACGCGGTGGTCTTTATGATCACATCGGTGGCGGTTTTCACCGCTATTGCGTGGACGAAATCTGGCTGGTGCCTCACTTTGAGAAGATGCTCTACGATAACGCCCAACTGGCGCCCCTGTATGCCCAAGCGTTTGCCAGCGGCGGTGAAGGCTTCTTCCGTTTCGTCGCCGAAGAGACCTACGCTTTTCTCTTGCGGGAGATGCGCTCGCCCCAAGGGGCTTTCTACTCCGCTGTGGATGCCGAAAGCCTGCCCCTTGAAAACCCCAACGGGCCCAAGGAAGAAGGAGCGTTTTACCTCTGGCGCCCCCACGAAGTGAAAGCCGCCTTGGGTGAAGAGGACAGCGAGTTGTTCTGCAAAATCTACAACATCAGCGGCGACCCCAACTTTGTCAATCCCCACACGGGTTACAGCGGCTGTATCCCCAATCTTCTGGGGACACCCCTTGCTCAGTGGGCGAAGGCGTTGGGGGTAACAGAAGGGGAATTGTGGCACCGCTTGAGAGCCTTGCGGGAGGAGCTGCGCCTTGCTCGCGATCAGCGTCCCAGACCGCACCGTGACGACAAGGTGCTGACCAGTTGGAATGCTCTGGCTATATATGGCTTCGCTGTGGGTTATCGCTTCTTGGGCGATGAACGCTATCGCGCCGCTGCGGAAGAAGCGGCAGAGTTTATCTTCACGCTCTTACGCCGTCCCGATGGCACCCTGTGGCACAGCTACCGCAACGGCGTGGCTCAAGGAGAAGGGATGCTGGACGATTACGCTTTCCTCCTCGTTGCCCTTTTGGAACTACACGAGATCACCGGGCAGCCCCACTGGCTGGGGGAAGCCCGCGCTCTTGCCGACCTTATGGTGCGCTGGTTCTGGGACGAGGGGGCTGGTGGGTTCTGGTTTACGCGAGAGCGCAGCGATATGTTCACTCGCAGCAAGCCCGCTTTTGACGGGGCGGAACCATCGCCGAACGGAATGGCGGCGCTGGGGCTGTTGCGGTTAGCCAAAAAGACGGGAGAAAGGGGCTACGCCACCTTAGCGCAGCGGACCATCCAAACGTTTGGCGGCCTCTTCATGCGGTTCCCGCGAGGCTTCTTTACGCTCTTGAGTGCCCTCCACGAGTGGCAAAAGACTCATCAGACGATGGTGTGTCTCGCTCCACCAGAGCCGATTGAACAAATAGCCATAGAGCCGTCACCGATTGTCCTCAAATCAGGCGAAACAATAACGCTCCAGGTGAAAATCAATATTGCCGACGGATGGCATCTTTACGGCCCCGAGCTGGTAGCAGGTTTTCGCCCCACGCACCTGAACTGTGAGAGCCGACTGTTGAGAGTAGAGGAAACGGGGTTTCCGTCGCCGTCATTGCATTCCTTCTCCTTCGCTGATCTACCCGTGCCCGTTTACGCGGGTGTACTCACCGTAGCAGTAAAGGTGCGTGCTATTCAAGAAGGGAGCGAGACAGCCCTTTTCCGGCTTCGCTACCAAGCGTGCGATGCCCAACGGTGCTTAGAGCCGTCGGAGAAAACGCTCCCCGTGCTGGTAACGGTTGCATCCTGCTAAGGGAGTACTGGTGTGGTATGATTATGGAAGCGTTGGATGAGCTCTGATCGGAGTTGCTATACTCTCCTCCCTCGGCTTATACTATGCACGGGAGCATTTTATAACACCGGGAGCGGAGCGTCAAAAGTGTGAAAGGAGGAGAGCCGTATGCGTCTGGTGAAGCTTTTCGGGCTGGGCGTAGTTTTGGTCTTATTTGTGATGGCTGCATCGAAGCCAGTGCCAGTCGGGCTAGCGCAAGCGAACTGCACCGTGACAGTCCAGCCGGGTGAGTCCATTCAGAAGGCGATAGACGCAGCACAAGAGGGCGCATTTATCTGTTTGGCAGCGGGGACGTGGGAGGAGAATATTGAGATCAGAAGAGGCCTGACCTTGCGAGGTATAGGTCAGGAGCACACAAAGCTTGTGCCTCGCAAAGGCATTGTTATCATCTTGTCTCAGCATGTAGTCTCTTTAGAAAGGCTCACTATCACCGAAGGTAATAGCTGGAATGTTGTAGTCTATGGCGCCAAGCTCAGTATTGTTGACTCGCAGATATCCAACAGCGGTGAGGTTGGCATCCTCATCTTAGGCCCAGCAGATGTTACAATAGTGAGATCCCACTTATTAAACAACGCGGGATACAGCATTTATATGCAAGAATCAGCAAAAGTTGCTATCACTAACTCCAAAATCTCGAACAATGGGGCTGGTATATTTATGATGAATATGTACGGTCTTGGTGGCCGCCCGATCAACGCTACTATTATTGATTCTCAAATATCAGAGAACAAAGCAAACGGGCTCTCTTTAGCAGGGGTGATTGGAGCTGAAGCCCGGGCCGAGATCAAAAACTCTCTTATCCAAGGTAACGGGACAAGCGAGGAATGCAAGAAAAGGAGCTTCGTTTGCGATGGGATCAGGGTTTATTGGCATTCCTTCGTGAAGCTCATCAGCTCAAAGGTTCTTGATAATGCTGGTTGGGGGATATGGGCTAGTCTCCAGCAGTGTGGGTATACAGATGATATCTTCAGTGGTCAGGTATCTTTTGAAGCAATGGAGCTTTCTGATATTAGTGGGAACAACACCACAGGGAATCAGAACGGTATGGGCAACCCTGGCAATCATCCGTGGAACCGCCCCGATGTGCCCGACGGGCAGGTCTGCCTGCCGTGAAAGGAGACCCTATGCCTAAGCGTGTCATCACAACAGAAAAAGCCCCAACAGCTATCGGTCCGTACTCCCAGGCTATCGTCGCGAACGGCTTTATTTTTGTCTCCGGCCAGATCCCCCTCGACCCCAAGACCGGCCAGCTCGTCTCAGGAGATATCCAAGCCCAAGCCCGTCAGTGCCTAGAGAATCTCAAAGCCATCTTAGAAGCTGCTGGCAGCTCCATGGAGAAGCTCGTCAAGGTCACCGTCTTCGCCAAGGACTTAAAAGACTTTCAAACGATCAATCAGATCTATTCAGAATACTTCAAAGAAAACCCTCCAGCTCGATCGTTCGTCGAGGTCTCGAGGCTCCCCAAAGACGCCGCGATCGAGATAGAGGGGATCGCGCTGCTGGATTGATTGAGCGCTCTAGAAGACTCCGAACGCCTTCAGGGCGGCCAGTACGCCAATCGCCACACCCAACGCGCCGATCATCATATTCGTTTGCATCTGGCTCTCAGCAGCGGCCAAGCGCTTCTTCAGCGCAGCTGAATCTTCCTGCATCTTCTGGACTTGTGCAGCTTGCTCCTCAAGCTGCGTCTGTAAGAATGCGATGCCCTCTTCGGTCTTGAGCACCTTGTTGGTCAGCCCGGAAACGACGTTGCCCAAGCCCTTCAGCTGCTCGCGCAGCTGCGCAATCTGTCCCATCAACTCCTCGGCCTTCTGCGGGTCCACAGGCAGCTTGATCTGCTTCTCTAAGGCGCTCACGCGCTCCTGCAACGCCATGACTTGATCATTGAGATTCAAGACCTGACGGACACGGTCCTCCATACCCTTAAGCCGAACGTTGAGCTGGTCAATCATGCCCTCGCTCTGAAAGATCCGTGCTGAGAGCAAATCAAATTTCTCTTTGGTCCCCTGGGCTAACCCAGCGATGCTCGTCTCTAGATTGGCGATCTTGGGCTGGATCTCCCCGGAGAGCTTCTTCTCCAAGCCCTGCAGATCGCGGAGCATGCTCTCGGCTTGCTTGAGCTCGAACGAGATCTCCTTGACAATCTCCCCAAGACCATCGACTTGCTGCACCTGGAACGAGAGGTCCTTGAGCATCTGCTCCATGCGCTTGAAGCCCTGCTCCAGCTTGAAGACCTTCTCGGCCAACTCGTCTTTGTCAGACTGTGCCCAGGCGGGCACGGCCAAGGCCACGGTCACGACCAGCAGCACGATGCCAAGACGCTTCATCGTCGGTTCGTCCTCCTTCATACATAAATAATTAGCGTGCTTTAGTCTACTCGTAGCTCAGATCACGCCCAAGGAGCGGTGTCAACGGGAGTGCGGACGTTGGGCACCGGCTGACGGGGCAACTTGCGCACGCCTCCCCTCCCTCTGGTATAATACGGGGCCAAGAGGGGGTGGCTATGAGCAGGGTGAGGCAGATGCACAATTTGTCGGAACTGATCGAGTCTTTTATTCATTCTCTCGACGTCAATCCCGCGTCCATCCGCACGTACCGTGAAGGGTTGAAGAATTTTCTCAACTGGCGCAACGGCAGGCCGCCTCATGTTCCCGTGACCCAAAGCGAGATTAAGCTCTATAAAGAATGGCTTCGCCAGAGTCGCGCGGCCAACACCGTCGCGACGTATCTCGTCGCCCTGAGAAGATTCTTTCAGTACTGCGTCGCTGAGGGGTTTTACACGGAAAACCCTGTAGAGAACGTGAAGGGTATTCGGCGCCCACGAGGACACTTGAGACAAGATATCTCCCGCGAGGGCCTGCGGGCTCTCTTTAACTCCGTAGATCGCTCGACACTTATGGGCAAGCGCGATTTCGCTATGATGAATCTTATGGCCCGCAATGGCCTGCGCGTCATTGAGATCGTGCGGGCCAACGTGGGAGATATCGAGAACCGTCGCGGGCGCCAGATCTTAAGGATCTGGGGGAAGGGGCGCGACGAGCGCGACGAGTTCGTGGTTCTGGCCGAGCCGACGGTGCAAGCCCTGGAGGATTGGCTTGTGGCGCGCGGTGGAGCCAAACCCAGCGATCCCTTATTTGTTGGGGTGCGGGCGCGCAACAAGGGCGGGCGTCTCACCACCCGGCAGGTCAACCGCATTATCAATAGATATCTTATCAAGGCCGGCCTGAAGACCGAGAAGATCTCCCCGCATAGCCTACGGCATAGCTTCGTGACACTCGCCATCCAGAGCGGCGCCTCGATCATCGAGGCCCAGATCGCCGCGAGGCATCGCTCTATCGAGACGACTCGAGTCTATTTCCACGAGCACGATAGATTAGAATCTCCAACAGAAGATAAGATTCTGATCTGAGTCTGTTAATTTGCGTTAGCAGACATCACTATCGGGGGCAGCGCGAACGAAAACGTCCTGCCCATGAGATTTCTCTGACAATAGCCGTCTAAAATCGTCTCTGATGACTTCGCAGCGTCATAGCTCTGTAATCCCTATAGTTAGGGACACGCTTGCCAATAGAGACGATTTTACGAGATTTTTGAGAAAACCCCTTATGGGTAATGGCCATCACGCTTGCGCTGTAGTAGCCACCACCGTCCCAGTTCCCGTGATGGGGGAATGGATGTCTATAGACGGTGTAATAGCCGTCACTGTTTTAGAGAGGGGATCACCGTACAATCAAGCCAACGCTAAAGGGGGGATAGTCGAATGCGGAATCGCACATGGCTCAGCAGGATTCTGACACTCCTGCTCGTGGCGATGCTCTTGGCCGTCGGGACGATGGCATCGGCCCAGGACGACAAGAGCGTCAAGGATAAGGTGGCCCAGCTCGAGAAGCAGCTCAAAGAGCTGGAAGCCGTGGTCAAATCACTCTCCATTGAGCTGCAGAAGCTCACCCAAGTCGGAACCGGCGAGATCGAGAACATCCGACCGAGGCTCTTTGCTGTGGAGCAGCTGGCGAAAGACCTCTCGTTCGATCTCAAGAAACTCGGTGGACGGATCAGCAATCTCGAGGGGACGGTCGAGCAGCTCGCCCAGTTGCCCCAGCAGGTCATGGATCTCAAATACAGCGTGGGTGAGCTCGCCAGCCGCACCAAGGCCAACGAGTTGGCCATCGGCCAGCTGCGCGATCAGTTGGAGAAGCTTGCGGGCATGCAAGCCCTCGTCATCAACCTGCAAGGGACGGTAGGCGTGCTCAGCAACCGCGTGGAGAGCACGGAGAAGGGTCTCGCTGCGCTCACCGATCAAGTGGGCAAGCTCCAGGCGCTCACCCCGTTGGTCAAGGGCCTCCAAGACACAACAGCGAACTTGAGCGTCCGGGTCGGCCGCATCGAGGAGACGCTGGTGAAGCACAGCCAGCAGTTAGAACAGTTCTCGGGTGTGCCCGGCGCGGTCGTGACGATTCAAAGCTCTGTGGGCGAGCTGGCCAGCCGTACCAGCAGCCTCGAGGGGAACTTCGCGCGCTTGCAAGATATCGTGGCTGCCCTGCAAGAGATGGCCAGCAAGCTCTCTGGGCGGCTCGACGCTGCCGAAGCGCGTGACGACGAGATGGCTCGGAAGTTCAGCACGCTCACGGATGGGTTCAGCAAGCTCTTGATCGATATTGAGTCCATCAAGATCAAGATCAACGAGCTGCAGGATCGTATTGCGAAACTCGGTGCTCCGCCACCAGTGGAGATCCCAGATGTCAAGGCCCTAGTCCAGCAAGCTGTGGCTGAGAAGACCAAGGAGCTGCAGGCGCAGCTGGCACAGGCAAAGAAGGAAGCCCAAGAAGCCAAGGCGGCTGTGGAAGGCGCGAACAGCCTCGCTCTCATCGCGCTGGTGGCGGGCTTAGCCGGTGTATTGATCGGGTTCTTGTTCTAAGAGATCAAGCTAGGATCACCCCTTTGGCGGCAAGCGAGAGTGAGGAACTCTCGGGGGATCTTGGCAAGGCCGGGTCGAGGGGGAGCGCGCTAGGCTCCCCTCGACTCTTTTTCAGTCCCCGCACCCTTCTTCGTATCCACAGCGGCAGATCTTATGACAGCCCACTATGACCGTGAAGGGCTTCTGGCAGATAGGGCACACAGTCGGATCCGGCAGGGGCGGGACTTTCGCCAGCTCCTGCGCAGATCCTTGTTGCTGGGTGCGACGCTCCGGGCGCTTCTTCTTGGTCATGCCCAATTATACCTCAGCCAGCTTGTTCCACTTATTGGTCTACAGACTCTCCCCTCGACTCACATTATAATAATAATCGGGATCGAGCCCGCACGCCCGAATGAGCGCCTCGCGCTCCTGTTGGGTGATCCGGGCGCGACTGTCGGCTCTTCGGATCACATTGGGCACGCCCTTGCCCCGCGCGATCTCTGCTAACAGAATCTTTTGTAAACCCTCCGGATCACAGAACTGAAAGACCGCCCGCGGAGCCTCGATCTTCACCACACTGCGCACCCGCGGATCATATATATAAAAGAACGCCACGTGATAGAGATCCGAATCTAACGCCAGCGCAAAATCGCTCACCGCTTTGGGTAAGTCAATAATAGATTCGCGCTCCTCCCATGACGGATAGGCCTCTTGAACGAACCAGTTTGTGTAGCCCAAAGAGTCCCTGGGAGTGTCGCTCAGCACAGCGGTCATAAACTGTCGGTCGCTGGCCCACCGACGCTCTGGGGAGTTTAAGCAAAAGCGCAGCAGCCAGCTCGTCTCTGGGGTCTTGTTAATAGCTACTAGGGGGAGCTTCCTGGCGACGCACGCTTCGACGAGACGCACCGGGCTTGCCAACAACGCCACGATATCCTCGCGATCCGAAAGCCGCACCCCCCAACGATACCCCCACTCCCCCTTGAGATCCCCCACGAGATAGTAATAGAGCCCGATGGGATAGAGCGCCCCGTCCATCAAGAGAATCCCCTCGCGGATATCAAGCACTTCAATCATGAGGCGCGCATGGGTGGGCTCACTGGTGACGTCAGCGAGCCCTTTGACGATATGCTCGACCTCGCGCTCGACAAAATCTTTTGTCAGATGAATCCGCCAGTGGTGGACGTGCTCGTTCCGGGTATGAGTCACCTGGGCTTCTCCGACGTTTTGAAACGAATGCGACACCAAGGCAATAGTACGCCATGTCTCCAGGGGGAACCCACGATGGCGCAGCGGGGGATCGGCGATGAAGACGGCTTGGTTAGCGCAGAGCGTCGTGCCGTCCTCGAAGTGCATGGGGCGGGTGCTGCCCCCGTCCACGCCGTAGATCACTGTATCGGCCCTCACCCCCGACCCCTCTCCCGTAGATGCCCTACGGGAGAGGGGTGCCCGCAGGGCGGGGTGAGGGCCAGAAGCAGGGGTGAGGGCCAGATCGAGAATCGGCTCAGCATAACGCCCTAAAGGCGTGAGGGCTTTGATAGGGCCATCAAGCTGGAGCTCGTGAAAGAGCCTGCGCGCTTCCTCACGATGGCTGACGGCCCGCTGGGCCCGCTCGCCCAGGGCCTTCAGCTCCTCAAGGAAGAGTCGGCGCACATCAGAAGAGAGCATTAGCGCACTTTATAGATTATACTGATATTATCGCTGCCCTTCTCGGTGCGGTACTCGTGATCGGCCCCTTCAACGAGGCCCATCTCGTGCGAGACCACGATCACTTGCCCAACACGCTTGCCCAAATCCTCTAGCAGAAACTGCAACCGGTGAATGCGATCCCGGTCGAGATAGATCGTCGGCTCGTCCAAGATCAAGGGCATCCGGCGCACAGCCCTGGCCAACACTTGGTGAATAGCACAACGCAGCGCGATATTAGTCAACGCCCGCTCGCCCCCAGACATCAACGACGGATCGATCTTCCGCCCGTTCTTGAGCTCGACTTCGATCTCGTAATCGTCCCGGACGATCACTCGACTATAGGAGTCCCCGCAATCCATCAGCGAGAAGAACGCATTGAAATAATAATTGAGCGCCTCCAGGTTGCGCTTGCGCAGTTCTACTTTCGTCGCCTGATAGATGGAGACGATCTCATCGAGCTCGGCCTTGAGAGCCGTGATCTTCTCTTGGTCTGCCAAGACTTGAGCGTACTCGCTCTGGAGGCGTTCCAAGTGTTCCAAGCGCCCCTGAATGACACCGCGATCATGTGCCAACTGATCATACTGCGCTTGCAGCGCTGCGCGCTCTTCGTCTAATTCTCTCAAGCGTTGCTGCACTTGGGTTCGCTTCGCTGCGATCTCGTCTTGGCCCTTGAGGCGCCCTTGAATGTGGCCGCGCCGGTCGTGTAATCGCGCGATGTCGCCGCGCAGCTCATTAAGACTCTCTAAAAGCGTCCTGCGCGCGGCTTGCTTCTCGCGCCACTGCTCGCGAATTCTGAGGAGATCTTCGATCTCGCCCTTGATCGCTTCGAGTCTCTTTGCTTCGTCCATCAGGCGATTGAGCTCGCCGCTGCAAGCCGCAAGGGTCTCTTCGCGCTTGTGTTGATCTGCCTGCAGCGCTGCAACGATCTGGGATTCCCCAGAGATCTGCTGCTCCAGCTGGGCGAGACGCTCCCGAAGGGTTCTGTGGCGCTCGCGGGTCTCGCTCAGAACGCTTTGCTTGAGCTGCAGCTCAGCGCGACGTGCGGCCAACCGCTCGATCTCTACGGCCGCTTCGTCGAGCGCCGCCTGGACGCGCTTCCACAGATCGAGCTGCCCTTCAATGCGCTCCAGCTCCCTCTCTTCGTGCTGCACCAACCTCTCGCATTCGGAGATCTTCGGCGCGATCTGTTCTAAAATCTCGGCGAACTCTTGCCGAGGCACCTCCTGCCCACATGTTGGGCATCGGCCCTCGTGGAGCAGCGCTTGTTTGTGAGCCCATTCGTGTCGGATGGCTTCGTAGTGGGTTCTGGCCTCGAGCACGGCCCGCTTGGCCCGATCGCGCTGCTCCTCAAGCTGGCGTAACGACTCTGCCCAGACAGCCTTCATCTGAGATACGGTGTGAGCGTCCCATAAGGCAGCAGGGAGCTGCACTCCGAGCTTCTGAGCCTGTGCGACTATTGTATGTATATGAGAGATCAGAGCTTGCTCGTGATGGGCAAGGGCTTCTTCGAGGGCGGTCAACTCTTGCGCTGTCTGCTCGATGCGTGTGGCATCGTGTGCGGCAGCGCGTGACAGCTCGTCGTGCTGTTGGCGCAGTTGGGCGATGGTCCGCTGGCGCTGGGCTCGCTCCGCGACCAGTCGCGCGATCTGCTCTCGAAGCTCTTGCAGCTGCCCACGATGCCGCTCAATCTGCTCTATACACCCTGCAAGCCGCTCTGGCACAAGAGCGACCTCGTCAAACGAGCTCGCTTGCTCCAGGGACTCCAGCACGCTTGCACTGTCGAGCTCACTCTTCTGGAGGTCTGCTTTGAGGGCCAGCACGGCTTTCTGATGCCGGTTGCTCAGGCGCTCGAGTTCTCTCTCGAACTCCTGGCGCTCGGCCTCCCGCTGGGTTAAACGTTTCTGCTTTTCCGAGAGTTCTCTGTCAATCTGAGTGAGCTCCTGAGCCGCTTGCGCGAATTGTTTGAGGGAGTCATCGTAGCTCTGCAATAACTTATGCGCATCGGCACGGTGCTCATCGACGGTCTTGAGCGTGCTCTGCAAGCGTTCCATCTGCTGGGTGAGCTGGGCTTTCTGCCGGCCCAGCTCCTGGCGCTCTAAAGCGTCAATCTCCTGGCGCAGGCGCACCGAGCGATCGGCGAGAGAATCGGCCTTGCGGTTGAGCGCTCGCAGGGCCGAGTGAGCGCGGGGATTGACAAAGAGATCTATCTTATATAATCCCAGTAGCCCATCGAGCATCTGCTCACGCGTCTTGCGGTCGGCGCGGATGAGCCTATCGATCTCCCCCTGGCGGACGTAGACGCAATTGGCAAAGCCCTCGCGGTCCATGCCGAAGAGCCGCTCGATCTCGGCACGCACGTTCTCGGTGCCGACCCAGACCGACCCGTCCGAACAGACCAACTGGCAGCCGCCGCGCTCGCTCTTGGCTGCGCCGCCCGATTTTCTTATGGCGATCTGGGCAGTATAGCGCTTCCCCCCGTGCCAGAAGCTCAGCTTCACCGAACCGGAATCGGCACCGAGGCGCAAGATCTCCTCCAAGCTGCGCCCAATGACATGGCGGGCCTCGCTCCCGTAGAGCGCAAAGAAGATGCTCTCGAGCAGCGAAGACTTCCCACTGCCGTTGGGCCCAGCGATCACCGTGATCCCCGGCTCAAACTGCACCAGGGCCTTCTTGTAGCTCCAGAGGTTTTCGATCTCCAATCTCTCAAGCTGGAGTTGATCCCGCGCCAGCGGGACTTGATCGCGCAGGGCCGGGCCGGCTTCTTCCGGTTCCAGCTGCACCTTGCTCAACAGATCGAGCAAATCGGGCTGCTCTTTCACGTCTTTGCGTGCCATGCTCGCTCCAACAGCTCCGTCACCTCAGGGTCGACATTCGAGTCGGCAATCGTCAGATCCCGGATGATCTGATCTATCTCCAGAGCGAGCGCAGAGAAATTTCTCCTCGCTAACGCCTCGGTGATCACGTGTTCGACATCGCCGAGCTCGATCTCGACAGCGGGCTCAACTTTCTGCTCCGTGGGGGTGCGCAGGTCGCGCACGCGCACTGCCAGCGCCCCACGCTCGTAGCCGAGCTTCTCGATCTCCGCAATAGTAAACTGCGACGACGCCAAGGAGACTACGACGACTTTCTCGCGCACGTCGGTGTTCTCCAATCTCTGAAGGGGGTCCTCGTCGGAGGGGATATAGAGAAAATCTCTGGTGGTGAGCTTGTGTCGCTCCAGCCGCCCACTCTGCAGATCTATAATATTGACGCCGCGTGGGGCGGATTCGTCGAGCGACCATCGCTCGGTGCTGCCGCAGTAGGTCACGAGCACCTCGCGCTCGCGCCACTCCCGATACTCGTGATAATCCCCCATCAAGACGTAGCGCGCCCCACACTGAAGAAGCTTCTCTAGAGCCAGCTCGCCGTCGAACTCAACTTGATCCAGCAGCTGATGGCAGACCAAGACACCCCCCTCACACCGAGGGAGCTCGATCTCGCGCCGCCCGGAGAAGTCCCTCCCGTAGATGGGCACACCGTCAAGATCGAAGGGGTCTGCACCCAGATGTACTGCCAAGCCCAAGTTCTCAAAGAGATCTATCCATTGGACGTCGCGCCGCTGCTCGTGGTTGCCAACGATCCCCAAAAAGTGAATCCCTGCGCTCTTGAGGGTGGACAACCCTTGGAGCGTGGCGAGGAGATCCTCGGCGCCGGGACTGCGGTCCTCAAAGAGATCTCCGGCGTGAATGACGGCAGAGACCCCTTCCTCCACAGCTAAGTCGACAACCCGAAGGAAGGCTTGAGCGAAGTCACGGCGACGCTCTTCCAAGCCGTATTGGCGAAAGCCAATATGGGTGTCCCCAGTGTGCAAGACTTTAGCCATGTGCTTTTATACTAGCACGATGGACGAAAAAAGCAAGGACAGGCGTCTACGAAAAAGAGTCGCTCCGCCGCAGGGCAGGACGGCGGAGCGATCCCTTCCCCCTCAAGTAGAAGGGTCTTGAGGGGGCTCTCTGTCATCCCTTGTGGTGCTTCCCTCACTCCGTGGGGGCTGGAGAGCCCCCTCCCCCCTCTCCCGCGGTTAGCTGGTGCACGAGGGACGACAGAGTTCAGGAGGGCCTGGGCCTTCCGGTTCGGTCGAACCGCGTCGACGACTGGGGAAAAATCCCGCCCTGCTGAGGGCCTGGTTCAGGAGAAGGCGGGCAAAACCCTGGTCGCCGCACAACCGAAGCGCTGCCTCGGCGAAGGATCCTCGCCCTCCCGTCTAAGGAGGTTGTGCTGGGGCCATTACTGATCCCTTCCTTATCCCTGGTTTCGTTGTATAACATCCTTTCATGAGTCTTACCATGTTATACAACGGTTGGATATTATATATCATATTTTTCGGCGGTTGTCAAGTCGAAACGCACACTCAAGGCCAGCTCCTCCCAAGGACGATCTGAAGGCGCTTGGCGTTCGAGCATATCTGCGAGATTCCCTGCTGAAGACCACCGCCGTGATGGGTGCATAGATTCTCCCCGAATTGGGCTGCAAGAGCGAAACTTGGCAATGTGCATTACATACTCTGCCCACAGAGATAGACATAATAGAGCTTGGGCTTCGAAAGGAGATGCCGTGAGGACAAAGGAGACAAGCCGATGGAAGTGGGTCTACGTGCGGATGCGCGGCGGCTTGGGCTTTGCGTTCGTCTCCGTGCCGCTGGGATTGACTGTCTCCCAATTCAAGCTGCTTGTTGGGGCAGACCCACACAGCTTCGTCACCGTGCGCACGGCGTTCCAGCCCCTCGCAGAGAACGAGCCGCTCTACGAGCGCGTCACCAACTACGATACCGTCTACATTGAGCCGCGTCGTCGGACTCTCTAAATCTCCCCTCTCCCTCTCTTCTTCTCCCCTACCCTCAGGGAAGGGAAACGTGAGAGCCCCGCGGGTTGCCTGACCTGCGGGGCTCTTCACTGCTCTCAGCTCTTTCAGGGCTAAGACCGACGACGACGCCTTATCCTCTGCAGTTCTACTGTGGGTTCATAAGAGGCCACAAGCAGCACGTGTGGGCCAGCAGCCTCCGTCGCCGACGGGTCAATATAATAGCCAAAGAGCAAAGGGACAGCTTCAGCTGGCAGCTGCGGTCGCAGGGCTTCTAGGCGTTTCTGAAACTGCGTGACCTCGCGGGCGTAGATGCGGGCCTTCACCTCGCCCACCAGTGTGATCGCTTTGCGCCCGCGCCGACCCTCCCCATAGAGGTCGATTTCTATCGTCTGGCCATCTACAGAGAAGAAGCGGCGCTCCAGTCGCTCGATCTCCAGACCGTATTGATAGCGCAGATACCCCGGCAGGACCGTGCGCGCGATGTCCTCCAGGCCGTAGCCGACGTTGTCGCTGAGCGCTTTGACTTGAGTCGTCAGCTCTCCCATTGCTACCTCCAGACGCCCTAGCCGCTCCTCGGTACGCGCTTGCGCTTGAGCCAGCTCGGCCAGCGCCGCCTCTAGGCGCCCCACCCGCTCCTCGGTACGGGCCTGCGCTTGGGCCAGCTCAGCCATAGCTATCTCCAAGCGGCCGACGCGCTCCTCAGTACGGGCCTGCGCCTCGGTGAGCTCGTTCAAGCGTTGCTCCGTGCGCTGCTGGGCTTGGGCCAGCTCCCGCACAGCTGTATCAGTGCGCGCCTGTGCTTCCGTCAACCGCTCGAGGGCCGCCTCCACCCGGTCCATGCGCTCGCTTAAGCCAGAGACGGCCTGCGCTAGTTTATCAAAGCTCTCGCGCGTCAGACGGATCTCTTTGAGACGATCGTCCACTATGGCGACGATCGCCCGATAGAGCTCAGCTGTAATCCCTTCAAACTCTTTCATAGCCGACTGGCTCATTATATCACCGTGAGGAAGTTTCTGCATGAGGGCAGGGGTGAATGGCTCTGGGAGACCACTTAGGAAGCTGACAAGCCTTAGTACTACACCACTGCTGCTAGCTTTTTACTTCTGTTGATGTTTTAAGTTAGGTATCCCCTTGACAAGCAGTCAAAAGTATGCTATACTTTTGACTGCTATGAGGACGGAGCTGACAGAGAAGCAGCGACAGATCTTGGATTTTATCGTTGAGCGGGTCTCGGAGCAGGGGCTGCCCCCGACGCTCCGGGAGATCGCCGAAAGATTCGGGATGCAATCGGTGCGGAGCGTCCAGACCCATCTGGACGCCTTGGCGAAGAAGGGCTTTATCCGGCGTCTTGCGGGGAAGTCGCGAGGGATCGAACTCGTGCGCGAGAGGGTGCGCCGCCCGGGAATCCCCATTGTTGGGCACATCTCCGCGGGGCGCCCCATCCCCGCTATAGAAGACATTCAGGGCACACTGGACTTAGATGTCTTGTTCAAGAAAGATGAGCGTCCTTTCGCGCTGCGGGTTCAAGGGGATAGTATGATCGAAGCGGGAATCTTTGCGGGCGATTTCGTGATCGTCCAGCCGCGCTCAACGGCCGAGCCGGGCGAGATCGTCGTCGCCCTCAAGGACGATGAAGCGACGGTGAAATACTTCGCGATAGTTGATGGAAAGCCTACGCTCGTCCCGGCCAACGCCCGCTATGCCCCAACCCCCTTGGGCGAGGGGCAAATCGTGGGAAGGGTCGTGGGAGTGCTCAGGCAAGTCAAGCGCAATATCCAAGAGATCCAGAGATTTCTCAATCAATCAATAACGAAGGAGGTCGTGCGATGGGCAAGCAGGAAGTCTTAAACAGTGTGGTGGAGGGGCTGCGCAAGAAGTACGGCGAGGGCGCGATCATGTGGCTGGGCGAGCAAGCCACGCTTCAAGTCGATACGATCCCCACGGGGTCGCTGGCGCTCGACATCGCCCTGGGGATCGGTGGGGTGCCACGAGGCAGAATCGTTGAGATCTTCGGGCCGGAGTCCTCGGGGAAGACGACCCTGGCCCTCCATCTCATCGCTCAAGCGCAGAAGCGCGGCGGCACGGCAGCGTTCATTGACGCCGAACACGCCCTTGATCCCAATTATGCCAAAGCGATTGGTGTGAACTTAGACGCTCTTCTGCTGAGCCAGCCCAACTCCGGCGAACAAGCCTTAGAAATCATGGACGCGCTGGTGCGCAGCGGAGCTGTCGATATTATCGTCGTAGACTCTGTCGCCGCCCTCGTCCCCGAAGCCGAGATCGCTGGGGCGATGGGCGACGCCCAAGTGGGGCTGCAAGCGCGCCTGATGAGCCAAGCGATGCGCAAGCTCGCCTCGTCCATCTCCCAGTCGAAGACCACGGTCGTCTTTGTCAATCAGATTCGCCAGACGATCTCTGGGATGGGCTGGGGGCCGTCCACAACGACTACAGGGGGTCTCGCCCTGAAGTTCTACGCTTCTCAAAGACTAGAGATCAAGCGATTGGGCAGCATCGAAGAGGGCGACAACCGCGTGGGCAGCGAGACCGTCGTCAAGGTCGTCAAGAACAAGCTCGCCCCGCCGTTCAAGGAAGCAAAGTTTGATATTATTTACGGGAAGGGCATCGCTTACGAGCGCGAGCTGATCAAGACGGGCGAACAGTTGGGATTAGTAAAGAAGAACGGTTCATGGTTTACTTTTGGCGAGACGCGCTTAGGACAAGGGATGGCCAACGCTGCGGCGTTTTTAGAGTCTAACAAAGAGATCGCGCAGCAGTTGGAGAACGCGATTCGGGAGAAGGCCGGGCTGAAGCCCGCCCCGACGGTCCCCGCCGAAGATGGAACTGAATCGGAGAGGCCAGCTCGCCGCGGGCCACGCAAGGCCGCCGTCCTCACGACGCCAGAGTCGGCTAACGGAAGCAATACCGGATGCTGAAGCATCCGGCTCAGCAGATGCAAGCCCGCTGAAGCGGGCTCGTGCTGTGACTCAGCCGGCTGGGATAAGGAGAGGGCGAGCGCTGTGAAAGGAGGGGGAGCCTTAAAGAGCGCTTGCCCTCTCTCTTCAATTTCCAAAGCAAGGCCGGGTGTGGTGGAGGCAGTTCCGGGAGCTGGTGTTCCTGTGCTTGGTCTACAAGGTGGAGCGTGCGATGAAATTGGGGGCGGCTTTCCTTGAAAGGCTCCTGTTGCGTTTGCTATACTCCCTTTGCTAGGCAAACTAAGGAGTATAGTAAGGATGCGCGAACGCTCTCTCCTGACTCTGGCAAGGGTGCTGGCCTTTTGCACTTTGGTTTCCGTCCTTTTGCTATCGACCTTTGCACCGGCTGCGTCGGAAACTGGAGGATTGCCCCCAGGGTTTCTGCGCGTTCAGGGCAGAGCCATCGTCGACGCTCACGGCACCCCAGTGCTCCTGCGCGGGGTCAACATGCACACCGACTATTACAAATATCGCTGGGACCCCAATGCCCCGCGGCGCTACGCCACCCAGGCCGACATCAACTCCCTCGCCACTATGGGAGCCACGGTCATCCGCCTGGCCTTCCACTGGCGCTATTTCGACACGACCCTGGGCTACGAATTGATCGACACTTACCTCAACTGGTGCGAGCAGGCCGGAATTTACGTTATTTTGGATATGCACGTGGTGCCACCGGACGAGGACTTCCTGGAGGGGAAGATCTGGAATGATCCCGCAGGACAGCAGCGCCTATTGAACCTGTGGCGTACCATTGCCGCTCGCTATGCCCAGCGCCACGTCGTCGCTGGCTATGACCTTTTCAACGAGCCGCTGCCGCCCGATCCGGCGCAGTGGTGGGCCTTGGCGGAGCGGATCCGTGCGGCCATCCGCAGCGTGGACCAGAACCACATCCTGTTCGTGGAGAATCCGTTGAATGAGAGTCGTTTTCGGCCCCTGGCGGACTCGAATGTGGTGTACTCCTACCACGATTACACCCCGTTTGTCGTAAGCCATGCAGGAGCGGACTGGATCGGGGACAGTCCGGTGCCGACGACCTATTTTTATCCTGGGCGGGTGCTTGTGGACCTGCAATGGGTGGGCACGGCACGGGAGATTCAGGAGTTCACGGGGCAGAGCAGCACGTGGGTGTCGTGGGACAGCGGACCAGCCACGGTGCCGGCGGGAGCGACCTTCGCAGGTCCGATTCTGTACGCTTGGGGCAACATCGGCGATGTGTGGTTCGACGATGTGAGTCTGCTGCACAACGGGCGTGTGCGGGAGGTGCTCAACGGCGGGTTTGAACAGGAGTCACCGTTGCGAGAGGGGATGCCAGCTCACTGGTATTTTTGGGGGGACGAGGGGGTTCGTGGGAGCTGGAGCAGCGCGGTGGCCCACAGTGGGCAGCGGAGCTTGCAGGTTCGGAGCACTCGTGCGGGGATGTACGGGGAATGGAGCCAAGCGAACTGGATCATGACGCAACCGCTGGTGTCGGTGCAGCCGGGGGATACCTTGCAGATGCGGGGGTGGCTGCATGCGCCTGCCAATAACGGCGGGGGAGCAGGGCTGGGGGTGAACTATTGGGCAGGGGTGTACGTGGATTACAATCGCAACCAGCTTCTGGCCGATATTGAACCCTATCTGGAGTGGGCAGAGGCGAACAACGTGCCGCTGTTCGTGGGGGAATTTGGGGCCATGGCCACTGCGCCCGGAGATTCGCGCTACCATCTGATCGAAGACAAGATAGCAGTGATGAATGCGACGGGTTTGCACTGGGCGCTGTGGGTGTATCGGGAAGATGGGCCGGGGTTTGGGGTGTATGAGGGCAACAGGGCAGACGAGCGCCTGCTTGCTATCTTGGCGCAAGGCCTGGCCTCATCTCCGCGTTGAGCCTATTTAGGTTGATCTAGATGTAATGGGTCAAGAGATCATTACCAGACCAGGGCCCAGTCGGTCGAGATCCGATCCAACACCATCGGCCGCAGCACCGTAAACTCCTGAGGCACCCTTACCCCCAACTCTGCGCGCTCTTCCAACATTGTGCCCTGGAGAGGATGCCCGCTTTCTTGAGCCATCGCCACACCGAAACGTTTTGGTGCAGCATCTTCTTAGAAAGCGGTCGCACCAAAACGTTTCGCTCCCCCTGGTAACGATCTCTTGGCGCAGGGACCTCACTCTTGACTCGGATAGGGATTCTGTGCTATGATAGATTACATCAAAACCTTCGCTGCTCCAAAGGAGGGACTATCATGAGGCGACGGCAGTTCTTGCGTGGTCTTGGGGTCGGTACGCTCGTAGGAGGAGTGCTGCCCGCAGCGGTGGCCAAGGCCCAAGCGACGCAGTTTCGATGGCGCATGGTGACAAGCTGGCCTCCGGGGTTCCCCATCTTGCAAGAGGGCGCGGAGCGCTTCGCCAAGCGCGTCGACGAAGTGAGCCAGGGACGGCTCAAGATCGAAGTCTTCGCTGGGGGCGTCTTGGTTCCGGCCTTAGGCGTCTTCGATGCGGTTCGTGGAGGGACGGTCGAAGCTGGAAGCAGCGCGTCCTACTATTGGGCTGGCCAAGTTCCTGCGGCGCAGTTCTTCACGGCAGTGCCCTATGGCCTGACGTTCGAAGCCATGCAAGCCTGGCTCTACGGCGCAGGGGGATTGGAGCTGTGGAACGAAATCTATGCCAAAGTAGGGCTCTATGCGCTCCCCATGCTCAACACCGGCGTGCAGATGGGCGGCTGGTTCAAAAAAGAGATCAAGACTGTAGACGACCTGAAGGGCCTAAAGATGCGCATTCCCGGTTTGGGCGGCAAGGTGATGGCCAAGTTGGGGGTGGCCGTGACGCTCCTGCCCGGCGCGGAGATCGTCCCGGCCCTGGAGCGGGGCACCATCGATGCGGCGGAATGGGTCGGACCGGCCCACGATCTCATCCTTGGTTTTCCCAAGGTGGCCAAGTTCTATTACTATCCTGGTTGGCACGAGCCCGGCGCCCAAGCCGAACTGATACTCAGCAAAAAGGCATGGGACGCGCTGCCCAAGGAGTTGCAGGGGATAGTCCAGGCGGTAGCCAACGAAATGAATATCTGGGCCTACGCGCAATTTGAAAGACAGAACGCCGAGGCGCTGACCAAGATCAAGAAGGACTTCCCCGATGTCAAGGTCTTGCCGTTCCCCGATGCGCTGTTGAAGGAGTTCCGCAAGCAGACCGAGGTCGTTTTAGGCGAGGAGGCAGCAGCCGATAAAACCGGGGATTTCAAGCGCGTCTACGAGGCCTATCTGAAGTTCCGCGATGAGCAGAAGAACTGGGTCGATATCGCGCAGCGGGCTTATTTCAAGGCCGAAGAGCTGAAGTAGCCGTGCGCTGGTTCATTCGGGGTGTGGACTTTCTGAGTGAGTGGAGCGGGCGAGTCACCATGTGGCTCGCCCTGCTGTTAGTCTTTGTCACGGCCTACGAGACGGGCCAGCGCTATCTCTTCCGTCAGACCTCGACGGTTCTACAAGAGCTCACCTGGCACATCTACTCGGTGCTCTTTCTGGTGGGGTTGGCCTACACGCTCAAGCACGATGGCCACGTCCGCGTAGATATTTTCTATGACCGAATGTCCCCGCGAGTCAAAGCGCTGGTCAATCTCTTCAGTATGGTCTTTCTGTTAGTCCCCTTCTGTCTGTTTATGATCTGGCTCTCGTGGGATTGGGTGGTGCGCGCTTATGAGATCGGGGAGCGATCGGGTGATCCTGGGGGGCTGCCGGCGCGTTGGGTTTTGAAGGCGATGATCCCCTTGGGCTTTGGGCTTTTGTGCCTTCAGGGGCTTGGGGAGATTGTGAAGAACCTGCAAGCACTTCGGCAGTCTGGTGAGGACTGAGAGCAGCTTGAGAAGACTTTATGGAAGTCCTTGGCCTCTGGATGCTGGTGGTGCTCACGGGGTTGTTGCTTTTGGGCTGTCCTGTGGCGCTGGCCATCGGCGCGACGGCGCTCTTCTTTGGGTGGTGGCAGTTTGGCTTGGAGATTTTCAAGCTGCTCCCCCTGCGCGTCTGGGGTCTGATGACGAATCTCACGCTGATCGCTGTGCCGTTGTTTGTCTTTATGGGGTTGGTCTTGGAGCGCTCCGGGATCGCCGATGAGCTGTTAGATACGATGAGCCGGATGTTCGGGCGGTTGCGTGGCGGGCTGGCGATCTCCGTCGTTATTGTTGGGGCGCTCTTGGCGGCCTCGACGGGGATTGTGGGGGGCATTATGGTCACAATGGGGCTACTGGCCCTTCCGGCGATGCTCCGACACAACTATCCTCCGGAGCTGGCTACCGGGACGATCTGCGCTGCGGGGACGCTGGGGCAGCTCATCCCGCCCAGTATTGTCTTGATTGTGCTCGGAGATGTGATGGGCGTCTCGGTCGCCGATCTCTTCGCCGCGGCGTTTGTGCCGGGGCTGCTTTTGGTTGCGCTGTATATCGCTTATATTATCGTCGTCGCTCTGTTTAAGCCGGAGCTAGCTCCGGCGGCCTCGGAGAGCGAATCGCTCTCTCTGAAGCAATTGAGCGGGCGCATCTTGAAGTCGCTCATCCCGCCGGGGGCGCTTATTATAGGGGTCTTAGGTTCGATCTTCTTCGGGATCGCCACGCCGACGGAGTCGGCAGCCGTCGGCGCTCTGGGCGCGCTGGGGCTCTGCTTGCTCTACAGGCGTTTCAGCTGGAAAGTCCTCAAAGAATCCATGCTGGGGACGATGCGCTTGACCAGTATGGTCTTTCTGGTAGTGATCGGAGCGAGTGCGTTCGGGTTGGTCTTTGGGCTGGGCGGGCGTGAGATGGTCAAGAACTGGCTTTTAAATATCCCCGGCGAGCAGACGGGGTTTATCATTGCCACGATGGTTCTGATTTTTCTCTTGGGGATCTTCTTTGAGTTTTTGGAGATCAGTCTGATTGCTGTGCCCTTGCTCGTGCCCCCGGCGCGAGAGCTAGGGATTGATCTGGTGTGGTTTGCCACACTGATCGCGATGAACTTGCAGACGGCGTTTTTGAGCCCGCCGGTGGGAGCCAGTCTCTTCTTTCTCCGAAGCGTTGCGCCGCCGGGAGTGACGATGGCCCATATCTTCAAGGGCGTCCTTCCCTTTATGATCTTGCAACTGCTCGGTGTGGCAATCTTAATTCTCTTCCCTCAGATCGCGCTCTGGTTGCCCAAGCTGCGCTAGGGGCTGTCTCAGACCAAGCTCTTTGGTGATCCCCAGCTTCCTCTTCAGGGGAGTCACATCTCACCCGGTGTAGGTGGTCTCCTGTCAGCTCGATCTGGGATGAGCGCATCACACAGTTCGGTGTGTTGCCAAACAATTTGTCTGAACGCTGGGACACAGATGAGTTGCACTTCCCCGGCCCCGCTCCAGTACAATAGAAGCCCTATGAAAACGATCCTCATCACAGGCGCTAACGGCGAGATCGGCCACGGCTTGATCTCTCGACTCGCTGAACGCAGCGATGTCCGCATCGTCGCCCTCGACCTCCACGAGCTCGATACCGCCCTCAAACCCAAAGTCCATCGCGCCATCACCGGAGATATCTTAGACACTGCTCTTCTAGAGAGCCTGTCAGCAACTTACAATTTTGATACGATTTATCACTTAGCAGCGTTGCTCTCGACCAAGGCCGAGCGCCAGCCCGTCTTGGCCCACAAAGTGAACGTCGACGGCACGCTCAATCTCCTAGAGATGGCCGTAGGGCAGTCGCGCTTGCAAGGGCGCGAGATCAAATTCTTATATCCCAGCTCGATTGCCGTCTACGGCTTGCCCGATCTCCAGACAAAAGCGCGCGCCGGCAAAGTCCAAGAACACCAGTGGCTCACCCCACGGACGATGTACGGCATCAATAAACTCTATTGCGAACAGTTGGGAATATATTATGCTCAGTATTACCGCCAGCTCGATGCGGACGCGCCACGCGGGCACATCGACTTTCGCGCGCTGCGCTTCCCAGGACTCATCAGCGCGGTGACCGTCCCCACGGGGGGCACGAGCGACTATGCCCCAGAGATGCTCCACGCCGCCGCACAGAACAAGCCCTATAATTGCTTTGTCCGTGAAGACACGCGCATCCCTTTTATGGCCATGCCCGATGCTATCGAAGCGTTGCTCCAGCTCGAAGCAGCACCGCGCCAGCAGCTCTCACGACACGTCTATAACGTCACGGCGTTCAACCCCTCTGCTGAAGAGTTCTACAAGCTTATTCAGAAAGCGTTCCCGCGCGCTCAGGTGACCTTTGCGCCCGACGAAAAACGCCAAAAGATCGTGGACAGCTGGCCCATGGATGTCGACGATACCGCAGCGCAAGCCGATTGGGGCTGGCACCCCAGCTATGACCTGGAACGCGCCTTTCAAGAGTATCTCATCCCTGGTGTCTCCAGGCAGTATAAAATTTAAGAAAGCGAAGGAGATGACTCTATGCCCTATATCGTCCAGCAAGATCGGCGCCCCCTCGATCCGCTCATTGACCAGCTCGCTGAGCGCATCGTCGCTCAGGCCAAAACCCAAAACTCCGACGCTGCGTTCGCTGGGCTGCTCAACTATGCCTGCACTCGACTGGCACTCAAAGTGATCAAGCTGCAGTTCGGCACGCTGCGCTATTGGCTCATCGCTACTGTGACGGGCGTCTTTCACAACATCGCTGATGAGTTCTATCGTCGGCTGGGCGCCCCCTATGAGGACAAGCAGATCGCTAAAAATGGCGACGTCGATCTGTACGAAGAGTTCCTGCGCGACATCGCCAGAGGCTAGCCTAAATCTGATGAAATTCAGGTTTTTCGCTGACTTGGCTCATTGACCGAGAGAGTGCCGATCTCTCATACTAGAGAGCGCTCATGATTGAAGTGAGTTGGGCTCCATCCGAAGCCATCGTCAATCTGGCCCGCCAGATTGCCGCGAACAAAGCCTCGACCCTCCTGTCACACGGCATGGGGCCCAACCATTTCTTTTTTTCTCTCTCATAAAACCTGACGACCATCAGATTTTGCCCTGATCTTGCTCATTGACGGAGACGGCCAAATCGCTCATACTAACGCTATAAAACGATGAGCCCCTAAGGAGGACGAGCATGAAGGTCTCGCGGCGACGCTTTCTCAAAGCCACCGCCACGATCATCGGGAGCGCCTTGGCTGCCGACGCTCTGGGCCTGCAAGGGTTCAGGTTCGTCCCCGACATCCCAAACCCCTTACAGTTCTACCCCAGCCGCGATTGGGAGAAGATCTACAGAGACCAATTTCGCTATGACAGCTCTTTTACTTTTCTGTGCGCCCCCAACGACACCCACAACTGCCTCTTGCGAGCATACGTGCGCAATGGAGTTGTCGTGCGCATCGGGCCGACGTACGGCTACAGCGACGCACGCGATCTCTATGGGAATCAGAGCTCAGCGCGCTGGGAGCCGCGCTGCTGTCAGAAGGGGCTCTCTCTGGGACGACGCTTCTATGGAGACCGCCGCGTGAACGGTGTCTGGGTCCGCAAGGGGTTTTTTGATTGGATCAAGGCGGGCTTCCCTCGCGACCCCCGCACGGGCTCACCCCCACAAGAGTACTTCAACCGTGGCCAAGATACCTGGCTGAAGCTCTCGTTCGACGAAGCTTATGGGCTCGTTGCCCAGGCGCTGCTCAATATCGCGAAGACGTACTCCGGCCCCGAAGGTGCGAAACTCCTGCAAGCACAAGACTACGACCCAGTCATGATCGAAGCGACCCAGGGAGCTGGAACCCAGACAGTAAAAGTGCGCGGCGGGATGCCCTTCCTGGGCGCAACGCGCATCTACGGGCTGGCGAGATTCGCCAATATGCTGGCGCTACTCGACGCTCACATCCGGAATGTCGGCCCTGATCAAGCCTTGGGGGGCCGCGCCTGGGACAGCTATAGCTGGCACACCGACCTGCCCCCAGGACACCCCATGGTGACGGGGCAGCAGACCGTCGACTTCGATCTCTTCACGGCTGAGAACGCCACACTCATAACCCTGTGGGGCATGAACTGGATCTGCACCAAGATGCCCGATGCCCACTGGCTGACCGAAGCCCGCCAGCGCGGTGCCAAAATTATCACTATTGCCACCGAGTACCAAGCGACCTCCAATAAAGCCGACGAAGTCGTTATCATCCGTCCGGGGACCGATGCCGCCCTGGCTCTCGGCGTCGCTTCGGTGATCATCAACGAAAGACTCTATGACGAAGAATACGTCAAGACGTTCACAGACTTGCCCCTGTTGGTGCGCATGGATACTCTCAAGCTCTTGCGAGCTTCGGAGATTATCAAAGACTATCAGCTCGCCGAGCTTTCCAACTACACCAAGGTGCTCAAACCCGATGAAAAACCTGCCTCTACTGCCAATCAGGGTGTCCAGTATATCTCCCAGCGAGCTCGTGCCCAGTGGGGCGACTTTGTCGTGTGGGATACGAAGAAGAACGAGCCCGCGGTCGTCACCCGCGACCATGTGGGCAAATTCTTCCCTGAAATTGATCCGGCGCTCGAAGGCTCGTTCACCGTCAAGACGCTCGATGGCAAAGAGATCACAGTTCGACCGGTCTTCGATCTCATCACCGAGTATCTGAAGGAGTTCACCCCTCAAAAAGTCTCAGAAGTGAGTTGGGCCCCAGCCGAAGCCATCGTTAATCTGGCCCGCCAGATTGCCGCGAACAAAGCCTCAACCCTCCTGTCACACGGCATGGGGCCTAACCATTTCTTCAACGCCGACTTGAAAGATCGCGCGCTCTTTCTCATCGCCGCGCTCACGAAAAATATTGGGCACTTTGGCGGCAGCCCCGGCAGCTACGCTGGCAATTATAGAGTGGCGCTCTTTAACGGGCTGCCTCAATACGTCTCGGAAGACCCGTTCACCATCGAGCTTGACCCGACTCAGCCCGCAAAAATAAAATCGTACGCCAAGGCCGAATCGGCCCATTACTATAACTACGGGGATCGGCCCTTACGGGTCGGCAAGAAGCTCTTCACCGGCAAGACCCATACCCCTACACCCACAAAGTTCATGTGGTTCGCCAACAGTAATTCGCTGTTGGGCAACTCCAAGTGGGGCTATGACGTCATCCACAATACGCTGCCCAAGATCGAAGCCATCATTGTCAACGAGTGGTGGTGGACGATGTCGTGCGAGTACGCCGACGTCGTCTTCGGGGTGGATTCCTGGGGCGAACTGAAACACCCCGACATGTGCGGCTCGGTGACCAATCCGTTCGTCCAGGTCTTCCCCCGCACGCCCTTGCCCAGAATCTTCGATACCCGCAGCGACATCGAAACCTATGCCGGGGTCGCCGCAAAACTCGCCGAGCTGACAGGAGATCAGCGATTCAGAGACTATTGGCACTTTGTGCACGAGAATCGTGTTGACGTTTACTTACAGAGAATCTGCGACGCGAGCAGCTCCTTACGGGGATATAAGTTCACAGACTTAGAAGAGCAAGCGAAGAAGGGCACGCCCATGCTGAAGCTCCTCCGAACCTACCCCAAGGTCGTCGGCTGGGAACAGACCCACGAATCAAAACCATGGTACACCAAGACCGGGAGATTAGAGTTCTATCGCGAGGAGGACGAATTCATCGAGCACGGGGAGAATCTCCCGGTCTATCGTGAACCGGTAGATGCCACTCCCCACGAGCCCAACGTGATCGTCGCGCCGAAGAATTTAGAGGCCCTGAAACCAACTCCCCCTGAGCAGTATGGGCTCAAGCGCGACGATCTGAGCACCGAGACGCGCCAGGTGCGCAACGTCATCAAGACCCTCGATGAAGTCGTTCAGTCACAGCACCCGCGCGCCAAGGACGGGCTCAAATTCATCTTCATCACGCCCAAGTACCGGCACGGGGCGCACACGACCCCAGTAGACTTGGACGTCTTAGCCGTCTATTTCGGCCCCTTCGGAGATATCTATAGAAGAGACAAGCGCAGCCCCTGGGTCGGGGAAGTGTATGCAGACATTAATCCCCAGGACGCCAAGGAGCTGGGCATCGAAGACGGCGACTACATCTGGATCGACGCTGACCCAGAAGACCGGCCCTATCGCGGTGCTAAGCCCAATGACCCTGACTATAAGGTCGCGCGACTGATGGGAAGAGCACGCTATTATAACGGCACGCCGCGCGGCGTCGTCCGAATGTGGTTCAACATGTACCAAGCGACACACGGGACCGTGAAAGCCCACGAGACCCGGCCCGACAAGCTCGCCAAGAACCCCCAGACGAACTACCAAGCCATGTTCCGATATGGCGGACACCAGAGCTGCACCCGCGCCTGGTTGCGCCCCACTTTGATGACAGACTCTTTAGTCAGAAAAGACGTCTTTGGCCAGAGCATCGGGCAGGGCTTCGCCCCGGATATTCACTGCCCCGTGGGCGCTCCAAAAGAATCGTTTGTCAAGATCACCAAGGCTGAGCCGGGTGGGGCCGACTGGAAGAGCCTCTGGCGCCCTGCGCAGTTAGGCTATCGCCCCACCTACGAGAACGAGGAGATGAAAAAGTACCTAGCCGGTGAATTCATCGAAATAGAATGACCCAGGAGGGAAAATGCCCACAGTTTCAAACTGGCAGATCAACCGTCAGATGGAGTACCCCTACGAAGAGTCTCGCCCCAAGAGACAATTTGCAGCCGTCTTTGATATAAATAAGTGCATCGCCTGTCAGACGTGCACCATGGCCTGTAAACATACGTGGACGAGCGGTCGTGGCCAAGAGTATATGTTCTGGAACAACGTCGAGACCAAGCCCTATGGGTTCTATCCCTTGGGCTGGGATGTCAAAATTCTCGCGCTGCTGGGAGTGAACAGATGGGCCGGGCAGACATATCAGGGCAAGACGGTCTTCGAGGCCGCTCCAACCGGTCAAACCGTGCAGGGGTATCTTCCCGATGACTTGGACTGGGCTCACCCCAACATCGGAGAGGACGAGCCCGCCGGCACCGTCGAGAAGGGCGACTACTTCACACTCCCGCACAAGATCTGGTGCTTCTACCTGCCAAGGCTCTGTAATCACTGCACCTACCCGGCGTGTCTTGCGGCTTGTCCCAGAAAAGCCATCTACAAACGCCAAGAAGACGGGATCGTCTTAGTAGATCAATCGCGCTGTCGCGGGTATCGGGAGTGTATGCGCGCTTGCCCATATAAGAAAGTGCTCTATAACGCCGTCACCCGCGTCAGTGAGAAGTGCATCGCGTGCTACCCTTTAGTGGAACAGGGCTTCCAAACGCAGTGCGTCACCACCTGCATTGGGAAGATCAGGCTGAACGGCTGGATCAGCCCGCCTGAGAAAGCCGACCCCGAAAAGCCCATAGATTTCTTGGTCCATATTAAAAAGATCGCGCTGCCGTTATACCCCCAAACGGGGTTAGAGCCCAATATCTACTACATCCCGCCGGTGCACGTCCCCTTGAATTATCTCAGACAAATGTTCGGCCCCAACGTCGAGAGCGCCATCAATCTCTATAAAAATCTCAAGAACGACGAGCAACTCTTGGGATGTTTGACGCTCTTCGGTGCGACGCCGCGCTGGATCGAGAGATTTAAAGTCGCCGACGGCTATGCGTTCGGCTACGATGCCAAAGGAGCAGAGATCGTGCGCGTGCCCCTCAAAGAGCCGACGTTCGTGCGCCCGTTTGAAGACCTTGAGCATCAAGCTGTGCGGCACAATACACCCTGAAGGAGAGAAGCCAGATGTTAGAAATCAGAATTTTTCCGCGCACTCTACGATCTCTGCGGTTCCTAGCATTTGTGATTTTGCTCGCGTTTTTAGGGAGCCTCGTCGCACAAGCCCAAGCCCTGACCGCCAAGTTCGTCAACCAAGAGTTGACCCCTGATCCGACCGCTCAGATTTGGAACCAAGCCCAGCCCGTGACGATCGCTCTGAGTCCGCAACAGATCGCGCAGCCCTTCGGCGGCGGAGCGACCAAAGAGCTCTCCGTGCGCGCACTGCATAATGGCCGACTGATCGCCTTTCTCTTAGAGTGGGCCGACGCCACCCAAGATCAAGAACTCGCTCAAACGGACAGATTCAGCGATGCCGTCGCCGTGCAGTTTCCCGTGGAGCTGGGGGCCACCCCCAGTCCGTTTATGGGGGATGCCACCAACGCCGTGAATATTTGGCAGTGGCAAGCTGCTTGGCAGCGCGACATAGACGAGGGCGGCCTGGCCGACGTCGACAGAACCTATCCGCCCTATGCCTCGGAGGTGCCCTATGGGATCTACGTCGGCCGTGATGTGGGCAACTGGCGCTCCCAACGAGATCGCAAGACACCCATCGAAAACTTAATAGCTCAGGGCTTTGGCACGCTCACCCATCAAGAGCTGCAGCACGTTGTGGGGCGCGGGGTCTGGGAGAAGGGGCGCTGGAGAGTGGTCTTCGTGCGGGCGCTGCACACCGGGCTTATGGGCGATGCGAGCTTCGAGGCCGGTCGGAAGAGCCTTGTGAATTTCGCGGTGTGGGACGGCTCCAGCGGGGAACGCGGCGCGAGGAAGTCCGTCTCGCTCACCTGGCACGAGCTGACGCTCGAAGCGCTTCCAGCGGGGGTCCCTCCGGCTGGTTCGCCAAGAGAAGTCGTGCGGGTGATTGGGGTGCCGGGGTGGGTGGCGGCTGTCATGGGGGTGCTGGGATTGCTCTTCGGCGCGATCATCATATGGATCCTCTACCATCCGCGGCCCCAGGAGCCGGAGATCGGGTGAGCGCTATGAGAGAACGCTTCGAGATAGCATTAGAGCGCAGTCGCACTTATGCTCGACTGGCGCAGGGATTTTGGAGGCCGACGCACGCTGACCTCCAACGCGAATACGACCGACTCTTCACCCATCGCACGACGATACTCTGCCCCATCTATGAAGTCGAGTATGACAAGAATCGGGCTGTTTCCCAAGGGCCGATACTCGCAGATATCGCCGGGTTCTATCGGGCGTTCGGCTTGGAGATCGCCGTGAACGAGCGCCCAGACCATCTCGCTTTGGAGCTCGAGTTCATGAGCGTCTTGACCTATAAAGAAGCGTTAGCCCTTGAGAACAATCTGTTCGAGCAAGCCGAGATCTGCCGCGACGCGCAGAAGAAATTCTTAGAAGCCCATCTCGGTCGTTGGGTCGGGATTGTCGCCGATACATTGGCACGCGCAGCTCAGATAGAGTTCTACAAGGCGCTCGCGGCCGACGTGAAAGAGTTCATTGAATCGGAGTGCGCTCTGCTGGGGGCGCAGCCCGAGATCATCACGGCGCGCCCACCAGAGGCCGAGACGCCAGACGTTCGCTGCCCCGCAGCGAGATCTTGACGCATCGAGTGACGCGGACAGAGCGCACCCCTCCCCCAGACAAACGCCCGTTTGGATTTTGTCCCCAGACCTCGAATCGGGCGCGATGGCTTCGTAGACTGTAATTGCCATTACGCCCACTTGCCTTTGGCCCAAAGCTGTGCTATCCTCAAGCTGAGGGCAGTGCGCACAGTGGGTAATTTGAATCACTGTCTCAGGGGGGATCACTCGCTATACTGAGGCAGGTATGGTGACAAAGGAGGCCGCGATGCGCGTCATTCGAGATTCTCTCTGTGGGCTTGTGATACTAGCCCTGATCGCTGTGACCGGAGTCAGCCAGGAAACGCCCTCGTTCTTCCTAGCGCGTCAAGGGACGTTCTCGACCCCGATCACCCCGCTCACCCAGCCGGGCTCAGCCGTGGACTTCTATCGCTTCGCCAACGATCAGCCCAATACCGGCTTAGAAGTGGCCAATCAAGCCCTGGTCTTCCTCTATCGGGACGCCAACACCCAAGATTTAAGCTTAATTGTTATCTTGAGCAAGCCGGGCAATCCCGCGGGCGGAGAGGCCACGCTGCGCTTCGATGGGCTGCCGCCCACAGCGCAGATCACCCTGCGCGATGACCCGGCAGATACGTACGAGTTCACGCCGCCAATAGCTACTATGACCTGGCGCTGGCTGCCTGAGCGCGCCGATGGCGTAGTTATCAGCGGACTTCCCAATGAGTTTGAGATCACTATCACCCCAACGTTCATCAGGGGCATCGACGGCTGGCAGGTGCTCAGCGGCGATCCCATCTCCCCAGAAAGATTTCAGCTGCCCAGCCCCGTCGAGCCGTTAGTGCTGAGCGCCTTCCGCAGAGCCCCTCCAAAAGCTGAGTTCACGTTCTCTCCGTCAGTAGTCAGCGTCAACGTCCCCGTTACGTTCGACGCCCGCGCCAGCACCGTCGCTGACGGAAAGATCGTCAAGTACGAATGGGACTTCAACTCCGACGGCATCTTTGAGATCTCCACCGACAAACCGACAGTGCAGTGGACATTCACCCAGGTCGGCGAAGTCAAAGTGACGCTGCGCGTCACCGACGACAAGGGGGCAATTGGGCAAATCACAAAGACGATCACGGTTGAGAAGGAAGTTGCCTTCGCCACGCGCACCGTCTCGACGACCCACGCCGCACCAGGGACGACATTCAGAGTGACGGTCACGATCACCGTCAGAACGTCCATGAGCGGTCTGGGATTGGATGAAGATCTGCCCGCAAATTGGGAGGTCACCCCCATCGACAGCGCGGGAGCGACGTTCAAAGCCGCCCAAACCCAGTGGGTCTTCCCAACGATCATACGCAGCGGTGAGACCCGCCGCATCGTCTACGACGTGACCATACCGAAGACCGATCAGCTCATCGGCGGGCCACTGCCCCAAGACTTCGACATCGTCGGGCGCGTCTCCAGCACCGTGCCGGACATCAAAGAGATTCCGGTGCTGGGGGAGACCAACGAGCCGTTCTCGCGCATCTCTATCGTGACGTGCCTCCCCGCGATTGTAGCCATCGCGCACTTAGACACAGCAACAGATACTGTTGACTTGCGCATGTCCGAAGAGATTACTTTTGATCAGATGCAGCGGGCGGTGGCGTTCTGGCAAGAAGACACCCCCGTGCCGGGAACATGCGATGCCCCACTCGCTCTAGAGTCTCTCAAGCAGATCGTTGCCCATCACTTGGCGGGCGTGCCCGTAGATCGAGCCATCCCAGAAGACACGTCGATTGGCGGGACGGCAATGCGCTCGCTGCTGACGCCGTTCCCCTTCTATCAAGTGTATTTGCGCACGCCAGGCGGGAATATCTTCAGAGTCAGGGTCGAAGTCCAAGCCGAGAAAGATCTCTTGGGGTTGACGCTCTCGGAGAAGCTGCCCGAGCGCTGGGAAGTGAGGCCATTGGAGGGCAGCGCCGCGTTCAAGCAGGGCGCCAATATATGGATCTTCACAGAAAAGATCCCCGCGGGCACGCGCCGCAGCATCCTCTATGAAGTAGTCGTGCCCACAGACGAGATCATCAGCCCGTACACGATTCAAGGGCTGATCGAGTCGTTTGCGCCACGCTTCGAGAGCGAGGTCGGCAAAGACCACACCGTGAACGTCGTCGAGTGCCTCGATATCCCGGTGGCCATATCGCACCTCAATGTAGACCAGAATACTATTGACGTCGCATTGTCCAATAAGATCAGTTTTGCCCAGATTCAGACGGCCATTGCTCTTTGGCTGGAGGACGAGGAGGTCGTGGGAACCTGCGGGAAGACTATAGACTTTCGCATGCTGCAGACATTGATCTCGTATTGGCTGACGGACACGCCGGTGGATCAGCCTCTGCCGGCCTCAACACGATGACCCACCCCCTAGCCCCTTCCCTAATTCCCTAAAGGGAAGGAGTCGGGGGAGATGGCCTTCACGAGTGCAGGCGAGAAAAGGAGCGGGAAGATGAGACGAATACTCGTGGGAGCGAGCGTGCTCAGCCTCATAGCGCTGGCCGGACTAGCTCAAGTCACCGCACCG
>FWWM01003936.1_pt1 | contig 35635 bp, 26 predicted proteins | sample 2228351 | NCBI WGS metagenome assembly FWWM01 (sample SAMEA103939774, study PRJEB20133) | metagenome
ATAATTCTGCCTGTTCAGCAGGAGTGGCGCACAGTTGCGCTATCGCTTGGGCTACCCCTGAAGGTGTAGGTGTCACTGCCACAGCCTCTCCATCCCCACCAGCTGCTGCGATTGCTGCCGCAATGGCCGCTGCCACCACCACCCCTGCTACAATTGTGCCTGTGGTGATCCCTGCAGCTGTTGCTGCCCCTGCCTCTGCCCCTGCCTTAGCTGCTGCCCCCTGCGCGGCCTGTTTGGCTGCCGCCTTCTCCTGTGCATACCCTGCCACTGGCAGAACAACAAGGCACATACATAACAGCATCAACCCCACAGCAAGAAACACTCTACCCCTCATCTTTCCCTCCTAGTTTTTGAGATTTTAGGCTAAATAGCAAAGCAAAACTACCTTGTCAATCCTAAAAATTGGGGGCCAGATATAAATTCAAAGAGATTTACATTGTGACCTATATCCTGGGCCACATCCCTTGTCCAGGGTGATATTCCCTGAGTATACATGGACCTTGTATCCCTGCCATAAAATAGCCTCATGGGGATTGTGACAGATACCCCTTTATCGTGATATCCCCTGTTTACAAAGTCAGTAAATACATCTGTATCTGTGAAGCTATACCAGGCAGATATGGACACCCCGTTTATTACCTTGGTGGCAGTCACCTTAAAGCCCTTATCTCCTGCTAAAAACCTTCCGTACTTTATATCTAAGTGACTGGAAATGGGCTTGAGGTTCAAACGCATGTTTAGAAATGTGGTTCTGAAATGATCCTTTGCCTCCCCTTTTTTGAATCCCCATGGTTTTTTTGGGTCCCTCTTTTTCACCCAGGCCCCATTGGTACCTATGAGGACCCTGCCACCAAGGAGGGGCATGGCTGCCTCCAGATCAATCCCAGTATACTGGATCTCCAGGATCCCCAGTGACCCTCCCAAAAAGAGACTGGTATCGGGTACCCTGTAAACCTGGGAGATCACAAAGGAGTCAAACACCAGTTTCCTTCCAACATAATCAACTATGTCTGTGCGCACAGGTATGCTCAAAGGCTCATTTACTGTGGAGATATTTGCCAGGGGATAAAAGGAGATACCCAAGGTGGTCATTGCCCCTTCCCAGAGCTTTTTACTGGCATAACCAGTTATCCCCAGCTTGCCCTTCCAGAATCCCGAAGGGTCGTTTAAAAATAGTTGAAATATGGGTTTGTAGCCCAGCACAATACCCGATGCTGGATATTTTGTGCCTTTTGGAACCTCTTTAAAATCAAAACCAGACTGGGAGATGTAATCCAGCTGGTTCCTTGTGATCTCACCCTTATGAAACAAGGCAAGGTCCAAGGCAGTTGTTTTATAATAATAAACAGGCACGTCCCTTTCTTTAAATATCAAGGTGACATCTTCCACTGTCGGGGGAACTATGGGGGCAATGGTCTTGAGGGCCATGTGTATGGCATCCTTTAAAAAGAAATACAGATAGTTTTCTAAATCAATTACCAGGTCATTGTTCTCCCAGCTGATACCAATATTTCCAAAACCCACTGAGGTAAGGCCACTGAGGAGCCTTAGGTCCAGAGGGGCAGTGGCATATGGAGGGGTCTCTTTATAAGGCCTGTGATATATGGGGATCATGGGCCTACCAATGGTAAAAGGCATAAAGAAGCTGATCCCCAACGTGTTTCCCCTCTGATAACTGGCATCAATCTCCACCCAGTCTGGGATTGGCCTCCACCTAAGGCCTACACTATATGAAGAATCCTTTTCCTTTATCTTTCCATGGCTCACTGCAGGGTCTTGGCTATGGACATGGTATCTTATGGGATTATATTCAGCCATAAACAAAAGTTTTTCTGAAAAAGCAAACTGCATACCCCCAAAGAATTGTGCATCGGCTTTCCACTCTTTAGGCCTCTGAAACAGCTCAATGCTAAAGCCTTCACCCTTTGAAGGCAGTGCCCTTTTCCCAAACCTGCCATTTCCCAGCCCCAGGGTAAAGTCAAAGGGGTATATCTGTTTGCTGGCAACCAGATATTGTGAGGCATAGAGCCTGGTTCCATGGGGGTCCATGATACCTATGGCAAGGGCAGGGGTATATTTTTGCTCGGGCAAGAACTGATACTTTATGTCCAGGCTCTTATCCTTGTAGTTGCCATAACCCTGCCACCCAGGATCCTGTATCTTGGTCCCCAGGATCTCTGTGAGCCTCCCATCCATCTCCAGGCCCTTTAAAGGGCTGAAGGCCACAAAATAGTAGCGATACGGATTTATCTGGCCAATACCAACCCTAAAGGTATTTTCCTCCATGACCCTGGCAGTGGGTATCTCCATGAGGCCTGTTCCACCCCAGTTGGCAGGGCCTGTAAAGGGAGTATCCGCCCCAAAGGCATTGCACAAAAAAAGCACAAATATAAAGAGTGGGCTTATGAAATGTATTCGCAAACCAAAGCCCACTCCCTAACCTCACAAAGGCCCAAGCTTAGAATACCTTTATAACAGTGCCGGCAGTTAGCGCCATTTGCATAAGTATCTGGGTTAGGTCCTTTATCTCCCTCATCCAGGCGATCCTGGTGAGCTTTTCTGGCACCACAATGGTATCCCCTGGTTCCAGCTTGTTTAATTTTTCCCCAAATGCAGTGAACTCCCACCTGGAGCTGAAGGGATTCCAGGATATGGAGCCACTGTCCACCTTATAGGCAGAGCCATCCACCTTCATGATGTAAATATTGGACCTGTCGGCATAGGTGGTATATCCACCAGCCATAGAGATATATTCCTTCCAGTCAAAATTGGGCCTAAACACATAGCTGCCCTGTGACATAACAGCCCCCACCACATTTATAACCTCGTTCTTAGTGGGGATATGAAGGGTATCACCATCCTGGAGTTCAATATCAAATTCACTGTTTTTAAAAAGCCTCAAAGGGGCCAGGTGTATGGTTGTCCTCCCTGTGGCCTTCAGCTCTTTGAGGGATGCTATAAATCTCATTACTCCCTCCTGTTCAGCCTTTCTTGCCTGCATCTCTTCAGCACTGGCTGCCACAGAAATGGCAGAGGTGGAAGCTGCTATTAATTCCCTCTGTAACCTGTCCACCATGGCATCTAAAGAGGCCTGTTGCAGTTTTCTCGTGGATTCCCTGGTAAATACAGCACCCCTGAGATGGGCATTGGTAGTAAAGCCACCGGCCCTTTCCAACACAGAAGAGAGCCTCTCCCCAGGTTTTATCAGGTATCTCCCTGGGAAGTTTACCTCTCCGGTAAGGGTGACATATTCCACCCTATTCCAATCAGTAATTGCCCTTACCATAAGGATGTCAAAGGGTGAAATCTGCACATTGTGTTCAGGATCTCCTTCAAGGGCCTTCTTCAGGTTGATCTTCTTATAGATGTAAGTAGCTGTCTTCCCTTCCCTTATCTCTTGCCTGCCTATCTCAGCCTCATCCAAGTAGGCAGACTCCAGGATATTTCCTGCTGCAAATACCAGATCCTTTACAGTCATGTTGTCTGCATAGGGATATTCCCCTGGGTTTGTTACAGCCCCAGAAACAGTAACTATTCTCTTAGGGGAAATCTCCCACCTGGAATGGACAACGATTCTATCTTGGTCTTGTAAAATCAAGTTGTGAGCGGGATCTCCTTCCAATGCCTTGCCCAGGTTAAATCTTCTTAAGGTTATTTCTCCAGTCTTTAGATCCGTCCTATATAACTCAGCCTCTTCCATATATGCATCCCTGGAAAGGCCACCTGCCATCAATATTGCATCTTTCACTGTGGAGTTTTCACTCAGCTGTACCTTTTTGGGGCTTCTTACTTCTCCTTCAACAACGGCAGAGGGTAGGTCTTTAAAAAAGGACTTTGGGAAGATGTATATCTCATCCATGGGTTTAAGGAGAATATCCTGGGATGAATCCCGTGATAGGAGTACCCTCCCCAGATCAAACGGTACCAGTTCCGTTGTAAGTTCAGGGAGCTTGACTCTCTTTATAAGGGCATAGTCATAATGTGTCTCTGGACGCAGATCCTGAACCCCACTTAAAAGATCACTCACTCTCATCCCTGATTTTAACTGATACTTACCAGGTCTTTTTACATTGCCATATAGATACACGGCATTAATATCCAGATCCACAATGGGAAATACCTTCACCAAGTCTCCATCTTCCAGTAAGAAATTTTCAACCTTTGAAAGCTGGTTTTCACCTATGTCAAGTACTATACGGGCCTCACTAAACTTAATTCTTTCCACCTGGACCCTCTGGATATCAGCACTGGGTAAAAGACCCCCTGCCAGCTGTAGAATAGTCTTTATAGTCCTTGATTCTTTGAGTTCATACACAGCAGGCCTTCTAACATTTCCAGCAACGGCCACCATTGGGCCAGATACAGGCACAAACACCACATCTCCTGCCTGCAGATTTATGTCATTGGATTTATCGCCCTTCAAGAACAGATCATAAAGGTCATAGGTGGCTATTGTTTTATCATTTCTCCTTACCTGGATGTTTCTCATTGTGCCTATCTGATTTGGTCCTCTGGCCAAAAGGAGGGCATCGGTTATGGTGGCAAAGGGCCCTACCATGTATGCCCCTGGCATCTTTACATCCCCCAGCACAAACACAGGGATGCTCTTCAATCCACCCATTGTTATGTCCACATTGGCGCCCACGATCTGCTTTGTCTTTTCTATTACCTGGGCAGACATATCCTTGAAGGTCATGCCTGCCACCCTCATGGGCCCTAATTGGGGTATGGCAATGTTTCCATCCCTATCCACTACTAGATTATATTGGGCATTTACCCTTCCCCACATCACCACCTTTACCTCGTCCCCTGGGCCGATGATATATTCCTCTGGCACAGGTATGTCCTTTCTCTGGGCAATCACCTTTATCTGGGCCTGGGCAAAAAAGTCGTCGCCAAATCGCTTTAGCCTTCTTGTATCCACCGCGTATTTCCCTAAGCTTTTAGAAAATCTTGAAAAAACGCCCTCCTCTTGCGAGTCTCGTTCTGCCCAAGGATCCCCAGAGATCTCCTCAATCACCTTTGCCCCTGCCTCTTCCCTTGGCCTTCCTTCTGTTTTTGTCTTGAACATCTGTCTAGCTGCCTCAATCTCCGAGGGAGACAGGCCTTGAAATTCTGGCATATGCCTTAGTGTCTCCATGGCCTCAGGGGTTAGTCCTCCCTTCTCTCTGATTAGGGTCTCTGCTGCTTCCCGCTGAGCTGGGCTGATAGCCTCCAGTCCACCTGGCCCAAGGTCTTGGGCCTGTATAGGAGGCTGTGGAGAAGGTTGCGGGGCTACAACATTGGGAGGTGGGCTTGGGGCCACCATTGCAGGGGGATTTTGGCCAAAGGATATGCCTAGCTCACAGATTAATGTAATGACAAATACAATAAAAAAGATAACTTCCGAGATCCTTGCTCTCATTTACTCCCCTCCTCCTCAGAGAGTCTTTGTTTTAGGGTGGGTAGATACTCCAAAAAGAATGCCAAAAAGATCCCTATAAATACACCGCTAACAAAGGCAACTGTTACCATTAACCTTCTCTTTGGCTTTATCCTTTTATCAGGCACCTTGGGTGGGTCAATGACCTTAAATGCAAAGTTTTCCTTTGCCTGGGAGAGCATAGCCTGTTGTATCTGCTGGGCTATCAGGTTATAAATATTGGCCTTGATATATGGATCCGAGGTATCTGCCAGTGTCTGCTCCAGGTATCTTCTATTAACCTCTGCCACCCTTTTGGACTCTGCACTCATGTGCTCCTGTAGCTCCACCAATAGCTCTTCCAGGATCTTTGTTGCAAGTACTGGGTCTTTGTACTCCATGGTAACTTCCACAATATTATCCTTCTGCTTGAAGTTTACCTTTAATGCGTGCTCCATGTACCGTAACGCCTCCCACACCTTTTCTTCAGGGGTCTTGTCTTTTAATTTCTCTTCCTCAAAGAACTTGGGTATGAGGTCCATTTTTTTTATGAGCTTCTCCCTTATTATATTGCTCTTTATCAGGTTTACCACCTCAGCCACATTGCCAGGGGTTGGCATGGAAACCCCCAGTTGCGCTGCCAAAAGTGATGTGGGAGAACCCAATCCCTTTGCCTCCACAGGCCCGAGCACTGCCTTGGACTGATATATGGGGGTCATGATCAGGCTTATTACTGCGGTTACCCCACCTGCCAATATGGCCAGCCCTACTATAAGCCATTTTCTCTTGATCAGGACCTTGAGCAGGCTTGCTAGATCTATTTCGTCTTCATATTGTGGCTCCCTATCCATTCCCCCTCCTGATGTGGTGTTTTAGGTGAGCATATAATATAGTTATAGGGGCATGTAAACCCCTCAAGATCTCCCCTTGGCCATCTAAGCTAACATATCCTGGGCAATTGCATCCCGGATAAAATAGGAAGGAGCCTTGTGCCACCCACACTTGTCTTCAATAAGACCTTTCCCTTTGGCTCCTCTGTTACCTCCCCAATTATTGAGGCATATTTCCCCAAGGGGGTGGATTTTACAAGGGCAAGGGCCTCTTCTGCCTTTTCCTTTTTTACCACCATTATGAGTTTGCCCTCATTGGCAAGGTACAGGGGGTCAAGGCCTAAGAGTTCACATAAATAATTTACCTCTTCCTTTATGGGAATAGTGCCCTCATCCAACAGGATGCCCCTATTGGATGCCCTGGCAATTTCGTTCAAGACAGTGGCAAGCCCACCCCTTGTTGGGTCCTTTAGGGCCTTTAGATAAGGCCCAAGCCCTGCCCTATAAATTACCTCCAAAAGGGGCCGGAGGGGGGCTGAGTCGCTGGATATGGAATAATTCCCTGAAAGGTTTTCCCTTGCAAGGATAACTGCAGCTCCATGGTCTCCAATATGGCCATTTATTATTATAAGATCGCCAGAAGATGGATTGGAGATGGCCACATTGATACCCTCAGGAATAACACCAATCCCTGAGGTATTTATGTAGATCTTATCTGCCTGCCCTTTTTTTACAACCTTTGTATCCCCTGTCACCACCTGTACCCCAGATTCCATGGAGGCCTTTTTTATTGACCTTATCAAGGCCTCAAGGATATCTAATTGTAGCCCTTCTTCCACAATAAGGCCCAGGCTTATGTACAGGGGTATGGCCCCTTGGGCCACCAGATCATTTACAGTGCCATGTACAGAAAGGGAGCCGATATCACCACCGGGAAAGAATATGGGGTCTATCACATAGGAGTCTGTGGTAAAGGCCAGGCGGCCTTCTTTTGGAAGAGGTAGTTCTGCACTGTCATCTAGAGGCCTCAAAAACTCGTTATCCAAATGTCTCAAGATCAATTTTTCTAAAAACTCAGAGCTGGCCCTTCCCCCACTTCCATGCTCTAAGGTTATATGGCTCTTCAAGACCTCCCCCTTTTTTGTGGTGTGGGATTGGATTTTTAAAAAGAGCATCTGGATATGCAAGTTAAAAAATTCTTTAATTGAAATAACCCATGTGATAGAAACAAACTCCGTGGTCAAGACTTTGGCCTATGATCTAAATTTTAGTTACACCAACCTTTTCACACCTTTTAGGGGGCTTACATGGCCAATGTAAAGGTTACTTTTTTGCCAGTGGGGATCTCCGTAAACATTGAAAAGGGCTCCACGGTATTGGAGGCTGCCCAGAAGGCTGGGGTATATGTGAATAATTTATGTGGTGGCGAGGGTGTGTGTGGCCAGTGCAAGGTGATTGTGAGGTCTGGAAAGGTGGGAAACCTGGCCAGGAGTGAGGCTATTTTAGGTATTGAAGATCTAAAACAGGGATATGTCCTGGCCTGCCAGAGCCCCTTACTGGAAGACACAACTATAGAAGTGCCATTGGAATCCAGGGTTGAAGGGGCAAAGATTATCTTAGAGGCAGAAGAGGATAAGCCCCTTGCTCCTGTACAACCATTGGTGCACAAGGTCTTTTTGGAGATCCCTCCTCCCAACTCCAAAGATAACATAGCAGATATGGAGAGGCTTTTTAGGGAACTGAGAAGGGTTTTGGGTTGGAGGAGCTATGAGATAGATCTTTTGTGCCTTCAAGAATTGCCAGTGACCCTCAGAAGGGCCAATTGGGAGATAACAGCCACGGTTTTAAGGGAGCATGAGAACTGCAAGGTGTTGTGCGTTGAAGAGGGTGATAAGAGTAGAAAAAATATAGGCCTTGCAGTGGATGTGGGGACTACTACTGTGGTGGCACAGCTTGTTGACCTGGTGGATCGAAAGGTAATAGATGTGGAAGGCAAGCTAAACAGCCAGGGTAGATATGGAGAAGATGTAATCTCCAGGATGATATATGCCTGCGGCAAAGGTGGGGTTGAGCCTCTTCAAAAGACAGTGGTGGATGACATAAATGAGCTGGTGGAGGGGATATGTGAAAGAAACTCCATTAAGAGGGAAGAGATATGGTCCATGGTGGCTGCAGGCAACACCACGATGAGTCATCTTTTATTGGGCATCAATCCCTGCTCCATAAGGCTTGATCCCTATGTGCCAGGGGCTTATGTGTATCCCATTGTAAGGGCAAGGGATGTGGGCATCAGGGTCAATCCCCATGCCCCCCTTATAGTGGTGCCCTCAGTGGCCTCCTATGTGGGTGGAGATATTGTAGCAGGGGTATTGGCCTGTGGAATAGCGGAAAAGGAAGGGATAAGTGCCCTCATAGATATAGGCACCAATGGGGAGATAGCCCTTGGAAACAGGGACTGGCTTGTGTGTTGTTCTGCCTCAGCAGGGCCTGCCTTTGAAGGTGGAGGTATTACCTGTGGAATGAGGGCAACAAAGGGTGCCATAGAAAAGGTGAGGATAAAGAACGGGAAGGTGATATATAGTACCATCGGAAATTCTAAGCCCAGGGGTATATGCGGATCAGGCCTCATTGACACCATATATGAACTGGTACGGGCTAAGATAATTGGTCAAGATGGAAAATTCGATCGCACATCAGAGGATCCCAGGTTTGGATTCCAGGATGATATCCCCCAGTATACCATTGCCTATCCCGATGAGACAGAGACAGGGAAGCCCATAGTAATAACTGAGACCGATGTGGACAGCCTGATAAAATCAAAGGGGGCTGTTTTTGCCGCCATAAAGTGTCTCACCGATTATGTGGGACTTTCCTTTGAGTTCATAGAGACAATCTATGTGGCAGGCGGTTTTGGCAATTATCTGGATCCTGTTAAGGCCATTGGTATTGGTCTCCTCCCTGACATACCCATGGAGAGGATAAGGTTTGTGGGCAATACCTCTCTAAAAGGGGCAAGGCAATGTCTTATGTCCTTTCAAGACTTTGAAAAGGCTATTAACATAAGCCGATCTATGACCAACATTGAATTGAGTGTTTATCAGCCCTTCATGGATGAATATATAGCTGCCCTATTCCTTCCCCACACAGATGGCAGGCTCTTTCCATCGGTAAGATATTGGTAATGGACAAACGGGAAATAGCAGACGGCCATGTGGACCTGCCCTATTTTCTGAGACAAAAAGGCCACAAGGCATCTTTCAGGGATGTAAAGGACTGCCCGATAATCTATGATTTGGCCTTAGAAATAGGGGTCTCTACATTGGTAATAGCCATCTACTGCGAGGACAGGTTTAATGGTCCATTGAGTCTGTCCCATTTTTATCACAACCTGGAATTTGCCAAGTCCCTTAAAGAGGGCTTGTTTGATGATGTAAACAGTGAGCCAGATCCAGGGAAGTTCATCAACTTGATCTTTTCCATAGAAAATGGAGACTTCCTGGCAGATCTCCCACGGCTGGAGATATTGCTCAGGGAAGGTATCAGGATAATTGGCCTTACCCATGGGGGAGAAAATAGGCTTGCCCAGGGAAATAATACACACTTGCCTGAAGGGATTACCAAAAAAGGCAAAGAGATATTAAAGGAAATGGAAGACCATGGTTTTGTCCTGGACCTTGCCCACCTCCATGAGAGATGTCTTTACCAGGCCCTGGATAGATTTCCTGGGCCTGTAATGGTAAGCCATACAGGGATAAGGGAGATATTTAATATACCCAGGAACATCACTTTAAACCAGGCAAAAGAGATCATATCCAGAAGGGGTCTGGTGTGTATAGGTTTTAACCCAGAGTTCTTGGGAGAGGCACCTCATTTTAGGATACAAGATGTCTATGCCCACATAGATACCCTTGTGCAGGCATTGGGCCCGGATGGCATTGGGATTGGATCAGATGTGTGTGGCTTTGAGGCCCCTGGTTTTGATTACAAGGAGGCCTTTTTGGGCCTGGAAGAGCTCCTCTTAAATAAGGGATATGGGAATGCCACCTATGATATAATTGGCGGAAATTTATTGGGCTTTCTAAAAAGTGTAGGCCTTTGAATGGGCCCACATTGAATGGAAATCTATCAGGTGGTATTGTGAAGATAAGGCTTGCAAGATATGCTGGTTTTTGTATGGGGGTGAAAAGGGCCTTGGAGTTGGTCCTTAAAGAAGCAGGGACCAGTAAAATGCCCACCTTTACCTATGGCCCTATAATTCACAATAACCAGGTCCTAGAGGTATTAAAAAAGAGGGGGATCAAGGTCCTCAAGGAGAGGGGGGTTAAGGGGGGCTCTGTGGTTATAAGGGCCCATGGAGTGCCTCCAAAGACAAAGGAGGACCTTTTGAATAAGGGCTATAAGGTGGTAGATGGGACATGCCCAAGGGTCTTGGGGGTCCAGGCACTGGCAAGGAGATATAGTGCTAAAGGCAGGGATGTGGTGATCGTGGGAGAAAAGGACCACCCAGAGGTCATTGGTATTGTTGGACACACAAATAACAAGGCGATGGTTATAAACTCTGAAGAAGAGGTGGAAGGCTTAATTGGCCTTAATAACCCTGTGGTAATTGCCCAGACTACCCAGGACAGGGATAGGTTTTGGAAGATTGTACAAAGGCTGCGCAATTCGTATCCTGAGTTGGAGGCACACGAAACCATCTGTAATGCCACCAAATTGAGGCAGGATGAAATAAAGAGGCTTTCTTTTCAATCAGACCTTGTGCTGGTGATTGGGGACAGAAATAGTGGAAATACAAGGAGGCTCTTTGAGATCTCAAAAAAAATAAACCCCAACACATTTATGGTGGAGACAGAAAAGGAGATCAAGGCAGAATGGTTTAGAGGTGTAAAGGTAGTTGCTGTGTCAGCAGGGGCCTCCACACCCAACTGGATGATAATGAGGGTATTGAGGAGGCTGGAAGAGATATCAGGGAAAAGTGAGTCTCTGGCCTCCAGGACATTAAGGGGGGTGGTGAGGGCACTTTTTTGTACTGGTCTGCTACCATCTATGGGCCTTTTTGGTATGGTGATTACAAGTGTGGTGCTCATGGATCTGGCCAGGCACCTTAGATACCCCACTGCCATTGGCCTACTGTACTATGCCATGGTGGTCATGGCCAGGTTCATGGACAAGGATTCCCACTCTTATAATGACCCATATATCTCATCCTTCTTGGAAAGGTACAAAGGTGTTGTCATTGCCACAGGTTGGATATCCGGGATCTTGGGGACTTTTTTGACCGGTGTAGTGTTTCCCTTATCACACCTGGGCATAGCCTTGCTTTTGCTGGTTGTGGTGGCAAGCTACAAGTTCAGAAAGGGATTCTCTAAGATATTTGATTTCCCAGGTATCAGGTCCATTGGAGAGGCAGTGATCTGGACCATATTGTCAGGTCCCTTTTTATTGTTCTTGTACGAAAAGAACGAGACCCTGCCTATAGTTAGCATTACACTATTTTGCCTCAATTTAGGCCTTTTAAGGAGCCTTATACTAGATGTACTGCACCTGCAGGGGGATCTGATCATTGGTCAAAAGAGCCTGTCGGTGAAACTGGGGGATAAAAGGGTTAACAGATACATTTTGTATTTGCTCATCTCATGCCTTTTAATACTGGTTATTGCTGGGGCATTAGGCCTATTTTCCACCGTGTCTTTTGCCTTAACCTTTGCCTTAGTGGGCATTTTCCTTTGCTATATATCTTACACAAAGAGATGGGTAATGATTCCTTCCAGGGTTGAAATCCTGTTGGAAAGCATGTTTTTATTTATGGGCTACATAAGTTATATCTGGGACCGGTTAATATCTAACAACAGTTGGTCATGGTGAGTGTAATTATCCCTTCCTATAACAGATGGCCATATGTTGGCAGGGCTATCTATTCTGTCCTGTGTCAGAGTTTTTTAGATATAGAAGTAATAGTGGTGGATGACGGTTCCACAGATGAGAGCTATTTGGTGTATGAGATATTCAAGGATAAAATTAAATTAGTTAAACTGGGAGTAAACACAGGTGTCTCTAAGGCCAGAAATATGGGAATTAGGATGAGCCATGGTGATTATATCTGCTTTTTAGATTCCGACGATTACTGGTTAAAGGATAAGTTGCAAAGGCAGCTTGATTTCATGGTATCCAATTCCCTTTCCATTTGCCAGACTCAGGAGCTTTGGATCAGGAATGGAAGGCTTGTAAATCCCAATAAAGCATCTAAAAAGCCTTCAGGGCATATATTTGCAGAGTGTGTAAAGAGGTGTTATGTGAGCCCTTCATCTGTGATGCTGAAAAGGGAAGTGCTGGAAGAGGTTGGGCCTTTTTGTGAGGAATTACCCGTTGCAGAAGACTATGAGCTTTGGCTAAAGATAAGCTCCAGATATCCCATAGGACTCCTGGATGAACCTTTAGTGGTAAGGGAGATGGGGAATAAGGGCCATCTTTCAGTGAATAGCCAAGGCCTGGAATACTATAGAATCAAGGCCTTGGTTCACCTGCTCAGATCCTGGCCCCTCAATGGGGAAAAAAAGGAAGTGGCAATCCAGGCCTTAAGGCACAAGTGTATGGTCTATGGAAGGGGTTGCATGAATAGAAAAAAACCTTGGGAGGCCAGGCTCCACCTGGCCTTTGCCAGGTTTTTAACCAAGTTTCTCAAACTATAAACTAAACAAATGGATCTAAGAGCCCATTAGATCTTTTTAAGGATCCTTACCTCCACCAATCCCTCTAACTTTTTCTTAAAGGCCTCTGCGTCCCTTACATCCCCCACAATGGCCCCGTAGTGCATGGGGATGGCCAATCTGGGCTTAATTTCTAAGGCTGCTTTCACTGCCATTTCCACGTCCATGACATACACCCCTGAGACAGGTAGCAAGGCAATGTCAGGGCTTAAGTCCCGCATCTCTGGAATAAAATCTGAGTCCCCCGGGTGATAGACCTTGATTCCTTCTATCTCCAGCAAGAAACCCAGCCAGGATTTGGCCTTGGGGTGGAAGTCTTTGTTGGTGTTATAGCCAGGCAATACAGTGACCTTTATGTCTTCAAAGCTCATCTGGTCCCCAGGTTTTACAATGGTTATGTCCCCCTTCAGTTTCTTTGCTGAGTCCTTTTCCGTGATAATCTTTGTATCAGGCCCCTGGATCTTGTTTACATCTTCTGGGGAGCAGTGATCATAATGCTCGTGGGTGATGAATATCAGGTCTGCCTTTGGACCAGGGGAGATCTGGAAAGGGTCAATGTAGATAATCTTGCTGGAATCTATGCGAAAGCCAGCATGCCCTAGCCAATGGAGTTTCTTTAAAAAATCTTCCATGGCCACCTCCTTTGGATCTAATATTCTATTCCTTTCCTTGCCCTGTAACCCTCATAATAGGGGTGCTTTATCTGTACAAACTGAGTAACATAATCAGCCAGCTCAATCACCTCAGGTGGGGCATTCCTCCCTGTAATTACCAAATCCATTCTGTTTTTACAAAGGCCTATGAGCTGAAGAATCTCTTCTAAGCCCAGCAGGCCAAATATCAAGGTATTTAATATCTCGTCACAGATCAAGAGGTGAAAGCTTCCTTGTGCAGCCTTCAACGCCATGGAATAAGAATCCCTTGCATGCCTAAAATGGACCTCTTCTGGGCCTTTGGAGAGGATAAAGGGGTGAGGACCTGGGCAGAAGAAGGAAATGTTGGCCAGATTGCTCAAGATCTTTACTTCCCCTGACTTCCCTGACTTCATGAACTGGATAAAGGCCACCCTTAGCCCTTCCCCTGCTGCCCTTATGGCAAGCCCCGCTGCCCTTGTGGTCTTTCCCACACCTTCCCCATAATAGACATGGACAAGGCCATAGGCCTCTGGTTTTATATCTCCCTTTCTTTCCCTGGGGTAGTAGATCCTTTTCTCCTTGGGCAACAGAGATCACAACGCCACGGGCTTAGCATTGAGATGGAGGGCTGTCAATCCCAAAGATTCTGGTGGCCCAAACAGGGCAGATATTGCGGGACCTTATTGAGATTGCCTATAAGAACTCTTCTACTAAATTACATTTACCATAAAGTATGCCATGGGGGATTTTCAAGTCCCTTGGCAGATTACCCTTAAGACCTCTTGGTAGGTGGTGATACCCTGGAGGAGCAAATTCACAGCATTTTCCTTCAATGATTTCATCCCCTGTTTCTTGGCCAGTTCCCTTAAGGTCTTAAGGTCAGGGGAGCTATGGAGGTGCTCCCTGATCTCCTCTGTTATGAGCAAAACCTCAAATACACCGGTTCTACCAAGGTACCCTGTTCCCCTGCATTTGGTACACCCTCTACCCCGAAATAGCCTAAAGGTCCCTTCACCCTCTATTTCCAGACCAAATCCCCTCAGTTCTTCTCCTGTCATCTCGTGGGACTCCTTACAGTGGGGGCAGACCTTTCTCACAAGCCTCTGTGCAATGGAGGCAGCCAGTGTGGCCTTTATAAGATATGATTCCATGCCCAAATCCAGAAGTCTTATTATGGCTGAGGGGGCATCGTTGGTGTGAAGGGTGGATAACACCAAATGGCCGGTCAAGGCCGCCTGGATACAGTTGGTGGCAGTATCTTTATCCCTGATCTCCCCCACCATGATTATATCCGGGTCCTGCCTCAGTATATGCCTGATGGCATTGCTAAATGTAACACCTATGTGGGGTTGAACAGCAATTTGATTAAAGGTCTCGTCCACCAGTTCCACTGGATCTTCTATGGTGGAGATGTTTATCTCAGGAGAATAGAGATACCTTAAGGTGGAATATAAGGTTGTGGTCTTGCCACTGCCAGTGGGGCCACACACAAGGATAAGGCCATAGGGCATGCTTATGGCCTGTTTATACCTCATCAGGTCCTGGGGAGACATTCCCAATTTCTCCAGGTCCTGAAACAAGACCTCAGGGGATTGGATTCTCAGGACCAACTTTTCCCCAAAGGCCACAGGGATTGAACTCACCCTTATCTCCACCTCCAGGCCTTCTTTTGCAAGCTTTATCCTGCCATCTTGAGGCCTCCTCTTTTCAGTCATGTCCATGCGAGAAAGATTTTTTATCCGGTTTACAATGGCAGGATGGATGTTTTTGGGAAGATTGTAAACTGTGTGCAAGACTCCATCGATCCTTAATCTCACAGTGACTTTTTCCCTCTTTGGTTCTAAATGTATGTCACTTGCCCTCTGATCAATGGCATATGAGAGGAGAAAATCCACTGCCTTGATAATGTGTTGTTCATTGGAAATATCATCATCTGTACTTTTTACGCTTACATATTGCTCAAGGTTAGAAATATCCACTGATTGAACACCAAACTGTGCCTCTGCAGCACTTATATATTTCCTGAAGTTGTAAAACTCATTTATCACTCTAATCACATCTTTTTTGGGAGATACTACTACTTCAATTTTTAATTGTATTGCCTTTGATAGAGTATGAATGGCATCCAGATTAAATGGATAAGGTGTGGCAACCTTTAGACTTGCTCCCTCTGAGGAGATTGAAAGTAAAAGGTGTCTTAAGGCAAACTGATATGGTATGTAACCAGTTACCACATCAAGGCTTAGTTTTAATGGGTCAGGCTTATAAAATTTGTAGCCCCATGCCCTTGAAAGGCTCGCATAGATAACATCCTCATCTAATATATTGGAAGGGTCATCCAGCCTGGGTAGCTGTAAAGAGACAATTACATCTATGGGGTCAATGGGGTGTACAAGTGTCTGCCTGAGGGAGGCTGTCTTGTAAGTCTCAAGCCTTTTGAGTCTTTCCAGGGCACCGGGATAATCCTTTATAGCCTGTTTTGCCTGTACCTGGCCCAAGAGCCCGTCTTTTACAAGGTGATCCAGTATCACCTTAGGATGTAGATATTTTTGTTGCTCTGGCCTGTCTTTCACAATCATGGTTGATTATTGAAAAATACACCTAAGTTATATTGATCAGGCCCGATCCTGGGCCTAAAGATCCTTATGGCCTCCAAGGCCTTGTTTTTGATTATCTTCCCATCAATGGCTTGGGGGCGAGGCAGGTGTCTCTATCCTTATATCAGACTTCACGATCTCCGCAAGGCAAGCGGGACGATATTCCCCTTCAGGGAAAAGGTCTCCTTCTAAAAGGACCAGGGCCTCTTTCAGGACCTCATCCATATGTTCTGCCAGGTATATATCCATCTTTTTCAAGACCTTGCTGGGGATTTCCTCCAGGTCCTTTTTATTGTCATAAGGAATAATCACCTTGCCAATCTCTCCCCTGTGGGCTGCAAGTATCTTTTCTTTAAGGCCCCCTATGGGCAATACCCTGCCCCTGAGGGTTATCTCTCCTGTCATTGCCACATTGTGTTTGGTGGGCCAACCAGTAAGGGCTGAGACAATAGCCGTGCAAAGGGCTATGCCTGCGCTTGGCCCATCCTTAGGTATGGCCCCTTCAGGGACGTGGATGTGTATATCTATGCACTCATAAAAATGCTCGGGCAGCTTAAGTTGCCTTGCCCTGGACCTCACATAGCTTAGGGCAGCTTGGGCAGACTCTTTCATCACATCTCCCAGCTTGCCTGTGAGCACCAGTTTTCCCTTTCCAGGCATGATAGAGGCCTCTATTTGTAGAAGCTCACCACCCACCTCTGTCCAGGCAAGACCCGTGGCAACACCCACAAGGTCCTTTTCCTCCTTCTTGCCATACCTATATTTGGGTACACCCAGGTACCTATGGAGGGCCTTGGCATTGATATTTACCTTGGCCTCAGTACCCTTTTTCACTATCTGTCTTGCCACCTTCCTGCAGATGCTTGCAATCTCCCTTTCCAGGTTTCTAACCCCTGCCTCCCTGGTATATTCCCGTATGATACCCAAGATGGCACCATCGGAAAAATTCACATTCTCCTTTGAGAGGCCATTTTGTTCCACCTGCTTCTTGATCAAGAAGTACTTGGCAATGTTCAGTTTTTCCACCTCTGTATAACCAGGGAGTCTTATTATCTCCATCCTGTCCTGAAGAGGCAGGGGGATGTTGGAAAGGGTATTGGCAGTGGTTATAAAGAATACATCGGAAAGATCATAGTCCAGGTCCAGGTAGTGGTCATTAAAGGCGTTGTTCTGTTCAGGGTCCAGTACTTCCAGAAGGGCCGCTGCAGGGTCCCCCCTGAAATCTGAGCTCATCTTGTCCACTTCATCCAGACAGAAGACAGGATTCACTGTCTTGGCCTTTTTCATGAGCTGTATGATCTTGCCGGGGAGTGCCCCAATGTAGGTGCGTCGATGACCCCTTATCTCTGCTTCATCCCTCACCCCTCCCAGGGAGAGCCTTACAAAATTCCTCCCTGTGGCCCTGGCTATGGACTTGGCAATGGATGTCTTTCCAACTCCAGGTGGCCCAACCAGACACAGGATGGGCCCTTTTACCTTGTTGGTTAGATGCTGGACTGCCAGATATTCCAAGATCCTTTCTTTGGGCTTTTCAAGGCCATAGTGATCTTGGTCCAGTATGGCTGCTGCCTCATCTATGTCCAGTTTTACCTTTGATTTCTCATACCAGGGCAAGGAGATGATCCAGTGTATGTAGTTCCTAACAACGGTGGCCTCAGCAGACATGGGGCTCATGAGCTTTAGTTTCTTGAATTCCTGCCTTACCTTTTGATGGGCCTCTTTGGGGAGTCTCTTTGCCTTTATCTTTTTTTCCAGCTCATCTAAGTCTGCCTTGAGATCGTCTTTATGGCCCATCTCCTTTTGGATGGCCCTCATCTGCTCGCTCAGGTAATAGTCCTTCTGGGTCTTTTCCAGCTGTTTCTTTACCCTATCCCTGAGCCTTTCCTCTATCTTCAGGATATTCACCTCAGATATCAGTTTTTTGTAAAGTTCTGCAAACCTGGCATTGATCTCCTCTATCTCCAGGAGCCTTTGTTTATCAGGTAGTCTCATGTTGAGATGGCCACAAATGGTGTCCACCATTGACACAGGGTCCTCAATGGCCAAGACAGATGATGCCACCTCTTGTCCCATCTTTGGATTTAGTTTGGCGTACTCTTCAAAGGCCTCCTTAATGGACCTGAGCAGGGCCTCTGTTTCCAAGGTGTAGGATCCTCTGTGGGAAAAGGGCCTCACCCACACCATGAAAAAGCTCTCTTCATTGGTATACTGAATGACCCTGGCCCTTTCCTTCCCTTCCACAAGGGCCTTCAATGTCCCATCAGGAAGCTTAAGGACCTGTAGGACCTTGCATATTGTCCCCACAGAATAAATCTGATCAGGGTTCGGGTTTTCCACCTTTGGTGCCACTTGGGCACTTAAAAATATCTCCCTCTGCCCCTTCATAGCGTATTCCACTGCCTTAATGGAGCGATCCCTCCCGATGAAAAGTGGCACCACTGTATTGGGAAATACCACCATTTCCCTCAAAGGGACCAAAGGCAGGAGCTTTTCTTGTTTTTCCTGGTCTAACATCTATGCATATTCCACTTTCTTCTGGTATTGGTCAAAGATTAGGGTGGGAGGTTGCTTCTTAAATAAAGTCTCCTCGGTTATTATACATTCCTTCAGTCCCTTCATGGAGGGTAGCTCATACATGATGTCCAGCATAAGTTCTTCCAATATGGCACGTAGGCCCCTTGCCCCGGACTTGCGTTTTAGGGCCTCCTGGGCTATGGCCTTTAGGGCCTCCTGCGTGAATTTCAATTCCACCCCCTCCAGGGTGAAGAGCTTCTGATATTGCTTCACAAGGGCGTTCTTAGGTTCTGTTAAGATCCTTACCAAGGCATCAAGGCTGAGCTCCTCCAAGGTGGCTATTATGGGTAGCCTCCCGATAAATTCTGGTATCATTCCAAATTTTATGAGGTCCTCTGGCTGTACCTGCCTCAAGATCTCACTCTGGGTATATTCCTGATCCTTTTTGACCTCTGTCTCAAAACCAATCACTTTTTTGCCAATCCTGTTACTTATGATCTTGTCAAGCCCCACAAAGGTCCCACCGCAGATAAATAGTATGTTGGTGGTGTCCACCTTTAAGAACTCTTGCTGGGGGTGCTTTCTACCACCTTTGGGTGGCACATTGGCCACAGTTCCTTCTATTATCTTCAAGAGGGCCTGCTGTACCCCTTCCCCTGATACATCCCTGGTAAGGCTGGGGCTGTCTGACTTCCTGGCGATCTTGTCTATCTCGTCAATATACACAATACCTTTGGAGGCAGCCTCTATGTCATAGTCAGCAGCCTGTACCAGGTTCAGGATTATGTTTTCCACATCCTCACCCACATAACCAGCCTCTGTTAAGGTGGTTGCATCTGCAGAGGCAAAAGGTACTTTCAGGATCTTTGCCAGGGTCTTTGCAAGGAGTGTCTTTCCGCTCCCAGTGGGACCTATTAGGAGGATATTGCTCTTTTCTAATTCCACACCATCCATATCCATGCCAGAGGTTATCCTCTTATAATGGTTATGGACGGCCACAGAGAGGATCTTCTTGGCCCTTTCTTGCTCTATTACATATTCATCAAGGAAATGCTTTATGTCTGATGGCTTTGGTATCCTGGCTGCCTTTTGAAAGGCCTCCTGGGTATTCTCCTCTGCTATTATCTCGTTACAGAGCTGGATACATTCATCACATATGTATACCGAAGGGCCTGCTATGAGCTTTTTCACTTCATCCTGGCCCTTTCCGCAAAAGGAACACATCAAGTCCTCATGGTCTTTCTTTCTTCCCATGACCTCATCCTTCCAGTGCTTTTATTGAGGCCTTTCCCAAGGCCTCTCTTTTTTCAATTATCCTGTCAATGATACCGTACTGCAAGGCCTCTTCACTGGTCATGAAGAAGTCCCTTTCGGTATCTCTCTTTATCCTTTCCATATCCTGCCTTGTGTGTTTCGCAAGGATCCTGTTTAAGGTATCCCTGATCCTTAGGATCTCCCTTGCGTGTATGTCTATATCAGTGGCCTGACCATGGGCCCCGCCTAAGGGCTGATGGATCATTATCCTGCTGTGTGGCAATGCATATCTCTTGCCTTGGGTTCCCGAGGCCAATAGCAAGGCAGCCATGCTACTGGCTTGGCCCATGCATATGGTTACTATGTCTGGTTTTATGTATTGCATGGTGTCGTATATGGCCAGCCCGGAACTCACAAGGCCACCAGGGGAGTTGATATAAAGATGGATCTCCTTTTCTGGGTCTTCAGACTCCAAAAACAGCATCTGTGCAATCACCAAATTTGCCACATGATCATTTATCTCTTCCCCTACAAAGATGATGCGTTCCTTTAGAAGCCTGGAATATATATCATAGGCCCGTTCGCCCCTGCTGGACTGTTCAATTACAATGGGTATTAACATCGTGAGTACAAAGACCTCCTTCTATCAGGTAGTTACCGGCGCAGGTTCTACAGCGACTTCCTCTGTTACCTTAGCATTTTCCACCAGGTAGTTCAATGTCTTGTCCCTGAGTATCCTAAACCTGAGGCTCTCTAAGAGCCCCCTTGACTCGTAATACTCCCACAGGACCTCCAGGGGCCTCCCTGAAGCCCTTACCATCCCTTCCAGGTATCTTAAAATATCCTCCTTTTCCACCTTGATCCCTTCTTTTTCTGCTATATCGGCAAGGAGGAGCATTTCCTTAACCTTCTTTACAGCCAGGGGCCTCAGGGCCTCTACCTGGGTCTCAATGTCCCCTAAGGATGTTCCTGTCATTGCTGCCACCTGCTCTCTTTCCTCAATATAGGAATTCAATTCGGCATCCACAAGGCACTGGGGCACATCAAATTCCATTTTACCTAAAAGTTCATCTAAGATCCTTTGTTTAAGCCTTGCCTCCTGCTGAGCCTTCTTTTCCTCCTCTAAGATTTGCCTGACCCTGTCTCTCAATTCTTGTATCCCCTTGAACACATTGCTTACTGTCTTTGCAAATTCATCGTCTAATTGGGGGAGGATCAGGACCTTATGGTCTACAATCTCAAATCTTAAAAGCCCATCCTTGCCTGCCAGTTCCTTGTCAGGATGGTCCTGGGGAAAGTTGATAAGGGCAGTAGCCTGGTCATGGGCCTTCTTGCCCAAAACTGCCTGGGATATGTTGCCATTGGGCCCCTCCTTACTCACCACCAATGTGTAGGTCTGCCCTTTCTGATCCCTTTTTTTTCCTTCTATTTCCAGTTCCATAAGTCTTATGACCACATAGTCTCCTTCTTGAATCTCCCTTTCCTCTTGTAAGTCCTCAAGCCTCCCATAATTCCTTCTTATTTCCTCCAATCTCTCGTCCACTTCCTTTTCACTTACCTCTGCCTTTTTTAGGGTAAACTCCAGGCCCTTGTATTGTGGTAGCTCAAGTCTGGGCCTGACCTCCATCTCTATTACAAGCTCATAGTCTGTATCCCTTATGACCTGGCCTCCTTCTATGGCAGGCATACCCACAGGCGCAAGCTTTGTCTCTTTCACTGCCTCTTCAAAGGATGAATTTATAATCTCCCTTTGAAGGTCTTCCATAATGCGCTGACCATACAGCCTCTCCAGGATGGGCCTTGGCGCCTTCCCAGGTCTAAACCCTGGGACCTTGGCCTTCATCTTTAACCTATTGTAGGCCTCATCTATGCGTCTGTTTACCTCCTCTTTTGGGAGCACTATGTTCAGTCTCTTCTTAACAGGGGAGATGTGTTCCACATTTAGCCTTATCAATGTCGCCTCCAAGACACGATGAATTTATAGCCAAAATTTTAGTTTTAGCAGGACAAAAGTTCCATAACAATTTTTCCAAAATGCCGGTGATAAAGGGACGGTGTGGGTTTTTTCTATTTTCCCTTGGTTATAAGGACTGGGCCTTTGAGTAGCCTATACTCACCCACCTTTAAGTCCCCTAAGGAGAATGGGCCGAATCCTGTTCTGATGAGGTGTATAACCCTATGCCCCACTGCCTCAAACATGCGCCTCACCAACCTATTTCTACCTTCAAACACAGTTATCCTTACCACTGTCCGACCTTTGAGATACTCAAGGATTGTTGCCTTTGCAGGGATAGTGGGCCCATCCGTGAGCATCACGCCCTTCTTTAAGGCCTGTAAAGTATGGGGGGTTACGGTGCCTTCCACCACTGCCTTGTAGGTCCTTGGCACATGGAAACTAGGGTGCATAAGCCTCTGGGCCCATTTGCCATCACTGGTGAAGGGAAGGAGCCCCATGGTGTCAAAGTCTAACCTGCCCACCAAAAACACCTTCCTTTTAATGGGTTTCAATAGATCTCCTACACAGGGCCTGCCCTCAGGGTCCTTCATTGTGGAAACAACACCAAAGGGCTTGTTGAGGAGACCATACAGGTGATCTTTTGGGGGCTCTATCCTGTGTCCATCCACTTCCACTGCCTGTTTATCAGGATCCACCTTGGCCCCCATTTCCCTTATAACTCTTCCATCAACAAACACCTTACCAGAGGATATGAGAAGGTCTGCCTTTCTCCTGGAGCAGAGGCCTGAGTCCCTTAGGTATTTATTTAACCTCACCTTCATGTTTCATTTTGGGGTCCCCAGGAAGGGAAGCTCTGTGGGTAGCCCCTTTTTTACCTCCTCTATATCAGGTAGTGTGGAGAGATCTTTTAGGCCAAATACCTCCAAAAATCTACGGGTGGTTCCGTACAAGAGAGGCCTCCCGGCTATGTCCTTTTTCCCCACTATTCTTACAAGGCCTTTCTCCATCAAGACCTTTAAAATATGGGTTACATCTACCCCTCTGATGGATTCTATTTCATACTTTGTAATTGGTTGCTTATATGCAATTATTGCCAGGGTCTCCATGGCTGGTGCTGAAAGCTTATATGGAGAGATCCTATACAATCTGCGCAAATATTCTCCATACTCCTTTTTTGTCCTAAATAAGTAACCTTCTGCTACCTCCACAAGTTCAAAACTCCTTTGCAATTGAGTATACTCCTTGATTAGCTCATTTAAGGCCTCTTTAATCTCACCATAGGTATAGTCTGACAGGATACCATGTAGATCCCTCAATGTAAGGGCCCTATCAGAGGCAAATAAAAGGGATTCCACTATGAGCCTTAGCTGGTCCAGGGAGTTACTCATGGGTTTATTGCAATCTTTATGACTTCATCCTCGGTTCTAATCAAGCGGGCCTTGCCCTGGTGTATCAATTCCAATACGGCCATGAAGCTCACCAGGAATTCCACCATGGATGATGAGGTGCTATAAAGATCATCCATGGAAATGGGAGCTCTCCTCAACATTATAAGAAGGCTCCTTGTCTTTTCTTGCACACTATACCGTTGGAGGTTGATTACTAGTCTGCCTTGTCCTGCCTTTGACTTTATTATCCTATGGAAGCTTTGTACAAGGTTCAATAGATCTGCCTCCACCTGGTCCTGGTACTCTGCCAATTCCTGCCTCAGGACCTCCTTGCATGCCCTGGGAAATACATCCCTATAGAGCTGTTCCACTGAATTGAGCTTTTTCCCCAGCTCTCTGAAAAGGGCATATTCCAGCAGAGGACGTGTAAGCTCACTCCTTGGGTCCTCCTGGGCCACAAGGTCATCATGGGACCCAGGGAGCAACATCTGGGTCTTGATCTGGACCAACACAGCAGCCATTACTAGGAATTCAGCCCCTATTTTTTCCTTCTGTGCCTCCATTTGATCAAGATATTCCAGAAACTGGTCCGTAATCTTGGCTATGGGTATGTCAAAGATGTCCACCTGATTCTTGGTGATGAGATATAGTAAGAGATCTAAAGGCCCTTCAAAGACTTCCAGCTTAACCTGATATGTCATTGGGGACCAATTCCCATGGCCTCCCTTACCTCTTCCATGGTGGCCTTGGCCACATCCCTTGCCCTTTTGTTACCCTGGTCCAGGATCTCCTTTACCCAGGGCCTGTTCCTCTCCAGTTCCAGGATCTTCTCCCTTATGGGTCGCAGGGCCTCTATAAGGTTCTTTGCCATGAGCTTCTTGCATTCCACACAACCTATGGCTGCCTTTCTGCATTCCTCTCCTATCTCAACAACCCTTTCATAGGGTGTATAGATCTCATGGAAGCTATAAACATTACATATGCTTGGATCTCCAGGGTCGGTCCTCCTTGCCCGCTGTGGATCAGTGATCATCTGAGAGACCTTTTGTTCAATGCTCCTGGGCTCTTCATTTAAAAAAATGGCATTTCCATAACTCTTTGACATCTTTCTCCTGTCTATGCCCAGGAGCTTGGAGGTCTTGGTAAGTATGGTCTTGGGTTCTGGAAAGATTGGTCTGTAAAGAAAATTAAATCTCCTTGCGATTTCCCTGGTTAGCTCCACATGGGGCGCCTGATCCTCACCCACAGGTACACCATGGGCCTTGTAGATCAAGATATCTGCTGCCTGGAGCACGGGGTAGCCCAAGAATCCATAGGTATACAGGTCCCTTGTGGTGACCTCCCTCAATTGCTCTTTATAAGTGGGGTTTCGCTCAAGCCAAGGCAAAGGGACTATCATGGAGAAAAGGAGGTGCAGTTCTGCATGTTCCTTTATTTGGGATTGCACAAAGAAAGTGCTCACTTGAGGATCTAATCCCACTGCCATCCAGTCTATTATGGTGTCCACAGTACTCTCCCTTACCATGGAGGGATCTTCATATTCCGTGGTAAGGGCATGCCAGTCGGCTATAAAATAAAAGCACTGATATTCCCCTTGAAGATCCTTCCAATTGAGGAGGGCACCGTGGAGATGCCCCACATGCATCCTGCCTGTTGGCCTCATCCCGCTTACAATAACCTTCTTCATACCATCTCCCTATGATCAGCCATCACATTATCTTGAATTTCAAGGCATTCCTCCAAGGGCTGCTAATACCCAAAAGAGGATATCATATTCTTTACAAACTCCCTCTCCTCTTCAGGTGATTTTAGGCTCTCATTTAACCTTGCCTCCAAGAGGCTATCCAGGATCCTCTTGTACAGTGGTCCTGGTTTCAAACCCATTGCCTTTAGATCTTTACCAGTGAGGGAAGGCTTGATATCCTTGATCTTGGTAAAATATTTAGATATGAGCTTTTTTATCTTATCTGTGTTGGCCTTTGCCATTATAAAGAGCAAGAACTCAGTATCATATCTCTGGCAAAGCTCCCTCAATTCATAGTTTGTGCCTGAAAAGTTATGGAGTCTTCTGATCAAGATATTTCTCTCTTTTATCTGATCTATAAGCCTTATACTTTCCTTGTCATTTAAGCCCATCTTTATGGCAAAATTACTAATCTCTTCATCGTTTAGCAGTGAAAGCAATCCAAACCAATAGACCTTCCAGGATTCAAATCTGTCTTCCCTATAAAGGAGTTTATACCACCATACTACCTGGTTCAATCTCTGTAATAGACCATCATGTTCCTGTGTAATTCTTACATTGGCACCAAGGATCTGTGGCAATACGTCCAGCTCATCAAGTCTTAGGATAAGGGAGGCAGGGTCCTCTTCTTTTAGTATCAGAATTAGTTCATGGTATAGTCTATGGCCGCTGGCATCTTTAAGGAGGTTTTGCCTTACTGCACTTTTAATTAACGAAAGGGTGAGTTTGCTCGCTTTAAAACCAAACCTTTGTTCAAACCGTACTGCCCTCAGTATCCTGGAAGGATCTTCCACAAAACTCAGGTTGTGCAGTACCTTTATACTCTTATCTTTTATGTCCCTGAGCCCCCCGTAGTAATCTATGAGGGTACCAAAGTATCTTTCATTGAGCCTAACTGCAAGGGTGTTTACGGTAAAGTCCCTCCTATACATATCCCGCTTGAGACAGGATGTCTCCACTATGGGGGGTGCACCTGGAGCCTCGTAATACTCTATTCTTGCAGTGGCAAAGTCTAATTTGAGTCCGTCAGGGAAGATTGTGATGGCTGTCTTGAACTTTTTGTTCACCTTTACCCTTGCTCCCAGTTCCTTTCCCACCTCCTGGGCAAGTTCAGTGGCATCCCCTTCCACAACCACATCCAGGTCCAGGTTTGGCCTCCGCAAGATCAAATCCCTCACCACTCCTCCCACCAAATAGACATTGTACTGCAACCTGTCTCCTATCTTGCCAATGCCGTGTAATATATCCAGGACCTTTGGTGGGAGCTGTTCCTTTAGAAAGGAAATGATATTTTTTTGTGAGTATACTGAATCTTCACTTCCGTACAATGGCTCTGGGATGGTGGAATCAGAGAAGAGTATCTGAAGGAGGTCGGTTCTAGTGATTACCCCCAGGACCTTGCCTGCTTCCACCACGGGCACAATGCGTAGTTTACCTTTTACTATCAGGTCCTGCACCTCCCTCATCTGGGCCGTGGGAGAGACAAATACAAGGTCAGGGCTCATGTAATCCTGGACCTTTGCAGACTCTAATCCGAAGTAAATTGCCTTCTCAATTACCTGCCTGGTTATATAACCTTTTAGCTCCTCTTCTTCATCCATCACCAAGAGTACATTTATGTTATACCTGTTTAAGATCTGGGCTGCGTTTTGGATGGTCTCTGTGGGTCTAACGGATATCACAGGTGCGCTCATGATGTCCTTGGCTGTCCTCACCCCTTTGATATGGAGGGGCAAAAGACTATCCAATGTGGAAAGGACCTGGATTAGTGTGGCATCTTTTATTGCTGCAGAGGCAGCATAGGGGTGCCCCCCTCCACCAAGTTCTGCCAATATCTTAGACACATCCACTTCAGGGATCCTGCTCCTTGCCACCACATATACCTTATCCTCCATCTGGGCCAGGGCAAAGACCACCTTGAGGTTCTCCATCTCCATGAACTTGTGCACCAATACGGCAAAGTCAGGTATATAGACTTCCTTGGTAATATTTGTAATTACCACCTCTATTCCATCTATGAACCTTCGTGCAGCAGTGTTCAACAGTTCCCCAAGGATCCAGACCTGCTCTGCACTCAGGTCCCTTGCAAGCATGTCTGCTATCAGGTTCTGATCTATCCCCCTTTGGGCAAGCCAACCAGCTGCCATGTAATCCTCTGGTGTGGTGGAAGAAAAGGTAAAGGAACCAGTATCTTCGTGTATGCCCAGGCACATTATGGTGGCTTCCAGGGGACTTAACAGGACCCCCTTTTCTCTCAAGACCTTTGTCATAACACTTACATTGGCCCCCAATGGCTCCACCACATTTACGCTGCCCACGATGTCATCCTCTGAATCAGGGTGGTGGTCGTAAATATGTATGTCCACCCTGTCCAGGATCTCCTGAAAGACCCCGATCCTGCTCTTTTGTCTGGTATCCACAATTATGAGCCTTTTTACTTTTTCTAAGTCAATTTGTTTTGGTTTAACAAAGTTGAAGACAAAGATAGTGGAATTTATAAAAAAATCCCTGATATTCTTCCCCTGGCCACCAGGGAAGACCAAGGCAGCCTTGGGATAGAGTTTACTTGCCGCTATCATGGACCCAAGGGCATCAAAGTCAGCATTTTGGTGCGTGACTATGACCTCTTCGTAAACCCTGTTTTCCTTGGTGGACATATAGGAGGGTACTTTGGCCTTTAAAGTCCTTTAATCCTTTCCTCGTGCTCTTGCCTTGTCTTACACTTTATGCACAGAGTGGTTACAGGCCTGGCAATGAGCCTCTCTTCGGAGATCTCTTCCCCACACTCTTCACATATGCCGTAGGTGCCTTCCTCTATACGTTCCAGGGCCTCTTTTATCTTAGGGATGAGCTTTCGTTCCCTGTCTTTCAATCTCAGTTTATAACTCATATCTGATTCAAAGGAGGCCCTGTCAGCAGGGTCTGCAAAGTTTTCTCTGGAGTCGCTCATATTGGTTACTGCCCTGTTGGCCTCATCCAGGAGAGCGGCCAATTGTCTTTGTAAGTTTTTCTTTATCTCTTCTTTTACCTCTTCTCTCAACATATTGGTTCCCCCTGTGGTGGAATCCTACTGGACAAACTTTTTCCAAAAGGTCTTCTTATTCTTCTTTTCCCTGCTGTTTTCTTGCCCCTCAAATAGCTGGTGGAGCCTCTCCAAAAGCTCCTTTTGCTCGTCACTAAGCTTTTTTGGTATAACCACCTTGAACTTGATATATAAGTCCCCCCTCTCCCCGGGCCTACCTAACACAGGCATGCCCTGGCCAGGCACCCTCATTACATCCCCTGGCTGCGTGCCCGGTTTCACCTCCACCTCCAATTCCTTTTCAGGGCCCAAAATGGGCAGGGAAACAGAACCTCCCAATATGGCCTTTGTGAAATTTATGGGCACCTCGCATACAAGATCATCCCCTTCTCTTTCAAAGAAGCTATGCCCCTTTACCTGAATTACAATGAATAGGTCTCCTGGTGGCCCTCCATTCTCCCCTGGTTCACCCTCTCCTCGGATCCTGAGCTGGCTGTTATTGTCCACACCAGGCGGGATCTTCACATTTATCTTTTTTTCTAACCTTACCTTCCCATAACCTGTGCACCTGGGGCAAGGCCTGGTGATTATTTGCCCCTGTCCCTTGCAATGGGTACATGTGGTACTTATCCTGAAGAAGCCCTGGGCCTTTACAACGGTGCCCCTTCCACCGCAATAGGGGCAGATCTCTGGCCCATACCCCCGCTGGGCACCGCTCCCGTTGCACTCCTCACAAATTGCAAGCTTTGGAAACCTTATCTCCTTCTCGGTCCCGTAAAAGGCCTCTTCCAAGGTGATCTCCAGATCGTACCTGAGGGATGCGCCTTGCTGGGGATGGGCCCTCCTACTTCTTCTCCCACCAAACCCGAAAAATTCTTCAAAGATGTCACCAAAGGAAGAAAAGATGTCTTCGAAGCCTGTAAATCCCCTAAACCCTGTTCCCTCAAGTCCTGCATGGCCATATCTGTCGTAGATCTCTCTCTTTTCCCTGTCCCTCAGCACCTCATAGGCCTCAGAGGCCTCCTTGAATCTTTCCTCTGCCTCTTTGTCACCGGGGTTTCTGTCGGGGTGATACTTTAGTGCAAGCCTCCTGTAGGCCTTTTTGATCTCCTCCTCGGAGGCATTTCTGGGCACCCCTAAGACCTCATAATAATCCCTCTTTTGCCTCTGGTTAACCATGCCCTATGCCTTCATACCCTGGGACTCCTTCTCCTTGAGGTGCCTTTCCATCAATTCCATGGGATCATATATCTCAAAGGGCATTGGTTTCTTGGCCTCACCAGGCTTCAACGGCCTTACCTTCCCCGCGGCTACCTCCCTAAGTGCCAAGACCACCTCCTTGTTTTTTGCAGGAACAAGGGGTGGAGCGCCCTTCCTCAATTGGATAACCCTCTTTGCCACCAGGTGCACCAGCTGGAAACGGTTATCCACCTTTTTGAGGCAGTCTTCCACTGTAATCCTCGCCATCTTAACCCCCTACACCTTAAACACCCATAACCCAAGGGATATGGAAGAGAAAGGTTGTTCTTAAATGAACTTTACTTTATATTCCCTTTGGTGCTAAATGTAAACATCAAATTCAGGACTGCAAAGATTCTATTTTAGCAAAGGCCATGCTTTCAAGGGTTATTAGCAGCGCTGTGATGGGGGTGGATGCCTATGTAGTGGAGGTGGAGGTGGATATCTCCAGTGGTCTGCCTTCCTTTACCACTGTGGGGTTGCCTGACGGTGCAGTAAAAGAGAGCAAGGAAAGGGTAAAGGCAGCGATAAAGAACTCTGGGTATTACTTTCCCTCTGACAGGATAACGGTTAATCTTGCACCGGCCGATACCAAGAAAGAGGGCTCTGCCTTTGACCTACCCATTGCCTTGGGGATCCTGGTGGCCACTGGTTTAATTAAGGCTGAGGCATTGGAAGGCAAGGTTTTTTTAGGTGAACTTGCCCTGGATGGGCTTGTGAGGCCCATAAAAGGAGCTCTGCCTATATCTATCTGTGCCTCCAGAGAGGGCTTTAAATCCATTTACCTACCTTCAGAAAATGCTGAAGAGGCTGCAGTGGTTAGCAATGTTGAGGTATACCCTGTGGACACACTGTCTCTTCTTGTGGAGGCCTTAAGGGGAAACAGGAGCATAGAACCCTATAGCCCTACCCCCAGGGATAGCGGTGCAGAAGAAGAATGGGACATGGACTTTTCCGATGTAAAGGGACAGGCATCTTCAAAGAGGGCCCTGGAGATAGCAGCTGCAGGTGGCCACAATTTGCTCATGATAGGCCCCCCTGGATCTGGGAAGACGATGCTCGCAAAGAGGTTGCCCACCATCCTGCCACCTTTGACCTTTGAAGAGTCCCTGGAGACTTCCAAGATTTACAGTGTCATGGGATTGATGCCCAAGGGAAAGGGCCTGATTACAAAGAGGCCTTTTCGATCCCCCCACCATACCATCTCCGATGCAGGTTTGATTGGGGGTGGCCAGAACCCAAAGCCAGGGGAGGTAAGCCTGGCCCATAACGGTGTCTTGTTCTTGGATGAACTACCCGAGTTTAGAAAAAACGTGTTGGAGGTCTTGAGACAGCCCATGGAAGAAGGGGTAGTGACCATTTCCAGGGCGGTTACCAGTATCACATACCCTGCTAACTTTATGCTTGTGGCAGCTATGAATCCATGCCCCTGTGGCTATCTGGGGGATAAAAAACACCAGTGTGCCTGCTCTTATCAGCAGATACAGAGGTACAGGTCCAAGATCTCAGGGCCTATCCTGGACAGGATAGACCTTCACGTGGAGGTACCCAGGCTGGAGTATACTGAGATGTCAAATAATCGGCCAGGTCCCACTTCCAAGGAGATACTCCACCGGGTAATCAAGGCCAGAGGTGTCCAGTATGAAAGATTTAAAGGATCCAAGATATTTACCAATTCCAGGATGAAGACAAGACACCTAAAAAAATATTGCCAGCTTAATGAGAGGTGTGAGGGTATCTTAAGAAATGCCATGGAGAAGTTTGCCCTGAGTGCCAGGGCCTATTCCAGGATACTGAAGATAGCAAGGACCATAGCTGACCTGGATGATTCTGAACACATACAAGACAAACACCTCTTAGAGGCTCTACAATACAGATCCCTGGATAGAGGCCTGGTTCATTGAAGGTACTATTTAGGTTTCTGATATTCTTAGCACTGCTTTTTGTTACACTCTGCACCATATTTGCCTTCCTCTTCATCTATTTTTGGTCCAGCAATCTCCCATTTATAGGTTCCCTCAGGTACTATCATCCCCCCGAGGTCACAGAGGTCTTTAGCGATGACGGGGTACTGATAGGGGAGTTCTTTAAGGAAAGAAGGCGTGTTATCCAGTATAGAGACATCCCTGAGCACGTAATAATGGCCTTTGTGGCAGCAGAGGATGCCAATTTTTTCAAACACCCTGGCCTGGACATAAAGGGTATAATGAGGGCCACAATAAAAAACATCCTGGCGGGGAGGATTGAGCAAGGAGGCAGTACTATCACACAACAGGTGGCAAAGTCCCTCCTCTTGAAAGAACAGGAGAGGACCCTCAAGCGAAAGGTTAGGGAGGCATTACTCAGCCTACAGCTGGAAAAGAGGTTCACCAAGGAAGAGATATTATACTTTTACCTGAACCAGATCTACTTTGGAGAGGGGGCCTACGGGATAGAGATGGCAGCAAGGACTTACTTTGGGAAGGGTGCCAGGGAACTCACCCTGGCAGAGGCTGCCATCCTCGCTGGTCTGCCAAAGGCCCCATCCAGGTATTCTCCCAAGTCCAACTTTGAACTGGCAAGGTCAAGGCAACAGTACGTGCTAAAACGGATGTACGAAGAAGGTATGATTGAAAGGGAAACCATGGAGGCTGCCCTCAGGGCAGATATCCAGATCAAGTACTTCAAGCAGCCCAGCATAGCCCCCTATTTTTTGGACCACATTAGAAAGATCCTCGCTCAAAAATATGGCCAGGAGGCAGTGCTAACAGAGGGATACAGGGTCTATACCACCTTGGATACCAGATTACAGGCCCATGCAGAGGCAGCACTAATAAAGGGCTTAAAGGAAGTGGACAAGAGGGAGGGGTACAGAGGTCCCATCCAAAACATACCCAAGGGCGCCTGGCAAGACTACATTAGGTCCTCCAAAGAGAGATTCCTGGAAAATCCACCAGCAGTGGGAGATGTGATTCAGGCCTTGGTTGTGGATATCAGATCTGACGGCACAGTATTGGTAAAGATAGGGGACAAAGAGGGGGTCTTTTCCATAAAGGATGAAAGTTGGATCCAACGCAGGTATGTGAACCCAGAGGCCCCTTCCCAAATAAAAAGAGATGGGAATCCCATAAAGGTGGGGGACATAGTTGAGGTAAGGCTCATATCCCCTCCATTTCCAGGTAGACCTTGGGCAGTGGCCATTGACCAGACACCCCAGGTGCAAGGGGCTATAATGTGCATGGAGGTGGAGACTGGATATGTTAAGGCAATGGTGGGGGGCTATGACTATAAGACAAGTCAGTTTAACAGGGTTACCCAGGCAAAGCGCCAGCCTGGCTCTGCCTTCAAGCCCATTGTGTATGCCGCTGCCATGGACTATGGGATGACACCTGCCACTGTCTTTGTGGACGAGCCTTTTGTGGCCTGGTCCGGAGGGGGTAAGGTGTGGGCGCCACAAAACTATGGGGACAAGTATGTGGGTCCTACTTCCCTCAGGAATGCCTTGGCCAAGTCCATAAATGTGGTGTCTGTAAAGGTATTAAAAAGGATAGGGGTAGGGCGGGCAGTGGCCTATGCAAAGCTTATGGGGATAGAATCGGAATTGGATCCAAACCTGGCCCTGGCCCTGGGGGCATCAGCAGTACACCCCTATGAGATGGTGAAGGCCTTTTCAGTCTTTGCCACCAATGGTGATCTGGTGGAGCCTATTTACATAAAGAGGATATTGGACAGGGAAGGTGATGTATTGGAGGAGTTTGAACCCAGGCGAAAAAGAGTGCTCTCCCCTGAAACTGCCTATGTGCTCACAGATATGATGAAGGCAGTGGTGAATGAAGGAACAGGGTGGAGGGTAAAGGCCCTAAATAGGCCAGTGGCAGGAAAGACAGGGACTAGTAATGACCTGAGAGATGCCTGGTTTATCGGGTATACCCCTGAATATGTGGTCGGGGTCTGGGTGGGGTATGATGACTATAGACCGATGAGGGCTGGAGAAACTGGTGGGTCTGCCGCTGCGCCTATCTGGCTTTACTTCATGAAAGAGGCCTTGGAAGGGAGGCCCATAAGAGACTTTGCCGTGCCACCAGGGGTGGTCTTTTACAAGATGGTGGATGTGGGAGGTGGGGACCATGAGGTGCTCCAGGCCTTTAAAGAAGGCACCGAACCCAGAGGCGGAATACAAGATGTAATTGTGGAACCCTCCTCGGATATGCCAGAACCCAGGCAGGAAGATTAGGGGTTGTGCATTGGTGAGATTAGAGGCCCAAGGCCTTACCAAATACTATGATAAGAGGCCTGTTGTGGATGGCCTAAGCCTTTTTCTGGACTCAGGTGAGGTGGTAGGGCTTTTGGGGCCAAACGGAGCAGGAAAGACCACCACATTTTACATGCTGGTGGGGCTGCTTAAGCCTGACAGCGGGACCATAAGCCTGGACGGGGAAGACATAACAGAGCTACCCTTACACAAGAGGGCCAAGAGACACATTACCTATCTGCCCCAAGAGCCCTCAGTCTTTAGGAGGCTTACAGTGGCTGAAAACCTGCTGATCGTGCTGGAGGCCTTGGGCATGGATAAAAAGGAGAGGGAGCAAAGGTTACAGGCCCTTCTCTCTGAACTGGGGCTTACACCCCTTGCCCAAAAAAAGGCCATGACCCTCTCAGGTGGAGAGAGAAGAAAGCTGGAGATAACAAGGTCCTTGATAAACTCCCCTTCGTTTATGTTACTGGATGAGCCCTTTGCAGGGATTGATCCCATATCTGTGGCTGAGCTCCAAAGGATCATAAGAGGCCTCAAGGAAAAGGGGATTGGGGTGCTGATCACAGATCACAATGTGAGAGAGACCCTGAATGTCTGTGACAGGGCCTACATCATTAACCAAGGAAGGGTGCTTGTGCAAGGCACGCCAGAGGAGATCCTCAAAAACAACCTGGCCAGAGAGACTTACCTGGGCTCCCATTTCTAAAGACCTCAAGGTCTGGCCATGAACATAGTCCTAGTATTTCCACCTTTTTCTCTCCCAGGCATGTATAGCCTCCCACCCCTGGGACTCATTCAGCTGGGCACCATATTGATTAATAATGGACATAGGGTCCAGATCCTGGATCAGGCACTGGATCTGGCAAGGGGCAGACTTATTAAAGGCAGAGATATATACGAAGAGGCTGCCCAGGAAATCCTTGACCTGGATCCTGATGTGGTGGGTTTTTCTGTGCAATGTACAACACTCCCACCTTGCCTTCAGATAGCCTCAAGACTTAAGAACAAAGGCAGGCCTTTGGTGGTATTTGGTGGACACACAGTGGCCCATGTGGATGTCCCCCTTATGGAGGCCTTTGGACAAATAGACTTTATTGTGAGGGGGGAAGGGGAAAAAAGCCTTCCATCCCTTATTAATGCATTGGATTCAGGATCAAGTCTGAAGGAGATAAGGGGCCTAAGTTATAGATACATGGGGGATGTGATACAAAACCCCGATGAAGAGCTTATTTCCAACTTAGACGAACTCCCCTTTCCAGACTACTCCCTTTCGCCCCCCATCTCAGAATACCAAATGGCCTATGGAATGGAGAGGCCCATATACATAGTGGAGGTGGGAAGGGGCTGCCCTCACAGGTGTGTCTACTGTTCCGAATCCCTGTTTTGGAAAAGGAGGGTGAGGAGATATTCAGTGAGCAGGGTCCTTGCTTGTATCAAAGAACTCTACGAGAGATACAAAGTCAGGTGCCTTCTCCTTGCCCATGACCAGTTTACAGAGCAACGGGAGTATGTGGAAAGCCTTTGCAAAGGGCTTTTGGAAATGGATCTACGGGAGATCTCCTGGTACTGCATAAGCAGGCTGGATACCGTGGACCAATCCCTGTTAAGGCTAATGGCAGAGGCAGGATGTGAGTCCATGTGCTATGGGATAGACTCAGGCTCAGAAAATACCCTTGCCTTTATACGAAAATCAATAAATAAAGGACTTTTGTTTCAAAGGGTAAAAGAAACAACCTCCCTGGGTATGATTCCCACTTTAAGCTTTGTAATAGGATTTCCCGAAGAATCAAGAAAGGATATAGATGAAACCTTAGGCCTTGCCCTTAGATGTGGGGCATTGGGAAATATCAATCCACTAATCCAGCTTCCCACAGTATTACCAGGTACTGAGCTCTATAATAGATACAAACATACCCTTGTAAGGGAGGTAGACACATATTTTGCCCTGGGATTAGAATTCTTTGAGGGCAAAAGGATTCCTGAGGATGAAGTATTGATTGATTCTCGACCAGACCTTTACTCCTGTTTCTATAATATACCATGTAAGGGATTAGGCTTAAAAGAACTTGACACAATAGCCAAGTACTTTTCAATAATTGTTATGGACTTTCCA